>Ga0247813_10000060_pt1 | contig 165753 bp, 119 predicted proteins | sample UWRJL169409C1_FD_180719 | JGI IMG/M metagenome (GOLD analysis project Ga0247813, IMG submission 180719) | Plant litter microbial communities from Arlington Agricultural Research Station in Wisconsin, United States - UWRJ-L169-409C-1 | ecosystem: Environmental > Terrestrial > Plant litter >...
CTTATCAAGTTCGAAGTATTCAGTTAACCCTTCTGGTAGTATAAAAGATAATATTGAGCTGTCCAAAATAATAATGTTGAACAAAATTAAATAAACTTCTCAACTCCCCAACTTTTTTGCTTGATCCATTTTCCCGTCAAAAATAAAAATTCGAAAGTTGTTTTTATGCAACAAATAACTGTTCTGCTTTATCATCCATTCTTAGTTTATTGAAAAAAAAGCCAACAAAATGTGGAGAGAATTAATTGAAGATTTCAAGATTGATAATTAATTTCGTGACCCAATAAATTTTATGATAGAACTTAACTACCGCTTTAAAGATGTTTATGGACATTACAGAACTTTACAACTATCTCAAATTGCACCTGAGGATTTATGGTGTTTAAATGAAGAAGGAGTATTGTTGGCAAGATTGTCAAAGATTCATGATTCATGGAAACAGTTATCTGGTGAATTATTGCCTAAAGAACTCATCCGTGGAGCTGGAGCTTATATTCAGCAGAATTATTATGATTCTATACCATTGCAAATTAAAGATCGATGGCCAGGGATTATTAGCAGTGCGGAAAAAAAATCTGATTCAGAAATCACAATTATTTGTAAACCTCAGGTAAATCTTTTTACGTTTCGATCTATTTTTTGCAAACACGTACCACGCCTCTTTAATCAAGAAATTAATGTTGAACTTAAAGTTTATAGCTATAATTATGCTCAGGACTTCAGTCTTAAATTAGATATAAAAACCAAACGCTAAAAGCACTAAAATTTGATTATAAAACTAATTAATAGTAAAGTTTTGTGTCTTTTTTAGATCATTCAATATTTTGAAATACGCCAATTTTAGGCCAAAAGTTTTATTATATTTGCGGCATGATCATAGGCATAAATGAAGCTAAATGCTGCGTTTTTCTTATAATTGTTTGTTGCCAGGTTGTAATTCAGTAAATCAGGTAATTGAATAGCTTGGTCCCGTAGTTCAACGGATAGAATAGAAGTTTCCTAAACTTTAGATATGAGTTCGATTCTCGTCGGGACCACTTTTGTATGTTTTAAAACGATTCAAAATCCTGTAAATCAATACGTTACAGGATTTTGTTTTTCATCAAAAACCACTAAAACGGTGAGTTTTCACGCACTTTGGTGCGTAATTCGGTGAGTTTTGGAAAAAATCGGGTCGATTATCAAACTATAAAACACTGATTCCATTTCTGGTATTGATTCGCTAATTAAATTATTCTGCTTCATTTTCAGTTGGTTAGTTTCCAAGGTTTGCGGATTTGAAAAAGGAATTTATTTTTGCGCCATGATTGTAACCGTACTGGCAATATTGGAGACTGATTTTAAGCCAGAGAAGAATCTTGCTAAGGTAATGAATGACCGTTTAGTGCGTGCGGCAAAGGATCTTCAGGACGTTTATTTTAAGCCGCTTTCTGGAATGGGGTTTTCTTCGGATGATCTGGTGGTGTATATTAGTTATAATCCGAAATATAAAATTCGATTCCGTATTGTAAATGATGTACCTGCGGATATTGAGTATTTTGTGGCGGAATGTTGCGGGCGTTTGGGGTTTATTCTCTGGAAGGCTAATGCGATCGGGGTTAGCAGGGAAACTGTTTAGCAGGACTATCGTTACATAAATGTTCAATATCCTTGGTCTATTTTTTTTTATGCTTTCCCATATCTCAGGACCAGCCGCGATTTTTCTGCGCCGGATACATGCCTTTGTGTCCCTGAGACGCCAGCGTTTTTAGGTTATTTACTTTTTTTGTGTTAAAGGTAAATCCAATTCTGCCACAAATTTTAGGTTGAGCTGCGGCACGCGAAGGAATTTCCGGCATAAACCCGCCTATGGCCTTTTCAGCCCGTTTCCATTTATTCCGTTCCTCCTTTCGCTTTGGCGCCGGGGCCTGAACCTTTTACTGCACCATAATTAAATCTTAAATATTATGGAAAAGCAAGTTTTTAGAGTTTCAGAAATCGAAATCAGTTATCGTCCGGCATTCAAGCTTTAAGAAAAACCCAGGGTAACTTCTTCCCGTATTGCTTACGGGATACTGGATCAAAGCTGGGATCGCAACAAAATGGAATTGTTAGAGGAGTTCAAAGTGCTTTTGCTTAACAGGCAGAACAGAGTGCTTGGTGTGCTGAATGTAGCTCAAGGCGGTTTTTCTGAAGTATCGGTGGATCCTAAGGTGATATTTTCCGCGGCACTGAAGGCTTGCGCCAACGGGATTATTTTAAGCCATAATCATCCGAGCTCAGAATTAAGGCCTAGTGAGGCAGATGTAAAGTTGACTACGAGGATGGTGGAGTGTGGTAAGCTGTTAGGTGTTGAGGTTCATGACCATATCATCTTATCAGCTTATGGTTATTATAGTTTTATGGATGAAGGGATGATTTGATTCATTCCTTCATTATCGTTTGTTATAGCCTTACTTCTATGGTCGGACTAAAATTTTCGGTTAGGTATAATAATATCATGATTCAACGTAATTAGTGCCTGAATGAGTGTTTAAGCTGATGGCTTTAAACACAGTTTATTTTATTTTTAGTTATATGTAGTGAATAAGGTATTGGGCAAGCGAAGTGAATCCAGATTGATTCAGAGAGCAAGCCGGTCCTCTTTAAGACAGATCAGTTTGTTAGCGGTTGCCTATCGGGCTTAGCTATAATCGTTGTAGTTAAAATCAACTAAGGCAATTTAGGTCAGGTGGCTGACGTAATAAATCGCCTCATTTGGGGCACTAAGAAAGGCAGCCTTGGTTTTTTCGTTGGGCACTAATGATCCAGATACAAGCTACCCAGCTTACAAGTGCGGTAGAAATACCTAGTTCCGGGTCGGCAAGCGTAAATGAGGAGAATATGGCTATTACCGAGATAGCTGTTGCGAAGAAAAAAGGGATAAATTTTTTCATAATTGTTAAACTGATTTAGATCAGGGTTTTCAAAAACTGAACCAGAATATCAATTTATTTAAAGATCATATTCTTTATTTCAATAGTCTGACATTTCTACTAAAAAAGTCAGGATTTTTTTTATATTTTTCTAAAACTCAGAAAACAGACTGACATTGAATCCTTATTCGAGTGCAATACAGATAGTAGAAAACAGGTCATTTGAAATGGAGCTTCCGTCCAGTCGAAAAAATTCCTTTGATCTTTTCTGAATGTATCCTTTGAACTGGCCATTGGTGGTCACTCTGAATAGTGATCCGTCACCTTTAACCTCGCTTATTACTATCAAATCCTCACCAATACTTAAAATTCTTTCTGGAGTAGCTGCTTTAGTAATCATATGCAAATATTGTTAATGCTAAAATTATTAGCAAATAATCTTTTAAACAATTGATGATAAACAGTTGCGACCGTTTAATTCATAATCTTATAATGGCCAGCGATACAGCGAAATAACTTAAGAATCGAATTGGAAAACAAATCTGAAAATCAGCGGTTTTATTAAAAATCAAACTTAATATTATGAACGATAATTCGAAAACAGTAGTTGCATTGCTTGCAGGACTTGCCGCAGGTGTTGCTTTGGGGGTGCTTTTTGCACCCGATAGAGGTGAGGAAACCGTTGATAAGCTTTCACGTTCATTATCCGATCTTAAAGACAGAGTTTTGGAACGTGCGAAGGATGAGCTGGAACGTCTGGTGGATACGGGTAAAGTGTATGGTAGCAAGTCCGCCGACAGTTACCAGTCAGCAAAGGAAGAGTTAAAAGAAAAAGCTGGTTCTGTTAAACAAGAAGTAAAGGATTCAGTCATAGATTCAATTGAACAACCTTAATATAATTACCTGAAAAATGGGATTACCAGATACAGGAGAAGCGGCTTGTACCGCTTTTTTATGTATCGGACTTGTGGTTTCCGTGCTCTGATTAAATCACGGTTTTATTAATGAAATGATGCTATAGGCGCTTGATGAGTATTCAATTTAATTTTCATAATTTTCGATATGGATCCATTTAATATTGTAGTCGTTCGGGCAGGAAAGCAACTTGGCCTAAATACCCACCCTAAAAATCAATCGGAATACATGGTGCTTTTTGAAGGCTCCCTGGTTGGGGAGGTATTGCTTAATGAGCAGGGAAAAGTATTGGGTGCTGTTTCTGCAAGTTAACTTCTTAAGGGCGATTATCCTGACTATCCATGTGATGTTTCACTGGATTGTGAAGGTTTGATTTCTGAAAACATAATGGTCGATCAAATTGGCAGGGAGATTTCCAGGGCTCTTGGTTTGTTGAGATAGCTGACCTAAATTTTTAGAAATGGCGCTGAGTTCGGGTATTTTGGTTTTTAGAAAAGCTGGTGAAGCACTGGAATTTTTTCTGGTGCATCCTGGTGGGCCATTCTTTGTTAAAAAGGATGTAGGGTTCTGGACAATTCCTAAGGGACTTGTTGAGGAGAAGGAAGATTTGCTTGTTGCCGCAAAACGTGAGTTTCTGGAGGAAACTGGCTTTGAGATTTCGGGTAATTTTATTGCTCTGGGTTTTATAGTGCAGAAGGGGGGAAAGCGGGTTCATTGTTTCGCTGTGGAGTTTGACCTTGATCCCTCGCAGCTTGTCAGCAATACTTTTGACCTGGAGTGGCCACCGCGTTCTGGAAAACTGGTTTCTTTTGCTGAAGTGGACAGGGGTGATTGGTTTAGCTACAAGAAAGCTTTAATCAAGATTAATTCGGCCCAAGCTAGCCTTCTTACTAAGCTTGTAGATATAAATTCATAGTTTTATCAATCCAGCTATTTGCTGAGGTAAGAATACCATTTGCCTGGGGGGTGGCATTGCGCAGACCACGGGGGGGCAGGGCATACTTGGTGGATTTGTTATCCTTTGTTTTTATATGAGGTTTGAATTTTAAACTATTCTTGGAAAGTGTTGTTTAAGGCATATGGAAAAACTTAGCCTCTCTGTAAACACACTCTTATTTTTTGTGCTGGCCTTTGCAGGACTTTATTTTGCTGCGCCTTTCTTGATTCCCTTGACCTTAGCCGCAGTGCTTTCTATGGTCTTTATTAGATTATGCAGTTTTTTTGAACACCAAGGAATGTCCAGGGGCTATGCCTCGCTTATTTGTATACTGATTTTTTTGATAGCTATGGCTCTGGTTGTGCTATTGTTATCCATTCAGCTAAGCAGTCTTTCGGAGAACCTGGATGGGATGGAAAAGCGTATTGTCAGTATGCTGGAGTCGCTTAAATCCTGGATTAATGAAACAGTGGGTATCAGAAAATCTGAACAGCAGAAGGCTATTGAGGATGGAACAAAGGGGAAATCTGGGGGAATGATACTGGCTTTTGCAGCGGGGCTAATGGGCGTTCTGGTCAATACGATACTTGTTTTGGTATATATGTTCCTGTTTCTTTCGATGCGTGGCCATATCAAAAAGTTCATTTTGAAACTGCTCCCAAAAAAAGAGAATGCTGATGCCAGTGTGGTGATCCATCAGACGGGAAAAGTTTCCCAAAAATACTTGAGCGGACTTGCGGCAATGATAGCAATTTTGTGGGTGATGTACGGGATTGGCTTCAGCATTGTCGGCGTTGAGAGCGCAATCTTTTTTGCTGTGCTCTGCGGTCTGCTTGAAATCGTGCCTTTTATCGGAAATCTGACGGGAACTGGTTTGACCGTACTAGCGGTAATGGCCCAGGGCGGTGATGGCAAGATGGTCTTTGGCGTCCTGGTCACTTATTTTATAGTGCAATTTATCCAGACCTACATTCTGGAGCCGATCATAGTGGGCGAGCAGGTTAACATCAACCCGTTATTTACCATCATGGCCATTGTGCTCGGGGAAGTGGTTTGGGGGGTAGCAGGGATGATCCTGGCGGTACCGCTTTTGGGAATGGCAAAGATCATCTGCGACAGTTATCCTCACCTCCAGCCTTACGGGTTTCTGATTGGCCCCGAAAATCCGAAAAAGCCGCAGACAACTATAGTAGACTATATCAAAAAAATATTTTCAAAACAATCAGGAAATGGTATTTAGCTGTTGATCGCTCGGGATATCAGCCGAACCATCGTATAAAAAGCTTTTGATTATAACTTGACAGTTAGAAATAAATTTGTTCTAAATTGTTGCTTGCGTACACGCCAGTAAATAAGCGGGATGATTTACTGTGCTGTAAATCAGTAGTTACTAAAAAAGGAGATGGAAAATCATCAAGATCATCAGTCCCAGACCATGCTCAACTTGCTGATCTGGGGATAATGCTGTTTTTGTCGTGTAATACGGAACGCATAACAAATGATTTCGTTGAAAGTAAATTCAAAACTGATATAGCCCCATGTACAACAATTTATCCTGGATCCCGTATTATTAAAGTAAGTAAGAAAATTTTTTTCTTATATAGCTATGCCTAATTGGCACGTTGTCCTCTAGTTTAGTTACCAGTTATCTCCCGCATATATCACTGGCCTACTGAATAAGCTGAAGCTAATTGACCTCTTCTCACCAAAATATTTTTTTATCCTAATGTCTAGTTTATTAATGACTTTATAAATAATTAAAGATTCATGAGATGGGGTTAAGTAAGTTGGTTCGTACATGATCATCCTGGCCGGAAACGCATCACTTTGGAAGCGGGAAGAGCTTTTCATCTACCTGTGTTCCCTGACCCGCGACCATGCACCAGCTCCCGTTTTTCTTGATGAACACCTCAAGTCTTCTTACTTTAAGGGAGATATCATGTCCCTGAACACTGATCTGTACATCGGCCAGCCAGTTCACTACAGCTGTGGTAGCGGTATAGATCCTGATGATCTCTGTTCCGGATACAACCTTTACGGATTTAAAAACCAGTTTTTCTTTTTCCTGGGTGCTCTTCCATTGTGGCAGCGAGTAATTGATGTCGCCTTTGGGGCCAACCGATACAAAGTCATTGCAGTTGTGCTGCGTCTGAACCTTAAATTCTGGGTCATGCATAAATGCGATCACTTCTTTTCTTTCCTTGGGATAACTTAGTGTGTCCAGCTGAGCGAAAGCACTTACTGATCCAGTAATTAGAGCGCAGATGATTAATATTTTTTTCATAATCGTTATTGATTTGTTTGTCTAAAACTATAGGAGATAATTGACTTTTTTTTTCAAAATAGCCAGGATGGATTTTTGAGAGTACATAAATATTTAAAATCTGTTCTATCTCTTTTTATCGTCGACGAAAAGCTTATGTCGATAAATGGGGTGGTTTTTTAGCTAATTTGTATCTTGGTTAAAATTTAAAATTGAACAGACTACAATTTGTTTTCTCAGAGAAGCCTGCCTGGAAAATTCTCAGGCATTTCAGCTTTTGGTTTTGCTGGTACCTGTTTCAGGTGTACCTGTATTCTTTTACCCCTTCACCTATTTTAATGCGTGTCGATTTTCTGGAACGTATCCGTATAAACCTGGGAGAGAGTTTCTGGTTCATCCTGCCAAACCTGTTTTTGTCCTACTCGGTGATGTATCTGGTTATTCCGAAATTAATCATTCCGGCAAAGTACCTTAAGGCTACCCTTTGCATTATCGTACTCATTTTTCTTACTGCATTTTTTTCTGCGGCCTTATCCCTGAGCATTATCGAATGGATGCGGCACGAATATCTTAAAAGCCACGCTGAATTATTCAATGGTGCACTGCCGGAAACACCTTTTAAAATCCAGTTATTCCAGGGCTTAATTTCGGGTCTGAGGGGAAGTATCACCATTGGCGGCCTGGCTGCAGCAATTAAGCTTACCAAATATTTTTACCTCAAGCAGGAGCAGGCCCTCGCCCTTGAAAGGCAGAATGCAATTACAGAACTTCACTCGCTCAAAGCGCAGCTCCATCCGCATTTTCTCTTTAACACGATTAACAACATTTATTCCCACGCGCAGGAAACAGCGCCCGTTGCAGCAGATATGCTCCTTCAGCTTTCTTCCCTGTTACGTTATATCCTATATTCCTGCAATACGCCTCTGGTACCCCTTTCGCAGGAAATATCGATGATCAGGGATTATCTGGAACTGGAAAAGAAGCGCTATGGCAACCGCCTTGAGATATCTCTCCAATTTCCTGGAAATGAAACAAGTGAACATTTCATTGCCCCTTTGTTGATCTTGCCTTTTGTAGAAAACTGCTTTAAGCATGGAACAAGCACTATTCTTTCCCACCCCTGGATCAGTATCGAACTGAGGCTTTCAGGGAAACGTTTGCTAATGAAGTTCATTAACGGTAAGTCGGAGATTGGATCGGAAAATACAGGTGGCATCGGGATTGAAAATGTTAGGAGAAGGCTTGAACTTCTTTATCCTGATACGTACCGCCTGGATATTATTTCAGAAGAAGATGTTTATATTGTAATCCTGGAAATAAACACTCATCCCAATGCTGCGCTATAACTGTTTGATCGTTGATGATGAACCACCTGCAAGGGCGGTGTTAAAGCGCTATGTTGAAAAAATGCCTATGCTCAAACTATCGGGTGAGTGTTGTAATGCGTTTGAGGTCATTTCTTTTCTTCAAAGCGGGAGCGTGGATCTTATATTTTTGGATATCCATATGCCGCAGTTGACTGGTCTGGAGTTGTTGAGGACACTGACCAAGCTACCCAAAGTGATTTTTACCACAGCATATGAGACTTATGCGCTGCAGAGTTATGATCTCGATGCAGTGGATTATCTGTTAAAGCCTATAGAATTTGAAAGATTTGTAAAAGCTGTAAATAAGGCTCTTCCTTCAAAGGTAATATCTTCCACAACTCAACAGATTTTGGGAACCGATCCGCTAACCGCAACGGATGCCTTTCTTTATTTTAGGGTCGATCGAAAGATGGTCAAGGTGGTACTAAAGGATATTGTTTTTGTGGAATCTTTAAAAGATTATGTGAAGATTGCGACTATAAATGAGCTTGTTATTACCAAGAATTCCATGTCTGCAATGGAGGCGATGTTGCCTGGTGATCGATTTTTGCGTATTCACCGGAGTTTTATGGTCTCTATAGAAAAGATCCGTTCGTTTTCCCAAAGTAACATTCAGCTCTCCGAAGTAGCGCTGCCTATCGGAAAGCTCTACCAAAGAGAGGTTTTGAAAATATTGCAATCATAATTTACGCATGCATTGAGTAATATGCAAACATCTCCCTTTTTACCAAAAATTAATTCTACATAAATCAGTATTTCCCCCACTAAATAATTTCTTCTTTTAGCTCCGGATTTGACTATACTTGAAACCTTACCTTCAATAAGGTGGAAAGGGGGGCAGCTCCCGGGAGATTGATCGCTGAGCACAGGACGACTATGAACCTTTTCGAGGTCGACGTTCTGGTACAGTAGTAATTAAAAATGGCCGTAGCAAAAAAAAGCACGCCACATATTAAATGATTAATCTGTGGCATGCCAAGTCATTTACTGAAATTTATTGATTCTATTGTTTCTGAAAGGTTACCGTAACAGCCTTCATAACCAGGGTAACGAGATATGTGCCTGCATCGTTTGTATTTAATTTCCATTTTACATCGGGATTTCCCCCGAGTGCAATCTGTGCTTTGTTATTGGAGATATCCTGGCTGGCCGTCGCGGCAGCAAAAAAACCAGAGGAAAAGCTTTTTTGTGTTGCAAACTTAATTTCGCCTGTACCCGGCTGACCATGGAATGTGGTACTTTTGGGTTGACGAAGAATAAGAACGTTCCCTTGATCTCTTTTTTATGGCCGTCATGGTCGATGGTTATGTTACCATCCACCAAGCCCATTTTATAAAAATCACGGCGGCCTGTCCTTGCCGGTTCATCCACCGAGGGGGATAGCTCATACACTTTAAAACCTTTGAGCCTTAGCTCATCCCAGCTTAGTCCGGGAATCCCTGTTTCCATGTGAAAAATTAATAAAATCAAACCTTAAAATCAATTCGTTTGATCTATTCCCGCCAGTTTGCTGGCATACTGACAGACAAAACTTACAAAAAAATCAATACTGATGTGAACGCATCAATTTCTTTGGTAAACCCTCAGACCTGATAGCTATTTAATAGCTTGATAGTCTGTTCATCAGGCGCGCTACTAAAATATTTATCCAGCACAAGCTGAAACAAGCTGTCCACATTTTTTATCTGCGCAAAAAGGGTCATGCATGAATGCAGTTTCAAATTATCGGGATAGCCAAAAATTTCGCTGGCTGACCTGTTCTCGATGCCCAATAAAACATTGGAAATTTCTAAGAGGTTTGCCCCGAGTACAGGATGGGCGTAGTAGGCTTCTGCTTCTTTTAAATCCTGAATCCCATACAGGATTGCGGTATCACTTTTGCCAAGACCTTTAAGTTGGGGGAATATGTACCACATCCAGTGGCTTTCCTTTTTTGAATGCTTTATCTCCTCCAGTGCACGCTGGTAAGTCAGGTTATGTGGTGCCAGAAAACGGTAAATATCCCCACTGCTCATATATGTACTTTTACTTGAATGGCAAAAATATAAATAATTGTTTGTACAGAAGAATGCTCTAAAGTCCAGTTGGCTTAATTCTTTTATTAAAGGCGATAGGTATACGCAATCCGGGCTTTTGGTATGAAGATGCTTATCTAAGAAATCTGTAGATTTGAGCATTCTAAACCAGGCTATAACACATCTTCGTGAAACACAAAGAAAAGGTCCGAGCCATATTTAGAAAGGTAGGCATCAATGCAAACTGAAAGATGAATAATTCATTAATTGTTTGCATTAAATATGACCGTAAGCATTATTCGAGCTCCCATGATGCTGAAAAAATCCAAACTATACCTGAATATTTATGTTTTCCAAATATATCAATAAGGAAAAACTATGAAAACTTTAAAATTAACATTGATTGCCTCTGCCTTTTTATTTTTGGGTGCTTGCAACAACAATACTGAAGAAAAAAACCGGGAATCAGAGGTGAACACAGATACAATCGATACCACCGCAAGGGGTAATCAGGAAATGAGAGATACCACTCACATTGATTCATCGACCAGGACATTACCCCCGAATAAATAAAAAGCCTCGTTTATAGATTTGAAAGACCTCGTCTTGCGGCAAATAAATTCAAATGTTAAATATTGTCAAATAGATTTTAGCAGTTTGGTCGAAGGGGGGCAAAGGGTATTGGTTTATTCCTTTCATATGCAATTATGATTTTTTGGTCTAACTTTACAATTAAGGTAGTTATTGACTAAATACCTCTGTTTAATGCTATTGGGCTCTTTAAAGTTTTAAATCAGAGCTTTATGATGGTTGGGAGGTAGGAAGTTTCCATCCATACAAAACATGTCTTACTAGAGAAGTTATTTTGATATCGGTGAAAAGCTCGATTAATTAAAGGTATTTTAATAATTCAAGATAAATATTTCTGCAGGCTGTTAAGAAATCTTAATTGTAAAACTATTGCTAAAGACTAATGTTATTTAAGTGCAGGTGTGAGAAGCTTGCATCAGTCTATTTTGATTGAGAGCGTTAATTAAGTTATGTTGGTGGATGCCAGCAGTAAAAAAGGTGAACATTTATTTGTTTGCCTTTTTTTATTTATTTATAAAACCATTCGAAATTCTTTGAGTTGTATAATCAGGAATTGATTAATTTGATGAGTTTGAGCAGTTGCATTAATTTGTAACTGCTTTTTTTTATAATTTCCCAGCTCCAAATTTAAGCCCATTGGTAAAACAGCACGATAAACGAACACAACTTTTTGTACTGGGCTATGATTAATAGCCAGTACAAAGGTTACATTTAAAGATAAATTGTGAATTATATAGGTGATTTTAAGCGTTAGCTTCTACGATAAGTTTTAAGGTTTTTAGTCTCCAGATGAGCGGCTGGTTTACCCTGCTGGTTGCATCAATTCTTAGTGGTGCGAAATGGCTTTCCAGAAAGTGTTCGTAGTCGTTTATGACGGTGGCCTCATTCAGGTAAATTGGTGTTGCCTGCTTGTCTGCGTTTGCAAAGAATTCTTCTAGTTTTTGTACTTCTTCAATGGTCATGGTGCAAATTTAGGTAAAGCGGAATTTAGAACCGGGGGGGTGTTGGTAAGTTTTCGTTTGGCGGTATATTTTTGAAGAAGAGGGGGCTGTGCCTTTTTGCTGCGGTATAACCAGCCAGGCATTAATAGAAATCCTACTCATAAGAATTATTTATTACTTTACTAGGCCAACGCCTTGTTTCTTGAATTAAAGCAAAAAATCATAAGTTTCATAATGTTCCAAAGGCTTTACTGCCATAAGTTTAATGGGTACCAAATTTGTTTTAAGGTCTATTTCATAACCTTTAATCCAGGCTAACTTACAGTACGCGCATGTATCTGATGAAATGAACTCAGAAGTTAAACCATTCTTCATTCTTTTTGGATGATCTTTTATCAAGATGAGTAGAGCTTGTTCTAATTTCACTGGATCTTTCGATTGAAAACTTTCAAATACATCAGCACAAGGGGCAAAAAATCTTAATTTATCAACGGCCGTTAATCTCTTAACATTTTGAATATTTATTTCAAGGCTATTCCAGTTTTCAAGTAGGATATTTTGAATTGCATTAGCTAACTGAAAACCTAATGAAGTTTCATGGTTGACCTTGTTTTTTAAAGTCGAGTAGGATTCTATTAGCGCTTTATTATCCGATAGCAAAGCATATGAAATTTGAAATGTTCCATTGTCCATGACGCGCCAATCATATTTTTTACTCATGTGAAGTGCAATCGAAGCTGCATTGTAAAAATGCTGTCTTGCTACATTAAAATCATTATCGATGTAAATATCGCTCAATGCAAAGATTACATTATTATCCTCAAAAAAAGGTATTTGATAATATTTTTCAGCTGCATCGGAATAAATCATCTTCAATGAAGATACGCTAGACTCCAACGCTACGCCTTTTGCAAAAAATAACTTTTCTATTCTAATGATAATAAGTACTTCATTTCAATATTACGATTTCTCCAGAAGTTTTATCTACCCCGTTAGAGTTCTCACAATTTTTGCTGGTTGAAAACAATCCTCAAGCATATTAATGTTCCCCAAAAAAAAACGATTAATGCGTATGACTCATTTTTTGCTCCATGGTTCCTGGCTTTTCATCAATGTTTGATTTACCAACAGCCAATAAGGGAATTTAATTTTATCAATCGATTGAAATGAATCCAGAAATCATAACAATGTTTTTTCGACAGTTCAATTTAATTAATGCGAATATTTCTGTTTATAATGAGTTGCCTAACCTAAAGATCGTGATAAAACAACTCCTTAAAAACATACGCTCGAAAGTGATTTCGAATTTATCCAAATATAACATTCCATCAGGATTTAGATCGGCTATTGTATTGACCGTTGCAGGTGTGTGTGCTGTCTCAAATCTTGGCGCACAGATTCCTGTTCTTATAAATGACGGTAATCCCCATCAGATTTTTACCTTCAATCAGATTGATGTTCTGGAGGATACCTCGGGTACATTAAATATCGGGCAAATATTAACTCCGGGTTTCCAGAATGAATTCGTTCCGAACCAGAATAGAATTCCTAAAAATGAAAACAAAGCTTCAGCGTACTGGTACAGGTTCAGGATAGGTCATGATGCTTCGTCAACAAAACGTTGGATACTGGAGTTTTTTGACCAGTCCATAACTGACCTTAAGCTATTCGTGCCTGATGGCTACAACAGCTACCAGGTTAACGCTTTCGGTACCAATTACAATTTCGATAAACGGGTTTATGAGCATAAAAATTTCACCTATGATTTATCAAATAAGTCTAATGAATTACTGACTTATTATGTCAGGATTAAATCAACCAATCCAGTAAGCGGAATCATTGTATTGAGGGATTTAAGATGGTTTGTGGGATACGCAATCGGGGAATATTTTTTATTTGGTTTGTTTTATGGAATGATATTCGTGTTTTGCCTGTATAATTTATTGATGTACTTCGCAATTAAGGGCCGCCAATACTTATATTATGTGATTTATAACCTGGGCATTGGTTTATATGAGATGTGCAACGATGGCATTGCTTTTCAATATCTCTGGCCTTCATACCCGACGGCTAATAACTATGGCTTTGGTATAGCGCTTTTTTTGAGCAGTATATTCGGAATGCTTTTCACGGCGAAATTCTTGTACCTGAAATTTAAGTCCCCCTTGTTTTACAAAACAATATTATACCTTATCGTCCTGCGGACTGGGTATTTTATTGCCTGCTTATTTTATACTGGGTTATTTAATACAAAAGTTATTGAATTCCTTCCACTTCTTACGGTTTTCCTCGCAGGCATCCAGGTTTATCGAAAGGGCTTTAAACCTGCGTTATTTCTGGTGTTCGGTTATGGATTTCTGGTGGTTGGGTTTCTCCTCAAGATTCTGCTCCTGCTAAAGTGGATCCCGTACGGAACACTGGTGTATTACAGCCTGAGCATATGTTTTCTTATAGAAATGGTCTTGATTTCTTTTGCTATCGGCAATAGTATCCGGAACCTTCGCAAGAAAAAAAGCAGTGTGCAAAAGAGGGTAATAGAACAGATGCAGGTGAATGAAAGGTTAAGCCAAACCCTGAACTCTAACCTTTCAGACCTTGTCGAACAAAGGACCAGGGAAATTCAATATAAAGCTGAAATAATAGAAAGGCAGAACATTGAAATTTCCCTGATGAACTCCTTGTTGAAAGATGATAATAAGGAACTGAACCTGAATATTGAGCGGGCGACAAAAGCAAGGTTAACTTCAAAAGTCGTCGACTTTGAGGAGTTTAGCCGAATCTATCCCGATAAGGAACACTGTTTGAAATTCATTGCGGATCTAAAGTGGCGGGCCGGATTTACCTGTAAAAAATGTAGTAACACAAACTTTCTGGCGGGACAGACCTTTCTGGGCAGGCGCTGTACGAAGTGCGGGTATGACGAATCGGTAATTTCCGGAACAATATTTCAAAACAGTAAGATACCGATCAATAAAGCTCTTTATATGCTTTTCGTGGTTTATAGTACAAAGGGGACGATTTCCTCTTATAAATTATCCCAAATGCTGGAGATAAGACAGAGTACCTGCTGGACATATAACTCCAGGATGCAAAAGCTTTTCCATCTTCGGAAGGATGAACTCAAAAAAGCCGGCGAAGAGGGTTGGAGCCGCCTCATACTTGATTCCACCTCCTGAATATAAATTTTCAGGAGGACTTAAAAAAAAATGATCTAAAACGCTTGCTTTCAAAGCGTATTAGTCAAAGAAACCGAAAGTCGTTCTGTGTGTATTCCACTTTGTTTTCGTTTGATATCCTTGTTTAGTAAGCGTATCACTATTTAATGTAACTATCTATTTGTTAGGTATTTATGGTTTTTTTTATTTGTTTTTTGCTGAATATTGCAATAGGTTTGTGTTTACTAATCAAATCTAAGCCAGTTAAAAATGAGAAAAAAAATTACCCTTTTTATTGCTCTGGTTTGCTTTACCCTTAGCTTCTGCTTCGCGCAGGACGTTACGGTAAAGGGAACCATCAAAGACAAATCCGGGGAGCCGATCCCAGGTATTTCGGTAAAAGTTAAAAACAGTAAATCAGCGGTTTCCTCGGGTGCGGACGGCGGCTTTTCAATCACCGCACCTGGAACAGGGACGTTGATTTTTTCTGCAGTGGGTTATACCACTCAGGAACTTGGCGTTAATCAAAAAACGTCACTTTCGATAACGATGGTTGAAGAATCAAAAAACCTGACGGATGTGGTGGTGATCGGTTATGGTACCACAACAAAAAGGGATGCAACGGGTGCAATCTCCAGTGTGAAGGCGACCCAGCTTGAAAATGAAAATCCGCAAAGTATTGCCGATGTATTGAAAGGTAATATTCCGGGTTTGTCAGTCGGTCTGAGTTCAAGTGCCAAAGGCGGTGGCGATTTACTGGTTCGGGGAAAATCTACACTGAGTGCAGGTACATCTCCGTTAATTGTTCTTGACGGGGTAATTTACAATGGACAACTGGCAGACATCAACCCTAATGACATTGAAGGAGTCGACGTATTGAAGGATGCGAGTTCGCTCGCTGTATATGGCGCGAAAGCAGCTACGGGGGTAATTGCCGTTACGACTAAAAAAGGAAAAGGAGAATCGCCTACAATAACCTTCAATACCAATGCCGGTCTTGCCCAGCTGGCCAAAAATATGCGTCCTTATGATGGCGAGGCTTTTTTAGCATGGAGAGGGGATGTTCTCAGAAGTGGTGCAACTACACCAGAATATCTTTACAATGATCCCAGAAACCTGCCTTCAGGGGTAACACTGACGCAATGGCTGAACGGGCAGACGGGAGATCCTGTCGATCTGTGGCTAAACAGGCTTGGTCTTGTGGCAAATGAAAAGTCAAATTATCTGTCGGGAAAGACTACCAACTGGTATGATGATATCTTCCGCGTCGGTTTCCGTCAGGACCATACCCTGTCGCTGAGCGGTAAAAAACAGGAAATCAGTTATTACATGTCGCTAAATTACCAGAAAAACCAGAATGTGATTGAAGGGGGTGACTACACAGCGATTCGCGGCAGGATCAATCTCGAAGGTGAGGCCGCAAAATGGCTCACTTTAGGAATGAATTTACAGTTTGCAGACCGGGATGAGGCAAGGACCGGCACTGGATCAACAGAGGCGGACTGGACTCAGATCTTAAATTTATCGCCCTATGGTGATAAGTATCTGCCGAATGGGGAGCTAAGGAGAATTCCTACAGACGACAGTGGACTGAATGCCAGAAATCCTTTTTTAAGCATGACCTATAATGAGCGGATGAACAGGCAGAATACGATATTTGCGAGCATTTATGGACGGGTAAAATTACCTTTTGGAATTACCTATCAACTTAACTTTAGTCCTGGGTTTGATTTCTACAGAACCTTCGATTACCGCTCTTCCAGAAATCCGGATGTGGTTACCCCGGGCGGTTCGGCGTCCAGGGCAAATGAAACCCGCTACAATTGGCAGGTTGATAACCTGATTAAATGGAATAAAACATTTGCTAAAATTCATAATGTGGATGTCACGCTGCTTGCAAATGCGGAAAAGTATCAAACCTGGTGGACTCAGGCTTCGAATGAAGGCTTTGTTCCCGGAGATGTGCTGAGCTACCACAACCTTTCAAGCGGAATTAAACCCGTGACAAACAGTGAAGATAAAGTTTACACGGGTGATGCATTAATGGCCCGGTTAAATTATAGTTTACTAAGCCGCTACATTTTAACGCTTTCGGTAAGGCGCGATGGTTATTCTGTTTTTGGGGTAAACTTCAAACGTGCAACATTTCCGGCTGCTGCCTTCGCATGGGTGTTTACCGATGAGGGTTTTATGAAAAACCAAAACTGGTTAAACTATGGAAAACTTCGTGTTTCTTACGGGGTAAACGGAAACAGGGATTTACGTAATCCGGATAATGGCACGGTGGATCCTTATGCGGCACTTGCGCAGCTGACCAGTGGTAAATATCAGACCGTAAACGGCAGCGGGGCGGCCTCGGATGTGAATACAGTACAGATTGGTTCAAAAATGGCCAACTCAGACTTGAAATGGGAAGAAACGACAGCGCTGAATGTAGGGCTTGATTTCTCGGTTTTAAACGACAGAATCAGCGGCTCAATTGATGCGTACAATAAAAAAACCAGTGATCTGCTGGTTAGACAAACCCTTCCCAATGTAAGCGGCTATTCTAATGTTTATTCTAACCTGGCGCGAATCAATAACAGGGGAGGTGAACTCAACCTGAACACCAAAAACCTGGTTGAAGGCAACATCCGCTGGAACACGAATTTTAACTTCTCTTTCAACCGCAACAAAATCGTTGCCCTTGCCCTGCCTACCGATGACCCGGGTAACGGCTGGTTTATCGGAAGAGATATTGATGTCATTTGGGATTATAATGTGCAAGGGGTTTGGCAGCAAAGTGAAATGGCTGAGGCAGCCAAATTTACCAAGGCAGCCATTAAGCCCGGGGATTTTAAACTCGAAGATGTGGATGGCGATTACGCCTATTCGGATAATGATAAAAAATTCCTGGGTTACCGTACGCCGCGCTACTTTTTTGCGATGCGTAATGAGTTCAATATCTTTAAGAACTTCGATTTTTCATTTCAGCTTCTGGCCAACTGGGGACAGCTCAAACAATATAATTCTGCTAAGAACCAGCCTGGAAGTGTCGGTTTTGCTCGCTCTTCTTCCTACGTGCTGCCTTACTGGACGCCGTCAAATCCAATAAACGATTATGCAAGACTCAACTCAGGTTCAAGCGGGACCAGTTATAACGTGTATTGGGATAACTCTTTTATCCGCCTGAATACGGTTGCAGTTTCCTATTCGGTGCCTGCGAATTTATTGACTAAGCTCCGCGTAAAAAGTGTGAAGATATACGCCAATGTGAATAATGCTGGCTATTACGCGCCGACGTGGACTTTTTGGGATCCGCAGAATGATGGTCCTACACCAAGATATTACACTTTAGGCCTTAATGTTACTCTATAAAGTCTTATCAAAATGAAAAAAACAAATCAAAATATAGTTTTGCTGATAGCCTTTGTTTCGCTACTGGGCATGGCAGGATGTAAGAAAGCTTATCTGGATTCTGAGCAGCTGTCTGCTTACGCACCTGAAAACCTTAATAACCTTACTGCGATGAAAGCGGCTTTAAACGGGCTGGGACTTGCAACAAGACGCGAATTTTTTGGTGATTCAGCTCCTCTGCTTACCGAATCCTTGTTCTCTGATGTGGCAGTGGATGGCACGACCGATAAAAATACACCTGCGCAGGATCTGATTTCAAGGATTACCCCTGATGCAAACCTCAACAGTGATGATTTTAATAAAATCGGCTGGTATTGGGATAATGAATTTGTTGCTGTAAGGCAGGCCAATACAATTATTTCAAATATTGATAAACCAACCTATGGCTCTGAGGCAGAGAGAAACCTGATTCTGGGATCAGCTTATTTCTACCGTGCGTATTATTACTACCGTTTAGTACACCAGTTCGGGGATGTGCCTTTGCTTTTGAATGATCTGGAATCGCCTAAAGCTGATTTTTATTCAACTAAAAGGGAAGTGATACTCGCTAAAATGAAAACCGATTTGGAGTTTGCGCAAACCTGGGTAACCGATGGTGGAAATAAGGGGGATGTTACCAAAGGTGCGGTGAGTCATCTGCTCACCAAAGTAAACCTCGCACTTGGTAAATTTGATGATGCCATTGCCTCCGCGAATAATGTTATCAACGGAGGGAAATACGGCATGATGACTGCACGTTTCGGAAGCACAGCTTCAGATTTGACGAAAAATGTCATTTGGGATTTGCACAGGATGGATAATAAGGCGCTCACAACCAACAGGGAAGCTTTGTTTTTGGTGATTGATCGCGAGGCTTTTGCTGGCTTTACTGCCCTGGGCTCTCAGCTGATGAGAAATACGGTTCCAGCCTGGCACTTTGCGAATGTTAAAACGCCTTCGGGTGCAACAGCCATTGTGGATGCGGTTACTGCTGAAATTCCGTTGACCAGGATGTACGGAAGGGGCATCGGCAGGTACCGGGGAACGCCTTACAGTACAAAATACATCTGGACGGACAATACGGACTATCGCCATGCAAAAGGGATGTGGATGGAAATGACCGACCTGGTTTATAATAATCCCGCCCTTAAAACCTCAACCAATGCAGCGGACAGGGCCTTGTATGGTCAGCCTCTGCAGATGTATTCGGATGCTAATATTAAGCAGCGTTTTACGAACGGTTCTTTGGACACCATCCGGCACTGGTTTGGATGGCCGCATTATAAGGTTTTCATCAACTCGACCAACGCACTGGCCAATGATCCTTACTGGACCCCGCCCCGCGGTACCAACACCGACTGGTATGTATTCCGTCTGGCTGAGACTTACTTGCTCCGGGCAGAAGCTTATTACTGGAAAGGTGATCTGGCTCTTGCGATGGCTGATTTGAATGTAGTCAGGAGCAGGGCAAATGCTACGCTTTTAACGAATGCCTCGCAAATTACCATTGGAACCATTTTAGATGAAAGGGCACGGGAACTTTACTGGGAGGAACCTCGTAAAACGGAACTCACCAGAATGGCATACATCTTTGCCCAAACGGGCAAACCTGCCTATAATGGCAAGAGTTATACTTTGGCGGCCTTTTCGGATAACAACTTTATGTATGACAGAATAATGGAAAAAAATGATTTTTATAAGAATCAGGTGCCCACACTGCAAGGCGTAAATTATAAGATAGCGCCATACCATGTATTGTGGCCTGTGCCTGCAAGTGCACAACGCTTCAACACTGAAGGCAGGATCAATCAGAACAAGGGTTATGCAGGATACGAGCAAAATGTGCCTGCATTGGATAAATTACCCTAATTGGTAATTAGCCGCAGTCCGCATAACTGCGGTTATGGTTAGTGAAAGGCAGTCCCTTAAGCAAGGACTGCTTCTTTTGAAAACATCAATATTAAAATCACCAAAATATACGGAAAAGATAAAAGTAACCATATCATTACTGCACCGGACTGTCCAGGACAGAAAACTGCCATCAGAAACATCTAACCAGATTTAAAATTAAACCTTTACAAAATGAGTCAAAAAATTAATTTTTATAAATTAACGGGCTTTGCCGTGTTGATTTTTTCATGCTCTATTCTAGGATGTTCTAAAGACTCCTCTGAAGCAAATCAGGATATCGCTCCCGAAGGGAAACTCTCGGTGAATAAAAGCATGGCGGTTGCTGCAGCGGCGCAGGCCTATCCCAGTAACATAAACACAAGCTTTAATCATCCGGACGGATCTTATTCTTATAGTGAGGCAAGCAGTGATTTTGGGCTGGCCGCATTAACGGGCTGGAATGAAGACCGTGCGTACATTTCCGGAGGATGGGCAAGGGCAACGCTTGCGCCGAATTCAGTTTCAAACGGGCTTATAGCAGGGGCTGATATCTCTGATGGCTCTGCTTATGAGGCAACTTTTAAAGTGCGGTTTCATAGCCAGTTCGATTGGAGCCGTGGAGGAAAAGTTGGTTTCGGTTTCCTGATCGGTGAAGGGAATACGGGTTGTGATATTGCAACGGACGGCAACGGAGGAAGTTTGAGGCTGATGTGGTATAACAACAATGGCAGGGTTTACTTTCAGCCTTATGTTTACCATAGGGATATGGCGGGCCCTTGCGGGGATACTTTCGGGAAAACCTATCCGACAAGCGGAAGCCTGGTTAAAGGAAATACCTATATCGTACACCTGTATGTGAAGAGTAATACGGGATCGAATAAAAATGGCTGGGTGCAGGTATTGATCAACGGCGCAACCGTCCTGGATCAATCGATCCGTTGGACAACCAATGACGCGCAACGGCTAATTAACAGATTATCCTTCCACAATTTCAGAGGGGGTAAGGACGTCGCGGTCTGGGGTTCAAGTCAAACCAGTTACATCTATTTTGATGATCTGGTTGTAAATAAAGTTCAGTAGTGGTTCTTGTGGTGAGGCTAATCCCGTCTCGCCACTTTTTAATAAAGAATCAGTAAAAAAATTGAATTAAATTCGATATAAATAAAGGGATGCTGGGAAACAATTTGTTTCCATTAATTTCTTTGCTGTACTATTTAACACAAAAACATAGTTGTTCAGCAGGTAATCTAACTACAACAAAAGAAAATTTTAATTTAAACAGCAGGCGTGGCTGCTATAGATTAGTTGCTAAGTCTATCGGTTCAGACGCTAGGTTGGATAGGTGATGTTATTCTTAAAACGAGAAAAATACTTTAATTTGTTATAATTTCGATTTTGATTAAGGACTAAAGACTCTGAGAATATTTTTCACATGATCACTCCCTGAACATACCCTATGACATATTCCCTCAATGCGATTGCAATTATTATTAAATTTAAATAAGCCTGGGTGAATTTATGATCAAAATTTATCATTCATTATTTTTTTGCTTTTACAATGCTAGGAAATGGAATATAGAAGATAAAAATTTTGAAAGATCTGTTTATGGAATGTCCTATGTGATGATAAATATTGCGCTCACATTTTTATTCGTGATTGGCTCTTTCATCGACTTAGGGCTAACAGGCTACGGGTATTTGGTGGGTAGTTTAACAGCCGTTGCCATATACCTCGTTTTTAAATTTAATTTAAAATATTTTAAAAACGAACTTATGTATAATCCACAGCAATTTCATTTTAGAAAAACGGACAAGAATAGCTTAACCGCTTTAACTTACCTAATTCTCTTTGGTTCGTTTATCCTATTGGGTTTTTCCGGTAAGCATTTTTCTAAAAATTCGAAACTGCATAAATTTAAGCAGGACTCTACTGTTCATCGCTGACCAGGCTTTTTTCGGAATTGTCAGTGTGAAAATTTTTAAGATATAGGTATGCATTCGACTGATATTTTAAGGCATTACACATAATGTGTTATCATTACTGGGCTAAAATTCGCATTGATTAAAACTATTCTGCCTTGGACTGGTGTAATTATCGATCTCATTTTAAATCAAAACCAATTTACATTTGACACCATGTACCTTGGTTAGCGGAAGTACTATACAAGAACGGGCATTTATAAAAATGGAGAGCCGGAGTTCTATTGGGTTAGAATTTCTGAACAGTTAATTTCTTAGTTAATAGCTGGTCAAGGTCCTTAACTTTGATTCCCTTAGCCATTATAGAACCATCTCGACTTATTAGAATATTATCAGGTATGGAATAAATTTTAAATAAACGGGCTACTTCATTATTCCATCCATCTAAATCTGAAACATTTAGCCAGTTCATATGATCCCTTGTTATGGCATCTATCCAGCTTTTTCTTTCTTCATCTAAAGAGATTGATAAAATCCTAAAGCCTGAATTATAGTATTTTTTATTTAAATAAGCAAGTTGGGGATTCTGTTCCCTACAAGGTTTGCACCATGAAGCCCAAAAGTCAATTAGCACAATATTATCTCTCAAGCTTTTGATATCAATGAGATTCCCATTTACATCTTTTTGTTTAAAATCTTTCACAGGCTGACCAATTATTGCTTCATCGTCCTTATCTAACTTTCTTTTGATTTTAATGGCATAATAGGACTCCTTAATGCTTTCGGGAAGTTCTACGTATAGTTGCCTTAAGAAAGAGTTATCGAAACCGTTTACAGCATTAGCAATTATTGAAAGTGATGCTATTTTTCCTTTGTGTGCGACATAAAATTTCTTTCCTTCTTCTATCAATACTGCCCTTTGTTTTAAATCACCTTTGGCTTCCATAACTTTTGGCATAGCCAAGTCCTGAAACTTATTAAGTAACAAAATGGATTCTCCTCCTTCGATAACCCGCGCATTAAGCGACAAATAACGATCTGTTTTGGATCCTTGAGTATTAGTATCGACAGTCATTTTGATATTTGCAGGGTCCAAAATGAATGGTGTATAGGCAAATGAGGATTTTGTTGAGATTTCAAAATTTGCTTTTTGTGGTAGATCAATCGAGCCAAAAAAAGAAAACTGTCCATCCTTGACTTCAGTACTATCTTTTTTTTCAGCATAATAAAGATAAATTTTACCATTAAATTTTTGAAAGGATCCATCGATCCTAAATTTATTCTGACTTTTCGCACTTATTGTGATGCAAACGAAAAAAAACAATAATAGTCTTCGTCTCATAGTTAAATTGATCTTTTGGATATAGCCGTTAAATTTTGATTGACTTTGTTGGGGCTAATTGTTAAATAGTGGGAGTTTGTAGTCAACATAAATCCTACAATGTAAGCTTTCTCATCGTATAATACAATTGAACGTTAATTCCTCTAAGCCACTCTATCAGCACATTGGCAAGGCTGGAATGTTTTAGCTGATGGCGATACACTTCTTATCAAATGATTTTTTTTGCTGTAGCTGCAGGCCGGGCTTTCCGCTTTATCTTTTGTTCCAAAAGGATGTTGCTGCAATCCCTGGCAGGAAGGGTATTGGTGATGGTGAAATAAGTAGGGACTTATGGTATTGATAAAGTGCCATTGTACCCTCAATCCAATGACTCTGCTCTAGATAATCATTGTGGCTACTGATTGGAATATATTTAGGATACAGCTGTTATAATTTCTGCATTTATTATTTATTTACTTTAATGATCTGTTCAAATTCATTTGTCAGGGAGCCATTATGAAAATAAGCTACCCCTCTTTCTGTTAAACAGATGAATGATGATGGGTTTTGAGTTTCAGTTTGCTCCTGAAGTAATCCAATGCGGCTCAGGTGATCTATCAATTCCACTCCGTAATCTTCTTTTAATCCTATTGCCTTTAAGACTTCAAGATGCTCAAACCTTAGTTTTGGCCTATCCTGGAGATAAAAACCAATTTTATCTGCATCGCTGAGTTTTGCTTTATACGGTTTCATATTCGAATATAACAATAATGCTCCGCTGCGAGGTATAATGACAATGATAGTAGCAATCATCGCAACTAAATACCAGATTACGTCCGAAACTTTGTATTATAAAAATTAATAACTATGTTTATGCAACCGTTTGCATAAACAGCTTTAATTAACACACATGTACTTGTTAGGTAGAGATTTCAGCACTTCATCAGTTAAAGGTTCCCTAGTCGATTTCGCAAGTCATCAAACTATGGCATCAGCGTGCTATCCTGAAAATCGAGCAGAGATAAGTCGCTTAAGCCCGGCTGCACTGCGCAGAAATATTTTTAAAAATGATCAAGTATAAACATATTTATTAGAATGTTAGACATATCTCATGGAACCTACCATTATTGAGCGCAATCAACTACTCGCTAATCTTAATTTTTTGGTGAAGAAATACGTCAAAAGTGCGCTTTTACCACCCCTGTTTTTAATGCGTGATGTTGTAAAACTTATTGTCAACCAATTATGAAGATTAAAATAGTTAAGATCTTTTCTTTAATTTCTCTGTCCTGTATGGCTATAATTTGGTTTAGTTTCACTAGCCTGAAGAAACCTATACACATTTACCTCGCTGGCGATTCTACGATGGCTGATAAGGTTAAGTCGGCCCGGCCCGAAATGGGGTGGGGAACACGCTTGCATGATTTTTTTGATTCTACTGTGGTGGTCATCAATCGGGCACAGAATGGACGGAGTACAAAGACTTTTATTCAGGAAGGGATTTGGCAGAAAATTATTGATAGTGCGGTAAAAGGCGATTATGTAATCATACAATTCGGACATAATGATGAGGTACCAACTAAAGCCAGTTTTACTACAGAAAAGGATTTTACCAGTAATCTGATTAGTATGGTTTCTCAGGTACGGGATAAAAAAGCGATTCCAATATTAATTACCCCTGTGGCCCGACGAAAGTTTGATTCATCAGGAAATGTAGTTGATACCCATCTGGTATACGCCAGGTTAGTAAGGAATGTCGCGATGAGTAAAAACGTTACACTTGTAGACTTATCAAAGGCAAGTCAGGACCTGCTGCAAAAATTCGGCACAGAAGATTCTAAACTTCTTTTCAATCACCTTCTTCCGGGTCAAAATCCAAATTATCCCGAAGGTAAAGTGGACGATACTCATCTCAATGAGCTTGGCGCCCGAAAAATGGCCCAGTTGGTTTTTGGTGACCTACGAAAATTCTTTCCCGATATAAATGAGCGCGTTGTCAAATCAAACTTTGAAAAATAATCTACGATGATCAATCAAAAAAAAAATACCTTTTTAGTGTTCGCATTAGTTAGTTCTTATTTTTTACTTTCAGCCGTTCCACCTTTAACCAAAATCTACCTCATTGGTGACTCAACCGTCTGTGATCAGGATTTGAAGCGTTACCCCGTTACGGGCTGGGGAACTCCGTTTGCAGACTATTTCTCTTCGCAGGTGTTGATTAGAAATCATGCAAAGGGAGGCCGCAGTACCAGGACTTTTTTAGAGGAAAACAGATGGAAACCCATAACCGACAGCCTAAAATCCGGTGACTATGTACTGATGCAGTTCGGCCACAATGACGAAGCTAAAGAGCCTCAGTATGCTGCCCGATATACACCAGTTTCGGATTATAAAAAAAACCTGATAAAATTTATTCAGGAAACAAGATCAAAAAAAGCTTGTCCTATTCTCATCACACCCGTAAGCCGAAGGGTTTTTAAAGACGGGGAAGCGCAATTAACACACGTTGAATATTCGGCTGCCGTTCTTCAAATAGGTGCTGAGTACAACGTGCCTGTTATTGACCTTGACTCAAGGAGCAGAATGCTTTACAACAGGCTTGGTGAACAAAAATCGAAATGGCTGTTTATGGAGCTGGATTCGGCGGAGCACCCTATCTATCCGAAAGGGAGACACGATAACACACACTTCAACGACTACGGTGCGAGAATTATAGCTGAATTGGTGCTGAATGAAATTAAATCACAGAAGTTACCTCTGGCTGATAAAATTATGAATAGTAGAAGTAGTAATGCCAACCAAAAGTAATGATAGTTGATTATTGTCTGCCCAGCGATCATTTTGAAACATGTTTATTGGCGCTAATTACAAACCATAGTCATGAATTAATAAAAATGAATTTTCAAATGTTGATTGTTTTCTTCAAGTATTTGGGCTTAGATATTTACCCAAGAAGTCAAGTATTGGTATTTACTAGCAGAAAGTGGGAGTGGAGAATTGGGTCTTTTAAAAGAGTTGATAAAAAATTCCATCGTGAAATGCACATTTAAATATTGTTTAATTTAATAGCTACATTTACAAACAGCCCGCAAGATTTATGTAGGGCAACAAAATATTTAACCAAATAAAGCACAATTCCAAGTTCCGGATATGGCCCGCCTTTTTTATATTCTTATTTCATATTTGTTTTTTTTCCTGTTGTCCTTTCAGGTTAATGCCCAACTGAATTTTAAAAGTGAATTTTATTCAACAGAGAATGGCCTTTCACATGACGCGGTAACAAACATCATGAAAGACCGCGAAGGCTTCATTTGGGTGGGAACCTGGAATGGGATCAATCGTTTTGATGGTCATCATTTTCGATCATTCAAATCTTTTCCTGGTGATCTTTCCCGCTTAAAAAACGACCGTATTGATCAGATTGTTGAGGACTTGGGAACGAACCTATGGATTAAAGCTTATGACAACCAGATTTATCGCTTTGATAAAGTCAAAGAGCAATTTAATCCCTTTAAGCTTCTACACGGTAAAAAAGTGATCTTTAACCGAATAAAAGTCGGCACTGAGGGAGAAATATTTTTAATCACCAAAAATGACGGTTTAGTAGTCATTCCGGATCCGAAATTTCCTGACGTATATAGTCACTTCTCCGCTAACACTTCTTCTGCAATCAGATTACCATCGGATAAGGTAAGTTTTGTCTTGGAAGATGCACAGAAAAAAATTTGGATTGCGACCGAAAAAGGGATTGTGTGTCTGAAAAAACGAAATAGAAGTTTCGTTCAGATTAAACTCGATACCGGCATCTTCATTGCAGAAAATTTCGATTCATTCGCAGAAAGCAAATCCAGTCTGTTTTTCGGGTCTGACCAAGGAAACCTGCTCGTTGTCAATAAATCAAATACTTCTGCAATCCTAAAGCGTATATCAAAGTACAAAATCAATAATCTCTTAGCATCAAAATTTGGCGAGAAAATATATGCTTCAACATCGGCAGGAGACCTCATTACCGCATCGGCGAATCCGGTTAAAATCATAAAAATAAGCCGAGCAGGTGAAAAACTGGCTTGGATGTTTGAAGATAAAGCTGGCCTGATTTGGATTGAACCGGAACAAAATGGTGTGATTTCCTATGATCCAAAAACCAATGTTTTCAACAAGATATCCGCAATAAGTGATGATGGATATTCCTATAATGGAACTTATTTCAGGGCCTTTGAGGATAATAAAGGCAGGGTTTGGGTGAGCATGAAAAACGCGGGATTAGGGTATTTAGAAGGCGATAAAACGGAATTTAAAATATTCAATAGCGGTAAAAACCCATACTTGGATAACCTCCCCAATGCGGTGACCGCCTTGTTTTACGAAGGCGATGGGGTCATCTGGTTCAGTAGTGTAGATCGCGGAGTGAATAAGGTAGTTTTGCAGGAAGGTTATTTTAAACAACGGTTTCCGACGGAGAAAACAATACAAAAATCAGATAATGATGTGCGTGGGATATGGGTGGACCGGAAAGACCGCCTTTGGCTTGGCCAGAAAAGTAAAAACATTTATGTTCTTAAAGACGGCAAGCGCGTTTCCATCAAGTTTGTTAATCAACAAGACGCCAACCTGGGTGCTGTATACTGCATTCTGGAAGATAGTAAAAACAATATATGGCTTGGAACAAAAGCCAATGGCTTGTTTTTGGCTAAGCCCTTAAACGCAGAGCGAACCAGCTATTTACTTACCCATTTTAAAAAAGATCAGTCGCTGCCGTTTTCCCTCAACAGCAATGAAATCTATTCACTGTTAGAGGATAAATTTGGAAAAATTTGGATCGGTACTTTCGATGAGGGATTAAATGTAGCCACTATAAACGGGGACAAGGTTAAGTTTTGGAATAAACATAATGGTCTGAAAGGTTATCCAGGTGAGGGTTTTCAAAAAATCAGGACGTTGGCATTAGATAGCGCTGGCAACGTATGGGTAGGAACGACAAATGGCTTACTGATTAAGGATGCCGGCTCTCCGAATGCTCCTGGTGAGAGATTTGCGACCTATGCTAAAATGCCCGGAGTAAAAAACAGCCTGGGCAATAATGATATTCAGTTTATATTCCGGGACCATAGAAATAAAATTTGGTTAAGTACCTCGGGGGGTGGTCTGGATAAAGCATTTCTAAATGATCCCTTTAAAAAAGTTAGTTTTAAAAATTATACGACCCAACAGGGGCTTCCAAATGATTACGTGCTCAGCAGTACAGAAGATCACCACGGCCACATCTGGGCAGCCACTCAAAATGGATTATCAAAATTTGATCCTGTAAAAGAAGAATTTACGAACTACGGTACTTATAATGGTTTACCGAAGGTGACTTTCTCTGAATCAGCAAGCCAGCGTTTTGCTGATCAATCTATTGTGTTTGGCACAAATCGGGGTTATATTTATTTTCATCCCGATAGTATTACGACCAGGAAAACTTCGGCCAAAATGGTATTCACCAATCTGCAGGTTAATAATGTCGATCAATTTCCAGATTCTACCGGCTTAATCCATTCAGATATTAATTATCTGAAGAAGCTCAAACTACATTATGACCAGAATATTTTAAGTATTGATTACGCCGTCTTAGATTCAAAAAAAGGTGCAAAGCAGTTATATGCCTATCGTCTGCAGGGCTTTGAAACGAGTTGGAACATAAACAGGGAAAGGCGGAGAGCTACTTATACCAATTTACCTCCAGGGAAATACATATTTGAGGTAAAAAGTCTCGATAAGGGAAGCTTTATCAGTCCACCCTATAAACAGCTGGAAGTTACCATATTGCCGCCACCCTGGAAAACATGGTGGGCTTATTTAATCTATGCTTTAATCACCTTAGCTTTAATTGAAGGGGCAAGAAGGATCGTGCTCACCATGATCAACCTTCGCAATAAAATTACCGTTGAGCGGAAGATGGCGGAATTAAAAACCAACTTTTTTACCAATATCTCCCATGAACTGCGTACCCCTCTGACATTGATTTTAAACCCCATCGAGGAAATACAAAGGAATGAGGTACTCAGTCAGCAAGGTGCCGATCACATTGAGATTGTTAAAAAGAATTCTAACCGAATGATCCGTTTTATCAATCAGCTCTTAGACCTGCGTAAGCTGGAAAGCGGTAAGGCAAACCTGCAAATTGTCCATTTTGATTTAACGACACTGATCAGGGAAGTATCGGCCTATTTTCGTGAAACTGCATTGAAACGGAATATTACCCTTACCCTTATTCCAGATCATAAAGCTTTTAACATCTGGGGGGATCGGGAGAAATTAGATATAGTAATTTATAACCTGCTATCCAATGCTTTTAAATTTAGTGCGGATAACTCGAGTATATTTATAAAAATTGATAACGAACCAGACTCCGGATTCGTAAACATTTTGGTTCAGGATCAGGGTATAGGAGTTTCAGCAAATAAACTGGAAGAAATATTCAACCTCTATTATCAGGCAAATAATCCTGGTGATATTAATCAAAAGGGGTCCGGAATTGGCCTGGCACTTTCTAAGGAAATAGTTGAATTACATGGAGGTCAGATATCCGCACATCAGAATAGCGATCAAGGTCTAAGCATAAAAGTTACTCTGGAAAGCGATAAAGCCCACTTTGTGGGAGACCATATTGAATTTGTTGAAAGTGACAAAGTAGCGCCACTGAAAATTGCGCCAAAAGCAGATACTAAACCTGAAGATGTTGATCATGATAGTCAAGCCACAACAAAGTTGCTACTGGTGGAGGATAATGATGATTTGCGAGATTTCCTTACCGCACAACTTAGCCGATTTTATCAAGTGGAAACAGCCGCCGATGGGGCCGAAGGCTTACTGAAAGCCCAAAAATTAATGCCCGATCTAATTGTAAGTGATGTGATGATGCCCGTAATGAGTGGCATTGATATGCTCGACAGGCTCAAAAACGATCTTGCAACCAGTCACATCCCTGTTGTTTTGTTGTCGGCGAAATTTTCCATCGAAGACCAGATTAAAGGACTGCAATATGGAGCCGATTACTACATCACCAAGCCATTTAACAACGAGTTTCTGATGGCTGCCATTGCAGGACTGATCAAACAGCGACGAAGGGCCTTTGTTGATTTGGTAGAAAAAAAACAATTGCCGCCGCTGCAACCCTCTGACATTGTGATTACTGATAAAGACAAGTTGTTTATGGAAAAGGTCATTGAAATTGTGGAGCAAAATATGGAAAAAACTGATTTCAATATTGACTCCGTCGCCGAGGCAATCGGAATGGGAAGATCTACGTTTTACCGGAAATTTAAAAGTTTAACAGATTTCGCGCCCGTAGAGTTTGTAAGGGACATGCGTTTGCAGAGAGCAAAACAATTTCTGGATGGTGGGGAAAAAAGTATTTCGGTGATTGCCTATACCGTTGGTTTTACCAATGCGAAATACTTTAGTACCTGTTTTAAGGAAAAATACAAACTATCTCCCTCAGAATATCTGAAATCAATATCTGAATAATGGAATTTGCTTAAATCTTAGACCCCTTTGCTCATTTATTAAACTGCATGGTGTCCCCTTAATGATATTTTTGTTCATCACTGACCAAATTAAAGATGAATGGATAGACACCCATTGATCAGTCCATAATGGATTACAAAGATATGAAAAGTATAAAATTTAACATCAATTGCAGCCAGGTCCTTGGCTGCATTATACTCACCGTAACCGCTATCAGTTGCTCCTTGAATGCATTTGCTCAGCAGCAACTTAAATTGCAGTATGATAAACCTGCACAAAATTGGAATGAGGCCCTTCCGCTCGGTAATGGCCGCTTAGGTCTTATGACCTTCGGCATTCCTGAAAAGGAACATTTGCAGTTGAACGAGGAAACCGTATGGGCAGGTGAGCCCGGTAACAACGTACCCCAAAATAAAGCAAACCAAATAAATGAAATTAGGAATTTACTTTTTCAGGGTAAAAACCAGGAGGCCCAGAACCTTTCAAATCAAACCTTTCCACGCCAGGCACCCGCTAATCTCAATTACGGGATGCCCTATCAAACTGTGGGCGATTTATGGCTGAACTTCCCTGGTCACCAAAACTACACCGCTTATCACCGGGATCTGGACATCAGTAACGCGATATCAACGGTAAGTTATCAGGTGAACAACATCACATTTGAAAGGAAAGTCTTTGCTTCGCTGACAGATGATGTTATCATTATGAAAATTACTGCGGACAAACCCAAAAGTATAAGCTTCACTCTAGGCATGTCCAGTACGCAAAAAGATCACCAGGTTAAACAGGATCAGGGTTATCTGCAACTCTCTGGTAACGGCGGCAGTGTAGATAATAAGCAAGGAAAAGTAAAATTCGAGGCGCTGGTTGCGCCCATTGTAAAGGGCGGGTCAGTTGTTAGAACCGATTCATCGTTAATGATAGACAAAGCAGATGAAGTTGTCGTTTACATTTCCATTGGTACAAATTTCAAAAACTACAAAGATTTGTCAGCCGAGCCACTTATAAAGGCAAAATCAATTTTAAAGAGCGCAATGGCTAAAGAATATGAGCAGGCTTTCGCCGCTCATCAGAAGAAGTATAAGTCATTTTTTGATCGGGTAACATTGAGTTTGGGAGATTCCGAGCAGTCAAAAAAAACAACTGATGTTAGAATTAAAGAATTTGCCAATCATAGCGATCCGCAACTTGTTGCCCTCTATTTTCAATTTGGAAGATACCTTTTAATCTCAAGTTCGCAGCCTGGAGGTCAGCCAGCAAATCTGCAGGGTATCTGGAACGATAAAAATTCTCCTCCCTGGGATAGTAAATATACCGTGAACATCAACACGGAAATGAATTATTGGCCCGCTGAAATTACCAACTTATCTGAAATGCACGAGCCATTATTTTCGATGCTAAAGGATCTGGCAACCACAGGTAGGCAAAGTGCAACTGAAATGTACAAGGCCAGGGGATGGAACATGCATCATAATACAGATATATGGCGAATTACTGGCATTGTTGATGGGGGCTTCTATGGAATGTGGCCAATGGGTGGGGCTTGGCTTACTCAGCATTTATGGCAGCATTATCTTTTTACCGGTGATGCAAAATTCCTAAAGGACAATTATCCAATTTTGAAAGGTGCAGCCATGTTTTACCTGGACGTGTTAAGGGAAGAGCCCAAAAACAAATGGTTGGTGATGGCGCCTTCAATGTCACCGGAAAACACCTATGAAAAAAATGTTGGTGTTGCTGCTGGCACCACTATGGATAACCAGCTTATTTTCGACACGTTTAATAACCTCATCAACGCAGCAAAAGTTTTAAAAACAGATCGTGCTTTTTCGGATTCCATTGCGACTGTACTGGCCAAGATGCCACCCATGCAGATCGGCAAACACAATCAATTGCAAGAGTGGTTACAGGATTTAGACAAACCTGATGATAAACATCGGCACATTTCTCATCTTTATGGTTTATATCCTTCCGGGCAGATTTCTCCGTTTCGCAATCCCCAGTTGCTCGAAGCTGCTAAAAACTCGCTGATCTACCGCGGAGATAAATCTACAGGCTGGTCTATGGGCTGGAAGGTAAACTGGTGGGCACGAATGCTGGATGGAAATAAAGCTTACAAACTCATTTCAGATCAGCTAACTCCAGCCCCAATGGAAACCAAAGGCCAGTCTGGAGGTACTTATCCAAATCTGCTGGATGCACACCCGCCTTTCCAAATAGATGGTAATTTTGGCTGCACTGCTGGTATCGCCGAAATGCTGCTGCAAAGTTATGATGGCAATATTTACATATTGCCAGCCTTACCCGATGCCCTTGGCGCAGGAAAAATAACCGGGCTAAAAGCTCGGGGTGGTTTTGAGTTGGATATTGAATGGAGGGACGGCAAATTATCTAAGCTCACCGTCTGGTCAACTATTGGTGGCAACTGCCGGTTAAGACTTTCAGACAAAGTAAGCTTAACGGGGAATGCCAGGCTAATAAAATCAAAAGGAGAAAATACAAATAACTTCTATCAGGTCAATACCATTAAAAGTCCCAAGTTAGCTAAAGAGGCAAAGTTAAAAGGGTTGGAGATCCCGCAAACTAATCTTTTTGATTTCCATACTATTGCTGGTCAGAAATATATTTTCACGGCTCGGTAATCGTATAGTTAGCTTGATAAAACCGTTTTAGGGTTGATTAAGGTTGATTTTGCTCAGAAACTAGACTATTTTGGTCATTTTTTTTACTCCTTTATTTCTATCTGGATATAAATTTGTTTATCAGAAGTGGAGTAAGGATTAAATTTCACCACATTTTTGCTGACCAAATTATCAAATTGTATGAGCGTTTTGAGAACTTATTCTTAAATAATAACCTCATTCAATCCAAAGATTTTTTTTCAATTATCAGATTTGTAACCAATTTTAGATTCCATTTGTGCAACCGTTTGCATGGAATCGCTAACTAAATAAAACCCGGGTTTTCTTTTTAGATAATCCGATCTAACCAATTAAATTATGAGGAAAAACTACAGCATCGATTTTAAAAAAGAGGCGTTTCAAAGAATCAGACTATTGAAAAGTCCAAAGGATCAAGGGAAAGGTAACTGCTACCTAAAGACATTTTTTTGTTCACCATTCAACTGATCGATTATGAAATACATATACATTTTTATAGCATTGTTTTTGTGTTCGGCTCAATCAGCCTGGTCACAGAATCGGATAATTAAAGGTCAGGTTTCAGATGAAAAAGGCGGGACGATAGCAGGCGCGAGCATATCATTGAAGGGAACTAACAGAGGTATCAATACAGATAATGAAGGTAAATTTTCAATTACTGTCCCCTCTGGTCTAGCAACTTTAGTAGTCCAGTTTGTGGGCTATATTAAAAAAGAGGTAAATATTGCCGCCGATGGTACAACCGCAAAAATTACACTTCAGGAGGATGTTAATGTCCTCCAGGAAGTTACCGTGGTTAATGTCGGGTATGGGACAGTTTCGCGTGAAGCGCTTACAGGCTCGGTTTCCTCCCTTCGTGCTGATCAGATAAAGGATATTCCAATTAATTCTGCCGAGCAGGCTCTGGCAGGTCGGCTTGCCGGGGTTCAGGTAACTGCTACAGATGGTGCTCCGGGAACAAACGTACAGATTAGAATCAGGGGTGGAAGTTCCATCACACAGGATAATTCTCCATTGTATATTGTTGATGGGGTTCAGGTTGAAAATGCATTAAGGGCATTGTCACCTCAGGATATAGAATCTATTGATGTGCTAAAAGATGCAGCATCAACCGCAATTTATGGAGCCAGAGGTGCAAACGGTGTGGTATTGATCACCACTAAAACCGGCAAGCGTGGCAAGATGACCGTGAGTTATAATGGTTTTGTAGGTGCAAGTAAAATTTTAGGGAAATTAGATGTGCTGGATGCAACCGATTATCTTAAGTATCAATACGAACGTAGTAGAGGAAATGTTCTTGATAGTACCTCCTTTGTGACTAACTATGGACCATTCGATACCCTGGAAGTATATCGTGATAAAGGCCGTGACTGGCAGAACGAGGTTTTCGGAAAAGTTGCTTTGCAACAAACCCATAACTTGAGTTTAAATGGAGGGGATGAAAAAATTAATTATAATCTTAGTTTAACCACCAACGGTCAGGAAGGGGTGATGATCAATTCAAATTTCGATCGTAAACTTTTGGGTTTTAAAATGGAGTTAAGACCCAATCAAAAATTCAGAGCGGGTTTCAACGTAAGGTATACCGATGAACGGATTAATGGAGCCGGAGTATCAAGCCCTGGTTTGGCAAGAGACAACTTTCTGAAGAACACGCTCTCTTACCGGCCAATCGACAGCAAAAACCCAACGGATATCGATTTTTATGACGCACAATACCTGGCGGTTTCCGATTTAAGAAACCCTGTTATCAATGCAACTGCAGTTTATAGGAAAACTTTCGGAAAACGATACAATTTATCAGGATACCTAAGCTACGCCCTAACGCCGGAAATAACCGCAAGGGTAACAGTTGGGTATGATAATAACAATTCCAGAACAAACAACTTCTACTCAGAAATTACCGGCCAGGCCTCGCTTTATTCTGCAATGCCAATTGCTTCAATCTTGACGGGTACAGTGAATTCGCTAAATAATTCCAATACCATTACCTATAGCAAGAAGAATATTGCAAAGCATCATGATATTGATGTACTACTTGGTCAGGAATCTTATCAAACCCGAAATGAACAATTTAATGCCGAAACGCGATATTTCCCCTTAGGAATTAGTCCGGAAAAGGCATTGTCAAATATGAATTTGGGCAATCCTCCTTCTGGGCAGGCACAGCCCCGTCCAACTACCAATAACGTTATGGCCAGAACTTTTTCATTTTTTGGCCGCGTGAATTATGGTTTAGATAAAAAATATTTACTAACACTAACGGCCAGGGCAGATGGAAGCTCGAAATTTATGGCTGGACAGAGATGGGGTTTTTTCCCGTCAGGCGCTTTTGCATGGAGGATTTCTGATGAAAAATTTGCAGAATCTATCAAGCCGATAGTTTCTGATGCCAAGTTGAGATTAAGTTACGGATCTACAGGTAATAACCGCATCAACGACTTTAGTTACTTGCCTTTGTACTCTTCAAACACCTATTATGGATTAAACGAACAGCTCGTTCCGGGTGTAGTGCCCACACAGTTGGCTAATCCAAATGTGAAATGGGAAACAACAGTATCAAGAAACCTGGGGCTGGATTTAAGTTTCTTCAAAAACAGAATCCAGTTTACAACGGATATCTATTACAATACTACCAAAGATTTATTACTGCAAAATCCGATCCCACAAACCTCAGGCTACACGCAACAAACGCAAAACATTGCGGCTACATCAAATCGCGGTATCGAATTCCAGTTATCTGGTTTGATCGTACAAACCAAGGATTTTAGTTATTCAGCAAGCTATAACATGTCTTTCAATAGAAACCGGGTGGAAAAGCTTAATGATGGTATCACAAGTAAGGGTTACGCCTCTGGCTGGGATACCAATACAGGTAACGACTTCCTTGTTGAGGTAGGAAAGCCTTTAGGCCAGATGTATGGCTACCGCTCTGATGGCTTTTACAAAGTGAGTGACTTCAACTTTAATGCAACCACTGGTGTTTACACGCTAAAGCCGGAAGTTCCTTCATTTTTTGGTGTAACCAGAAGCACCATTCAGCCAGGTACAATGAAACTTTTGGACCTGGGCGGTTCAATAAAAAATCCTGACGGCAGTCCTGCTATTCATACTGATGAAGATAGAACGGTAATAGGAAATGCGGCGCCAAAATTTATCGGAGGCTTGAATCAGCAATTTTCTTACAAAAATTGGGATATGAGCATTTTCGTGAACTTTAGTGTGGGGAATGATATTTATAATGCAAATAAAATTGAGTTGACCAACGCTAGATTACGTGGCGTAAACTTATTGGAATCCGTTAATGGAAGATTTTCGACCATCGACCAAAACGGTAAATCTATCTATAATGATCCTGCAAAGTTAGAAGCCTACAATGCAAATGCGACCACCTGGCGACCATATGAAAACAGTAACCTGTTTACGGACTGGGCCGTGGAAGACGGTTCCTTTTTAAGGATTAATAACATCACGCTGGGTTACACGCTTCCAAGTGATTTCGCGAAGAAAATCAAGCTTTCAAGCCTTCGTTTTTATGCAACAGTGAACAATTTGGCCACCATAACCGGTTATTCAGGATTCGACCCGGAGGTAAACACCCGTACCAATGGCGGATTAACACCTGGTGTAGATTATTCTGCTTATCCAAGATCGAGAACCATCCTTTTAGGACTTAACTTAACATTTTAAACACTAAAATTTCAGAGTATGAAATTCAATAATATAAAAATATTTGCCTGCGGAACCATGTTGGCTGCAGCCATATTTAGTTTGGGCGCTTGTAAAAAATATTTGGAAATCAAACCGGAATCTGCCTTTTCTCCGGAAGATATTTTTAGCAATGTTTCCAGTGCGAATTCGGCTATAATGGGGGTTTATCAGCTTTTAGCCGGCGATGATGGTTACGGACAGCGGCAATCATTAGTATTTGTAAATGATACCGATGAGTTTTCCAGAAGTGGCGATGTGGACGCAGGTGCCCGCGGACTTGCCCGTTACAGTGCTGATGCAGGAAATAGCGAGCTGGCTGCTACCTTCACCAGAGGATTCCAGGGTATCGAGCGTGCCAATTTATGCATCAAATACATTCCACAGATGGCTGCATACAATAGTGGCTCTGCCTCAGATAAAAAAGAATTGAGAAGACTTCATGCGGAAGCGCTCGTACTCAGGGCAATCTATTATTTTGACCTGGTTAAAAATTGGGGCGATGTTCCTTTGCAATTAGAACCTTCAGTTTCGGGAATGGATTTTAATCTTAACAAGACCAACAGCGATGTGATTTATGACCAGATTTTGAGTGACATCGCAATCGCTGAACGCATGTTGCCCTGGCGCAAAGAAACCACCAGTGATGAACGCATAACCCAGGGTGCTGCGCGCGGCATGAGAGCTAGAATCGCCATGTTCAGAGGAGGATATCAATTGCGCAGAACATCGAAAGTGATGGAGCGTTTACCCGATTATCTAAAATATTATACGATGGCAAGAGATGAGTGCGATACGATTATGAGGTCTAACCAACACGCACTTAACCCGAGTTTTTACGACGTTTTCAAAAAGGCCAATGAGCTTACCTTAGATAATGTCTATGGTGAACGAATGCTTGAAGTTGCACAGGCTGGCGGTAATGCCAATTATGATAGTAAACTTGGAAGAGCTAGCGGTACCCGGATCGCCGATGGTTCCCGTTACGGCCCGGGAGGGGGTGCATTAAACCCAACAGCAAGTTATTTTTATTCTTTCGATGTGTCTGACCCTCGAAAAGAGGTTACCATTGCACATTACAATATTGATGCTAACAATTTGAAAAGCCCGGCGAGAATTACTGAAATGAATGACGGTAAATACCGTAGGGACTGGAGACCCATTATTGCAGGAGCTACTCAAACGCTGGGAATAAATTGGATCATGTTACGCTATTCCGATATATTATTGATGTATGCCGAGGCGGTAAATGAAATCAATGGGGGCCCGGATGCATCGGCAATCAAGGCTTTTGAAGATGTGCGAAGAAGGGCTTTTTCTGCGAATTTAAGCAAGGTGGGTGCAACACCAACATCAAAAACAGCATTTTTTAATGCCCTCATTCAGGAAAGAAGCTGGGAACTCGGGGGGGAAGGAATTAGGAAATATGATCTTGTGCGTTGGAACTTGCTGGGTGCGAAACTATCGCAAGCCAGAGCAGAGATGACGACTATTGTAAATACCACCACCAAATATCCCCGATACCTATATTATAGAAATGTTGGTGAAGAGTTTGAGTTTTTGCCTGGTACAGGTTATTATTTGCCCGATCCTGCAATTGCGCCCACACCTTTGTTTAATGCTACAACAAATCCAACGGGCTATATTCGGGTAGACTGGAGACAAAATCTAACCACTACAGCTGGAGGTGCAATCGAAAAATTAGGACGTACTTTCCAATCTAACCATTCCGAAGTTTTACCCATTCACAGGAGTATTTTAGATTTGAACCCCAACCTTAAACAAGACTATGGATATTAATCACAAATCCATTTTAAACACTTATTAATTGAATACAATGCTCGGCCTGAAAGTTAAAAACTGGATGGCCCTGCTTTTTTAGATCAAACTCAATTAATGGATCGGATTGGTCAATTATAGCATCAGGAGTATTTTTACATGCCTCAAAACTGATAAACGTAGAAACTTTAACGCCTTTCTCATATGTTGTTCAACAGTGTTCTCTGAGATTTGTAAAGTGCTGGCGATTTCTTTGTTGCTCAACCAATGCTTCCGGCTTAGCGTAAAAACAGTTTGACATTGCGGAGGTAACTGGCCGATTTGGTGGTCAATCAAACGTTCCAGCTCACGGGTATCTATCAAAGAGGTCGTAGAATGGTCGACATTATCAAAAGTATAGGCAAAATGTGACTCAAATTTTTTCTTTACCAATTCATGCCGGTAATGGTCGATTATTTTGTTTTTGAGCATCACGTAAAGAAAGGCAAAAGCCGAAACGTGTGCTCTTTTTTGTTCGGCTAAGTTATAGTAAGCCATGAATGTATCCTGTACCAGCTCTTCTGATAAAGATCTGTTATTGGTTTTTTGCATAGCGATGCCCAACAGTTTTATTACATAGCGTTTGTAAAGCAGATCGAAAGCCCACTGATGGCCTTCATACCATAGTCTTTGGAGTTCTTGATCGCTGTACAATTGCTTCATGAAAGAGGGGGGTGTTTTGGTTAGAAAAAAAAAGTTCTGCAACCACTAACGGTTACGCACCTGCTTCATCGTCTTACGAATATAGGCCATTAATTTCTACCAACCAAGGCAGCTAACCAAATTTATAACCATGGATAAAGACCAACTTCGGGGTTTATTTGAACGCATAAGCGAAAACCTATTTTCTCAGCAGGATATCGAGGATGTAAATCAATGGTATCATGATTTGAATGCAGGCGATGAAAACCTGAAACAATGGTTTCTGGAGTCTGGTGGAGAGGAAGTTCTCGCTGAACATTTGTACAGTTCCTTTAAAAGAAATATAGTAAAGCAAAAAAGAAAGCTTAAAATAAGCCGGTTTGTACAAGCTGCGGCTATACTGATATTAATCTTTGGAGTCGGCATCACCCTGTTCTTCAACCACAGCAAAACCAGCAAGCATCATCTTGCCGTTAAGAATGTGGTTCAACAGGTAAAAGAAGAGAAAAATGCACGGTTAACTTTGGACAACGGCTCAAATGTGAATATAAAAGACCTGGCCTTTGGCAATACTGTACTATCAGGTGCTACAATCGAAAAAACGAGTGACGGGAAGTTGATTTATAAAGTCGAAAAAATAGCTCAGTCTGAAGCTATTAAATACAATACCATTACCACCCCCAGGGGTAGTCAGTTCGAGATTATTTTACCCGACGGCACCCATGTATGGCTAAATGCCGCCTCATCATTGAAATTCCCACTTCGTTTTCAGGGCAGTGAACGCCGAGTTTCATTACAAGGGGAGGGCTATTTTGAGGTAGCCCACGATAGGAAAGTGCCTTTTAAAGTTCAAAGTGGCATTCAGACAGTCACCGTATTGGGCACACATTTCATTGTTAAAGCTTATCAGGATGAGCAAAGTATTTCCACTACACTCTTTCAAGGAAGTGTTAATGTGCAAAACAATAAAACAAATGAAACAGAAAAGCTTGAACCAGGAAAACAAGCTGAAATCAATATTGGCAGGACTGGAATAAAAGTCTCAAAAGCCGATCTTGATCAGGCATTATCATGGAAAAATGGCTATTTTATTTTCGACAATCAGGATGTTAAATCCATAATGGCACTCATCAGTCGATGGTATGATGTAGATATAGAATACCACATTACTTCAGAAGAACGTTTTGGTGGTACTTTCTACCGCTCCTCTGATTTACAGGAACTCCTGAAAAATCTTGAAAGCCTGGGAAAAACAAAGTTTCAATTAAAAGAAAGGAAGGTAATCGTATCTAACTAATAAGTCAATGTAAGTTAGTTTAATTTGTAAAAAAATTTAGTATGCCAAAAAAACAGAGAGTCCTGCAAGACTCCCTGTCCGTTAGCCAAGGGCTAGCTTTGGTTCCAGACTATTGAAGTAACAATAAAACCTTTAAACCTAACCAAATGTATAAAAAAATTGCTGAATTTAAATTCAGGGATTATCACCGCTTATTGCCAAAAATCATACTTCGCATGAAGCTTACCCTAGTGATATTAACTGTAATGCTTTTACAGGTAAAAGCATCAACTTTTGCGCAAAAAATAACCATTTCTTTGCACAATGCACCATTAAGTGAAGTTGTAAAACAACTGCGCAAACAAACAGATTATAACTTTCTGTATAATAATTTTGTTGCCAAGAATATCATTCCTATCAATGTCGATGTAAAGGATGAAGATCTTGCAACTGTGTTGGATAAATGTTTCGCTGGACAGCCAATTATGTTTCGGATCCAGAACAAAACGATACTCATTTCCCAAAAACCAATAACAAACTTCAAAGAAACTGCCCTCAAGACATTGGAGATGGATGTAACCGGTACCGTCCGGGATGAGAAAGGCCCGTTGATGGGCGTTGTAGTGCAGCTTCGCGGTACGCAGCGAACTGTGGCGACAGATGCAGAAGGAAAATACAAGATAACCGTACCAGATGAGAATGCCATCCTGGTTTTCAGATTTATCGGCTTTAAGAACCAGGAAATAAAAGTAGACCGTAAGAAAACAATCGATGTTGTGCTCAAAGCTGCAGAAGCGGAATTGAACGATGTGGTCGTGATCGGATACGGAACGCAGCGTCAGAAAGATCTGACCGGATCTGTCGGTGCAATTACTTCAGAAGACTTTAACAAGGGAGCTCAGCTTGCTCCTCAGCAACTTTTGCAGGGTAAAATTTCGGGCGTAAATATTTCTCAGAATAGTGGTAAGCCTGGTGCGTCCAATACCGTTCGCATCCGTGGGGGTACATCACTTACAGGTTCCAATGATCCCCTATACGTGATTGACGGGGTTCCAATTTCCACCACAGCCAATGTTAATCAATCAAATATAAGAGGAACAGGGACAGATGTTTTTGATCAGGAGCCATCTAATCCACTGCAAACCCTGAACTCAAACGACATTGAGTCGATCACGGTATTGAAAGATGCTTCAGCGACTGCAATTTATGGCTCCAGGGGAGCAAATGGTGTTATTGTAATTACCACAAAAAAAGGAAAAGCTGGCGCGGCGCAAGTCGTATATAATGGACAGGTCGGCGTATCTACGGTATCAAACAAACTGGACGTTTTAAATGCTGATCAATATCGCAGTATTGTAAATACTTTGGGTCTGAGTCTTGATGATAAGGGGAATTCTACGAACTGGCAAGATGAAATTTATCGCTCAGCCATCACACAAGATCATAATATTTCCTTATCTGGTGGAGGTGAAAAGACTTTATACCGCGCCTCAATAGGGTATGGGAATCTCGAGGGAGTGATGCTCGGCTCTAAACTTGAACAGGCAAACGTACTGGCAAACATTAACCATAGGGCACTTAATGATCGGCTCAAATTCGATCTGAGAATTAACTACGGACAAAATATGCAGCATTCTGCTCCGGTGTCAAATACAGTTGGCAGTGAAGCGGGAACGAGTATGAATTATGAGGCTTATGTATTCAATCCAACTTACTCGGTGAGAAATGAAAATGGAAGCTACAATCATGTTCCTCCATTTAGGATCAATCCGGTTTCTTTTTCTACAGATGTACTGGATCAGAAGAAACAACAACGGTTGTTGGGTAATTTAACCACCAACTATAAAATTATCGACCCGTTAAGCATTGACGTGAGTTTGGGTTATACCCGCCAATCAATCGATCGAAATTCCTATATCAGTAAAAATAATCCCTTGGGGAATGGACTTGGCGGATATGCCAGTGTCCAGAAACTTTATGATGAAAGTAAGCTTATGGAAACCATACTTCGCTTTAACAAAGTCTACGGTAAGCATACCATAGATGCCCTTGGTGGTTACTCTTATCAGTATTTCGTAAATGAGGGATTGAGAAATACTGCTTCAGGATTTCTATCTGATGAATTTAAGTGGAATAGTTTGCAGGCAGCCAGCGTAATTAATAGTGTAACCAGTTATAAAGAGAGCAATACGCTAATTTCATTTTATGGTAGGATTAACTATAACTTTGATAACCGCTTTCTGTTAACAGGAACTGTCCGTCGCGATGGATCCAGTAGATTTGGCTCCGGGCATAAATGGGGCGTCTTTCCATCGGGTTCAGTCGCATGGAGACTCTCGCAAGAGAAGTTTTTTAAGGTTAAAGCGATTTCAGATCTTAAAATTCGTTTAAGTTATGGCGTAACCGGGAATCAGGAGATCGGTAACCTTAATTCACTGACAACCCTGGGCGCAAGCTCTACAGGGTATATTGTTGGCGGTCAACGCGTAACAGTAGTCCTTCCTCAACAATACGCTAATCCTGATTTAAAATGGGAGCAGACAGCTCAAATTAATGCCGGTCTGAACTTCGGCCTGTTTGGCGATCGAATTCGGGGCAGCTTTGATCTTTATCGTAAGAAAACTACAGATTTATTATTGTTAGTCGCAGTTCCATCCCCATCAGTTGTAAACACCCAGCTCGCAAATGTGGGTAGTGTCGAGAATAAGGGTATTGAATTTGAATTGGGTGCTTCTGTTATTGATAAAGAAAAATTTCACTGGGACCTGGACTTTAACATTAGCAGAAATATAAATAAGGTACTAAGCCTTTCTAATGATAAATATCAAGGTACAAATATCCAAATTGCTCCTTTACAAGGAACAGTGTCTGGCGGCTTTGCACAGATCATCATGCCAGGCAGTCCGCTGGGAACCTTTTATGGAAGAAAGTTTACCGGCCTAAACGAAAATGGCTTAGAACAATATGAAGCTTCAAACCAGATATTGGGTTCGGCACAGCCAAGCTTTACGTATGGTTTAAGTAACAATTTGAGATACGGACAGTGGTTTTTGACAGCTAATCTGCGGGGCGTTGCAGGAAATGATGTCTACAATCTAACGGCGAACAATCTCGCTTATAAAAATAATCTTCCGGGAAGAAACGTATTGGTAACTGCAATCGATGATGGGGGGAGCAGGGCGCAGCCTAAAGCGTATTCGTCTCGCTGGATAGAGAGCGGATCTTTTCTAAGATTGGATAACCTGACCCTTGGCTATAATTTTAAGCTTAATACTAAGAGTATCTCTTCTGCCAGAATATTTTTCGTTGGACAGAACTTGTTTATCATCACCAATTATTCTGGGTTGGACCCAGAAGTTAACTCCGAAATTTCTGCAAGTGGTATTGCGCCCCTTGGGATAGATTATCTGAGTTATCCAAAATCAAGAACCTTTAGTTTAGGAGCAAGCGTAACTTTTTAATCACTCTAACCATTAAAATAATGAAAATTTCATATAAATTATTTTACTCTTTTCTGCTTTTTATACTGCTTAGTGGCTGTACCAAATTAGATGAAGAGCAATTCGGCAGGCTTTCACCAACCAATTATTATAAAACAGAGCAGGAGGCACTTTCCTCTGTATTGGGTATCTATCAATCCTTACAACAGGTCGCCCATATCGGAGACCCATGGAGAATATCAGAACTTGGTACTGATGAATACATTGTGCCTGGACGTGCGAGCGGCGGATGGTTCGATCAGAATAACATCGATATGATGATGCACAATGTTCGCCCCGATAATCAGGCCATTGGCCGTGCATGGAAACAAATTTTTCAGGTTATCGGTACTGCAAATGCCGTAATTGAAAGCCTCGAATCCTCACCCTCAGCTGCAAATTTTAAAACGGTTATGGCAGAGGCGAAAGCGCTTCGCGCCTATGGCTATTTTTACGCCATGGACTTGTGGGGTAATGTTCCCATTGCGACCAAAGCCAGAATCGATCCTGCCAATTTACCGGCTACAAACACCAGAGCCGAAGTATTCAGTTTCGTTGAAAAAGAAATGATTGCCGCAACTGCAGATCTACCATCGGTAACCACAGTTAACCGCATTTCATACTATCCACGTCTAACTAAGGAGGCCGTATACACCGCCCTGGCAACACTCTATTTAAATGCAGAGGTATATACGGGCACCACAAAATGGAATGAAGCAGTTGCAATGTGCGATAATGTGATAAAGACCAATGCATACGCGTTGGAATCCAATACAGTCGATAATTTTAAAGCAACAAACGAGGCGAATTCAAAGGAGATTATTTTTGCATTTTCAATAGATCCATCCCGTACTTCCGGTTCCAATCAGTTTATTTTATATGCACAGCCAGCGTTAGACCAGCAAAAATATAACCTTCCGTTTGCGCCTGCGAATGGATACAGTACCTATCAGGAAGCACTCGATCGTTACGAGAGCACCGATAACCGTAAAAAGCTGATTGAATTTGGCCCTCAAACTTACCTGGATGGAAGACCGCTGGTGGATGCCAAAGGCGTGCAGCTCAACCTGGTAGCGGTCAAAGATTATACCAGTGCCCAGGACAATGAAGGTTACAGGGTATTGAAATATATTCCTGACGGTGTGAAGTGGGCAGGTTCGAGCGGTGATAATGATTTGGTTCTTACCCGGTATGCCGATGTCCTGATGACTAAAGCGGAAGCATTATTCAAGACGGGTAAGCCCGAGGAGGCACGTGTCCTGGTTAATCAAATTCGTGCACGCAGCAATGCATCTACGCTCACAACACTAACCCTGCAGCATATTGAGGATGAAAGGGCCAGAGAATTTATATGGGAAGGGCACCGCCGTCGGGACATGATCCGTTTTGGAAGTTTTTTTAACAAAACCTGGACATTTAAAACCACTAATGATCCGCTTTGGAGGGGTATTTATCCAATTCCCACAGAACAATTGGGCTCCAATCCAAAACTTAAACAGAATCCTAATTATTAAATTTTGAAAACGGGTGCGCTACAATTTCACGCACCCGTTTTCACTCGCATTTGTTCAGATGATGAAAATTTACAAAGCTTTAGTGCTTACTCTATTGATTGCAGTTGTGGTAAATTGTTCCGCCCAGCAGTCTGCAAATATTCCGCGTGACACCAGCTATAACATTCCTAAAGTTTTTAGTCAGATTCGTAAAGATTACCCATACGCCATACCGGTAAAGGATAGTCTGCCACCCAATTTGAAGGAATTTAGAAGTCTTGTGTATGCCACGCTCCCTAAAACGGCCTTCGGTAAAAGGGATCTCCACCTGGATATTTTTAGGCCCAAAGACGAGAAACTACTTCCCGCACTTATTTTGGTTCATGGAGGGGGATGGCGATCCGGAGATAAATCGATGGAAGTGCCCTTGGCGCAACTTGTTGCAAAATCTGGCTTTGTTACCATTCCCATAGAATACCAACTTTCTCTTGAAGCGAAGTATCCGGCGGCAGTATATAACATCAAAGCCGCAATCAGATGGGTAAAGGCGAATGCAAAATTATACGGAATAGATACCAACAAGATCGCCATTTCTGGTACTTCTGCAGGAGGCCAACTCGCCGCCTTGGTCGGTACAACGAATGGGGTTAGTAAATTTGAGGGAAATCAGGGGGAGACCACGAGCTCAAGCAAGGTTCAAGCCATAATTGACATCGATGGGGTGATCAGTTTTATCGCCCCAGGCTCGCTCAATTTGGATAGAAAGGCCGATTCTCCTGATGTTGCCTGGCTGGGTGGGAGTTACCTCCAACGGCCAGATCTTTGGAAAGAGGCCTCAGCGGGATATTGGGCAAATGAAAAAACAGTGCCGATGCTGTTCATCAACAGCGGATTTTCCCGTTTTCATGCCGGACAGGATGAACTGGTAGCAAGCTTAAAAGAATGGGGCATCTACCAGGAAGTTTACCAGTTTAACGTAAAAGTTCATCCATTTTGGCTTTTTCATCCCTGGGCCGATGAAACAGCAGGTTATATATCCACCTTTATGAAAAAAGTTTTTAGCAAAAACTAAAGATTACCCTACACACAGGTTAAAGCTTAAAAAGGTACGCCAGGTCACTTGTTTTTTGCGTATGACAAAATATTGAACCAAATCGGTCAAAAAATGGGCATGGTAAATTTTTAAAACCTCGACTTTAGTAAACGATCCTTTTCAAGTCCAAGTCTAAAATTTGAGAAAAGCCTTAATTATCTATGAAAAAAATCTCCCCTTTAATTATATTCCTTATCTGTATCGGCAATATTGCCTATTCGCAGGAGCAGGATAAGCTTACCGCCGGACAGCTGGCTGTTGAAATGGCTAAAACCATTATGCAAAAATGGCCGGATTCTCTCTCACACCAGGGCAGCGTAGCTAAATGGTCTTATGACTTGGGCGTTTTTTTCGAAGGGATGGCCAACCTCTATAAAAGAAATCACGATGAACGATACATTAAATACATGCAGCACATCATGGATTTGTATGTAAAACCAAATGGAAGCCTGGAGAGGTATAGCACGAATGATTACAATATCGATTATGTTAAAAATGGGCGAACACTACTGTTTTTGTACAAAACCACTCATGATGAAAAATATCTGAAGTCCGCGGGCCTGCTTAGAAAACAACTGGAAAGCCATCCCAGAACAGCGGAAGGAGGTTTTTGGCATAAAAAAGTCTATCCACATCAAATGTGGCTCGATGGAATTTATATGGGTCAGCCATTTTATGCAGAATGGACAGCCTCTTTTGGTACCATCAAGGATTTCGAAGATATCGCAAATCAATTCATTTTGATGGACAAACATGCAAGAGATTCTAAAACAGGGCTGCTTTATCATGGCTGGGATGAATCAATGACACAGCAATGGGCTAACAAATCGACGGGAAACTCATCCAGTTTTTGGGGTAGGGCAATGGGCTGGTACGGAATGGCGTTGGTGGATGTCTTGGACTATTTCCCCAAAACACACGCCAAACGACAGCAGTTGGAAGATATCCTTGTCAGGTTCGCTGAGGCGATAAAAAACGTTCAGCATCAAAAAAACGGCTTATGGTATCAGGTTCTGGACCAAAAAGAACGGACTGGCAACTATCCCGAGGCATCAGCATCCTGCATGTTTGTTTATACTTTGGCAAAGGGTGTTCAAAAGGGCTATTTAAAAAAGGAACTTAAAACAGTCGCCATTCGTGGATTTAGCGGAATCAAAAAACAGTTCTTGGAATTCAGCAAGGATGGGTTTTTACACCTTAACGGAACCGTACAGGTTTCTGGCTTAGGTGGTAAACCATACAGATCGGGAACTTTTGATTATTATATGAGCGAGCCTGTCATTCAGGATGATCCGAAAGGAATGGGTGTATTTATTCTGGCAGCTGATCAAATGCAGTCGTTTTAATTTGAAAATTATTGTACGCTAATAAAATTTAACTAACCAAAAAAATAATGGTCATCGCAGAATTTGTTCAGAACTCCGTATCTCAGTTATGTGGGCAAATGCCTGCGAACCTTAGGATTAAAATAAGTCAAATGGCTATAGAAAATCCAACTGACCTATTTATCGCGCAGCTAAGAAATTCAGGAGCTAAGGTCGTTATTAGTAAACACGGTTTTTATTTTTCGAAAGCTTTCGGTCCTATCTCTCAAAGGCTAAGCGGTAAAACAAGACGGCAGATCAGAAAATCGCTTGCCTTTCTCCGCCTGCGTAAAAATGCCAGATTTAACATTCGAGCCGAGCTTGGGGTAGCAACACATGCCGGTATCCTGATTTCAAAAAAAGACATCACTAAGCTACAATTAAGCAATCAATGCACATTTGCTAAGTTGTATATCGACTCAGAGGATATCACTCACAATTTCACTCAAGCTGATTTTCTTCTTGAACAGCGTAATCAGTCCGATGGATACTATATTTCCGGCCCCAACCCTCTAGCCCAGACCCCTTTCAATATGGTCAGGCAGGTAGCAAAACTTGTCGTTTACGTCGTTGAAAAGGAAAAGATCAAGCATAACGTGAGGGCAGTTTTTTAATGGAAGATTCAGCATAAAGTCCAGCGTTTTTTAGCTTGGGTTCACTACAGGATACTTCCGGACAATTTTTAGACTAAATTGGTCAGTTTTTTGCCGTTGAGCCATTATCTGCCTGCTAATTTTATCCTCACAAAGCTTTACCCAGCAAATTTCTGACCGTGGTAAAACACTGAAGCTAAAAAATATTTATATGAAATTTAGATTATTTACCCTGTTTTTATTACTAATTGCCACATTTACGCCTTCCATTGCGCAGCAGTCTAATATCAAGTTCACTGTTTCCCAGGACGGTAGAGGAGATTATAAAACCATTCAGGAAGCCATCAACGCTGTCCGTGATCACATGCAGTCCAAAGTAACGATATTAATAAAACCGGGAACTTATCATGAAAAAGTGGTTATACCGGCGTGGAAGAAAAACATCATGCTGGTTGGTGAAGATCGGAAAACAACTATAATAACAAATGGCGACTTTTCCGGTAAACCTTTTCCCAACAAAGATTTCACTGGCAATTCCAAATATAGTACATACACCTCTTACACCTTACTAGTCCAGGGCAGCGACTGTAGCCTGGAAAATATTACAGTTGAAAATTCTGCCGGACCTGTTGGTCAGGCAGTCAGCCTTACAATAGAAGCTGATCGTTTTGGAGCAAAAAACTGTGCATTTTTAGGACATCAGGATACCCTTTACACCTCAAAAGATGGACGGTGTTATTTTGAGAATTGTTTCATTACAGGCACAACTGACTTTATTTTTGGGGAGGCAACAGCGGTATTCAGCAAATGTACGATCAAGAGCCTCACAGACTCATACATCACCGCTGCCTCCACGACCCGCGAGCAGCCTTTTGGCTACGTATTTTTGGACTGCGAGCTGACTGCCGCACCAGGGGTTAAAAAGGTGTTTCTTGGCAGGCCATGGAGGCCATTTGCAAAGACGGTTTTCATTCGCTCTAGTTTAGGTGAGCATATCTTTGCTGAAGGATGGCATGCCTGGCCAGGTGATCCTTTATTTGCAGATAAAGACAAAACCGCTTTCTATGCAGAGTTCGGAAATTATGGACCCGGCGCAAGTACTAATGGCAGGGTGCCCTGGGCAAAGCAGCTTTCTAAAAAAGAAGCCGCTGGTTATACCCTCAAAAATATTCTTGGCAATTGGACCCCAACTTTTTCAACAAATTAGCATATGGATTTATTAAGAAACATAATTTTTCTCCTGGGATTTTGCTGTAGCATAGCCAATGCCCAGGAATTTTTACCAATATATCCCAGCGGAAAAATTCCCAATTCAAAAGGAACCCTCAGAAAAGATAGTATCGCAAACGAACGGGTATTTCGAGTGGCGACTCCCGGTATGTATTGTTTCTTCCCGTCAAAGCAGGAAAATAAAGGGGCTGCGGTGATTATCTGCCCTGGGGGCGGTTACGAACGCCTTGCCTATGTGATCAGCGGAACCCAGTTAGCCAAATGGTTTAACACCATGGGGGTGGCGGCATTTGTGCTTAACTACCGTCTGCCCAATGATCCAGACCTTATTGAAAGAGCTATTGCTCCGCTTCAGGATGCACAGCGTGCAATAAAGGTGGTACGGGCAAACGCTTTAAAATGGGGAATTAAAACCGATAAAATTGGAATTCAAGGTTCTTCTGCAGGGGGGCATCTGGCGAGTTTTGCGGGAACAGCACCCAATGATATTTCCGTTCTTGGTGATGCTTTTGATTCGATCTCAGCAAAGCCTGATTTTACGATCCTGGTCTCTCCTGTAATTGATATGGGAAAGTACGCACATAAGGGAAGCAAAAAAAACCTTTTGGGAGAAAACCTCTCTCCACAGCTGGAGGCTAAATATTCTACACAATTGCTGGTAACCAAAAAAACGCCACCATGCTTCATCGCTGATGCCTTTAATGATCAGTCCGTTGATCCGCACAACAGCCTGTTGTTTTTCCAGGCTTTGTTGGAAAACAATGTGCCCAGTAGTCTCCATGTCTTCCCCCAGGGTGCCCATTCAATTGCCTTAAGAAACAATCCCGGGAGTGCAGAGCTCTGGACAACGCTTTGCGAAAAATGGATGGTGGAAATGGATATTATTGCCGGTTCATTAAAATAGGATAATCAGAATTTCCAGATTAAAAATACAATGTAAATACAACATGAAATCAAAAATATTAATAGTCATATTGCTGGCAATCTCCAGTTCAGTATTTGCCCAAAATAAAAAAGACAGTTCTTTTTCCTGGCAAAATCTGCCATTGATCAGCAGACCAACATTTAAACACGACACCCTTTCAATAGAAAAATTCGGTGCAAAAAGCGATGGATTTTTTTTGAACACCCAGATTATAAATTCCACGATAAAAAATTGCAGCTTGGCTGGCGGAGGAGTGGTATTAATACCCGAGGGCATATGGCTTACAGGACCGATATATCTCCAAAGTAATGTGAATCTCCACTTGTCAAGGGGAGCAAACCTGATTTTTAGTACAGATAAATCGCTATATAAGCTGGTAGAAGGAGATTACGAAGGAAAACCTGCAGCCAGAAATGAATCCCCTATTAACGGCCATGATTTAGTAAATGTGGCCATAACCGGTTATGGTGTTATCGATGGTAATGGGGATGTATGGCGTGCGGTAGGACAATCGCAACTCACTGTTTCACAGTGGGCATCGAAAATTGCCTCAGGTGGGGTATTGAGCGATGATAAAAAGACCTGGTATCCAAGTCAGCAGTTTAAGGATGCACATCAACAGGGGAAGAGTATATTGCTTCAATCCGGTAAACCTCTGGAGATCTTTCAGGAGATCAAGGATTATTTACGCCCTAATTTATTAGTGCTCAAAAACTGTAAAACGGTATTGCTTGATGGTATAACCTTCCAGAACTCTCCGGCATGGTGTGTTCATCCGCTCTTATGCCAAGACCTTACCGTACAAAATGTAACGATCAAAAATCCGCATTATGCTCAAAACGGCGATGGGATCGACATAGAGTCCTGTACGCGCTTCATAGTAGAAAATTGCGTTCTCGATGTCGGTGATGACGCCATCTGCATTAAGTCAGGCAAGGACGAAGAGGGTCGTAAAAGAGGGGTTGCATCAGCAGAAGGTATTATTCGGGGAAATTTAGTCTACAGCGGTCACGGTGGTGTGGTAATAGGTAGCGAGATGAGTGGAGGTGCAAAAGATATTTTTATAGAAAATTGTACCTTTATAGGTACTGATAAAGGCCTACGCTTTAAGTCCACCAGGGGAAGGGGCGGTGTGGTAGAGCGGATATATGCCAGAAATATCAAAATGAAGGATATTCATCAGGAAGCTGTCTTTTTTGATATGTTCTATTTCGTAAAGTTTGCCACAGACGGTAAGCGTGATGACGCTCCGAAAGTGAGTGAAGGTACACCTGTTTTCAAAAATATGTTGTTCGAAAACATTACTTGTCAGGGTGCGAAGGTTGCCGTTTTCATTCGGGGATTATCAGAAATGCACGTTCAGGATATTACTTTTAGCAACTCAACTTTAGTATCAGACAGAGGCGTGGAACTTACTGACGCTTCGAAAATCCGGTTCGATAACGTGGCATTTTATACCAGGGATCATTCGCCATTGGTAACCATCAATGGTGGAAAGAGTATTCGTCTGGACAATTTAAAGTTCTCGGCTGGCGTACCAGTACTCTTGTCTGTAATTGGCGATACAAACAAGGACATCGTGGTCACCAATACTGACCTAAAGCGAGCAAATAAGAACCTGGAACTAAAAAACGGGGCGTCGGAGAATGTCGTAATCTTAACGAAATAGTATGTATGAAAATATGCCACGCACATATGATATGCACATAAAATGATCAATATTTTCTCTAAAGTCCTATTGCTGATATCGCTGTTTGCGATCAATGGTAATATCTTGGCCCAAATACAATCACATGCCATTCTTGCCTTTCCTGGCGCTGAGGGCTTCGGACGGTATGTAACAGGTGGGAGAGGCGGCGAAATTAAAATAGTTAATAATCTGAATGACCATGGCGAGGGGAGTTTACGTGAGGCTGTAGAAGCAACTGGGCCAAGGATAATCGTCTTTAGTGTTGCTGGTACGATTATGCTTGAATCAGCAATTGAACTGCTCAGCCCCGATATTTCGATTTTTGGACAAACCGCTCCAGGCGAGGGAATCACCTTAGTCAACTACCCTTTTATTGTTAAATCCGATAATGTAATCATTCGCTACATGAGGTTTCGCATGGGGGATGAAAAACATGTAGAAGCCGATGCCCTAGGCGGTTTCGAAAATCATGATATCATAATTGACCACTGTTCAATGAGCTGGTCTACCGATGAGTGCGTATCATTTTACAATAATGATAATTTTACCCTCCAGTGGTGTATAATTTCTGAAAGCCTAAGAAAATCCGCACATGCCAAGGGTGCGCATGGTTATGGTGGAATATGGGGAGGTAAAAATGCCTCTTTTCATCACAATCTGATGTCGAATCATGATAGCAGAAATCCTCGGTTTGGCGAAAGGGAGGGCTCTGCATATGCGCTTTCAGACCTGGTGGATATGAGAAATAATGTTTTTTATAACTGGGGAAACAACACAGCTTACGGAGGGGAAGCCATGAATATCAATATTGTAAATAATTACTATAAACCAGGCCCGGCAAGTAAAATTAAAAATCGTATTTTCTCAATTGATAAATACCTGAAAAATCCAGAATCTCCGATTTATGGTATATGGGGGAAATTTTATATTGAAGGAAATGTAATCGAAGGGCAAAGTGAGGTTAAAGCTGATAATTGGGCGAATGGCGTATTTAATCAATTTAATGCCAAATATGGTGTCGTTAGTGAATCGGATAAAAAACAAATGCGATTATTCCAGCCCCATAACATTGAATTTAATGTGTCAACCCAGTCAGCAAAATCTGCCTATACCAAGGTGCTGGATTTTTCAGGAGCATCACTCAAACGTGATCCTGTGGACCTTAGGATTATTGAGAATACCAGAAAAGGTACATTTACGGCCAACGGTTCCAGTGGCGAGGCGAATAGCAGGAACGGAATCATAGATAAGGTATCGGATGTTGGTGGTTTAACACAATCAGTTCATGCCCAGTCGGCACAAGATACCGACAGAGACGGGATTCCAGATGAATGGGAGAAAATTAATGGTTTAGATCCCAGCGTGCCGGATGCACACAAGCGGACCATTAAACCTGAGTATGATAATATCGAAGTTTACGCTAACAGCCTCTCTTTGTGGGTGAAATAGTGCCTTAAAAATCGCATAGTTTATAATCCTTCAATCTTAACTAATATGGTACTTGCATACAACAGAATTTGCAATTTTTTTAATTTTAAAATTAGATTTTAAAAACTTATGAAATGCACACGCATATTGTTTTTAATGGTTTTTATCGCTTCAATTTTTCAGATCCAGTCCTCATTTGCTATTGATAAAGGTTTTAGCCTGAGAAACGATAATAATCCGTTTGATGCCGTTGTTGAAATTAAAGGCACAGGGAATTATAAAACCATTCAGGATGCAATTGATCATGTACCTAGCGGAAGAAATGCTCCCTGGCTAATCTTTATCAAAAACGGTCGCTATGAAGAATTGATCAGAATTCCAATAGATAAACCTTTTATTCATCTAATTGGACAGAATAGGGATAGTGTGATCATAACATATAAAATTAACTGCTCAGATCCTGAAAAAACTGGAGATAGTGGTAAATCTTTTTCGAAAAGGAACTTTAACCGCTCTGAATGCGCTACAGTTGTTGTCGATGCAAGCGACTTTTATGCTGAAAACATTTGTTTTGAAAATGCCTGGGGTGTGGAGGAACAAAAAGGTCCTCAAGCCTTGGCAATTAAAACCAACAATGACAGGTTTGCATTTTATAACTGTAAATTTCGTTCTTTTCAGGATACCTGGATGACGAGCACGCGTGGAATCAATGATAGAACTTATGCAGCCAACTGTTGGATTGAGGGTGCAGTGGATTACTTTTATGGTGGCGGCAATGCATACATAGAAAATAGTACCCTTTACAATGTAAGAAGTGGGTCTGTTATTGTTGCACCAAGTCATAGAACGGGAACCAAATGGGGATATGTGTTTGATCATTGCATAATCGATGGCAATGCAGCCTCCGCAGATGGGAGACTTAAGCTGGGAAGACCCTGGCATAATCAACCCATTGCAATATACCTGAATACCATAATGAAAGTCATTCCCCATAAAGAGGGCTGGACGGACATGGGCCCCGCGGCCAGGATGTTTGCGGAGTATAATAGCCGTAATGACAAAGGCATGAGGCTATCCCTCTCCAGTCGTAGAACCTGGTACCAGCAAAGTAGCACAGAAGGGGGCCAACGCGTTGAGGGATTAAAATCAGTATTGACCAGACAGGAAGCCAAAATATATAACTATAAAAATATTATTTTAGCTGATGATGGCTGGAATCCCAGAGCGTTTTATGCAAAAATCTCTAAGCCCATTGTTCAACAAGACCATTCAGGAACACTTCATTGGGAAAAAGATAAAAATTGTATCGGTTTCGTGATATATTTAGACGGAAAAATTATTGGCTTTACCAGTTCTACGTGGTTTGAAACAATTTCAAATGATGGTGAGTATCAAGTACAGGGAGTTAACAAATTTGGAGGCCTTGGAGCAAAGTCCAATCGGATCAATAAGAACATGAACTTGTAAAAAGCTAAGCTTTCTATTATTAGTTCAACAGAGCTGAAAGCTTGAAATTCCTGCTACCGATTGATTTTATGTGTTATGGATTGCCCATGAATTCTCGGCAGAATAAAAAAAACATATATCTGCATATCCAAAAAAAAATATTGGGCCGTCGAATAAGGGTACACTTACAATTAATACCTGACTTTCGTTAAATCATATTAATGGTATGATAAGGAAATAGGTAAAGTAATGTGGGTATGATTATCCGGAAAATCACGAATCAGTAATGGAATGATTACCTTATATTTCCCTCTCGGCTCATTTGTTGACTACTGTTGATCAAGTTGGTCAGCTAAAAAAACAGCATAAAATGAACATTTTATAAACCATATTGGTCATAATTTAGACGTTCAAATTCATTATGGATGATAAATTTGCTAATGAACTGGGTTCTTAATAATCAGATTACAGCTCAGAAATAATGAATTAACTAAACATAATCCAGCACACGACTATGGTGAACACTTAAGTACGATTTATAAAAAGCACAGGGCTAGTATTTTTTTTGCAGTAATAGCGTGCTTTATCACAGATAGTGGTTTTTTTAATTCTCTGATGTACAAAAACGCCCTACATTACATCGGGTTTCCCAGTACACCATGAGGAGCAGAAAATTGGTTTAAATTAGTTTAATCTGCAAAATCATGGTGCTTTTAACATAACAAAAGGATTGACCTTAGTGCATTATAACATTCGTCAAAAAATAAGAAAATAAAGAATTACGTAATAATCAGTTAGACTAACATAAATACATGATCCGCAAGTACTTGAACAAATCACCTATGAGGCATTCCTTAGGCAAACTCTTATGCTTTTTATCTGCACTTTTATATTCTTTTCAGGTAAGTGCTCAAAAACAAAAGCTGGTGACTGAACCTGCTAATGAAACAAACTATGTGTCTAAAGTTTGGGTCTCGGATAATGGAGATGGGAGTTTTAAAAACCCGATTTTAAATGCTGATTATTCAGATCCGGATGCCATCCGTGTTGGTGATGATTATTACATGACCGCCTCAAGTTTCGATGCGGTACCAGGGCTGCCGATACTTCATTCAAAGGACCTTGTCAACTGGAAGATTGTTGCCCATGCGCTATTGAGACAGCCGCCATTTGAGCATTTTTCAAAAACACAGCATGGAAACGGGGTATGGGCGCCATCAATTCGTTTTCATAATGGTGAATTTTTTATCTATTATCCTGACCCGGATTTTGGGATATATATGATAAAGGCAAAGAATCCCGCATCCAACTGGTCGGATCCGGTTCTTGTTGAAAAAGGTAAGGGACTTATCGACCCATGCCCGCTTTGGGATGAGGATGGTAGAGTTTACCTCGCTTACGCGTACGCTGGTAGCCGCGCAGGGATAAAAAGTGTATTAGCTGTAAAGGAACTTAATGCCTCGGGTACCAAAACAATTACCGCTGGAAATATTGTATATGATGGACACCTTACAGATCCAACAATCGAAGGCCCTAAATTTTATAAGAGAAATGGCTTTTACTATCTTTTTGCTCCTGCAGGAGGTGTTTCAACAGGTTGGCAATTGGTTTTAAGATCCAAAAATATTTATGGACCCTATGAGCGAAAGGTTGTAATGGATCAGGGTAAATCGATTGTTAATGGCCCCCATCAAGGTGCATGGGTAAATACCCAAACTGGCGAAGACTGGTTTCTACACTTTCAGGACAAAGGACTTTATGGACGCGTCGTTCACCTTCAGCCCATGAAATGGAACAACGATTGGCCGGTAATCGGATCTGATGATGATCGTGATGGAAAAGGTGAGCCAGTTATGAGTTTTAAAAAGCCGAATGTAGGAAGAAACTGGCCTGTTCAAACCCCAGCTGAAAGTGATGAATTTAATGGGCCGGCGCTGGGATTACAATGGCAGTGGCAGGCAAACCCTCGACCTGAATGGTCCTTCTTAAACTCAGAAAAGGGGAGCCTGCGTTTATACACCAGTTATTCATCTGATAGTGTAAATAACTTGTATGAGTCACCAGCCGTTTTGATGCAAAAATTCCCCGCCGAGAGTTTTTCAGTAAAGAGCAAACTTACTTTTACTCCAAATCCCAAACTCACTGATGAGTCCACAGGTTTGGTGATTATGGGAATGAGCTATGCTTACCTGGGGTTAAAAAGTGATAAGGATGGATTAAACCTGGTTTACTCCGTATGCTTGAACGCAAATAAAGGAAAGTCTGAGATAGAAAAAAAAATAACTCGGGTTTCTGGAAACGAAATTTATTTGAACCTCAAGGTTAAACAACAGGGCAAATGCATTTTCAGTTATAGCTTAAATGGCAAGGATTTTATTGAAATTCCCGAGGTTTTTACAGCAGAAGCAGGACATTGGATTGGAGCAAAAATAGGTCTGTTCGCTACCAGAAAGACTAAAACAAATGATTCAGGATATGCCGATTTTGATTATTTCAGAGTTTATTGATTTTCGATAATATCGCCTCTTTCAAAAGCAATGTAATTGCATCAGAGATCTGAAATTGAAAAAATTGATTTCGGTACTTCCTATTATAATATATATTATGCGATCTGCAATACAAACTTATTTGGGTTGCTAACTTATGCATTAATTATTTATTTACTTTAATGATCTGATCAAATTCATTTGTCAGGGAGCCATTATGAAAATAAGCTACACCTCTTTCTGTTAAACAGATGAATGAGGATGGGTTTTGAGCTTCAGTTTGCTCCTGAAGTAATCCAATGCGGCTCAGGTGATCTATCAATTCCATTCCATAGTCTTCTTTTAATCCTATTGCCTTTAATACTTCAAGATGCTCAAACCTTAGGTTTGGTCTATCCCTGAGATAAAAACCAATTTTATCTGCATCGTTGAGTTTTGCTTTATAGGGTTTCATATTCGAATATAATAATAATGCTCAGCTGCGCGGTATGGATATTACTTTCTGAATTTTGTTAATATGAATTTACAGCAAACCGGGAAGATATCCGGTTTAAATCTTCGGGAACATCTATAATTGTTATCAATCAGAGCTTATTTGAATTTCACCTGCACCGAATACAAGGGTTTGCCTTTAGTTGGGATAATTGGTGCAGCCTGGGAATTTTTATTTTGTGTAGGCCTGCTCGTGGATTAGCCCATCGCATTTGGGATTTTTTTTTCGTTTTGGCTGCTGTCTCCTACATTAAAGTCTACGATTAGTTCTTCTAAAAACTTGCTTTTGTTTTGCGGGTTGTATAGCATATAAACCTGGTGACGGGCCCTGGTCATCGCGACGTAGAAAAGACGGCGCTCTTCGGCATTTTCATAGTTTTCTCCTTCGTGGAGCAGGTTTGATAGTATGGGGTCGTCGGCCACTTCCGAGGGGAAGCCGAAAACGCCTGAATCCAGGTCTAACAGGATGGTCACATCACAGGTCAGTCCTTTGCTGGCATGGGCGGTATGGTAGGATATTTTTAAATTTTTAAAAGCTTTTTGCAGCTCGCGCAAATCCTCGGGTGCATTGTGATGATAACGTCCGATTAAAAAAACGGTGCCTCGGGGATGATCGGCTGTTATTTTTTCCAGGACATTTTTTATCGTTTCGAATTTCTGGATGGCCCGCTGCGCTTTGTTGCCATAGGTGATTTGCGGCTGAAGGATGAGCGCGGGCAAACTGGCTTTAAAAGGGGAGCTTAGTTGTTTTTTGAGTTGTGAGGGATTTGACTGGATAAATCCGCTGCTAGCTTGAAGGATCTTGTCGTTGAAACGGTAGGTTTGCAGGATGCTGTTTTGCGCGGTTACCCCGAAATGTTTTGCAAATCCGGTGATGATGCTGATGTCGCTTCCGGTGAAGCGGAATATGGATTGCCAGTCGTCGCCTACGGCATACAACTTGGCTTCAGGGTTTGCGGATTTCAGGGCTTTGATCAGTGCATAACGGCCCAGGGACATGTCCTGAAATTCATCGATAAGAATGTATTTGTATTTTTTTACGAATTGCCCGTTTGCAATATAGGCGGTGGCTAGGTTAACCATATCATTATAATCGATGCTGCCGGTGCGGGTGAGTTCCTGCTCATAGCTTTGATATAATGGATCGAATACATCTAAAAATACGCTGAAGCGCTGGTCTCGGTCCTTGTTTTTTAACGATCCGGGGGAGGCGTTATTGGATTTCATTAAATTCAGGAAGGTGTAAATCAGGCCCATAAACTCTTGGTAATCATCGAGTTTTTTGATTTTATTTAGGATTTCATCGGCAGGCCGCTTGTTTAAAATTACCCCATTGGCGCTGAGCTGCTGCTTTAATGCTTTAAGTAGGCTGTTGTTTTTATTCTGGAAGGAATAGGTTTTGATCAGTGTGGTCTGGTATTTCTCATGGATCTTTTCTTTCCATTGCATGCCGCTTTGGTACTGTTCTCTGGCGGAGGTGAAGGGGGCTCTGAATTTGAAATAGTCAGGGACATTTCCGTTTTCATCGATGCCGTAGTGTTCGTGGTACAGGTTATATTCTGGCAGGTAAAAATCCGGCTGATAGTTTCCAAAATCGGGGTTGCGGTCTTCTCTTTCCAAAGGGTAGGGCGCTTCGTATTTAAATTCGACTTTATGCAGGTATAAGAAATTGGCAATCATGACCTCTTCCTGGCTCTTGCATTCGGTTCCGTTGAGGCTTAAGTTGCGGTAGGATTTTTCATGCTTGATGAAATCTTCACCACTCTTGAAATTAAATTCATCCCGATGGGGACGGGAGAAAAAGGAAATAAAATTTATGGCTTTTTGCTGGAAGTCGCTGTCTGCTAAAAACAGTTTGTCAAATGATTGCTGCAGAAAGGCTTTGGCTCTGTAGTCTTTGCCGTCAAAAGCGATGTTTTTGATGTGCTGGCTGCAGTAGCGGTTGACCAGGTTGCCGAAGCTGTTGAAGGTTTTGAAGGTGATGGCGCCTGCCATTTTCTTGTCTTTTAAGAAATTAGCGGTTCGGTCGTACATTTCTTCTACTGCGCTGTTGGTGAAGGATATCACCAGTAGCTCTTCTGCTCTGGAGAGGTTTTTCTCGAGGATGTAGGCTATTTTAGCGCTAATGGTGGTGGTTTTACCAGTGCCTGCACCTGCTATAACCAGGTTATTGTCTTCATCGGAAACTATGGCTCTCATTTGCTCGGTTGATAAAGGGTATTTTTCCAGGCTTGCAAAAAAGTCTTTGTATTCGCTGATTTCGCTTTGAATGAAGCGCTGGTTGTAAGCTGCGCGTATGGTTTCCAGGTTGTCATGGTTATGGACAAATCTGGTGATGATCGTTTTTTCTTTTTGGTCCAGTCCGCTGGTTTTGTAGTTCTTGGGGATGGCCTTACGGAGTTTGTGCTGGGTTAATAGGAGTTTTTTTGCTTCTGCGTTTGAAAAGTATAGCAAAAGATTTTGCTTTTTTTCAATCGTTTTTATTGAGGCCAGGATTTCGGGGATGAGTTTTTGGATGTTTGCTCTTCTTTCTGATTCGTCTTGTTTGGTTTTTAGCCAGTACAGGAGTCCAAGGGAGAGGATGAACAGGATGATTTGAAGCAGCACGGGCAGTTCACCGATTTTATTTGAGTGTTTTTGCTTGCGCGGATTCCGGGGCATTGTTTGAGGGGTTGACTTAACAAAAGCAAATATAGGGTTTTTGAAGGTTTTGGTCGGGGGATTAATGAGGGATGGGATTGGAAGTGATGGGGTATTTTATATTTGGCTGTCCCCTTCAGGGAGGATGATTTGTTGTATATTTTGATCAAAAGTGTGACGCTATTATTCAAGACAGGGGACTGGCAGGGCAGAATAATATTGAAACAGATGTTAAAGGAATTTTTAAGCAGGCCAATAAGGTTGATTCCTATGCTGATATAGCTATACAATTTTTCCAGAAAGAAGATTAAGTTTGCCGTAATACAAAAATGGTATGAGATTAGATTTAGGGCCGTTTATCGATTTTAGATATTAAAAAGATGATTGACAAAATTAAATATGAAAATTTATTTGGTGATGAGCTCACAGTTCAGCAACTAGGTAAGTATTAAAGTCTCTTATGATCTTCTCCCACAAACTCACCCTGTAATACCAAGAGCACGGAGGGAACTATAACATCGAGCCAACTAGAAATTGATCTCGATGTTATCAGAGTTCTCCTCTTTTCCACAAAGTAAAACAGAGGCCGTAATTTTTCGTAATTTGGTTTCACCATCTCCGTTATTTTAACCCGGAGAAAAATATAACTAAATGAACGACTTTTCTCAGAACACACCAAATATCCAGACTGAACCTGTTTCAGACCAACCAAACACAAAGGTAACAGAAGCCCCAAAAACGGCTATACGCTCCTTGGCGCCGAAAATACTTACCAGTGAAAAGGACCTGGCTAGGGTTAAGCCCTACCTGGATTTACTGAAAGAGACCATCGACGCGCCTGGCATTACCAATATTGCGCTGACAGGAAACTATGGGTCTGGTAAGAGTACCATTATTAATACCTTTCAGTATCAACACTCAGAATATGAGTACCTGCGGATATCGCTGGCCTCTTTTGGTAATGTATCAGACGAAATTGAAGAAACTAAAACCGAATTAAGTACCACACAGTTAGAGGGGGACCAGAACCTCCAGCCAAAAGCGACGGGCAAAAAGGCAGTCAGGCCGAAGCCTGATAAAAAAACGTCCAAAGAAAAAAAGGAAGAGCTCGAAAGGCTACTGGAAATAAGTATCCTCCAACAGATATTTTACCATGTAAAGCCTTCAGCGATCCCGGATTCAAGATTTAAGAGGATCACTAATATCAAGGATGAGCATATCTTTATGATCGCCGCCTCATTTGTGCTGTGGGTAGCCAGTACGTTCATGCTTTTCAAGTTCGATTATATTGACCGCATCAATCCCGCATCCTGGAATACAAAGCTAAACTTCGACTGGTGGGCGCCGCCAATATTCCTTATATTCTTTACCGGGATCGGTATTTTCGCAAAGAACATTGTAAGACTGCTGAGCAATTCAAAGATCAATAAGGTCAATATCAAAGGTGAATTGGAATTGGGCGATAAGCTCGATAAATCGGTGTTCAATGAACATTTGGAAGAAATCCTTTACTTTTTTGAGCGGACTAAGTTCAACCTTGTGGTGATCGAGGATCTGGATAGGTTCGACAGTACAGATATCTTCACCAAGCTCCGTGAGCTCAACACGCTGCTAAACAATTCCCAGTCGATCAAAGAGCGTAAAGGACACAAGGATATCGTTTTCCTATACGCCATTAGCGATGAAACCTTTTCCGACAAAAACGAACGGGTAAAATTCTTCGAGTATATCATTCCGGTTATTCCATTCATCAATCCCTCCAATGCTGGGGAACAACTTGGCCAGCTCATCCTAGACGCCAAAATCGAGGACCCGAGGTTCAAGGAGTTCACGGAAGATCTGGTTACCTTCATCGACGATATCGATATGCGCTTGTTGACGAATATCTTTCACGAATACCAACTCTACCGTACAAACCTTTCGCTAGACCTGGAGCAGGACAAGCTGTTTTCCATCGTTACCTACAAAAATATGTATCCGGAGGATTTCTCTAGGCTGCATAGCAGAAAGGGTGTTTTGTATGATTTCATTACTAATAGGACAGTCTATCTGAAAGAACTGAACGATTCCCTGGACAAACGTATCGAAGAAAACCAGAAAGAGATCGACATCATTACTGCCCTTCGTGCAAACCAGATCGAAGACCTGAAGGCCCTGTACATCAAGGCAATCTATCAAAAGTTTCCAGGTGCACTTGGAATCCGGATAAGTACTGGAATTAATTTTTCTGAGCTGATCAAGGACGAAAACTTTAACCAGTTTGCCAAAATGGGATATTTTGAATACTGGATCATAACGATGAATCCGTCCTACGGTTTGTATCGGCAGGAGTTTAACCGATCCAACATTTCCTTCGCCGCCCTGGAACAGGAGATTAATCCAGGCTTCACTTATGCTCAGACTGTGCAGCAGATCAAGTATCTCCAGGACGGCAGGGAACAGCAGCTTAAGGAGGAGAACGAAAGCCTGAACCAGAAAAAGCAGGATATGGAACTTTGGAGCCTAAGTGAAATCTTCGAAGAAGTGGACATTGATCCGCACATCAGCCATTTTGCCGATAATGGGTTGATCCGCAACCTACTGCTTAATGGCTACATCGATGAGAATTATGCGGACTACATTTCGCTGTTCCATGAGGTCAACATGACCGCCGACGACTTTGCCTTTGAAAAGAAGATCAAGAGCGGAACTGTGCTTCCGTTCGAATACAAGCTTACTTCGACAGCCTACCTGGTCAAAAAACTTGCTGAAAAATACTTTAAAAGAGAGGTCATTCTTAACCTGGACCTGGTGGACTGTTTGTTGGAAGACCAAGATTCGCATAACGATAAGCGAAGCAAACTGTTTGGTCTGCTCTCCAGCGAAAGAGAACGCTCAATCCGCTTCATTGACCAGTTCATCAGCAAAAAGCCACAACAGATTGATGTTTTTATCAAGCTGCTCACCAGCTCCTGGCCGGGATTCTGGAGCTATCTGGAGACAAAAAGCGGATATACCTCAGACAAACTCGACAGCTACCTGAAGCTGCTGGTTACACATTCGGATATTAGCGATCTTGAAGGCCAAGGCAAGTCGCTTGCGTCCCATATCGAAAAGAAAGCGGACTTTCTGTTCCTTTTCGGCACTCCAGAAGAGATAGCGAAGGCAAAAACGGCTATCTACAAATTGGAGATCGAGTTCGAGGCGATCTCTGCGCCGGACGAAACTACTGGGGAACTATTTGATCATGTATACGACAATTACCACTATCAGATCAATGTTCATAACGTGCACTTGATGATCGCTCAAAAGGGAAGCGATACTGATAAACAGACCGCCGGTACCGCCAACTATACTACTATCCAAAATTCGGCCTGTGAACCACTGAAAAAATATGTCCAAAGCAACCTGAACAGCTATGTAGAAAATGTACTGCTCAAGATTTCGGGCAACACAAAAGAAGCCGAAGTGCATCTGCTCAAGCTGCTCAATGATGAGGGAATAAAAAAAGAACTTAGAACAGCCATCATTTCAGGAAAGTATTTTCGGATCAGTGATTTATCAGGCTTGCACAGTCCGTCACTTCAGGAACTGGCGTTGCAAGAAGACATTGTAGAGCCGCAATGGAACAACATTTTCGCCTACAATGACACCATAATTCAGCTCATGGAGGAAGGGAGCTCGGACAGTTCTTTCGACGATACACTCATTGCATATCTTAATATTGAGCACAACTACTTGGCGCTTTCCCAGGAGAAAATAGTGGGAAATGAAGTCTATGAAACCGATTCTGCCGAAAAGCTTTCCATGGAGATCATGATGTGCAACGAGCTATCGGAAAAGGCTTATGCTGCCCTGATGCTTACTCATAGCTTTTATTACGATACCGAGGATATGTCCGGCCTGGATGCCGACAAGGTTGCCTGGGCAGTTCACAACAGCAGAGTAGAGCTCAGCAAATATACCTACGATCACCTCAAGGAACATTTTCCAGGACAACAGACGTTGCTCATCGAAAGCCAGCAGGACGAGCTTGCAGACAAGATCGGAGAACTGCTACTGGATGAGGCCGACTCGGCGACACTACTCGACTCGGACAATCTGGAAAAGGAAAGCAAGCTTTTGGTATATGACGAACTGCCCGATGTGATAGTGATCGCTAGCCCACAGCTCAGCATATCGTCCTGCAGTTTACTGGCCAGCGCTCCTAATACCGAGGCCAGCTATGCAGCAGTGGAAGGCATGTTTAAACATTCCAGGTCGTTCGCCGAACGAATCACGTTACTTAACCAGCGCTTTGATAAGTTTTCTGCCGCAGAGATAGAGGCACTTCTCAACTCACTTGGGGGGGACTATCCCGAACTATTCAAAAGCCGTCATCGACCAAAGTTTTCGATAGATGCATTCCATACCGAGCTTTTTGCAAAGCTTAAGTCTAAGCGAATGATCAAGGATTTTGAGCCTTACCAAAAGCAAGAGGGATTCTACCGCGTTATCGCCAATTACTAGTAAAGTGGATAAGCCGGAATCGATTGACCACGTTTAACTAGAAATTAAATATCTGTACATTACTGATTATGTCTATGTTAGTATTTTGGCGAGGAGGGGTCAGTTGGATTGGTTTGTCTCAGTATAGCCTTTTATTGCTGTTATATATTACTTGTGTCCAATATTCTGTGTGTTCACTACCCATAATCCGGCCTTTGTAATTCTTTGTTTCAATAACAAATACACCAAATTAGAAACAATAATATGATGAATTTGAGATTTGAAGCTATTGTTATATAGTGTATTACACTATAATCTCTGTTAAGAACTTTTAGAAATAAGGCAGCAGTTATTTCGCCAATCATTCCTTTAATTAATGGACGAATGATTTTGATTATTAAAGCCAAAACACTAACAACCAAATTGGCCAAAATTCTATTAACTTGTTATCCATTATCTCTTATGTAAGAATTCAAAAGATTGGCAAAACTAGCTTAATTATGTCCAATTTTAGAATTAATTGATATGGACTATAAAATGATCAGAAGATAAATTTTCTTGAAATCAGAATTTGATATTCTTTTTTATTAAGCGCTTTTGTAACTTTAACGAATCTGTTAATACCATAAACGTCTTAGGATTAAGAAATACATAGAATAACAACCTCTTTATATAATCTAATAAACTCTCAAAATGCTAAAAAATGAACTATCACTCTCTGAAGTGATCGAATTTTTCAAGAAGAATAAAGTTTCAACATTTGACCAAGACATTGATGAATTCGGTGGATACTTTATAACGGCTGCGACAATTGCGGCTTTAGTAATTTCTCCTGATGCTACTACAAAAATTGCCGCTTTGACAACTGGACTAGGGGCCTCGTCCTTCAAAGTTTCGTCATTATTTTCATGGATACCTGACACTTTTAAGTATAAAAACAAAGGCAGGGAAAAAATGGCTATTCAGCGATATGAACTGTCCACCTATACGAACTTTGTATTATCACAACTTGCTATAAGGAATGGGGTTAGGGAGGTAATACTTCCTCATCTAGAACTTATTTTGCAGCAGATTCAGTTAGATGATATACAGTGCAGTGAATTAAAAGACCACTGCGCCGCACTTGATAAAGAAAGGCTTGAGCTATCTGTTCCCGTGCTGGGGCAAATATCTCAGGAAGATATCATTACTCATGCCTCTAAAATAGTCGATCCCATACTTCAATATCTTTATAAACTTGTAGGCAATAAGAAGTTTTCTAATACCATTATTAGAAGACTAGACTCAACTAAGGTCCGTGAGAAATTTATCGAAACGTCGATCTCTCAGTATCATGGCTTCCTGATACATTTCTCTGCTGAGTTCCCTGAGTTTGCGTTATGGGCTGACCTATCATTCAAGAATAAGATCGTAAAGGATTTAAAGGCATCGGCAAAAACGATGGCTGTCGATCAGAAAAAAATGCAAGGCCAATTTGTTAAAAAGATAGAACAAATTAGCAAACAAATTAAAGACTTCAGGGATGGAGCATTTATTGAAGAGAGTGGTTTTCCAACTTTTTTACAAAATTATCAAAAACTGTTCAAGGTTCAACAGGAATTTTTCACCTCCAAGAAAGAAAGGATCTTGGAAAATATAAATGCCCACCATGCAGAAATTAAGAAAGAGGTTCATAAGCTTTTAAGCGATAACAAGGACGTGGATGGCATCGTATATCCGAAAAATAAAGATATCTATATTGCCCAAAGCTTTGAGGCAATAAATTATAGGAAAAAGGAGCACCACAAAAACTTTTTAACAGCTACCTCACTTGGCAATACAGCAGAAAAAGGAGAGAATATTGGAAATTATCTTCTATCCTGTCTTAGCAACCCACTCTATGTACAGACACCTATAGTCCTTTTGGGAAATCCAGGAGCGGGAAAATCAATGCTTTCAAAAATGTTTTCTGCACTTCTTTGTGACACTACCGATTATATCCCATTTTTAATTAAGCTTCGTACTGTTGCTTCAAGCTCAACCAGTATTTCTGAACATATTAATAAGGGTCTCGCAAATTCCATAGAAAATAATTCTGATATCAATTGGCTGGATTGGGCAAAAGAGTTCAAGGACCGCATGCCTATTGTAATTATGGATGGTTTTGATGAGCTTATGCAAACCTCAACAAGGGAACTCAATGGATACCTGGAAAATATTAGAGAGTTTCAGGAAAAGGCCATTAGTAATAATGTTTGTGTCAGGATAATCCTAACTAGCCGAATAACAGTTATGCACGATGTAACTATTCCAGAAGGCACTAAAATCATCAAGTTAAATAGTTTTGACAATAAGCGTAGAAATCTGTGGATAACAAAATGGAATGATGTTCAACAAAAAAACAATTATACTTTCTCGATTCCAGAAAACGAAAAAATATTACTATTAGCAAGGGAACCGCTTTTGATGTTCATGCTTGCAGTGTATGATTTTGAGAATTCAGAACTTCAAAATATGGTTAATGATCTTACCTTCAATCAAAGCAGGTTATATGATTCTCTTTTGGAGAAATTCATCTCTCGTCAATTGGAAAAAGATGATAGATACAAGAATACCTCTAGGGTTAATCAAATACTTGAAGATGAACTTTTTAGATTGAGATTGGGGATGATTGCGCTTATGATGTTTCTCAATGACACGACAAGCAGAGACTCGCAAAAACTTAAAGAGGAAATGATTGAATTCGGAATCCAGGGCTCGTCGTATCAGACAGATGATATTCTTGGAGGCTTCTTTTTTATTCACGAGAACAAGTCTGTTACAGATACCAATGTTGAAAAATTTAATTACGAATTTCTTCACAAAACTTTTGGGGAATTCCTGACTGCAGATTTTATGTTGAGAATCGCAAGTAAACAAGCTAAAAGAATCCTACAAGGAAGTAATGAAACTATTGCAAAAAAAGGAACATTTCAATTTGCTTTCGGTTACAACTGGTTGCATAAACATCACAATATACTTAATTTTCTATTTGAACATGGAAAAGAGATTATAAAGCCGGGAACTTCTGAATATAATTTAGTTGTTACTAGCATTATCAAGCAGGATTTAAAAGAGATGTTTGAAACTATGCATCATTCGTTTCCTGTCAACGATTTTCGTCTGATGGATAACCGACCAATGATAGATCATTTGAGCATTTATTCTCAAAACCTTGTATTTCTTTGGTTAGCTATTTCAGAGGATACGAAACTTGAATTTAACCTTTTTGACCAAATAAATGCAGATTTCTCCAATTCCCAAAATTCAAAATATGAATCCCAAGATCGTGATGAGGTTGACAAGAATAAGTGGCTTTGGAAACGTATATCTGGACTGTGGGGGCTTACAGGTAATCACAAAGCAGCAGCTCGTTTGAAAGAATGGATACAGGTGAGAGAAATAAAAGATGGAATACTTTTAAATCGTCAAGTCGACGAGGTGAGCCATAACTTCTCTGACGCAGCAGAAATTTGTTGCAACGATTTTGAGTGGATTCTTTCGTATTTTGATAATGAATGCAAACTTCCTGTGGGCACGAGTTTCTTGGAACGACTTACGAATATCTTGCAGCGCAAGCCTGAATTAAAAACTCTAGCGATGGATGCAATATTACATCGGTTTCTAGACCTATATAGTGTATTTGGTAGGGATGCCATAGCCTTTATCCATATTAGGGACATCCTGTCAAGACAACAAGTGACTTATGTTAAAAAAATTGGACAACTTAGATGGCATATGGACGTCGCTGAATTTGAACAACTTTTTAAATTGGTGTTGGATCAACTAATTGGTTTATCTCATGATAATCCGTATGCGAGTATAGAATTTGTGAAAATTCTTGCTGAATTCGATCCTTTGCCTTTATCTATGATCCTTTCATCTGAGAAACTTGAAGATATATTGCACAGAATGTCAAGCAATTTAAATTACATTGATTCTGAAAATCCAGTTGCGACATTTGAATATCTTAACTTAATTAATAGATTGAATAAGAAACTTCCGTTAAGAAGACGATATAGGGTTGAGTTTTTAGACGAACTTTTTTATAAGATGTCTAGAGATTTTAGAAAGTATATCGATAAATCTCCTTATATGATTCTCTCTTACATGAAAGTTCTAGGAGAATTGAAGATTTATTTGCCAATGAACAGAAATTTGAACACTGATGTATTTGACGAATTACTAAGACCATTAAGCTTTGAATATGATCATATTTTAAAAGATAATCCACATTTAACCATTCAATATCTTCGCCTACTAAATGATTTAAGAGTTCCACTTTCAATTGAAAGAAAGCGCTTTAAAAATTTAATTGGCAATGCTCTAGAGCATTTTTCTGTAAGACATCTCGAAGATGGCATCAGAAATAGGCATGAGTTTTTTGAATATGTGAAGGTTCTTTCTGATATTGACCAAGTGATTTCATTAAAAGAAATTATGAGCGCAGATCAGATCCATAGGGTCATTTATTGGATTGCTGAACATATAGTAATCATTTCGCGTGAGGATCCGAATGATACCTTGAAATATCTTAAAGTGCTCAAAAAATTTAGACATATATTGCCCCTTGATGACATGATCGGTGGCAAAATTCATGATGTTTTAATGGAGCGCCTTACCACTTACTTAAGAAGAGAAAGAAAAATGGGTACGAATCTCTTACTTTATTTAGAACTCGCCTTGGTATTCTCTAATAATCATACAAAGGAGGTTTTAAGGGTGGTTGAAGGTATTGTTGATCAATTGGTGAGTTCTGGAAGTCCTATTGATGTTGTATTCAAGACATCAGGCATATTATTAGAATATAAAATGCCCACAAGGCTTTCAGAGAAATTATTATCTGGTCACCCAGCTTTACTTTCATTGCTTAGTCAATCACCAGAACTTACAGAAAAAGTTATTAGAGCACAATTTGAAATTACACATTTTGAGAGAATTGATTAAAATTTTTATTGCAGTTGCATTTGTTTTAGCTAGCTTTTTTATTGGAAAGTCAATGGAAGAGGAGAAGCAATCAAAGTTAAATGCCCAGTTGAATGCGAAACTTAAAGTCACTGAACAAACAATTATGGAGTCCAGTAATGAAATTAAGGAATTAAAGCAGATAATCGCTGATTATAAAAAAAAACAACAAAAGGTTGTACCTACTTCAATTAAATTAAAAAAATCAACTTTGAACTTTAGTAAGCATTAAATTATATATTAACGCGAAATGAAATTGACTTATTTCTCACACAAAAGGTTACATGGAAAAAAGTTCGAAGAGCGTTAACCCTGAAAATTGCCAAAATGAAAGACACTGAATCAATTAATGCATTGGCAAAAATATTCAAGAGAAAAAAATGGTTTAACATTGATGATGATGATCATATCTTTGATACCTTTTGCGATCTTTTAAATATTTTGGAACCCGAAGAAAGAGCGTTGATTATTGAATTGACATCAAATTATTATTGGATAACTGGAGATGACTATCTAAAGGATATTAAGGAAGTAATCAAAAGTGTACCTCAGACCATATTTGAAGGTATAAAAGAAATATTGCTTTTTCCAATTGTTAAACCAACGGATGATAAGAAGACTAAAAGTGGCCATGGATTAACTTATGACATTAAAGCTATGATGCCAATGTCATCCAACTTACGGCATGTTTCTCCGAAAATAATTGAAGAGTTTAGTGAGTTTGGGTCTGGTCCAGCCTCCAAGGCTAATCAACTTCTTTTGTTAGTTGATGATTTTATTGGATCTGGAGATACCTTGAATCAGTGTCTGAAAGAAATAGAAAGTAGGACTAAAATCTACTTCGAGAGGACATTAATTATCTGTATATCATGTCAGTTAGAAACATACAATTTACTCACTTCTAAGGGAATCAATATTTATGCAAAGTATCTAATTGAAAGGGGAATTACAGATTTTAATGTTGGCCCTGCGATCGATGAAAAAAAAGAGTTAATGCGGACCATAGAAAAATCTATTCCTGGTTGCAATAGTCTTAGTTTGGGGTTTATGGAATCAGAGGCAATTATTACTTTGAAACGAACACCAGATAATACATTTCCAGTATTTTGGATGAGAACAAGAAGAGAGGGTAAATACTATAACCCTCCATTTTTAAGAGAGAAACAATCATGAGTAATCAAATAAAAGTTATAGCTACTTTATTGAAAATAGTTGAAGAAGGTTCAAGCGTTAAGATGCTTAAGCATCTTAGATTAAGTTACACCGAAATTGCCGATTTGATAGAACAAAACATTATTAACGGAAACTTAATTGAAAAAGACTCTGAGATAGTATTGACTGAAAACGGCGCATCATTTTTGAACGAAAACAGACATATCATAAAGCAAACTGATAAATCAAAATGGATTGAACCAGATAATAAAAATAAAATTAAAAAAATTGCTAGAGATGATGTATTTTTACCTTCGAAGAAGGAATTGTCTTTTTTAAAAAAATTGCCTTAGTGTATCTTTGGCCAGAAGGATGATGTCATCCATTCTGTATTAGAACAGGCTTTCAAGCTTGTGCGTTAAATGCAAATCAAAAGTCTCCTCCCCAAAGGGTCCCCTCCGACATTTTGCTTCACCTTTAACGCATTGTTTTAAATGGAGCCTGGAATTAGTTTCAGGCTCCAAAAAAAAAATATATTGTGAATTTTATTCAGTACGAAAAAGAATTTAGAAAAAAAGCTTCTCGTTCAGGTTTTTCTGAGGATGAGACGAGTGTATGTCTGAAATATGCTGAACCTCTGATTGAACAAAAATTACCTGTCATTTATAATACAGCAAATCTTGCTGCTCTGGTTGGTTATAGGACAAATTACTTGAAACGTGCAGCTCTATATACTCCTTACTTTTACAGGAAATTTCAAATTAAAAAGAAAAATGGTAAACCCAGACTACTTGTGGAGCCGCTTCCAAGTCTTAAAGAGATTCAAAGTTGGATTTTAGATAATATTTTATATGAAGTCAAGGTAAGTAAGTTTGCAAAAGCCTATATCAAGGATAGGACTTTATTAGAGAATGTAAAGTATCACAGGGGGAAGGAAGCTGTACTGGCACTTGACATTAAAGATTTTTTTAGTTCAATAAAAATGCCGAAAATTGAACAAATATTTTTGAGTCTTGGATATTCATCAAATATTTCAAACTTGATGGGTAAGCTCTGTACTTATTATGATGTTCTGCCACAAGGTGCTCCCACTAGCCCATATTTATCAAATTTGTACCTAACATCATTTGACGAGACGGTTGGAAAGTTTTGCCTTGAACGCGACATACGTTACACTAGGTATGCCGATGATCTAACTTTTTCTGGCAAAAAGGAAGACTTGGACATAGTAGAATACATTCAAAATTTACTTTTTAAGCTTGACTTACGATTGAATCAAGAAAAGGAAAATTTAATGAATAGAAGTACTCGGCAAGTAGTAACTGGAATAGTTGTGAACGATAAATTGCAGGTACCTAAGACAGATCGTAATTTTATCCGTATGGAAGTTCATTATCTGACTAAGTTTGGTTTAAGTGAACACCTCAGTAAGACTAATAACACAAGATCAAACTATATGTCGCATCTACTAGGTAAAATTAATTTTGCACTACATGTTAATCCTAAAGACCAAAAAATGATGGCATACAAGACCGCGGTTCTCAAGCTAATGAAAGACTAATCTGAATTAATTCGTTTAATGTCTAAGCTAGAGGTGCACTCATTTCATAATATATGCCATAACAAACAATCAAAACTGATAGACCTTCTTAATCTTATAAAAAACTTAATTAGTTTATTCAAAGATCTCAGTTTATGAATCAAGTTACTTCAAGCCTCGCAGACCATTTTCATTTGACTTTCATCCATATGATTTAGGAACAGTTATGGGATTATGGTATAATCATGACGACAACCACTTTCTTCTAAAGATTTACAAAACTGACCAAAAAGAGTTTTATTATTTTTACAGTCATCAGCTTAATTATGCTCTGGAAAATAATCTTTAATGAAGAAGATTTCTTTCGTCATGTTTGGCAGATGTAAGAAACAGAATAAAGCACTTTGAAGTTCAAAATCCTTTTTCAACTAGCCATGGTGTTCACAAGGAAAGTTTTAAAAAATTAAAACAGTTCGAAAAACACCTAAAAACCTTGGATGCATGGAATGCAAGACCATCCCATTTAGTAATTGAAGAAAAGGATAATACAATTCAAAAACGAAAGGAAACCATTGAAGAATTACAGGCTCGATTTGATGACCTTAAGGTTTTTGAAGTGAGCCAAAAGATCAGGATTGAGGAGGGTTTGTACCTACCTTTATAGACCTTCTAAAACAAATTGAGAAACTAGAATTGCCAACAGGCAGAAAATTGATGTTGAGCGATCACCAGATTGTCTATCCAAGGCTTGTCGGCAAATACTTTTCTGATGGTGGCAATGATTATTAGTGGAAACACTTCGAAACTATTATGGCAGCAAAAAAAGAGAGGGAACCTCAAAAGGAACTGAAATCAAAGCTGAAAATAAACTTTTCAAAATAGTACATGTTAGACCTTCCGCAAAATAACAGGTAATTTATCTACTATACATGACCATACCGAACTTGTGGTGTGTTCTTAACGTTTTTCCGAAGAATTTTGCTTCCGTAAACTTTAAAAAAGAAGGTAAATATGCATGTTGAAATCCTGACAAGAGAAGAGCTTTTGAAGCTAAAGTCGGAATTACACTGCAGCTGAAAAAAATGCGTTTCCAATTTCTAGGAGGGACTTGATGAAACATTCGGCAATCCGTTCCTACACGACTTATCACAAATGCATGGTTGACCTGATAGAAAACGGTCTTATCGAATATGAACCTTCGTACCATCCGACCCTTGCCAGTCGCATTAAATTGCTGAACCAAGATGGAGAAACCTGAGGGATAGGCATATTGCAGGCAGTCCTTTTCCCTAAAAGAAAAGCAGCGAGTGGAAGTCGGGCAAAGCCCTACTTTTATTTATAAATATAGGATTACATTAGTTTATGAAACTTTAACTTCAATTGTTAACCTAAAAAAATCTTTATTATCTTCTATTTCAAACTTTGAACTATTTGGATATACCAGTAAAATCCGTTGTCGAATGTTTTCCAGTCCCTTACCAAAACCCTTGTTATCTTTCTTTCGATTTATTAAATTCCATGAGGTGAGTGTTAATTTGTCTTCTTTTAGTGATAAGCTAATGACTGCTGGATGATTTTGGTTTATGTAAATGCCATGTTTAAATAAATTTTCTGCCAAGGTTAATAAAATCAAAGGCACAAACTTAACTGCTCTTATTTCCTTGTCATATCTAAAGCTAATATTTAATTCATCATCGAACCTGGTTTTGTGAAGCTTGATCAGATTTTCTACCTGGTCGATTTCTTCTCCTAATAATATCAAATCATCTGTGTTTTCGCAGTTCACACTGAACCTCATTACATCTGAAAGTGTCATAACCGCTTCGGCGGTTCGAGGTGAAATAATATGAATATCTGTATAAATTGCGCTCAAAGTATTAAAGAGTAAATGTGGATTGATTTGTGCTTTTAAATAAGCATTAGTTGCATGACTGAGTTTAACTTCTGTTTCCTTTTGTTTCAGCATATAATTAAGCCTGGCCTCTTCCAATTGTGCTCGTGATAAAATGGACTTTTTGTACTCTTTGAAAAGATAATAGAATGCAGAGAAGCCCATAAACTGCAAAACTCGCCACAACACCCCAAATGAATACCGACTGTTTAGTATGATTTCATCAAAAAGCAGCCATGAAGTATGCTTATTTATATAATAGTCAACAAAGTAGTTGATCACCAGATAACATGCGTAAATGATGAACAAGGATATTGGGAGTTTCCAAAACCAAGCAAATTTCTTTTTAAATACTAATGGGTAAACAAGGTCTCCACAGAGATAGAATAGCAAGATGTTTAATATATAATGCACAAAATAAATACCAGGCCTTCCGAAAACCCCAGAAGCCAATCCAACAACTGTAATTTCAATCGGTATGAAAATCAACCAGCTCCTGATGTGTATTTTATAGATGTTGAGTTTTTCTAATATTTTCTTCATGTAGGCAATATTCGCTTTGGTGTAAACACAGCGACCCGCAGTGTAATAACTTTTATTAGTGGTATGGAACAGGCTAGTTTCAAGAAAAAAAAACATGAAACAAAGCCCTAAAAAGCTGGTCAAAAAAACAGTATTTGTTTATCGATCAGCACCGCAACAAGTACGTCTGAGCACAGACCCTACAGCAACTAGTATAATTATTATTTCTACAGGCACGCATGCCGTTAATGGAAAGTAAGAGTTGTTAGAAATTATGTTCGGCCGGACATTAATGTCTTTTCTTCCAGGAATTTTATTAACCCATTCTTATAAAAGGTTCCCATCTGCACTTGGTAACCGCTTCCTAAATTTATAGTGTTGCCCACAATCTTCTCGATTTTACGCGCATTGATAACATGGGATCGGTGAACCCGATAAAATAAGTCTGAGCTAAGTAACTCTTCTACTTCTTTGAGGGTTAAGTAAACCAATTGTTCACATTCTGTTGTGACCATATTTACATAGTTTTTAGCACCTTCAAAATACAAGATGTTTTGCTTATGTACTCTGGTTAGTTTCCCTTTCTCACCAGTTTTTATAAAAACAATATTTTTTCCTGGCTTTTCTGTACTTGAGAAGTCGGTGTCAATTATATTCATTAGAACTGTTGTGAATTTCGATAGCTTAATTGGTTTGACTAGGAACTGAGTGGCTCTTAAATCAAAAGCATCAATACTATACTGTTGATACGCACTTGTAAATATGATTGCCTTTGATTTAGTTTTTAATTGTACCGCCAATTCAATACCATCTATGTGGGGCATTGCAATGTCTAGAAATATAATATCTATTTTGTCTTCTGGGTAAATGCTTGAAAGTGCCTTGAGGGGGTCTGTAAAAGTCTTTACAAGTTCAAGTGCTGGAATTGTTTCGATGTATCCAGTAAGGAGGGTAATTGCGTGTTTTTCATCATCAATGATAACACACCTTAACTTATTTTTCATAAGCTGGGAGAGTTTGGTTAATAAATGGACGATTTATATCATAGAAATAAATAAAAGATTAAAGGAAATGATTAATAGAGGAGATTATTATTTTGTGTAAGCTTTTTTAAGTTCGCCAACAATTGGTTCATGAGGAAAAAAATCTTTGATGGAGCAACGCAAAATTTCTGCAATCTTATTTAGGTGCTCTAGATTGTATTTTTCTTTTCGTTTTGGGCTTTCAACATTGCCAACAAACTTATCACTCAATCCCATTTCAACAGATAATGCCTTCTGACCAACATTCTTTAGTAGTCTGATTTCCCGAACCTTATCAATCGCATATTGCTCTATAGGAGAAGCATTACTCATCTAAACTAAGTAAGGAATAAAGGAATAAATGAATGCCCGTACATATTCGGGTTTTTGAATTTTTTTATTTATATTTGTTTTATTAAGTAGGTATTAAAGAGTCTTACGGTCGCAATATTCTGACGCCGTGACGTAGGACAGCAGTTAATACCCATATCTATGTGTAGATATGCTATATTTGCATATTGAAATAGATGTGGGAACTGCTGTAAATCCGTGTCACATAAGGCGTCAGAAACTTTCATGCACCACGGTAGGTAGTTCTCACATTTATTGAGATTTACTTCTAAGACTCGTATAACCAATACGGGTATGGATCAAAAACATTGCTTTCGGAATTATTTCAAACCATTAATATCTAAATTTAATGATGGGGATTGCTTTGTGTCTGGTTTCCCGAATTTTCTCTGTTTCCTTTCTTTGGCTCCGCGAGCTTGTCCTTTCGACAGGTTGTATGCCTTGAAGCCTAAAAATCCTGTTTAATTTTTTCATATGACGACGGGGCGGTTATATCTGAATTGTAAATTGGGTATAGGTTCGGCTGTCCCGTTGTTTTTTTCTTTGCCCGTTTGATCTGGATGGGCTTTATTTTTTTTAATCAACTAACTAAATTTTTATGAAAAAATCGATGATCTTGATCGTCATGGCTGTGCTTTGCCTTTTTTTAGGTGTTTCTGCGCAGGGTCTTAAACCATTAGCTAAAAATATTGATGAACTTAAACCACTTAACATTGGTGAAAAGGTGCCTGATCTGGAATTTGATCAGGCGCTGAATATGCCTGGTGGTAAACTCCGGTTTTCTGATTTTAAGGGGAAAGCATTAATCCTGGATTTTTGGGGTACCTGGTGCGGGGCCTGCCTGAAGGCGATTCCGCATGCGCAGGAGGTTCAGGATAAGTATGGCAAAAATGTGCAGGTTTTATTGATTAATGATTCGGCAACGGATTCGCTGCATATCGTGAGGGAATTTCTGGAGAAAAGGAAAAGGGACAATCAGGAGATCAGGTTGCCGGTGATATTTACCCATTCCAAGGTGACCAGAAAACTTTTCCCGCACAGGCACTATCCGCACTATGTGTGGATTTCTGCGGATGGCCGTATCAAGGCCATTACCAGGGCGGAACAACTGGAGGAGGAGAGTATCGAGCGGTTGATTGCGGGTCTTGACATTCACATTCCAGTTAAGCAGCCGTAATATGAGATATACAAATGTAATGGAAAAGGGCAGGAGGCTGCTGATCCTTGTTTTAGCGAGTATAATCATTCTTGTTTTGTCGACTTTGACGGCCTTTAGCCAGGTTAAGGGTGAAAAGCCGGTATCTGGAAAACTCAAAGGGACGATTCTCTTGGCTGATTATGGTGATAAGGGATTATCTGAGGTTAGGGCCAGCGGGGGAATGACGGGTACAGATTCTGCCGGGCGCTTTGTGGTGAACATTAAAAAATTTCCGGATACGGTCCGCATTAGTTCTACCGGTTATGTGCCGACAACGAGAATCATTAAAAGTCTGGCAGACCTGGACAGGGCGTTTTCGGTAAAGCTGGTTCCGGTGTTGTACGACCTGGGTATTGTTGATATCAATACCGGTTACCAGAGAGTTAAGGCTAATGAAATCAATGGAACGGTTTCGGTGATTGATAAAAAGATGCTCAATGAGCGGACAGGGACGAATATTCTGGACAGGATACTGGGACAGAGTTCGGGTGTCCTGTTAAATGTTGGTAAAACCAGTGGCAACCCGCAGAACAAAACAGGTATTTCCATCAGGGGGCTGGGTACCATTAATGGCCCGCTGGACCCGCTGATCGTGCTCGATGGTTTTATCTATGAGGGTGATATCAGTAACATCAACCCTTTTGATATCGAAAGTGTGTCCATCCTTAAGGATGCTGCTGCCTCATCGATTTATGGCGCAAGGGCGGGGAACGGGGTAATTGTTTTAACCTCGGTCAAAGGGAAGAATAACCAGAAGCTTATCGTCTCTTTCAATGCGAACTCGACGATCCGCGCTCTACCTGACTTAAATAGCTATAAGCAGATGGACGCTGCTGATTATGTAGACGTGGAGCAGTTTTTGTTTGATAAGGGATACTTTGACAGCAGGATTAATACGCCATATTTAGCGCTGACCCCTGCGGTTGAGATTCTGCTCGCCCGGCGCAAGGGAAGTCTTAGTGCTGCGCAGGCTGTTTCGCAGCTGGATGCGCTGAAGCAAGTCGATGCAAGGAAAAGTTACCTGGACGAATTTTACCACCATGCCCTGACGCAGCAGTATGGACTGAACCTTCGGGGTGGTGGAGAAATCCATAACTATTATCTTTCCGGGACTTATGATGATCTTACGGGGGAAACGAAAAATTCCTCAACAAGGGTTAACCTGATTTTGAACCAGGATTACCGGATTTCGAAGAGGTTAAAGGCGATTACCAGTTTACGTTTATCTTCTTTGTCTACCAGTTCAGGTGCGCCTGCCTATAATTCGATAACAAGTGGTGGCCGTCTTCCGAGCTATCTTTCTTTCAGGAATGCGGACGGTTCTCCGTTGCCGGTTGCTTTTGGCTACCGCGGTGCTTATACGGATACCGCGGGAATGGGGAAATTGCTGGACTGGAAATACTATCCAGCCGAGGATTATAAGCATACTACGGTAACCAGGCAGCAAAAGGAAATATTTGGTTCACTGGCTTTAAATTATAAAATCCTTTCGTTTTTAAGTGCGGATTTAAGTTACCAGTATCAGTTTCAGGATGGCAACTCCAAAACACATGCAGATGTCCAGGGGTATCAGGCCAGGAATCTTATCAACAGCTTCAGCCAGATCAACCGTTCGACTGGCGCAATCCGGTATGTTGTGCCCAATGGAGGGAGTCTTTCCACTTCGCGAGATGAGGTCAGCTCACAGACGGCCCGCCTGCAGTTTGACTTAAACAAGAATATTGGTGTACATTCCATTAATGCGATAGCTGGTTATGAGGGGCGGCAGGTGGAAACATTGGGAAGTGGAAATGTTGTTTACGGTTATCAGCCTGATCCGCTGACTTTTGGGAATGTGGATTTTACAACGGGATATCCTAATTTTTTAACGGGCAGTACCGCGTTGATTCCGTCTTCTGCGAATTCCCTAACGAGTACAAAATACCGTTTTCTGAGTTTTTACGGGAATGCATCCTATACTTTTAGGGGTAAATACAGGCTTTCGGGTAGCCTGCGCAGGGATGGTTCGAATATTTTTGGTGCTAATACAAATGATAAATGGAACCCGCTTTGGTCAGCAGGGCTTGGTTGGTCCCTTTCGGATGAAAGCTTTTACCATATTGACTGGCTGCCGGTGCTGAACCTGACGGGAACTTTTGGGTTTAGTGGTAACGTGGATCTATCCAGGACGGCATCAGCTGTTGCGTTATATAGTACCAATACGGTTACCGGGCTGCCATATGCAAGGGTAAGGACCATTAACAATCCGGATTTGAGGTGGGAGCAGCTTTCCCAACTGAACTTCAAGGTTGATTTCGGATTGAGGGAGAACCGCCTGCGCGGAACGGTAGGTTATTTCCGTAAACGTGGTACGGATTTATATGCTCCGGCTGCATTCGATTATACGGCCTGGGGCGGGGCTGCAACGATTGTGAAAAACGTTGCTGATATGGAAGGTTATGGTATTGATGCGGAGTTGCACTCGGTCAATCTTAAAGGTGCTAAGTTCGGGTGGAGTACAGATTTTTATTTCAATTATAACAGGAACAAAACATTAAAATATTATAGCCAGTCATCTACAGCGGCGATATACAATCTGGTTAACAGCGGGACTGGTATAAGTCCGATCGTTGGCATGCCCCTTTATGCTGTGGCTGCATACAGATTCGGGGGACTGGATGGTAGCGGGAATCCCCAGGGTTTTGTCAATGGAAAGCTGAGTACGGATTATAACGCGATCTTTGCCGAAGCGAGCAGTTCAGGGAATAATATCGAGTTTATGGGACCTACAAGCCCGGTTTACTTTGGATCACTGGTCAACTCATTCCGGTACGGGAATTTTAGCCTGTCCTTTAACTTAAGTTATAAGTTTGGCTACTATACCACCAAATCATCAATCAGCTATAATTCGCTGGTAAATTCGGGAATTGGGCATGGGGATTATGCCAGCCGGTGGCAGAACCCAGGTGATGAGCGGATCACAAGTATTCCTTCTTTCGTTTATCCGTTAAACAGTTTGCGGGATACCTTCTTTGGTGGATCTACAGAAAACGTGATTAAAGCTGACCACCTCAGGCTTGATTATGTAAACCTGACTTATCGCCTGAATACTTCGAAATGGAACTTTCCTTTCCGGAGCCTGGATGTGTTTTTGAACGCTTCTGATCTGGGGGTGTTGTGGCGGGCTAATAAGCTTGGTCTTGACCCGGATTATCCCAGAACCTGGGGTATCAGTAAAGGCTACACGATTGGTGTTCGGGGCAGTTTATAATTTAAATGTTTAGTAGTTATGAAAATAAAAATTTTAATGCTTATTGCGGGCATTGCCGTTTTATTAATAAGCAATCTTTCCTGTAAGAAATATCTGGAATTGAAATCTGATGCCAGGCTGGTCGTGCCGGAAACTTTAAATGATTTTCAGGGTATCCTGGATGATGCTGCACTCATGAATTTTTTGCGGAGCCCTTCATTTGGCGAAACCTCATCTGATGATTATTTCTGGCCTGAAGCAACCATTAACGCTGCTTCTGATCTCACCAGGGACACATACTTCTGGAGGAAGGTTGATTACCGGTATCAGAATGACTGGTCTGAGGCTTATCTGGCGATATATAATACAAACCTATGCCTGGAAGGACTTGGTGGTGTGGAGAGAATCCCGGCTAATAGTAAAGTCTGGGATAATATTAAAGGTTCGGCATTGTTTTACCGTAGCTTTTACTTCTTCGCGCTGACCATGCAGTTTGGTAAAGCCTATGATGTGAATACCTCTGGGCTGGATTTAGGGATTATGCTTCGTCTTCAAAGTGACTTTAATGTCCCTTCGACCCGGTCGAGTGTACAGGCCTGTCTGGAAAGGGTGATAAGTGATGCTGCTGATGCGGTACAGTACCTGCCGGAGTTGCCGTTGAACACAACCAGACCTTCAAAGGCGGCCGCATACGCATTACTTTCCCGGGTGTACCTTTATATGCGGGATTATCCGAACGCGCTAAAGTTTTCTGATGAATGTCTGAAATTGCAGGCTTCATTAATGGATTTCAATGGTGATACTGATGTTTTGGGGCTGGATATCACTGTTCCTTTCAGGAGATTTAACAAGGAAACTATATTTTATGCGGAAATGTTTCCGGGTATGGGCTTACATGCACCCAGTTTGGCAAGGGTTGATTCAACGCTATATTCAAGTTACAAGGTGAATGACTTAAGGAGGCGTGCTTATTTCCGGGTTAACGGGGGTAACCAGGTTTTCAAAGGGAGTTATGCTTCCAATGCATTTACCTTGTTTAGCGGATTAGCCGTCGATGAAATCTACCTGACCCGTGCCGAATCACGTGCATGGACAGGAGATATCCCAGGAGCGATGGCAGACCTTAATTTACTGCTTAAAACGCGTTGGAGAAACGCCGTCGCTTATATTCCTCTTACGGCAACGAGCAGGGAGGAAGCGCTTTTGAAAGTCAGGACGGAAAGAAGGAAGGAACTGCTGATGCGTAATCTGCGCTGGGCCGATATCAAACGGCTTAATAAAGAGGGTGCAAATATTATTCCTGCCCGTTTCTACAAGGGGCAGTTATACAGGCTTGAGGTAGATGCTCCATATTACGCCTTACCCTTGCCAGTTGATATTATTGAGCAGAGTGGTATACCGCAGAATTAAATAGGATTGAAATAGGTTTTTGAGGCAAGAAGGCAAGGCTGGATAGCCTTGCCCTTGTTATCAACCGCCTGTAACTACGGTTTGGTATTGTTTTCTTTAGCCATGTTGGGATCTGCAGACCCGGTGATATATGCTGAAGAGGTTGATGTGTTGTAAGCTGCAACCAGGTTTGCAGTTGATTTCAATGTTGGTGCAGGAGATGACGGGTTATCGACGAAGCTCAGGTCAATGTCAATTCTACAGGCAACCTGGTTGGTTTGATCACACAGGTCTTCGGAAGGAACTGTGCTCCAGTTGGCTTCGTCTTCAACCTGGGCTTGTGTATAGGTTGAGGGACCGTGGTAATAAAATGTTCTGGTATCGAAGCTTTTCCCGGTTTGTTTTTCGACATACGTAAAGGCGGACTGAGAAAAAACAATTGCCAATCCGAATACTAAGGCTAGTAAGCCTGATTTAATTTTTAAATTTTTCATATTGTTGGATGCTTTTTACATTGAAAAAGCAAGCGAAAAAGTTTTAGTAAAAGGTATTATGTTCATTTTTGCTTTGCTCGCAGCTACTGTACTTCACTGAAAACATATTTTTAGTTTTTATGCTCCAGGACCTCCTTTCTTAAATTTGTATTGATAGAGCGCAATAAGGTTTATGGCTAAAAAGAAAACATTAAAAATCAGGTGGGCTTTCCAGCTCAGGAACTCTAATACACCGCCACAGCTGCAAGGCATCTTGGTAAAATAACCCACAACAACCAATAGGACATACAGCGTAAACACTGTAAGTAAAACTACGGAGAGTACGAGCCCTGTCGTTTTCGTCTTTTTTACAGTTAATAATACTGCGGTAAATATTTCAATTGCGGGAAGTGCATAAACCAACATGCTGTTAATTACCGAGCCAAACGGTTGCAATGCCAGCTGGCGCTTAAAATCTTCCAGGTCCATAAGTTTGGATCCCGCAGTATATATCCAGAGAATGATCAGTGCATTGATGATGAACTGAATACAGTATTCCTTTTGGTGATCTTTTCTGAATATGCTTTCCATGAAGCAAATTTGGGAGCTGGACATTTCCCGCAGGGCGGATGTATCGGAGGAAAGATGGGGTTTTAAAGTTCCTGTCGCTCGTCTGCGGGAAATTGACCTTGTTTTAGGATTTACTTACGGTATGTGCTTAAGGTATGGGGATGTACACCCACTGCTGCGGAAATATCATTTACCGAGGCGATCTGAAATAACTTTGGCTGGATTTTTAAAAGGTTGGTTAATCGCTGGTTACCCTCCTCAAACCTGAGGTTAAACAAGAAAGTCAATATATCTGCCAGCTGGTTTTGGTGCAGTCTTTTCATTAATTGATGGTACTCGGGGAAAAGTTTATAAAGATTATACTCGTGTTTTAGCGGGAGCGTCTTGAGTAGACAAGCCTCGATTGTTGTGGTGGTTTTCAGATAATCATTTGTATCAAGTTCGCCGATGCCTGGTAGAAGGGAATTTTCAAATTGAAACCTGACCAGGTGTTGCCCGGGTTCCTTGAGCCCGTCTATTTGTGTTTTGATGGTTCCCTGGACTAAATAGACCAGCGGATTGTCCACGAAAAAATCTTCAGCGATCAACTGGTTTTTTTCGAACCAGAATTCCTTTAAAGCGACGTCCATGTAGGCCATTAGGCCAGAGCTAACCGGAAATATTTTTTCCAGGTAATTGTAAATAAGGTTGTTGTTCATTTCTTTTTTTAGCGTAAAGAAAGCTTTCCTGCTCCCTTTGTCAAGTGGCTAAAACGGCCACCGCTGACCACCATTATGGTGCTGCAAAAGATTTGATTATGGTTTAGGTTGATGTATCTATTACCTATTAATTCATTCTGAATTCTATTCAGTAACGCTCACGTGCTATGGCAAGCATCTTGGCCAATTTTTCCATGACCTTTTTAATATCTTCAGCATGGTGGAGATAGTAGGCATTCTTAAAGCTTTTTTCAGATATTCCGCTTTTCTCCTGGGTATCGAGATGGGTAATTGCATATTGATGGATTTTTTTTGCGCGCTGTTCTGTGATTATGCCGCATTCCACGTTCAGGTAGATGTAAAATGCCAGTTGTCTCACTGTTAGTGAAACCTTATAGTTCGCATCCAGTAGCCCGGAGTTTACCCATTCTGTGGTTATCAGCTCCATTTCTTTTAAGAACAGGCGCTCGGATTCCAGATATCCGAGGATTGATTCAGACAGCGGGGGATGCAGCAGGGTGTACTGACTGGTTTGTGTGGATACATTTTGCCTGCTTTCTTTTTTTAGGATCAGCAGTGCCTTGTATTTTTCGGAAATTTCCGGCGCACTTTCTAAATCCGCCTGCATCCGTACTTTGAGGTATTCGAAAAACTGTGGCTTATTGAAGTTATGGGCCGACAGCAGATTTACGATTGCCTGCTCGGAATCCAGATTATCGAGTTTGTTAAGGATTTGATCAGAAATTGCATGGATGTATCTCAGATCCCCATAGGTGAAATCCGCCCGGTCCGATAAATTTACAGCATCCAGGATTATATTCCGCAGTTGCAGACTGATCTGTTTTTCTCTGAGCTTTTTATCAATTAGTTCTGCGAGGGCTTGCTGCGACTTTTGTTCTTTTAATAAACAGGTTGCCGATATGGCCGCATTGAAATCAAATTCGAGCGGGAAATTATAATTTATAAAATCGAGAAGTTCATCCAGCATCCCTGGTAACTGCAGTTCAGCCATAAGCTGCTGATGGTCTGCCTGCAGTGATTTTGGGAATTCGAACCCTGTTTCAACCGCTGACAGAAGCCGGGCCAGACTGTGCTGCTGAAAACGGATGAATGAAGCCAGGGATACTTCCTGGTAGGGTGAAAAAAACAGATATACCTTTTTTAACCTTTCGGATTCAGCCATCAACTCTTTAATAAGGCTTTGCTTTTGCTTGTTGTTTTGCTGTCTGGCTGATTGTTGAGTGCAAAGATTCCAGAGATATTCCAGTTCAAAATTCATGGTGATGATTTTAGCGTCACATTGAATTTAACGGGCAAAAAAATAGTGTCAAAAACAATTACACCGGCGATATTTCCTGAAGGATGAAAACGGTGGTTTATGGTGACAAAGATTACTATCCATTGTTTGCAATGAGCTTGGGTGGCAAAAAAAGCCACCTAAGTGAAACTTGACAAAAACGCATCTGGAGGCTTTTTTTGTATAATTCATTTCTTTATTAATCTTAAATCCTTTTTTATGAATAAGATTGACTCGCTACTGGATATCCTCCGCAAGATTTACGAAATTCTCAGGTACTTACAACATCAGCAGTCGATTGAGGAAAGCCCTGGGGATTCTCTCCATATGACCAGGCAGGAAGTTAAGGACTATCTAAAGATCAGTGAAAGTACTTATAAAAGAAAGGTGAAACAAGGTGTACTGACTCCGCTTAAAATGCCTGGGGGTGACCGGTTTTACCGGTTTCAACTGGAAGATGAACTCAAGGAAAGTGTTCGCCGTGGACGGATCTGATATTTTTTTTTCTGGCGATGAGCCTGGATAGCTCACCTTTAGCCCGTTTTGGTTCAAAATAGTACCGTTGAAATTTGTTCCGTTAGCTTTGACTGTGATAAATAAATTAATTATGGTACAGGAATTTGGCAGCAGGTTGCTTAGGCAGCTGGAAAATGAAATGGCACTGGTTATCTCTCTGGATTTGCAATCTGGCCTTTTGTTAAAACTTAAGTTCATTGCTTATGAATAAGATTGATTCACTTTTGGATATTTTGTCTAAGATATATCAGGTTCTGGTTCTCGTTTATAACAGTAAATATCATGGTGATCTGGTCTTTGATGAGGATCCGCAGATGGATCGCCAGGAGGTAAAGGATTATCTTGGGATTAGTGAGAGCACTTATAAAAGAAAGGTTAAAGAGGGTAAGCTGAAACCGCTTAAGCTTCCAGGCGGAGATAAATTTTATAAGAGTGAGCTGTTGGCTGAATTTAAAGAGAGTAAAAGAAGGGGGAGGGTTTGAGTTTCTAATATTTTATTTTGAATGAAAGTCCATTTACAGGTTAATGTAACATCTGATGATTTATGGCGAAGGAGGTGAGTTGGCTGACGGTATTGATTCCGGTTTTGCGGAAAATGTTTTTGCGATGGGTTTTCACCGTGTGTTCAGAGAGAAATAGTTTATCTGCGATTTCGGCGCTGGTCATCCCGTTTACGACCATCCTGATGATTTCAATTTCCCGCTCGCTTAAGTTATATACAGGGTGATCATTTGGTTTGCTGAATTCTTTTATGGTATCGAAATAGGATTTATCTGCACTAACCCGGTTTATTGCTTCAATCAGGTCGATGCTCCCTCGGCTTTTCAGTAAACATCCGTCTGCGCCGGCTGTGATGAGCTGGTCGATATAGGATTTCTCGGGAAACATGGTGAGTACGATTACTTTGGTTTTGGGATGGTGTTTTTTTACCCATTCGGTGCACTGGATGCCGTTCATCTTTGGCATGTTTATGTCCATTATTATGACATCCGCCGGGCGGTTGTTCATCAGGGCCATGATTTCTTCACCGTTTGAGGCTGTTCCTAAAATGTTTAGATGGGTATGTGCACGAAGGATCTCCTTTAATCCCTCGACCATCATCACGTGGTCATCGGCCAGATATAAATTTATTGATTCCATAATTTAAGTTCGATAATAAATGTACTGCCGTGTTGGGAAGAATCTACGGTAAGTTTTGCTTGTATCGCATCGCTCCGTTTGCGGATATTATCCAGGCCCATACCTGGGGGGACCTGGTCGATGTGGAAACCTTTTCCATTGTCTTCGTAGATCAGGGTAAGCTCGTTTTCGATATCAGCGAGTTCTATTCTGACCTGCGTGGCAGCGGCATGTTTTAGGGTGTTGGTAAAAAGTTCCTGGATGATCCGGTATAAATTTATCGAAACGACTTCTTCAATAGGTGATTTAAGTTCTATTAAGGGAGTTACTTTTAGCTTGTCCATTGCATTTATAGATTCACATAATTGCTCCAGGGCGACCCTGAGCCCAAAGCCGGATAGGGTTTTGAGGTCAAGTTCATAGGCAAGTTTCCTCGTTTCACTGATTAACTGCGTACTTACCTGGTTTACCCTCAGGCAAAGCCTTTTGATCTGCCCGATTTCAGTCTCTTTAGCAGCCAGGTCGCTGAATATGTGTAGGGTGGAGATCAACCCTCCAATGTTATCATGCATTTCTGCAGCGATTCTTTTGCGCTCCTTTTCTTGTCCTTCGATCACCGCATACGCGGATTTCAGCTCATTTCGGTGCATGAGCTCTTCGATTGCTTTGTACTGGCTATTGCGCAGGGTTAGTTTACGCTGGTAGATGTAGACAAACCAGATGATAACGCTGATCATCAGCAGCATGACTGAGGTCCCTAATATAAAGTAGCTTACCTGCGACATAGGGGGCTTGACAGGTAAAATCCATAACTGATGATCAGATTTTTAATCAGGTTGCTCAGGCACTGAAATATCCAGGCATTATTAAAAAAACCTTCTGGTTTGCCTGAAAGTATGTCTGTTCCCATCAGATAGGTGAACAGGGATCCGGAGGCGTAAATCAGCCAGCCGCAGGTAATGATGAACTGGGGCATCTTCTTGAGTGTAATGTTATCTTCGTTTTTATAAATCTGATAAAAGAAGGATAATCCCATAAACAGGATGATTAGCACGGTAAGGGTCCAGGTATTGGAGTTGAACTGGGCATCCAGGTTTTGCAGCATCGTATTGGCTGCATAAATACAAAACAGGGTTGCCAAAAGTATTGGATTTGGTTTTGAAGCACTACTCTGGCGGTAAAAGATATACACGGCGGCTACTTCCATAAATGCTAGCAAATGGTAAAGTGGCATGTTGTGGATGTTCTGGATGGCCGTTATCAGGGTGATGAGTTTAAGGACACCTGAAAAGGTAAAAAACAAGCCCAATATTAAATAGGGCTTGTTATGATTTCCCCATTTAAGCCATATCAATGCAGGCATAATCTCGGAGATATCCGAGAGGTTGGAAACTGCAAAGCTGATATCCTTAAATGAGGTCATTGGCTTATTGGTTCAGGAAGCTATCTTCGCCGCACTGGTTTGGGCATGGTCTGGATCCCGATAGGATTTCATCTCCCCTTAGGCTTATGTTATGTTTGTCCTTTCCATTGTCGAGCACTGGCATCAAAATCAGGTCCCTGAACTCCCCGTTTTGTGGTTTAAGCGGGAAATCGGGGTCATGTCTCTCTGAGATACCGTAATAGCATTTTATGGCGGCGATTTTTGGGTCCTTGTCGCCTTGCTTTGAATTGTAGATATCGATTTCCAGCAACACCTTTTTCAAGTTATTGATTCCAAATACGTGGCCGAAAATGTGGCTCTGTTCATTTGTAGCGGGGGTAGATGGATCCGACAGGTACTTCCCAAGGGATATGGCTGCAGCTTCTACGGTGATGAACTCTCCGGCATTGGCCAGGTTTACTTTCATCTTATCACAGGTGACTGTAACGAATTCTGGTGAGTTTGTGGTTTTGGTCTCTGACATGGTCATTTTTTTTGATGGTTATTAAAGATTGATTATAACAAATTTCAATACTCTCTACCATCGAAACCATACCACCAAAGGGGTATTTTCTTTTGGTCTGATTAAGGGATGGAGGGCTGTTAACTTACTAGTATATAAACTTATATAATTTTTATCAATACCCCAAACGTAATGCAAAATACCGCTACAGGGGTATTGATAAGGGAGGGCTGAGCAGGCAATTTTGATTAAAAAAATGATTATGGACCCTGTTATTTCTCTTATCACCCTGATTATGGCCATTAGCCTTGCGGGTGAGCGGCTGGTCACGCTGTTAAAGACCATGATTCCCTGGCTGGCCGATGATCCCAATGCACAAAAGTCCTCGACGGAAAGGCCGGAGATTTGGCGTAAATCGGTTGTGATGCTGCTGGCTTTTCTTTCCTGCTGGCTGACGGCTGAGCTGGTGAAAGAAAGCGTGGAGGCCTCATCCAAATCGGAGTTTTCCAAATTGCCTGCTGTTTTCCTCGGGCTCCTGGCTAGTGGGGGATCGGCATTTTGGACGAGTCTTTTGGGTTATACCAAAGCGGTTCGGGATATTAAGGTTCAACAAAACCAGCAGGAGCAAATCAATACCCTTCAACAGAAATCTTCTTCTACTGCTTTTCAGGTGCAGAGGCGTGCCAGCCAGGTCATGAGCCGCTTGTCAGGTTTAAAATCTCCCTTGTTTTCTGATACAACGACCTCTTTAATCAACAGGATATGAGCACTACAGCAATAGTATTGAATGGCAAAAATGGAAATGTAACGGCCAGGATTACCTGTCCTAGGTCTCCTCAGGTTTACCTGGGCATGGTATGGCGGTATAATTCCGATGAATCCCCCGATATTAAATCAGGGAATTATACCAATGATGAGCCAGATGTGCCGCTGGGTAAAGCAGCTGAACTGGACGGTAAGCTTTTTCTAATTGAAGGGGTTATCATTAACCATAATGATCCGCTGCCTTCTCCTTATGAAATTGAGGTTACTATTCTTCAGGATGGTCGGATGCTCAAAAATGAAGTGCCTGCCGATGGGGGCAAAGGAAGTCTTTTGGATAAGGATATTGCTTTTGTATACCATTTTAAACTGAGCGCTACATGAAAAAGTTGATTTTCCTGTCCGTTTTATTTTTTAGTCTTTCTTTTCAGGTTTCGCTTGCTCAGGAAAAGGTGATTAAAGAGATGCTTACGCGCATCAATTATGGGGTGGCCTCCTCGCCGGCATTGGAGCTCTTACCCGGAAAGGTAAGTGAGGTTACGCACCTGACCAGTGCTCATGACCTGTATGCTAATTTCGGAACTTTTATTTCGGGAAAAAGGCTGAAGTCTGATCTGGCCGTTGATGCACGGCCTTTTGCTTTTGCTTCAGGTTCACTGGGGGATTATCAGAATAACTATTTCAAGCGGCTGCTCTGGAGGACTTCGTTTTCTTTGGGTTCCTCACCTGGTAGCGATCATACCCAGGATGTGTTTTTAGCGGCAGGACTTCGATTTACGCTTATAGACAAGGCTGACCCAAGGACCAACCGGGCTTATATCGACGAACTTAGAAATGCTTATTTTAAAGCTTTGGGAAAGGACTTTCCAGATCGCAAGGAACCTGCTTCGGTTCTTCAAAAAAAAATCGAGGCAGCAGCAGCTGATTCAACAGTGGTGGCGGTAAGGGAAAGTTTTACCGATCGGTTCTGGAATGCTTCGCGCTTGGATTTAGGCTTCGGGGCATCCGCTTTAGCTGCAAATGGCTTTTTGAAAAAAGATAGTCTTTTTAAAGACAGGGTGGGACTTTGGTCGGCCTATTCTACTAAGCTTTGGAAGCAAGGGCAGCTGGTTGTAAGCGCTCAGACGGCGATGGTGAGCCATAAATCGGATACAACTGAGCGTAGCCGGCACGTGATTGGAGCCAGGGCCAGATATTTTAATAAGCGGGGGTTTGCCATCTCTGGTGAATACGCGCATATCTTTTCTAACTACAGGCAAAAGAGTTTTAATGAAAACTGGGGACACCTGGCGCTGGTGGCTGAATTTAAGATCCCAAAACTTGGGGGCTGGGCGGGCTTTGCCTATGGCGGGGATATGCCGCACAGAAGCGAAAACGGGGCAAAGTTTGCTTTTCGTTATGCGGTTTATACCGATCAGCTGATTAAAAAATAAGGTCATAATAATCCTGGATTGACTGTTTGGTTTATCCGGTGTTGATTTTAGATACATTGAAGGAACCAGGCCGAAAATCCTTAAGAAAATAGTAGGCTGCCCGGATGCCGAAAAGGGTAAGCAAGAGTAGGCGCAAAACTAAATTAAAATGAATCTGGAACAATCTTCTGGGATCTCTTTGGATGATCCGAAATTCGATCGCCTGCTGAGTAATTTGCAGGCCAATATCTTAAAGTTTCATGGTAGAAATTTTGCTTATCACCTATTTTTTAAATTCCAGGAGGAAAGGGGGACACTCGCCCGAAAATGGATTTCAAATTTTGCCTCTTCTTCTATAACCAGTGCTAAGCGGCAGTTAACGGATGCCAGGGATTTTAAATGCGGTAAGCTTGGTGATGGTGGACCGGTGTTTACCTTATCGCTCAGTAAATATGGTTTTGAAAAACTGGAGCTCTCAGGTTCTATGCCTGGGGATAAATCTTTTGCTTCCGGGATGAAGGCTAGTGCTGATCTGCTCCATGACAAACCTTCTAGCTGGGAAGCTGGGTTTCAGAAGGAGATTGATATGCTTGTCATAATAGCTGATGATCATGACTTTAATGCGAAAAATGAAACTAACAAACTCATTACTGCTGTTTCGGGCTTTGCCAGTTTAGTTAAAATGCAAAGGGGAAATGTGCTTAAAATGACTACAGGGGTTGGTATCGAGCATTTTGGTTATGCGGATGGAATCAGCCAGCCTATGTATTTATCGGATGAAATAAACGGGCAATCTCAGCCCAGGGCATGGGATGATGAGACTACGCTCGGCAGGGTTTTGGTTGAAGAAAAATCTGAGGAAGCAGGTTTGTTCGGTAGTTACCTGGTATTTAGGAAGCTGGAACAGGATGTGAAAGGTTTTAAGGTGGCGGAGAAAAACAGTATCGGAACTGGAATGGGTTTGCCGAAAGTTGTGAATTCTTCAGGAACGGATGATGATGAATTACCTGGGGCGATGATTGTTGGACGGTTTGAGAACGGCACTCCGGTCACAATGAAAGACGGTGCTTTTCAGCCTGATCCTCATAATCCGACTAATGATTTCTCTTATGAGGATGATCCTGGGCTTAAATGTCCCTTTCACGCGCATGTCAGGCTGATGAATCCCAGAAAGGGCGATCCTGAGGCTGGTCCAGCGGATCTGCTGTTGCACCGCATCACCAGAAGAGGTATGCCATACGATGATTTAGTGCCTCCACGCCTGAATGATCAGGAAGTCCTTGCCATTACCCAAGAAATGCTTGAGGACAGGGATAAACCGTCGGATGGTGTAGGATTGCTTTTTATGTGTTATCAAAGTTCTATCGGGAATGCCTTTGAAGTGTTGCAGGGGTTTTGGTCGCAAGGAAATATTGCGCCATCTCCGGTTAATAAAGGACAGGACAGCATAATCATGCAGGGTACTGAGCAGTCAAGGACGCTTCCTGAGCAATGGGGCAGTGCTAATCAGGGTAACCCTTTTAACTTTAGTGGCTTTGTGAAAATGAAGGGAGGTGAATACTTTTTTACACCAAGTATCCCTTTTTTGAAAAAGCTTGGATAAACTGATATCATTTCTGTTTTATATTTTTCTTGCGGATTCTATTGTTAATAGAATAGAAATGCTTTAGTGATTTCCATTGATTAAAAAGATATAGCAGCGCACATTTTTCAGAGGTTTAAGCTGCTATATCTGACTTCGAACTTGAATTTTCGGGTTTTTTAAGCGTTACCTTATCTTTAGTAGTGCAGTTAGAATCGTATTAATATCCTGTTAATTACGATTGTTACTGGTTGTCAGGTTGCGGACACCATGTTTCAAATATCATTGGGTAATTATGTCATTGTTTTTTTGTTTAAAAATGATAACTTGTTAATTATTTGATGTTTATAAATTAATTTTTTATAAAATCTTAACCCGTCTTATGAGTAAGCGCTCTATACCTAATAACCAGGAGGCTTTTAATCAAGCCCAGGACTTCCAGTCGAATGGTCTTCTTCAGATTATACGCAAAGGCATTTTTCTTATTGGACTAAGCTGGAAACAGCTCAGGATACGGGACTTTGTTGCTGACTTTTTTTCTGTACTGGGAAGTATCGGTTTTGTTTCCGTTCCGGCATTTCTGGTTGGTTTCATTTTTCTTATCCTTCCACAGGGACGTGATACGCTGTTGGTTTTAATAGAGCAAATGCTTTCATCTCCACACAACTGGTGGCCATTTTTTGGGCTTGTCATTGGGGTTTTACTATGGAGTATGGCTTCTGAACTGGCCATACGATATGCAATCAGCATTTCAGATAATTCAGGTATGAACCTGAGCGATGAACGGGTATTGTGGCGAAAAACAGTGCAAAAACTCCTGGCAGGTTCTTTTCTGCTTTGGCCTGGAATATTGGTAATCATAGCATTTTTTGTTACCATGTTTAACGCTGAATATCTTTCCTGGCCAGACAGATTAGTGTACTTTGGTATTTCAATCCTGATCATTATCGGCATGTTGTTCGCCTTGTCGTTTTTGTATTTCCACAAATTTGAACCCCTTGATAAAAAAGGCCCAAGACGCACTAAGCTTGGACACCGTTCCTTACCACCCCAGGAGCAGAAATGGATCAATAAACTCTATGGAATTTATAACAATCATATATTCAGTCTGCCCAAACCGACAAACTTTATTGGCAGATACCGAAAGGAAACTCAAGGCTTAGTTAATTTTTATAAAAGCAGTCCAAAGGGTGATCCTAACGAAATGCCAAAGGATAAAAACGTACTTAGTAAAAATAATCTCATTCCTTTGGAATTTCATCTTGAAAACAGGGATAGAATACAAGATAGCGTTGGCGTATTAAAGTGGGTTTACCGTTTACCTCCTTTTTTGGTCTATCCGGCCTTTCATAAGCAGGTTTACAAAATGGCACTTTCGGCCTTGATCTTGTTGATTATGATCAGCATTATTCCAGCTGAATGGCCAGTTTATGATCATATTGGGGCTGCCGGACTGGTTTGCCTGGCGTTTGCATGTTATACTGGTTTGTATGCAGGATTGTTATTTGTAGACAAGGTCATTCTTCCTCGTTCGCCTATTGGAATTCGTCAGCTTTTATTGATCTGGGTGGTCATTATGTCTTTTATAAATCAGGACCATCCAGTGCGGATCTATGGAAAAAAAGAAAACCGCAATGACATTCGTGTTCACTTCAGCGACTGGTTCGCTGGTTATAAAAAAGATGTAGATCAACGCTTAGGTTATTCACCTGAAAAGTATCCCGTAGTTTTTGTATGTGCTGAGGGTGGGGCATTTCGTACGGGGGCTTATACTGCGCTGTTCTTAACTCAAATGGAGGCTGAACTGATCAGGCGGAATGTTGATTTGAGGCATTCTATATTTGCCATGTCAGGGGTGTCGGGCGGTTCGGTTGGTCTTGGGTTTTACAATGCCGCGGCTTTCAGGTCTAATATTCCTTTCAGGGATACGGTGACGGTTGAGAAGACCAGGAAATTTTTTATGAACGATTCACTTTCCCCGCTCATCGGCAAGATGTTTTTCGGCGAATTCCTGAATTTGTTTTACTGGAAGATGGCCGACAGATTTGATAGAGCGGTGGCGCTTGAGAAATCATGGGAAGGAGCATATGGGAAATTTGTCGACGGCGCACGCAACACTTATGGGGATGAATTTATTTTGCCCGATACCGGGCGTGCTAAACCCGTTCTTTTGATAAACACAACTGAGGTAGAAACTGGGCGGCAATGTTGGGTTTCCGGGGCGAGTCTGCCAACAGCTTTCTTGGCAACCCAACGTGATTTGCTGGCAAATAAAGTTAGCAGTACTCGTTACAGTACTGCTATCAATTTCAGCAGCCGCTTTCCTCTCTTCTCACCTGGAGCAGCAATCAGCTTGGCCCACGGGCATCGCTTGCATTATTTAGACGGAGGCTATGTGGAAAATACCGGAACTGGTGCTATGCTGGAAATTCTGGATGAATTGCGCAGTACCGATGCTTACAAAATGATCAGGCCAGTTGTTATTTCTTTACGGTTCAGTGAAGTGGCTAAAGATACAACTGATCTCAAAGCGCTGAACGAATTAACTGAGATCTTTTTTGGCCTTTACAATACACGGGTTGGACGTAGCGAATGGTCTTCAGCAATGCTGGAGAAAAGGATTAAAGCAGACAGTGGGATTTTTATCAAGGCACCATTATCGCCAGAGGAGAAGAAGATCCCGATGAACTGGGTTTTGTCTGAACAAAGTATGAATCGAATACAGGCTGACATTAAGATCAAACTTCATCCTGATAGCTCCGTTTTCAGGACGTTTTTTCGTAAAGATGTAAGTTATTTACCGCTAAAATTAGTTAGTCACTAAAAATTATTTTTCATATTAATGACCAGACATATAGCCTGTCTTATGTTTCAGCTCCTTTTTGAAGAAAAGAGGTTTCAACGCACAGGTTTTATTGTTATATATTTTACTTTAGATCAGATCAATACCTACCTTGTTATATGCTTCTTGAACTTCATTTCTTGACTCATTCGATAGTTGAGTTGGATATTCACCCGTTTAAAGGTTCTGGAACCCAATGTCACTGAGTCTTTGACACTGATATTTGACAAAGGCCAGGTGTTTGGTTTAGATTTTATCAAATATCTGTCAAATCCATCAGGGGTGATGGATTGCCGATGGAACTGGAATTGTGGAGTGGCGGAATAAAGCTTCAAAGCTGGGTGCTTCACGAACTCAGCAAAGGAAACTACCGCTTAAATCAAAATCAGACTACCGAAGAATATCTAATCCTGGAAGTCTGGAGTTACGTTGTAAAATGCTTTAGGGACTGCTCAGGCAGCGCTGCATGGTTCCCGACCCGTAGCTCATCATTACTTGTTGAGCTTGTTCTTGTAAAAGCTAACCGGATTTACGGTTTTGTAACAGATCCCCAGCAATCTGGAGAACAATTTTTCCGCTGACGCTGTGGGATTCTATGGCTTTGTGGGCACTGACGATTTTATTTAATGCGTAAACGCTTTCTACTTTTACTTTTAAATCCTTTTTTTCCAGTAAAGTGGCAAAGAGCTGCAATTGTTCTTTGTCGGGGCGCATCATTGGCCAGATCAATTCGATGTTTTTTTCTTTAGCTAGTTTTATGGCAACAGGATCATCTTTTGTGGAGGAAGGTAAACAAACAATTTTTCCGCCTGGTTTAACAATGCTGATGGCACGATAAAGTATCTCGCCGCCCATGGTGTCTAATACCGCGTCTGGATCGGTAGCTATGTCTTCGAATTTCTGCTCTTTATAATTGATCACTTCATTCACGCCCAGTTCTTTGAGAAATGCTGCATTTTTTGCGGATGCGGTTCCGTAGACAAATGCACCACGGAGTTTAGCAAATTGCACAGCCAGGTGACCTACGCCTCCGGCAGCGGATTGTATTAATATTTTTTGCCCTTCTTTAAGCCCGAGCTGTTCATGGATGGCCTGATAAGCTGTAAGTCCAGCAAGTGATATCGCAGCTGCTTCGGTGAATGAAGTATTTGCCGGTTTTTTTACAATAGTTTCTGGGCTCGCGGCCACGTATTCAGAATAGCTGCCGTTTATACATCCAAAAACTTCGTCCCCGACTTTGAAATCCACTACATTACCGCCAGCGTATTCGATTTGCCCACTTACATCTTTCCCAAGAATAGCGGGTAATTTAAGGTCTTTGCAGGATGAATGTAATCCGGACCTGATTTTGGCATCCACTGGGTTTATCCCGGCCGCAATGACCTTAATCAATACCTGATCATCATTGGCAACAGGTTTTTCTATTTCACTAAGTTGTAATGCTTCTGGTTTACCAAATCTTTGTAAAAGGACTGCTTTCATTTAACAAATCTAAGTTATATAATTTTTCTTCCAATAGTGGTTTGTCAATACGGGGTGATTTTTGAATGATCAAACATCGGGATTTATCAGCACACCAGAATACTGCGGGTTATGGATCACTAAAATTCATTTCTATCTTTTATGGGCTCGGTATTAGTCCATATACTGGCAAATTCAGCCCAACTCAGTTCAAAAATTTTCTGTTTCTTGGTTCCTCAATAGGTTTGCCTCAATGGAATTCAGTTAGCTGGTTTTGCTGCTAGGTGGATACTGATCTATCGGTTTATCAAGGTTTTGCCTTAAAAGCGAGATGGTCTTCAAGATCTTTGACATTTGGGAATGAAACATTATTCTGCGAGGAGCGGAAAATCCTGCGAAGCTGAGATTATTTCAATATGGTGAAAGCGCAGGGGCAGGTGAGGAGCCGGTCTGCATGGACCGATGTGAGTAATTCCGGATTACCTTTTTTTACGCATGGTTTGTGTGTGTTTTGGTTAGGTAGAGGGGGACTAAAGGCCCCTTTTTGTCTTGATTTGGTGCGTGATTCTTCGTTTCTTCTGAGGTTTTTTTTTCTTATGGGTAAGTATGGGAGCTATATATTAAGGAAGTGGTGTTGTTTTGTTTTTTTATTGGCAAGATGTCTTTTTGTCGGACGAAAAGAATCTTGCCTTTATCTCTTCGCGGGATCCGCTCAATATAAAGGGTGAAGGAAACTCGCAACTCGTTTCCTTTTTGAAGTCTAGTATAGTTTGCAGAAGTTGAATTAGGAGGGTATCAGATGAGATATAAAGGTGGGCCAACATTAGTTTCAGGCAAACGCATCAAAAAAAATAGATGTCCGGTTTACCCAGGATGAGTTTGATCTGGTTCATGCTATGGAAAAAGCATCGGTGTTGAAAAAAGCGGATCTGATCCGTAAAAAACTGCTCTTTGAAGGACAAAGGATACTTCTGGACGCTAAATCGCTAATGGGTAATTTAGATTTGGTTGGTCTGGAGCTTTCAAGGGCCGGAAATAATATTAACCAGCTGGCCAGATATGCCAATATCTTAAACCGCGATGGGCGCTTTCAGCTGTTTTGGTTGACAGGCTTTTGCTGGAACTCTGCAAATACAATAAAATCAAGATGGATCTGGAGCGATTGATGAGAAAGCTTATCAGGTTGCTGACTAGCTAGCTGATCTGGTAGCTTGTCATTTTGATACTTGGCTACTTTTTGAGCTGGCCAATTGAATATCAGCGTAGCTGGTTCTTTTTGCTCTTCAGTTATCCAGTTAATTGATTGGTTATTTAGCTTGCTCACTAGGTTGCATGATTGGTGGCTATATTGTTTTTTAGATATTTAGTGCTGCTGCTCTTCGATGATTTAGCAGCCTGATCAGTTTCGAGCCTGATCTATACTTAACAAGTTTATTTGCTATTTCTATAATGCGGTATCTGATAAGCTCTACGAAGTTGTCCAGATATCAAAATCTCAAGCGATATGATTGTCAAGAGATACTCAGCTCATCGGCTAGCTTCGCTGCAGTCAGGTATAATACCGATAAGGTTGGCCGGGGCTTGGGTGAATTAATGGTGGCCAGAAACTTTTCCGCCTGCAGCTTGCAACTTTTCCATGTTATAAGTTCCCCCGGCACCTTTTATAAAATAAGGCCTTCCCCCGCGTAAAATTTCGTACCCGGTTTTGGTTTCACGGATTTCAACTTTGACTGGCTTTCCATGCTGCAAGGCCCAGACAGCATTCAGGTATAATAGAAATGTAACAGCGATGAGCAGAGATTTGGATATTTGGTTCATTTTGAAAAACTTAGCTTGTAATTTGCTAAGGCGCTTTCATAATTTCCCATTTTTTATGGATTTGTTACAAGCCATAACACTTAAATCTTCAACACCCAGAGTTTTATCCGCAATTCAGTTTCTCTTACTAGCAAACGCATAAGGATTAAATATTTGTCTGTAAGGTGCTATTGTTTTGATCCTTGAAGACAGATGCTTGCAGCGGCTCTGTAAGCTGAAAGAAGAAGTTTTTTTTAAGAATTTTGATTATGGCTTAGGCTTCTTTGGGAGTGGGTTAAGTAGGTAACAAGTTCTATGTATAATGGCTTTATGCTCACATAACTGCCTAATGTGCATTCAAAAGTGACATTATCTATCTGTAGCTCATGAATTGAAAACAAATTAAGCAACATTTGTATTTAACCAATATAAATATCCAGTATTCAGTTAAAGGAATTAGATTATGAATCACTACAGAAGATGGTCAAGTTAAGTTCAAAGAAGGCCTTCGACCTGGAGTATTTTTTCGAGGTGGCACCAGATCTTTTGTGTATTGCCGGATTTGATGGATATTTTAAAAAGATAAATCCTGCAGTTGTAAAGGTGTTGGGATATTCAGAAGATGAACTTTTTGCCAGACCAATTAATGAATTTATCCATCCTGATGACAGGATAAGGACGGCAGAGAAAAGATCGGCATTGTTGGAAGGGCATTCACTTCTCAATTTTGAAAACAGATACCTGACCAAAAGCGGCGCTGTTGTATGGCTAACCTGGACGTCCGTTCCCATTAAAAAGGACAGTCTTGTGTTTGCAATTGCAAAGGACATCACTTTTCAAAGGCAATTACAGGAATATGATCGCATTTCATCGATTCTTGGAATGATAAATGATGACCATCATTCTCGATTCAGACAACAAAAAGATTCAGTTGATCGCACTTTTGCACTAGGGAAATCTGATGATGACAAAATACCATTAGAAGAGCCTTCACAATCTGACCAGTTGTGGCTGAACAGCTTTGAGCAAATCGTACGTAAAAACGCGGGAAAGGAAAATGTAAACCTAGAAGTAATCAGCGATGGGCTGGCACTCAGTCAGCGCCAGTTATTCAGGAGGGTTCATAGCATATTGGGTATTACACCAAATAAGCTTGTAAGGGTAATACGTTTGCAGCTGGCTTGGGAAGCCATTGCTTCAGGGAAATATCGTACAATCAAAGAGATTTCCAATATCGCAGGTTATAGGTCTAGAAACCATTTCAGCAGGCTCTTCTTTGAAGTTTACGGGATACCCGTCGCAGAACTACTTTAGAGTTAGACTGAATTTATAATTGCAGTAATAAAAACAAAAGCAAAGAATATGGCAAAACGAATACTTGTAATTGATGATGATGAGGATATTCTTTCTATTTTGGACATCATTTTTGCCGAGGAAGGATATGATGTGGTTTTGCAGAATACAGGTACTGATACAGACCATATAAAACTTTTTAACCCCGATTTGATTTTATTAGATGTCAGGATTGCTGGTTATCATAAAACAGGCGATAAAATTTGTGAGGAAATCAGGGGCGAAGCAAGTATGGAGAAAATCCCCGTACTATTGGTTTCTGCTGAGTTTGATGTCCATGAACGTGCAAGCTCTTGCGGAGCTAATGGTTATATTAGTAAGCCCTTTGATATAAACAAACTTCTCGAAAAGGTAAAAGAATTTATAACTTAGCGGACCAATACGCTATTAATGTCCGAAAAACCTGATAAGTCCAAGTCATGGAAAAAAATCAATTTAGGTTCTGAGAAACTTAAGATTTTCTTCGTTAAGCACCTCAATCGCATCTACGGTGCCAAACTGCATCTTGTGTCAAGGTTACCAAGTTTAATTAAAGAGGTAGGATTCGACGATCTTAAGTCTGCCATTGAAGACACAGTCGGAGATGTTGAGAAACAGATTGCAAGAATGGAAGTTATCTATTCCCTTTTGGATGCTGAGGTATCAAAGGGCAGCATTCATGGCCTGACGGGTTTAATTCAAGATGCCTTCGAAGCAATTGAAGAACAGGCAGGAGAGCCTGAAATGCGTGATCTGTCTATTATATTCTACCTGCAGAATATAGAAAGTATAGAAATGGCATCTTTTCAGATATTACAAATGGCAGCCGTAAAATTAAAAAACAGACATATCAACCAGCTGCTCAAAGAAAATTATGAGGAAGCTAAAGCAGACCGTATTTTATTGCTACTGATCTCCTCAAAATATATTACAAATTAGTCAGAGTTTTCGTTTTCATAACAACCTTACATATAAACAGACTGGCCTCTTAGTATCTAAAAATCATCAAATATAATTAGCCATCTTGGCTTTGTAATTATTTACACGAACATATATTTGTTTCATTTTAATATTTAACATTAAATTTTTAAGATGGATGTTCTGCACTAGAATATTTAATTAATAAATGCCAATTTAGCATTTGAAAGTAGATAAAACGATCTTTTGAATGTCGATGATTTACTGGGAAAAGTTCTGTAAAAAGCGTTAAAAATTACTCAGTACTTAATCGTTACCATAAAAATAAAGGTATTTTAAGTGTGTGTATGTATTATAAATAATGTTATGATTTTGCCATAATTGGGCATACCAATACATTTAACCGTTTCTCTCCAAGTTACCGAATTCTGTTAATCACTGAAATTCTGCAATTACCCTTTTTGGTTAACGGGGCATTAATATCTCGTTTTCTTCAAACGGATAACGATCCATACAAACAATACCAATATAATTTGAAACTCCAATGAACATCGCTTTGGATATTCAATCTTGCTATCTTATTATTTTCTTCGTTTTTAAGATTTGATTACAAAAAAAAGGTCAAGCAAAAATCGTATTCATATTTTTTAGCTTGTGTGTCTAATATCTTATTACGAATTTTAAGCCATTAGATAAGTATAAAATTATCATAAATTTAAAAAGGGTTATGAATGCTAATTCATAACCCTTTTTAGAAATCTAAAGCTCTTCTTTTATAAAGCAGCGCCTATTCCTGAGAATAAAGAACCAAAGCTGTTTAGATCAATAATAGCGCTTGCTTGTGTTGTGTATTTATTGTTTTCTTCTTTAATTATTTTAGTATCACTCATGTTATTAATCATATTAGTAATTGTTTTTGTACTACTAAATAAATTAAATCCAAGGTTGTTGTAAAACTCAAGTGAACCCCCAGTGTTATACAAATCTAAAACTTGTCCTTCCCAATCTTTAGAAGTATTCATTTGGCCAACCGTGTTATTATATACTTTTGCATTCGCATAAGTCGATTTTCCTGGATACATATTTCTATCAAATGCTTGAAGTTCAAAACCTCCGTATTTTCTAGTATTAAAACAAATGTTATTATAAATTTCATTAGTAGCTGGAGATGTTCCTCTTGAATATAACCACATTCTTATAGCATTACCCTGGTAATTTGTACATTTATTATCATGAAATTTACCATTTCCTTGCATTGAAAATACACCGTTGTGGTTATTGTTCGAAGGATTTACATTATTTACAACGTTATGATGGATGTTGTAATCCTGAACATTAGTAAAAGTACATAAGCTACCAACATTTGTATTTTGAAAAGTGTTGTAAGCAATTTCAACATCTTTAAAGAAACCACTATCTTCTCCAGAATCTTTATTTAAGTTTCCGCCAAAAGTAATAGTTCCAGCATTGTCAAATAAACAGTTTAAAATTTTAAAGCCTTCGGTTCTTGTTGCAGCGGTACCATTGTATTTTAAATTACTATCGTTACCGCTGTCGCCAGATATCGTATAATCGTTAACGTTTTTAAAACTCATGTTTTTCAATGTTAACCCATTCATTTTACCGTGTAAACTAATTGCTCTGTATCCAATATTATTAAAGCTGAAGCCGTAAGTAATTCCATCAGTATAATCTCCCGAAATTTGAAGATTACTAATGTTGTCTGTTAATAATGATTCTGAGATATTAACCTGGCCATTGTTTTTAATAGCAATAGGTTGATCAACAGTACCAGCAATATTAAGAACAGTAATTGTTTTGTAAGTTCCTGCTTTAACTTTTATTAGTTTAATTTTAGTTAAATCTAAAGATTTACCGTCAATTGTTAGGTTACCCGATCCTGTTCCAACTTCGTAAGATGGTACAACAGGTGTTGGTGTAGGAGTTGGGGTGGTAGTAGGTGGTGTAGTGCTAACTGGAGTCTCTGTAGTTAGATCAGCTATAGTCGTATTTTTCTTGCAAGCAGCGAACAAAATAACTAGCACAAAAAGGATGGATTGCATTTTCGAATTTCTTTTCATTAAATATTTTTAAATATAAGTGATAAATTGTTTGTTGCTTCTTAAACGACAATTTTAATCAATATTATATAGATTACGATATACCATTTTTATGTGTTTTTAGCATTAGAAACCCATTTTTGCGAAAAATATTCGATTAATATCCTCTGAGGCAACATTGTTGATACATGACTGACCTATATTCGACTGGGTTGTATTATTTTTTATGACTATTTTATGACAAACAATCGGAGTGATTTGAAATTATCACCTAATAAGCTGATAACGTAGGTTTTGCTAATAGTTCACACATTGTGGTTACAAGATTTGTATGATTAAAAATGCAGATCGAAAGAAAGTTGTTGTAAAAGTTAAAAAATATGCTTATTATGCATTATTTCAGTTTCGTTGACATTAAATAAGGATAGAAGAAGCCTAATTTAGAAAAGGTTTTTGAATTCATATTTATCGGCCAACTTTTATTGTAACCACGAATTACAAGTTCTCTCACTAAAGTTACCAAATCTTATTTTTCTTTTAAACTTAAAGTAGCTAAATTGCGTGCAATAATTTAAACCAAAACAAGTCTACATTTATATTAGTAATGATTGAAAGAATCGAGCATAATAGCGTCCTTTTGGCAATAATTATTAGAGCTAATTATAAGGAAGAGGGTATAGCATTCTTCACACCAGGAGACTTCTCCCAGCAACTTGGGTATATGAATAGAAGCAAGGGTTATGTTATCGAGCCACACGTACATAAAATTGTAGAAAGAAAAGTTACGCTTACTCAAGAAGTTCTGTACATTAAAACAGGAAAAGTTTTAATTAATTTCTATGATAATGATCAACAATATTTAGAGAATAGGATTTTAGAAAAAGGTGATGTAATATTATTAGCAAGTGGCGGACATGGATTCGAAATGCTTGATGATACGGAAATGATTGAAATAAAGCAAGGACCTTATATAGGCGACGAAGATAAAGTTAGATTTAAAGTATAATCTTGATATTTGCCTAAACATTAACAAGGATCTTTATAAACATTTGAAACCTTTGTTAATGCATTAATATATTAACGTAATTTACTCTCATGAATTTTATCCCCGTTAACGTTCCTCTTCTAGAAGGAAACGAATTAAAGTATTTAACAGAATGCATTACTACTGGCTGGATCAGTAGCGAAGGTCCATTCATTACAAAATTTGAAGATAAATTTTCCGAATATATTGGACAAAAACATGGTATAGCTGTTAGCAATGGTTCAGCTGCGCTAGATATTGCCATCAAAGCATTAAATATTGGAGCAGGCGACGAGGTTATAATGCCTAGTTTTACTATTATTTCTCCAGCACAATCTGTTGTTACCGCTGGCGCTATCCCAATTTTAGTCGATTGCGACCCTGTTACCTGGAATATGAATGTTTCAGAAATAGAGTCTAAAATTACCAATAAAACGAAAGCGATCCTTATTGTTCATATTTATGGCTTACCAGTAGATTTAGACCCTATCGTCGATTTAGCTAAAAAGTATAACTTAAAAATTATAGAGGATGCAGCTGAAATGCACGGACAAACCTATAATGATAGAAAATGCGGCTCATTTGGAGATATTTCAATTTTCAGTTTTTATCCAAATAAACATATAACAACAGGCGAAGGAGGGATGATTTTAACTAATGATGATCAATTGGCTAAAAGATGTAAAAAGCTGAGAAATCTCTGCTTTGAACCTGATGGGCCTAGATTTATACACCATGAAATTGGTTGGAATTACAGAATGACAAACCTTCAGGCTGCATTAGGTTTAGCTCAATTAGAACAAATTGATTCGTTTTTAGTGAAAAAGAGAAAAATTGGTCAGTTTTATAACGAGAAACTACAGTTTTTAAAGGCTAAAGGTTTTCAATTACCAGAAGTTAGCACCCCATATGCTGAAAATATTTACTGGGTTTTTGGTTTAGTTGCGCCAAGCGAGCAAGAAAAAAATAGAATAATTGATATTTTAAGTCAAAATAAAATTGCAACCAGACCATTTTTTTGGTGCATGCATGAGCAACCTGTTTTTAAAAAAATGGGACTTTTTGCTGATGAAGAATATCCAAATTCAGAAAAAATTGCCAGAAATGGATTTTACCTACCATCAGGCTTAGGAGTAACAGAAGAAGAATTGCTAAGAGTAGTAGATGTGATCGAGCATGCATATTAATAAATTAAAAGTTGGTGTTTTATTAGAAAACTACAAAAAAGAAGAGGGCGGAGCTCATTCTTATTATAACACTTTAGTAGAAGGAATTGCAGATTATAAATTCGATGAAAACTTAGAATTTGTTTTTATAACTATTGGTAAATCAATAGATTCATCTGCTCCTGAAAAAAGCTTTCTTTTTGATATCGAAAAAATTATGAAGAGGAAACATGTGTTTTTCTACTTCCTTGAAAAAATATCTAGATTAAAAGGAATAAACTATTTCCCTTTATCAATTAAAATACAAGATTCTTATTGCTTAAGGTTTAATAAAGAAATTAAGAAGAAACTTGCTGAAAATGAGATTGATTTAATCTACTCATTAACACCATATTATAACGATTTAAACTACCCAACTGTAGTAACACATTGGGATATTGGCCACAAGAGTACATTCTCATTTCCAGAAGTAATGTATAACGATGAGTATGAATTTAGAGAGCTTTTTTATCAAAAGTATCTTCAAAAATCTTTCGCAATAATGTGCGAATCGGAAGCGGGTAAAAAAGAACTTTGCGCTTACAAAAATATCAATCCAAATAAAGTATTTATTGTATCTATGTTTGCTGGTAACATGGTTAATTTAAAGTTAAACGAGGTTGAAGAGCAAAAAATTCTTGAAAAATTTGAAATAAAAAAATCTCAGTTTTTTCTATATCCTGCGCAATTTTGGGCTCATAAAAATCACTACAATTTGATTTTAGCTTTCGAAGAATTTGCTAGAAAACATACTGAAGTTAAGCTTCTTTTACCAGGAAGTGATAAAGGAAATTTATCTTATATTAAAGATTTAGTTAAGAAGTTGGGAATAGAAAGCAAAGTTATTTTTGGAGGTTTTGTTTCCAATGAAGAGCTTAACGTATTTTATAAAAATGCAATTTCGCTGGTTATGCCAACTTTATTGGGGCCAACTAACATGCCACTCTTAGAAGCTAATGCATTAAGCTGCCCAGTAATATGTACCGATTTTCCTGGCCACAGAGAAAGTCTAGGCGATAGTGCAATTTATATTAATCCTTTGCAAAAGGAAAGCATTTTAAATGCCTTAGAAGAGATGTATGCTGGCAAGAAATTTGAAAATACCAAAGCTAGAAATTCACTTGAAAATTCTTTAATTCAGATTAATAAAATATTTAGCAATCTTATATCTATTAGAAAAACTTTTCCTGTAGATTTTAAAGTATTAAATACGCTGATTAGTCTTTGGGCTTTTTCGTAGATTTCTTTTAAGAAAAACCTTATCGAAAAAAATAATCTTTTGTTTTAGCAATTACCAACTTGGTATAGAAATAAGGTAGCATTAATGGATTTTCCTTGAATAAATGCTGCTTTATAGTTTGATGCAAATGATATCCTGTATCTGCAACAGCAGTTTTATTTAATCCGTCTGAGTGAAAAACCCCCAATAATTGATCAATTTTTATGATTTTAAAATCTTTGTAAACACGTAAAAGAAACCAAATGTCCATAGCGTAATGATCATCTATTGGGAAATGGCCTATTTTTTCTTGTATTTTTCTTTTGTAAAAATAGCTAACTGGATTGTTAGGGAAAACGTTTAACCAGTATTGTAAAATGTGCGTATACTTATTTGAAGGAATTCGCTTTACGCTTTCTTCATCCGTAAGAAATACCAAATCGCCAACAACCATGTCTGCACTTGGAACCTTTTTGAAGGCGTTAATTATACTTTCAAACGCTCCAGGACTAAATTCATCATCTGCATTGAGATAAACAATAATATCACCGCTACTCATATCAAATGCCTTGTTCATTGCATCCGATTGTCCTCTGTCTTTTTCAGAAACGTAAATGATATCTTTGTGCTTTTTTATAATTTCAACAGAATCATCTGTCGAACCACCATCTGAAATTATATGCTCATAATTTGTATAGCTTTGTTTCAAAACGCTATCAATCGCTCTTTGTAAGTATTTGCCTGAATTATATGAAGGAGTTAATACACTTATTTTCATTTAATAATAGTTATGATTTTTAAGTCTGTTAAAGTTTAGGAAATAAGTTCGGAATCTACCTTATCAAGGATTATTTCGTCGAACTCTACATCAAATTTTCTGGCAAAATGCATTGGCGAAGATTTTAGCTTTGAATAATCTTCTATTCCAAGAAGCTTTGGGTGAGCATTTCCTTCTGACCAATCAATATAACGTAAATTGTTATTATTAGTTTTATTTTTAAATTCTGAATTCATAACTAATGTTGCAATAATAAACTCATCTGTTCCCCAGCAATATTTTAAGAAATTGTTTAACTTCTTATTTTTAGTTATTACTTCAGCTACGTGCTGAGCACATTCGGCACTTAAAGTCCACCATGAAGAATCGCTTCCGCCGTATAATTCTAAATTTTCAGGAAATTTCCTTTTTGGTAAAATTTTGTTAATTATTCTTTGAAAAAAATATTTGCTCTTAAAATTTATATCGGTGAAGTGGTATTTCTCATAGCGTTCTGGAGCGGCTGCCCACCAGTCAGACTTGCTACTTGCAAAGTTTATGAAATTCTGTCCTGGTCGTTCTTTAAAGAAACTATGAATATCGCTAATCGAACTTATCGGGTAATCTTGTGCACTTAGTAAATTAATAAAACCGTAATCCTTATTTAAAGCAGTTATCTCATTTATAGAATTTATTATTCCCTGAGTAAAACTCCAGCCACCCCAGTTGCATTTAATTCTATTATTTATAAAATAAACTTGATCTAATTTTTCCAAGAAAAGAAAATCATCAATTGAAATTTTCTTATCCAAATGGATATAAAAATCAAAATCTTTATGTTGCAGACTTTTTATTAACCTAGCCAATTGAGCTGGGTTTTTATGAGTCATAACGATATGTGCAATGCGCATATTATAGGGGTGAAGAATGCAATAAATGTACTGAACTATTAGGTGTGTTAAAAATACACTATTTTATCGTTTTTTTGGTTTAAATTCCAATAAATAAACAGCAATATCTTTAGTAACATATTTTTTTAAAGGTTTATGAGTTTTAAGGAATTCTTTTAATAAATGATCTGTTGGACTTAGATTTTTAGTATAATACCAATCTGGAGTATCAATTTTATCGCCAATATCTGTTAAGAATTTGGTGTTATATACAAGCCAAACCCGCCTATGTTTAGAAATTTCGCTAAAATCGTTATGTAAATTGTGGTAGTACTCTTCGTAGTTTTTTGAACTATATCTTTGGTCTGTTCCTTCAGTAGCCTTAAAATTATACTTATACATATTGTTATATAACCTAAATCCAGGTAAGTTGTTCCAGTAAACATATACAGCATCATCTTTACTATAATTTTTGTTTATATAAGATAATGCTTCTCTTTGAGATGATGTTTTATGAAGGTAAAAATTCTCAGCAGTTATGAAACTTCCGATAGAACCGAACGCTGGCCCGATGATTAACAATACAAAAATTAAGTTTGATAGTACTTTAGACTTGAATTTAAAGCTGAGGTATTCAAAACCAATTCCCAAAATTATTATAAAAACTGGTGCTATAAATACCCAAAATCTTTCAGTAAGTGGATATAACTCCAATCCTGAAGCTAAAAAAGTTAAGGCGATTGGTATTAGTAAGATTAAAGATGTTTCGGCGCTCTTTTTCTTAATTGTAATGCAAAAACCAATAATCAATAGCAACATTGGCAATAAAGGCATCTTAAAAATCATGTTTAAGCCTTGATATTTTGTTACAGCACCAAAATTCCACAATAAGCCAAGCGGATAATCGAGCATTCGGTAAAAATTCATCGCAAACCATTTCAGACCTCCTATAGATTTAGGAGGAAAAGGCATAAAATTATCATATGCTCTAAACCAGTAAACAATCCATTGAGATTCAGCGTGCTTGTGTGTAAAAAGGAGATAATTGATAGCGAAACTAGTTAACCATATAGAAAATGGTATTAGAGATATAAAGAAGACACTCCAGTTTTTCTTCAATAAGTGATATATACTTACACCAATTCCAATACCACCAAGTATAAATACAGAAGCATAAGAAAACCATAAAATAATACCTCCAGTTATGCCCCAAAAGATTAAGCTGTTTATATATTTTTCGTCTTTAAACTTGATGAACAAGAAAAGCGACAACATTGTACCTAAAAGCTCGGTAGAATATTGCTTTACTTCTACGCTGTGGTAAACTAATGCAGGTGAAAAGCAAAATATTGTAAAAGCTAGTAGAGCAGCTTGATTTTTAAGGAAATATCTTGATACTGGAATAAATATTAGCATTGATAGAATACCTGAAATTAAAGGGAAAATTCTAAGAAAGATTTCCTTATTTCCAAATTGATAGACGAAAAACTTAACTGCTAATAGAAAACCAATCGGTGCTTTTTGCTGGTAGTAAAGTGGTGAAGATACAAGCTCATTGGCGCTCATTTTCACCAGGCTGGTAGACAAATAAACCTCGTCCATCCATAAAGAACGATTGTAGATTAAGTGAAATAATCTAATTGTGACACCAGCAACAAAGATCGCAAAGAATATTGCTGTATTTGAGCCGTTTGACTGAATTTTACTTTTACTGCTTGATGAGTACATTATTTAATAAACTAACGCTTCGCAATATCGGATTTTTTAATAATTTTACTGTAATTAATCCCTTCTGTGAAAAATATTAATCTGAATAACATAAAACTAGTCATTTTTGATGTAGATGGAACATTGTATGATCAATCTAAATTAAGAAAAAAAATGCTTGTGGAATTAATCAGATATTACCTATTTAAGCCTTGGAGATTTAAGGATTTACTTATCGTTTATCATTTTAGAAAAGAACGGGAAAAAAAGGCTGGGCAACAAATTAACAATCTTCAGGAAGAACAATTTAAATGGTGTGCAGCAAAAATTAATGCTCCGCTAAATAGAATTAAAGAGGTAGTAGATAAATGGATATTTAAATTCCCGATCAAATACCTTAAAGAATCTGCCTATCCAGATGTAAATTATTTCTTTTCTAAACTAAAGGAAAACGGCGTTTTAACCGCTATATATTCAGATTATGATTCTAAGTTAAAGCTTGATAGTATGAACTTATCGGCGAATCTACTTGTTAGCTCAACTGATGAAAATATTAATGCCATGAAACCATTACCAGATGGCTTAAATTACATACTCGCAAAACTTAATATAGAAGATAAAGGTAAATGCTTATTTATAGGAGATAGGCAAGAGTTGGATGGAATATGTGCCGAAAGGGCAGGAATTCCTTTCTTATTAATTGATAATGATAACGCAAATGACAATTTTTATAAATCACTCTCAAACAAGCTGGCTTAATTTAAATTAAGTCGAATTATTATGATAGACAAAATTACGTTACCTAATGATCCCTTATCATCAGATAACACATCTCAAACCGAGCTGAGACCAGCTAAAATTAAAGAATATATTGCTATAGCTCGCCCAGACAACTGGGTTAAAAACCTTTTTATGGTTCCTGGAATGCTATTTGCATTATCTATATTCCATACTCCGTTTAATGGAGCACTTATATTTAAGATTGTTTTTGGCTTAATTAGTATTTGTCTGGTTGCATCAGGAAATTATGTTATTAACGAATATTTAGATGCCAGTTTCGATAAATTTCATCCTTTAAAAAACAAACGCTCTTCGGTAGTTTCAATTGTAAATCCAAAAATAGTATATACCGAATACGCAATACTGGCAGTTATTGGCTTGTCATGCGCATTTTTAGTATCTATAAAGTTTTTATTCGTAGCTGCTTTTCTCTTATTTATGGGCGTAATGTACAATGTTAGGCCATTTAGAAGTAAGGATAGAGTTTTTATGGATGTATTAACAGAATCTATAAATAACCCAATAAGATTTGCCGCTGGTTGGTTTATTTTTAGTCCAGCTTTAGGTATTCCAAATAGTAAATGGGATTTAAACTGGATAAACACTTTTCCGCCAGTTAGTATTATTATTGCTTATTGGATGGGCGGTGCGTTTTTAATGGCGACCAAACGTTTTGCCGAATTTAGGCTAATCGACAATCCTCATGTTGCAGGCTTATATCGAAAATCATTTAAGGTTTATACCGAAAACAGCCTTCTAGTATCTATGTTTTTTTACGCAATTACCTGTGCCTTCTTTATGGGTATTTTTCTGGTAAAAGATAGAATAGAATTACTGGTTAGTTTTCCATTTTTTGCTTTGCTATTTTCATGGTATTTAAAAATTGGATTATTAAATGATTCTCCTGTTCAGGGGTCAGAAAAACTTTACACAAGAAAATGGTTTATGCTCTATCTGGTATTATTTACAGCATTATTATGTACGCTGATGTTTATCGATATTCCATGGTTACATTGGTTTTTGAAAAATGCAAATAATTATTAAATCATAAATCTTAAATTATTGCGATGAAAAGAGATTTTTATGATTTAGTAGTTGTGGGGACAGGCTTTGCCTCGAGTTTTTTTTTAAAGAAATATCTCTCAAAAGTTGGTAATGATAAGAATGTACTTGTTTTAGAGCGCGGACATTTTTATCCTCACGAAGAACGTTTAAAAACAAAAAGAGGAGAGGAATCAGCATATCAAAAATATGAAGAGCCGTGGGAAAAGGCCATCAATAATTTAAGCCCTTATAAAAAATGGCCTTTTACAACAGGTTTAGGAGGCTGCTCTAATTGTTGGTGGGGTTGTACACCGCGTTTTATGCCAACTGATTTTAAAATGAAATCTTTATATGGTATCGAACAGGATTGGCCAATAGATTATAATGATTTAGATCAATACTATTACGAAGCTGAAGAGTTAATGCACGTATCGGGGCCAGAAGGAACGCCATTTCCAAGAACTGGAAAATATCCTTTACCACCACATGAGTTTAGTTTGGTAGATAAAATTCTGCATAAAACTTATGGCAACAAATACATCAGTCAGCCTACGGCAAGAGCAAGTAGAGCAACCGAAGGCCGAAATCAGTGTATGACTTCGAGCACCTGCGATACATGTCCAGTTAATGCAAAGTTTACAATAGAAAATTCTAAGATAGGCGTTTATGAAGATGAACGAGTAGAATTAGTCTATGGTGCTCAGGTTTATAGTTTAGAAATCGCGAATAACGTTGTAAAGAAAGTTTACTTTATTCAAGATGGAAAAGAAAAAAGTATTGGTGGCGAATTAATTGTTTTAGGCGCAAATCCATTCTTTAATTCAAATATACTTTTAAATTCTGGAGATACATCGAGCCTGTTGGGAAAAGGAGTAGGTGAGCAACTTGGCATGCAAGTGTTGATTTACCTGGATGGAATGAGTAACGTGGGCGGAAGTACCTGGGTGAATGCTAACGGATACATGTTGTATGATGGGGAACACAGAAAAGATTACGCAGCTTGCTTAATGGAGGTAAGTAATGCGCCTTATTACATACGTTTAGAAAGAGGAAAGTATTTAAACATTGCAAGTGTTAGATTATTATTTGAAGATGTTCCGTTAGATGTTAATTATGTAAACAAAACTTCTAATAAATTAGTTCCTGATGTGCATCATGTAGAAAGATCTCCTTATACTTTAAAGGCAATTGAAAATATGAAGGAGAAACTTCCAGGCATTTTATCTTGCCTTCCAGTTGAAAAACTAGAGTACTTAGAGCCTTTTCCGAATGAAGGGCATATTATTGGTGGTACGAGAATGAGCAGCGACCCGCTACTTGGTGTGGTTGATAAACATCTTATGCATCATAAATACAGAAATTTAATGGTTTTAGGAGCTGGAGCATTTACTACTTATAGCGCATCAAATCCTACGTTAACACTTTCAGCATTATCTTTATTAGCAGCAGATAAGACATTTTAAGCATGAACCGCAGAAAATTTTTATTTTTAACAGGCGTAACAACTGGAGCTGTAATAATTCCAGCATCGGTTTATTTTGTTTCTGGATCAGTTAAAAAGTTTGCCGTATTGTTAATAGAAAAAGAACTATCCTACCTTAAGCTAGAGCCAGGAAGCGTAATTAAGTATGTAGATGATTATTTTAAAAATAGCAATGATGCAGTTTCGAGATTAAAATTCAAAACAATGTATTATCTCAATATCAACTGGGAAAAATCTAATCATCTTAAAGAACTGATTAAATATTATTTATTATCGACCGATTTCTTTATAAATAAAATGGATGAAAGCAAAGTTGTTAGATATTTGGGCCAATACAGCCCGTATAAAAGTCCTGTACCAAATCCATTTGCTTACACACTTTACCCTCCTGCAACAATAAAGAATCCATAATTTAATACCTCAACAATAAAATACTCGAATTCAATTCCATTTTATGAATGTGCATAACTAGAGAGATTTATCTCGTGTATATGCAGAACTATAGAATTGGATTACTACTTTTACATATAAATGAACTCGGTCTCAATCATCACTGTTAATTTCAATCAACATCAGGTTAATATTGATTTTTTAAAATCAATTAAAGCCTATCCCTCAAGTTCTAAAGTTGAAGTTATTCTTGTTGATAATGGAAGCAGAGAACAATATGAGCAAGAATACAAACAGATTTTGCCTGAACTGATTTATATCCGATCGGAAGAAAATTTAGGCTTTGCTGGTGGAAATAATCTTGGTATTAAGAAAGCAACTGGCAAATATTTATTGCTGCTAAACAACGATACCGAAATTACCGCTAACCTAATTGATTCATTAGTTTCTGAAATGGAAGAAAATCCCGAAATCGGCATAGTTTCTCCTTTAATTTTATATTTTGATAAACCTGATACCATTCAATATGCTGGTTTTACAAACATGAATTATAAAACTAGCAGAAACAGCGCAATAGGTTTTATGGAAATTGATAAGGGACAGTATAGTTTAGACAGTAGTGAAACTGGATATTGCCATGGTGCGGCAATGATGTGTAGAAAAACTGATCTTGAAACAGTTGGCTTAATGGCAGAGGAGTTTTTTCTGTATTACGAAGAATTAGATTGGTGCGAAAGATTTAAAAAGGCTGGTAAAAAGATTTGGTTTACAGGCAAAACTAAAATTTATCACAAAGAATCGATTAGTGTTGGCAAAGAAAGTGCTATTAAAACTTATTTTATGACCCGCAATCGAATGTTATTTATAAGAAGAAATACTTCGGCCTTTAATACGCTTATATTTAGTATTTATTATATTTTCATAGCCTGTAGTAAACAGGTAATTACACAGTTCTTAAAAGGTAGAAAAGATTTAGTAAAATGGACCTTTAGGGGACTGTTTTGGAATTTTAAAAATTCTAAAAACAGTAAAAACTTAGGTTTTAAAATTTAAAACATCCCAATGATTATAGCTTTCTGGATTTCTTTATTCATAATTATCTACACATTTGTAGGATATGGTTTTTTATTGTTTTTTTTGGTGCGAATAAAAAGAATCTTTAAAAAGAATTATTTATTTAGCGATAGTGCAGAACTACCAACCGTAACTATATTAATAGCTGCATATAACGAAGAAAATATAATAGAGGAAAAAATTACAAATACACTTGAGTTGGATTACCCGAAAGATAAAACTCAAATAATTGTTATTACAGATGGTTCTTCCGATTCTACTCCAAATAAAATTGCCGCTTATCAAGATGTCTTATTGCTTCATAAAGATTTAAGAACAGGTAAAATGGCTGCCATTAAAAGAGCAATGCCATCTGTAACTAATGAGATTATCGTGTTTACTGATGCAAATACTTTCCTTAATAAATCAGCCATTAAAGAATTAGTAAAGCATTATCAAAATGAGAAAGTAGGGGCCGTAGCTGGGGAGAAAAGAATTATGGTAGAGGAACTTGCCGACGCAAGTTCTGCAGGTGAAGGTTTTTACTGGAAATACGAATCGTTGTTAAAGAAGTGGGATTACGAATTATATTCTAATGTGGGAGCAGCTGGAGAGTTGTTTAGTATTAGAACAGAGCTCTACCAACCTGTTGAAAGCGATACTATTATCGATGACCATATGATTGCAATGAGAATAGCTGAAAATGGATATTTAATAGCTTATGAGCCAGAAGCTTATGCGATGGAAACAGCTTCGGCTAATACAAAGGAAGAACTAAAAAGAAAAGTTAGAATTGCAGCAGGAGGGATACAATCTATATTAAGGCTTAAAAAAGCTGCCAATCCTTTTTACTATCCCTTATTAACATTTCAATACATATCGCATAGGGTTTTAAGGTGGACTGTTACACCTTTTCTACTTATCGCTGCATTAGTACTTAATGGAATTATTGCTTATAAAACCGATGTTTTTTTCTATAAAACTTTGTTTACAGCGCAAATTTTATTTTATATATTAAGCCTATTAGGAATGTTCTTCGAGAGAAAAAATATCAGGATAAAGGCATTCTTTATCCCATATTATTTTTGTGTAATGAACTATGCGGTAGTTGCAGGAATTATTCGTTTTTATCGTAAAAATCAAAGTGCAGCCTGGGAAAAATCACAAAGAAAATCCTAATCGTTTTTTAATTATTTCGATTATAAGTTTACTCTTTCGATTTTAATAATTCATAAACATCTTTTCTAACAAATGTTCGTTTCATCATGTAAGTAGAATGAACTAAAACATAGCCTGCTTTTAAAAGCTGGTTACAAGATTTTTTAATTCTCATCTTATGAGATAAGCCTTTTGCGTGGTAAACTTCATCAAATTCTATGCAAATTATTTTAATATCAAGCTTATCTTTAACGATCGTATCAATCACTGTATATTCCGCACCTTCAATTTCAATTTTCACTAAATCAACAGTATTGTGTTTAAATTCTTTCATGAAATTTGATAAGCGGTCTACTGGTGCTTCTATATACTCTCCTGAATCCTGAAAAAGATAAACAGAATGAGAAATATAGTTGTCCAGCTGAGGAGCGTAAAATTTCAATATCGTATTTTCATCCCAAACACCTCTGTTAACGTACGTAATCTCATCTAATTGTTTAATGTTTGCACGATACATAAAGTTTTCATCGTCAAATACGCCGAAGGTTTCGCCTCTGGCAACGAATTCTTTAAGCTTAATAAAATAGTTTATGCCCTCTGGCATCGGATCGAATATGAAAATCTTCGAATCGTATAAAACTTTGAGTTCTGTATCGAATGAGATATCCTCACCCGCTCCAATACAATAGCAGATCGAATGTTTATTCAGAAAACCATCAGGAACTTTATAGCCATGATGTTCTGAACCTATATGAACTAAATTTTTGAGTGGTTTTACATCTGATTGAGGATGGAATTTGATTATTTTTTTTGCAATTTCCTTTATAGCCTTCATAATATTTAGAATGATTACTAGAACATTGATGAGATTAAAGTCAATATTCTAACAAGAGATTTAATTTTTTTACTTTTTATGATTGAGCTTTATAAGCTTTAAGTCATACAAAAGATTAGATGTTATTATTTTAGGCTATCGCCCATTTGGCAACCAACCCAAGCGTAACCGTGCATAACTACAGCTCTCATTAAACTTTCACGCCGTCTAAAGTCCCAAACATCTTTTAAAAATGGTTTATAGTTTTTAGCATTTAATTGGTCAAAAGCAACTGAAATTGTAGCCGTTAAAGAATATGCCGAATGCCAGGTTCCAAAAGGAATAAACAAAGTTTCGCCTGCACCAACAGTAAAATTTATTGGGGTCGCATTTTTATATAAAGGAAATTTCTCGTAGTCGGGTTCAAAAATATTCACTTCAGATCGCCAAGGATCATCAGCTTTTGGATAAAGAAATTCTTCTTGCCCTCTTGGAAATACTGTAAATTGCTTATCGCCATATAATTGTGTAATCCAGGCATTTAAGTGATAGTAATCAAGATGTAGATAGGGAAATTTACCACCTGGCCCACCAATAAAAAGTTCGGTTGCACTTCCCCAGTACCCTTTCTTAAACCATTTACTTTCCAACCAATTAGGAAGCGCATAATTTAAGTTCAATGGATCTATAAGAGGCAATAACTCTGGTAATTCTTTTGAAATATTATATTTTAAAGGGTAAGGAGCGGGGTTACTTTCTGTACTGGCTTCAACTAAATCCATTACCTCTTTCATGGTGTATGTTTGTCCTCCTTTTTCTAGCCTTCTATCTCCGTAATTTGCTCTAAACCAATCGGGCGTAAATAAGCCTTTGGCTTTCCATACACTGGCGGCATTTTTGAAAACTACAGGTATGCCAGGTTCATAAAATTCTTTTATAAATTCCTGATGAGAAATGTTGTCAACTCTTTGAATCTCCATGGGGATTAATGGTTATTTTAGAATACAATTATAATTATAAAATTTGTCTTAACGATATGCTATTTAGTGAAATAACTAGCTATTTTAAATGATTTTCTTTTAATTTTTAAAATTTCCAATCCCAGTATTTATGTTGATTATTTAAGTTTGTTGTAGCTAAACTTAACAGATAATTATCTTCTACTTGATGACTAATCAGTTTGTAAAGTGAATCAAATCTTGTTACAAATTCCTCAGAACAATCGATAGAATTTAGGTTATCTACTAAACCTTCTCCAGTCGCTTTTAAAAGTGCTTCTTTTTTAGTCCAAAAAGTATAAAAGTCGGTTATATTATTTATTTTATTAATCTCTGTTTTATTAAAGCACTCAGGTAGTAATGATTTGAAATCAAAATTTTCTTTAATCAATTCGATATCTACACCAACTGGTAAAGGACCTAAAATGATGACTATAAAATTACCGCTATGACTAATATTAAAATGGTAATTTTTAAAACATGGCTTCTTATTTTCATTAAAAGAAAAAATAATATCAGATGCATTTAAGCCCGCTTGCTTCGATAATAACATTTTAGAAAAGAATTTTCCAACAATAAACCTTCTTTTGTCGTCATATTGCCTAAACTTTTCAGCTTTTTGTAATTCATCAGCTTGAAGAACTTCTTTACTGGATTTTTCTATTTCGTTATATGCATTAATTGAAACTTTAAAAACGTGAATACAATCTGTTGCCAGCATTTTCTCGCCATAATAGTCTTCCCAAATAATATTATCGGTTATCAAGTTATTCAATTTAATGCAGCAAAATTATTTTTGAATGCCATTAAGAACTTCTTGTAGCTTTTCTGAAAAGATATGTACGTGCTTTGGATCAAAAAACTGCAAATGTTCTAAAGGAATATCAACTATGTTTAATTCTTTACCTATATATGGCGCCCAACCGTTACTATCCATATTTGGTACATAATTCATTTTTTTATCATTGGCTCTAAAAAGATGAACATTTAAATCATACTTTTTAAGCTTGTAATTATTTAAGGCAATTTCATGAGTCTTCTGAATCTTATCTAACACATATTTAGGATTAGATAAATCTGCTTTAATTGGATTGAATTTTTTATAAAAATTATACATCGATCCAAGTGTAAAGCTGATATTATGATCTATGTAGGCCTTTGGATATTTAGATAGATATAAAAAAGCTGAGCCAACGGTTTTAAAAATATGGCTAAAAATTGCTGAAAAATTACCGTCTTTCATCAGTTTTGTATAACTATCTCCATCGTAATAAGTATCAAGCAAGCCTAAAAAGGAAACATTTTTGCCTGCTTTTTGGAGCTGATCTGCCATTTCTAGAGCGATAACTCCGCCCGAAGAGTAACCCATGATTAAATATGGGCCATTTGGATTTTCTTTTAAAATTTCTTGAATATAACCACTTGCAATTTCCTCAATGGTGGTAAATGGCTCTTCATCAGGGTTTAATCCTTTTGGCTGAACACCATATATTGGTTGATTTTTATCAACTACTCCCGCAAGGCTTTTAAAAATGATAATATTCATTCCTTGTCCGTGAATGATGTATAGCGGAGGTTTGTTTCCAGATTTTTTAATTGGAATTAACGAATCCCAAGTTATTTCGTGTTTTGATTTGTTTAATTGTAATGCGAATTTTTCGACAGTAGAATTGTCAAATAAAATGGCAAGCGGTAAACGTAGCCCAGTTTGTTTTTCAACCTCAACCATTACTTTAATTGCAATCATAGAATGCCCGCCGAGCTCAAAAAAATCATCGGTAATACTTACTTGATTTAGCTCTAAACTTTCTGCCCATATTTTTGCTATAAGTTCCTGCTCTTTGTTTTCTGGTTCAATAAAAGTATTTTTATCAACTAGTTCACTAACATCATATTGCGGAAGCGCCTTTCTATCAACTTTACCGTTAGATGTTAGTGGTATATTATCTAACTCAATAAATATTCTAGGAATCATATATTCTGGTAACTGGCTTCTTAGAAAAGAAATTATATTTTCTTTATCAAGTGCATTTTCAGTAACCAAATAAGCAATTAGTTTTTTCTCTTCGCCATCCGAATCGGTGGTTAATACAGCCGATTGTTTAACGTTTGGGTGCTTTTGTAAAATATTCTGTATTTCACCTAGTTCGATACGATTGCCTCGTATTTTTACCTGATCATCAATTCTGCCTAAATATAATATATTGCCATCAGGCAACCATTTAACCAAATCGCCTGTTTTATAAATTCTACTGTCTTCTAAATTGGTGTTAGGATTTTGAATGAACGATTTTTGAGTTAATTCTTCGTTATTTAGATACCCTTTAGCAAGCCCGTCTCCGCCGATATGCAATTCTCCAGGAACGCCTACTGGGCAATATTTTAAGTTTTTGTTTAAAATGTGAACTGATGTATTTGAAAAAGGTTTTCCAATAGGTATAATAACAGGATAATCGTAATCTTTATCTGCCAGATGTACTAATTTTCCTATTGTTGTTTCTGTTGGCCCATAATGATTTACAATTTCACACGATGCATTTAGCGCTTTAATCTGTTTTATATATTCTGCTGGTAAAGCCTCGCCCCCAAACATTAAAATTTTACAAGCGGTGAGAAGTTTGCTTTTGTAGTTTAAAAATTTCCAATGAGAGGGAACGATTTTTAAAAAATCTATCTCATTTTGATTAAAATATTCGTGAATGTATTCTGGATTATTAAATCTGTCTTTAGCAAAAAGATGTAGTGAAGAACCTAAGGTTAAAGCACTAAAAAGTGTTGTGTTACCTAAATCAGTTGAAATAGCAGAACCTAAAGCAAAACTCTTACAGCTTTCTAACTTCGTTAATTTTGCTTTTAAACCAAATAAATAATCTACAATTGCGCTATGTGGAATCATAACACCTTTCGGGTTTCCAGTAGATCCAGAGGTATAAATAACGTAAATTAAAGCATCTGAATTTATAGAAATTGGTGGCTTTTCTTTTTTTGCCTGCCAAACCTGATGATTAATATCATCCAAGCAAATTATATTGCCATTAAAAGATTCGTATATTTTTTTATGGCTTGCTTTATCGGTAATAACAAAGTCACTCTTCGATTCATCAGTTAAAAATTTTATCCGTTGCGATGGGTATTCAGGATCTATAGGAACATACGCCGCACCAGTTTTTATAATTCCAAGAATACCAACAACAGTTTCTAAAGATGGGTTTATACAAATTGGAATTAACGTATCTTTTTTTACACCAGCATCAATTAAGTAATTTGCTAACTGATTCGATTGGATATTAAGCTGTTCATACGATAAAGATTTCCCTTCAAAAACAACTGCCGTTTGATTTGGAAATTCGCCAACTTTGTCGTTAATTAAATCAACAATTGTTTTTTCTTTAGGATAATTGCAATGAGCAGGCGTTATTTCGGGAAAGGGGTTAAGGTGAGATTGCGTATCACTTATTAAGACCTGAGGATTTGAAGATATTTTTGATAATAATGAAACGAAATCGCCCATCATTCTATTTATCGTTTCAGATTTAAAAAGCTGAGTGTTATAAGCCCATTCAAAAATCATCGAATCTTTTGATCCATTTACATTCAACGAAATTTCGAAAGTTTGGCAAACCCTTGGGTTAGAAATGATTTTATGTGTTAAGCCAGAGAAATTAACAGCATCGTCCATTCCTTTATCAACATTAAAAACTACAGGCACTAAAGGAATATTTGCTTTGTTCCTTTTTATATTAAGCTTTTTAAGTAATTCACTAAACGTTAATCTTTGATGATCGTATGTATCTAAAATTTCGTTTTTTCGTTTCAGTAAATAATCTAAAAATGAAGCATTTGGATCGATTTTACTGCGAAGTGGTAATAAATTTACGCAGTGGCCAACCAAATTTAAATTTTCGGATGCCAATTGCCCAGCCGATGGTAAACCTAATACAATTTCTTCTTGCCCTGTTTGGTTGTATAAAAATACTTCGAACGCCGCAATTAATGTTGATACAACACTGCTTTTAGCTTTAACAGATAGATTTTTAACGGAATCGTATAATGCACTATCTACAATGTAATCATTCCTTTTGCCTTCGTAAGTTCTGGTTGTTGGTCTGCTAAAATCTAAAGGCATATCCAAAACTGGAATATCATCTTTGTATTGATTTAACCAAAATTGTTGCGTTTCAAAATATTCATCAGTTTTACTAAAAATAACCTGCTCCAACGCATATTTACTGATTTGATCTGGTAAAACAAGCGTAGAATTTAGTCCGCTAAGTGAAATGTTATAGCAATTACTTAAATCTTCCAGAATAATTCCTAACGACCAGCCATCTCCAATAATGTGATGGATGATAATAGTAAAATAGTGCGTTTCCTCGTTAAGTTTATGAACGAATATTTTAAAAAGTGCACCATCATAAAGGTTGAAAGGTATACCGATTTCTTCGGTTATAAAGTCTTTAAGTTTTGCATTAATTAATGATTGATCGATATCCGAAAAATCAGCAAAAATAATGTCGTTATCTACCTGATTATATACGATTAAATTTTCGCCATCTTTAGAAACATTAGCCCTTAATGCTTCGTGACGAGCCGTAACGAGCTTAACTGCCTCTTGAAATGCTCTTAAATTAAATCTACCACTTAATTGTAGCGAAACAGATTCGTTATATGCTAAACTTGCAGGGTTGCCACCTATAACACACGATAGCCAAATTTCCTTTTGCGATTCATTTAATGTAATAACCTTCTCAATTTCCTTTCCTTCTTCGAAAGGATTATAATCAACCTCAATAAAGTTAGCCTCTGTCATAAACACTTTTACGTAAGTTTAACTTGCAGATATTTTCCTTCCTGGTTAGGATCTTGAACAAACCAAGCAGGATTTCCCTCTTTATCTTTTCCCAACTTAGCACCCTTTACAGGAGGATTATTTCCATCAACAACTACATCACTTGCAACATAATTATTATTAGTTTGATTTAGCGAAGGGAAAAAACTTGCTTCAATCATCTCATCCATACTTTCAGTAAAGCAATTGATAATTTTATCAATATCCTGATAAGTTAGTGTTTCTGTTATAAAACAAGGAAAACCATCTAAAACATGAATGCCTTTTTCTCGCATTAAAGCAAACATTAATTCGCTGTACGGAATTTCTTCATGATATTTAACTTTCCAAAGCGAGCCGTAATTAGCCACATATATAGGAAGTTGTCTTTTTTCGAAAGCATCATTTATACCCTTACTTAAATAAGCGCCTTTTTCGTTTAGCTCTTGCTGTAAAGCAGGACCTTTTTCTTTCATGTAATTAAGTGATGCTTTTGCCGATGCCAAAGCGAGAGGATGGCGTACGAATGTTCCTGCAAAATAGGTTACGCCAATTTCTGGATATGAGTTATCGCCATAATCCCAATTTCCACCATCCAACGCATCCATGAAATGGCTGGTACCAGCAATTACACCAATTGGCACGCCTGCACCAATAACTTTACCATAAGAAGCTAAGTCGGCTTTAATTCCAAATAGAGCTTGAGCGCCGCCTGGATGCATTCTAAATCCCGTAATTACTTCGTCAAAAATTAATGCAATACCCGCCTCAGCAGTAATTGTTCTTACTTTCTTTAAAAATTCTATTGGAACAAATTCTGGTCGTCTACTTTGTACAGGCTCAACTAAAACAGCTGCAATTTCGTCTGCTCTTTCTTTAATTATTGCTAAAGATTCATCAGTTCCGTAATCTAAAACGAGTATATTTTGCACAGCTTCAGGCATAATTCCTGCTGCTGCTGGGAATGATTTTAGTTTTTTTGTTCCTCTAACCAAAACTTCATCAATAATACCATGATAGGAGCCTGTAAATGCTACAATAAGCGATCGGGCTGTTACTGTCCTTGCTATCCTAATGCAACCTAAAACAGCTTCAGAACCAGTGCTACAAAGCGCTGCTCTATCAAAACCCGTAAATTCACAAATTAGCTTGCTAACTTCTGCAGCCAATTCATGTTGAGGGCCCACTTCGTAGCCTTTATCAATTTGTTCGTGCATTGCTGCCTTTATAACTTCAGGTTGGTAACCTAACATGCTAGATCCAAAGCCATTTAAAGCATCAATATATTCGTTGCCATCGATATCCCACAACCTGCTACCGTTCGATTTATTTATAACGATCGGATAAATAAGTTCTTTAGTTGCAGGTCTGAAACCCGAAACAACTCTCGGATCTGCCATATAAGAACGGCTGTTTTTGGTATATTCTTTACTTTTAGAGGTTTTTTTGTTGTAGCGTTCAACTAAATTGCTAATAAAATCTGTTTGTTTTTGATTCAAATCCGAAGATTGACGTTCAATTTTAGGAGTGGCACCAAAAGGTTTTTGAATTTCTGCTTTTTCTTCTGCAGATAGACTATTATCCGAAGTTTTATTTAACTCTGGTGTTTTTGCAGTATTATTCGTAGCAACTGCTTGTACCCGTGTAGGTTGGATAGATACAGGTGCACCACCTTGCATAAGCATAACTTGTTTAGATAGAATTTCTAACTGCTGCGCAATTAAACTAAGTGCACTATCATTAACAGGCATTGAAGCTACGTTTTGTTGTATATATTGAACAGCTTGTGGTGCAACAAGAGGTTGTTGTGTAACTGCTTGAGCTACATATTGTTGCTCTTGTATTGCATCAGCAGGTGTATTTGTATCTAAGTAATCAACTAGAGTATCTATAGAAGCGTATTCTTCGTTTAACTTTCTAAATGTAATAGGTAAATTAAATTCTCTTTTTAATGAAATAGCAACTTGAGTTAATAATAATGAATCTAGTCCTAATTCAAGAAAATTTCTTTTCGGATCAATATTGCTCATTTCAATACCTGAAGCATCTTCTAATATTTGCTTAACTTTTTCTGTCAGGTTATTTTTTCTCATCACAATAATATTTAATGGTATACTTTGTTTGGTTTGTTCTGGTACAACTTCTGTTTCAGTTGGTTTCGAGGTTACAGCACTTACCCAATATCTCTTTTTATCAAATTGATATCCTGGTAAATCTACAATTCTTCGGTTTTGGTTTGCATAAAAATCATCCCAATTCGGACTAATTCCATTAACCCATATTGTACCCAATGCGTTTAGCAATGAACTGTATTCGTGCTCTTTAGTCGCTAAGCTCGATACCGAAGTTACTTTAGTTGCCTTAACAGCGGCAATTTGTTTAATTAGAGTAGCAGTTACATTGCCTGGTCCAATCTCTAAAAATAATGGTAAATCTCCATCAATAATATTTTCTATTGCTTTAGAGAATAAAACTGTTTTTCGTAAATGTAACGTCCAATAATCAGTATCGGTTGCTTCTTCGTTAGTTAAAATTTTTCCAGTAACGGTAGAAATTATAGGTAGAGCAGGGGAGAATAATTTTACTTCCGAAACAATTTTTCTAAAATCATCTAATATTGGATCCATCATGCTCGAATGAAAAGCATGACTCGTAAATAGTTGCTTATTAGCAATTTCAGCTTTATCTAAAAGCTTTATAAATTCTTCGATTTGATCAAAAGGTCCAGCTACTACACAAACCCTCGGACTGTTGATTGCTGCTATTGATAAATCACCAAATAATAAATCCGCAACAATTTCACTTTTCTCTCGTACCGAAAGCATAGCACCCGAAGGTAATCCGCTGATTAACCTACCTCGGTTAGCAACTAATTTTAAACTGTCTTCTAAAGAAAAAATTCCTGCAAGCTGGGCTGCAACATATTCTCCGACACTATGACCGCATAACATGGTTGGGTTAATTCCCCAACTTATCCAAAGCTTAGCCAAAGCATATTCAGTTACAAAGAGGGCTGGTTGAGTATATTTCGTATCTTTTAAGATATTACTTGCTTCTTCAGAGGTATTTTCTACATAGATTATCGCTCTGATATCGGTATCGATATACTTTTTCAATATACCAGCACACTCATCAATTGCAGCTTTATAAACAGGTTCCTGCTTATAAAGTTCGAAACCCATGTTTAAGTATTGTGCACCTTGCCCAGGAAAAGTGAAAACCAATTCGCTCGGTAATTCATTAAGTGTATTATCGTTTATTACATTCGATTGTTCTAGTAATTCTTTAAACTGATTAGCTGAATCAGCAACTAAAAACCTGCGGTATCGATAATCGTTTCTGGTTTTTTGCAGGGTATAAGAAATATCTGAGAGTTCTGCATCAGGATTTTTATCTAAATAAACATTAAGCGCTGTTGCATAATTTTCTCTGCTGCTTTCTGAGTTCGCCGACCAAGTAATAAGCTCAGCAGGCATTTTTTCTGCAGGTTCTTCGATAATATTATCATATTCTTCGAGCACTACATGAACATTTGTTCCGCCAACGCCAAAAGAGCTTACGCCTGCAATTCTTTTGTTATCGGTTTCCCAGGCAGAAAAAGTATTGTTAACATAAAATGGACTGTTTTTAAAATCAATATTGCGATTTGGTTTAGTGTAACCTAAAGATGCTGGAAGTTTTTTGTGCTGTAAAGCCAGACATGTTTTTATTAAACCTGCTACACCAGCGGCATGCGTTAAATGGCCAAAATTACTTTTAACTGAACCTATAGCACAAAAATTATTTTTATCCTGTGGGCCGAATGCTTCAACTAAGCCTTCAAATTCAATTGGATCGCCAATAGGCGTGCCTGTTCCGTGTGCTTCAATGTAGCTAATTTCAGAAGGTTCTACTCCCGCATCTGCAATTGCATCACTTATAGCGCCCGCTTGTCCCTCCGTACTTGGAGCAGAGAAACTACCTTTGCCAAAACCATCATTATTAATTCCAACACCCTTTATAATGGCATAAATTTTATCACCATCATTTAAAGCATCATCAAGTCGCTTTAATAAAACAGCGCCAACACCGTCGCTAAAAACCGTTCCTGTTGCATTATCATCAAATGGTGTACAATGGCCATCGGCACTTAGCATGCTGCCTTCCTGATAAATGTGGCCGCTATTTATAGGTGCAGTAATACTAGCTCCACCCGCTATGGCAATTTCACATTGATTTGCACGTAAACTATTTACCGCTGTAGCAACAGCTAAAAGAGAAGTTGAACACGCAGAATTTACGCTTACAGCAGGACCTTTTAAATTTAAGTGATAAGCAGTTCTCGAAGCGAGGTAATCTTTATCATTAACAGATAAAACCTGTGTTTTACCTTGATTATTAATTAAGGTTGGATGACCTAAAACATTGTTTTCGTAATAGGTATTATTTCCATTGCCCGCATATACGCCAATTTTAGCTTTGTGTTTAGAAAAAGATAGATATCCTGTTTTTTCTAAAAGCTCATGAGAAACTTCTAGAAATACACGTTGCTGTGGATCCATTAATTCGGCAAGCTTTGCATTTATTCCGAAAAAAGCAGGATCAAATTTATCTGCATCATTTATAATTCCTCTTGCTTTAACATAATTCGAATCATTTTTCAATTCGTCGGGTATGCTTTTGTCTAAATCGCATTCAGAAAAAAATGTTGTGGTTTCGCGACCTTCAGAAAGAAGACTCCAAAACTCTTCAATCGTATCGGCACCAGGAAACCTGCCCGACATACCAATTATCGCTACATCTTTTGTAGTAGTTGATGTGCTTTTAGAGTTGCTTGTTTTTTGTTTAGAATTAACTTTATCAAGGTATTGTGCTATTCCAGATATGGTTGGAAATTGATAAAGCCTGGTAACAGGTAAACTATAGTTAAATGAAGACTTTAATTCGGCTACGGTTTTTTGAGCCAGTAAAGAGTTGCCACCCAATTCAAAGAAATTATCATTTACGCCAATTTTATCATAACCGAAAATGTTTTTTAAAACTTTTTCAATTTCAATTTCTTTTTGGGTTGATGGTTTTTTAAAGATTACGTTCGATTCAGGTCTTTTACTATCTGGTTTTGGAAGCAACTTGCGATCAACTTTTCCACTTGTTGTTTTAGGGAATTCTGATAACCACACAAATGCATCAGGAAGCATATAATCTGGTAAAGATTTCGCCATTAACTCACGAAGTTTATTTCCTTCATAGTTCTCTTTTTCGCCGATTAAGTAAGCTACCAAAACCTGTCTTCCTGGTAAATCCTCTCTTAAAACTACAGCAACCTGTTTTATGTCTTTTTGTTGAGCTAAAGCAACTTCGATTTCTCCAAGTTCAACTCTGTAACCTCTAATTTTAATTTGAAGATCTCTTCTTCCTAAAAATTCGATATTCCCATCAGGAAGAATTAAAGCAAGATCGCCAGTTTTGTATATTCTGGTATTCGATTCTGGTATAAACACAAATTTTTCGGCAGTCATTTCTGCCGAATTTAAATAGCCGTTTGCTAAGCAAACACCACTAATGCAAAGTTCGCCAATTTCTCCGTTGGGTAATTCTTCTAAGTTTTCGTCGAGAATTAAGATCTTAGTATTGTAAATGGCTTTGCCAATGTTTGGCAGATTTGGCCATTCAGAAGGATTTCCAGTAAGCTTAAGCTCAGTTACAACATGTGCTTCAGTAGGTCCATATTGATTATATAATATTAAACCTGGTATTTTTGTGAAAAAGCTAATTACCTGAGGCGTAACTTTTAACTGCTCGCCTGCAGTCATTACCTCTTTTAGCGATGAGGGAAAAATATCATTTGCAATTGCACTTTCTGTAATAGATTGCAAGGCAACAAACGGAAGAAATATTCTGTTTACTTCTTGTTCTTTAATTAAATTTAAAAGCATGTAAGCATCTAATCTTAAATCTTCTGAGATAAGAACTAAATGACCGCCAGTTGTTAAAGTAGCGAAAATCTCTTGAAACGAAACATCGAAACTAAGAGGAGAAAATTGTAAAGTTTTAGTTTTAGGGCCGGCTATCGATTTTTCCTTTTGCCATAGCAATAAGTTAACCATTGCCATTTGTCCCATGCAAACACCTTTCGGTATACCAGTGGTACCAGAAGTATGTAAAATATAAATTAGGCTGTCTTTTTCTGTTTTTACATCTAAATTTTCATCCGATAAGTCTTTTGAATAATTTAAGATGTCTTCTATTATTAAAGTTTCGCAGTCTGAATCATCAAATTTTGAAACGTTTTTGCTCGATATTAAAAAGAATTTTGCTTCAGAATTAGCGAGTACAAAATTTGCTCTGTCTTTTGGATAGCTTAAATCTACAGGTACGTAGGCACTCCCAGTTTTAATAATAGCGAGTAAAGAAATGATTGTATTTATTGAACGCTCCGTAGATAATGCTATCCTATCATTCGGTTTAATGTTTTTCTGAATTAAAAAACGAGCAAGTTGGTTAGCTTTTTTATTTAATTGATCATAAGAAATTGAGATACCATTAAAGCTTACGGCAACCTCGTTACCATACTGCTCAACAGTATTGTAGATTAAGGTATTAAGCATTATGCTAATGTCGCTTTCCGATGCGTCTTTTTGGGTTGAAAACATATTTTTAAATATTCCAATAGCTTAGATAATAAAGCTTTATAATAAAAAAATGATGATTACTGTATTTTGCAATTTAATAGCATAATATGACTACTATTAAATTTAACATATTTTATTTAATTTTTTCTCAAAACCATGTCAGATAATGATAGGCTGATTATTGCAGAAGTATAGAAAAAAATTCGTGCAAGTTGCCCGACTGGATGGCTTGAATTGTTTTTTTTGTTAGTCATGATTGAGAGTTGTCGACTTAAATTCACATCAAAAATTATCAAATAAATGATAGCTTTTGTTTTTTTTAAAAATAGGATAATTGTTGCTGTTTATGAAACAACTTAGGTCTATTTGGTAATTAATCGTTTGTTTGGTTGTATTTAAATACATTTCAAATATAATGAAATCGTATGCATATTTTATATAAAATATCAGACTAATTGTAACGATTAAGGTCACTAAATATTAAAACAAGGAATATTCATATTTCAGTTTTACAATGGTTTAATTATACACAGTTTGGGACTGATTCTAGCAAACTATTAAATGTTTTAGTTTAGATATAAATATATGGTTGCGTAGAAAAGAGAAAGGGGCTTAAATCCATAAGCCCCAATAAACCAAACAAACTATTTATGAAGTTTTAATATAACCATCAAGAAATAAATTTGTTTCAAAAAAAAGAGATTAAAATTAATTAATCCCTTTTTTGATGTTAATTTTAAATCGTCCCGTTGATTTATTCCTAACGAAACAAACCTCTATAAATAATGAGGCTAAAACAATACCTAATACTTGGTATTTTTCAATTTAAAATAGATTAAGTTGTGCAGGTTTGTAAAGTTGTGGGTCGAAGTTATATTCGTTTGTTGTATCAGTTTGATGAGTTGTGAAATAGATATCGCTTTCGTTATAACGAGAGGCTACGGTTACAAAAGTTTTATCGGCAACGTCTTTAAATAGCTTTTCTACCAAAACAGGGTCATTATTATCTTTTGATAAATGACTGAGTAAAAGATGGCTCATGTAATCTGGCTTATGGTTAAGAAATAACTCTAAAGCTTGCTTGTTCGAAAGATGTCCTTTTCCACTTGTAATCCTTCTTTTTAAGTGGTAGGGATATCGTCCGTTTTCCAACATATCGGTATCATAATTTGCCTCTAAAAATGCTGCATGGCAATTTTTAAATTGAGAAATTAGCCTATCGCAAACCGATCCTATATCAGTGAAAATTCCAACTCTTGTATTATTATATTCAACGGTAAAGCTAAATGGATCTGCCGCATCATGAAATTTCGAAAAAGCGCAGACTTTTAATTGTCCAATGCTAATGGTTTCGAGATGTGTAAATGTGAAAACATTATCTGTATTTAAAACCAGTTTACTGCTTTTTAAAGTGTTAGTGGTAATGTAAACTGGAAGGTTGTATTTTTTTGATAATACAGCTAAACCTCTGATGTGGTCGCTATGTTCGTGCGAAATAAAAATAGCTTTAACTTTTTGAAGACTTAAACCAAGTCTTGCCATCCTTTTTTCTACTTCTTTGCAAGATAAACCAACATCAACTAAAACAGCTTCTTCTTTATTACCAATGTAATAACAATTACCGTTGCTACCAGAATTTATAGATGTAAAATATAGTGCCATTAAGTTTGCAAGATAAGGCTAATTTGCTGCGATGACAAAAACTATCCGTAAAGTTTAGTTCGAATCGTGAATAACGAGTTTGCAATCAACCATTATTTTTTGATAATTTTCCATATCAATTTCCTTATTAATTAATTTTAGAAGCAGATTAATGGCATTTTCACCAACTGATTCAGGATTTTCTTCTATAGAAGCAATAGGGGGGGAATCCAAATAGCTGATAAAAGAGTTGTTTCCAAAACCAACGCATTCAAACTCATTAAATTTTGGGTGATTAATACTTCTCAGATATTTCACAGCATCAAATAATATAGGCTCTTTAAAAGCAACCAAAGCCGTAGGCATATTGCTTTCATCGGCAAATAAGTTTTGAATGGCTGTTATTGTATTTTCCTTATCAAAATCTGTGTACGCAACTAAAGTGGCATCAAAAGAAACATTATTATCTTTTAAGGCATTAATATAACCATTAAACCGATCGTGTGTAAAGTTGATCATTTTTGGCCCACCTAAATAAGCAATTTTTTTGTGGCCTCTATCTATTAAAAACTTTGTAGCCTGGTAACATCCTTGAAAAGTATTGCCTAAAACTTTATGACAGTTTAAGTTAAAACTTGGGTTACGAGTATAATAAACAACAGGTAAGCCAATTTGCTCAAACTGATCGAAGTGAGAAAAATCTTGGGTGTTCTTCGAAATCGCTACAATCAACCCATCAACCCTACTTTTTAAAAGCATATTGGCCAATTGAATTTCTTTCTCTAAATCATCGTGAGATTGCCCAATGATAACGTTGTACCCATGCTGCATAGCAAATTGTTCAACTCCATAAATACTTCGGGTAAAAAAATGGTCTAATAAATTAGGAAGAATAATACCTATAATTCTCGATTTACGTTCTTTTAAATTAATGGCCGATTTATTAGGCGTAAAATGCAAATCGCGAGCCATTTCCTGAACACGTTTCTTCGTATATTCATTAATTGTAGGGTAGTTATTAAGCGCTTTAGATACTGTTGATACTGACATTTTTAGCTTTTCGGCCAAAAATTTTAACGTAACGGGCGTATTATTCATCTTCTTTTCCAATCTCCATTGCATAGATAAGAAAAATTTTGGAAATTATTTCAAACGTTTGAAATAGATATGCAATGAGTATTCGTTGTTTTTAGCCATTTAAGAGTGATTTTATAATCCTCCGTTTTATACATTCGTTATTAATAATCACAACTAACCAAATAACTATGCACAAATCACTACTTCCCACTAGAAAAAAAGTCCGTTAAATTCATCATCATTTGGCTCTACCAATTGATTTAATTTTAGCGCACAAAAAACAGATTTCTTAAAATTCTTTAACAAAAGAAATGCGGTTATAAACTGCAAGGGGCTATTTTTTGCAATTTTTTTTGCCAAGAAATCTCTTTGCAGGTATTTATAAAACAGAAAAATAAAACCAAATAAACAATATAATTAATTATGGATAAACTATACATTTTTAAAGAAAAACTTCTCTTTATCTACCAGCTTGATTTAAGAAAGAAAATTCTTTATTCGTTAGCATTTTTTCTTTTTTTTAATTGTTCCGAAATTTTTGCACAAACAACATTAACAGGAACAGTAAGAGATAGTAAAGGAGAAACTATTCCTGGAGTAAGTGTAAGGGTTAAAGGAACCCAAAACGGCACAGCTACTAATGAGGATGGAAAATTTTCCTTAAGTGTTTCTAATGGTAATTTAACAATTGTATTCGCAAGTCTTGGATATACAACAAAAGAACTTCAAACTGGAGGTAAAACAACTATAAATACAAGTCTCGAAGAAGATACCCAAGGCTTGGAAGAGGTAATGGTTGTAGGCTATGGCGTTCAGAAAAAATCTACGTTAACAGGCGCTGTTTCTCAAATAAATTCTGAGGAAATTATGAAATCGCCAACACCAAATCCAACAAATAGCTTAATTGGACGTTTGCCTGGATTAATCGCGGTGCAAACAAGCGGTCAGCCAGGGGCCGATGGAGCATCTTTAAAAGTTAGGGGTGTGGCTACTTATGGTAGTAACAATGCGGCAATTGTAGTGGTTGATGGAATAGAGCGACCAAGCTTTTCTGATGTAGATCCGAATGAGATTGAAACCATTACAGTTTTAAAAGATGCGGCTTCAACCGCCATTTATGGTATTAGAGGTGCAAACGGTATTATTGTTATTACCACCAAAGTGGGTAAAATCGGTAAGCCAAAGGTTACTTATACAGGCAACTTGGCCCAACAAACTTATACTGGTTTAGCTGTTGGATCTGGAGCCTATGATAGTGCGGTTATGCTAAACCAATCGTATACAAATGATGGGAAGGCACCGTTTTTTACGAGTGATGATCTACAAAAGTTTGCTGATGGTTCTGATCCACTTGGGCATCCTGACGTGAGGTGGTTCGATTATCTAACTAAAAAATATTATACCCAAACGCAACATAATATTAATATAAACGGAGGAACAAAAATTGCCAAATACTTCGTATCAGCAGGCTATTCTTTTCAAGATGGTATATTTAAGAAATTTGAATCGCCTTATGGCATCAATACGGTTCCTAATTACAATCGTTATAATTTCAGATCGAATTTAGATTTTACTTTAAATAAAGATTTAACTGTTGGTTTAAAATTAGGCGGTCGCTTTGCAGATCGTTATCAGCCAGCTGGTCTTCTATCTTCGTCGGCTTTTTCTTACGATACGATTGAAGGAATGATTTCTCGTATTTTACAGGTTCCAGCTTATGCTTATCCTGTAACCTTGCCCGATGGACGAATTACGGCAAATCCAAATATTGGAACCAACATTTGGAATCCTTACGCGATACTAACCCGTTTTGGTACCCGTAACGATAATATAAATACGATTGAAAGTACTTTTAATATTGATTATAAGTTGGGTTTTATTACCAAAGGTTTGTCATTCAAAACTAACTTTGGTTACGATTCTTACTATAACAATGTTGAGCGAAGAAATGCAAACTGGGCAGCTTATGTTTATAATGCAGCAACAGGAACTTCAACTTTATCAACCGATACGAGAAATCGTGATGAGCCTCTTGGTGCTGTTCAAGGTGGTGGAGTAACTTCGGGAAGTACCAACATGAACTTACAAACAGGTTTTTATTATGATAGACATTTCGGTAAACACAGCGTAACTGGCTTATTATTAGGAACTCGACAATTAGTACGAACTACTGGAGAAACCGCTTTTACCGCACCGCCAAGGGCAGTTCAAGGTTTAGCCTCTCGTGTTGCCTATAATTATGAGGAACGGTATTTTGCTGAGTTTAACGCAGGTTATAACGGCTCAGAAAATTTTCCAAAAGGTTTAAGGTATGGTTTTTTTCCAGCGGCTTCTGCTGCATGGGCACTTACCAATGAACCATTCTGGAAGAAAAACGACATTTTAAATTACTTTAAAATTAAAGGTAGTTATGGTTTAGTAGGTAACGATAAGATATCAGATTTACGTTTTCTCTACTTAACGAGTTATTCTGCAAATAATCAGGCACCCTTTGGTAATCCTTTATCGATAAGTAATTTTCCAACACTTTTTATCGGAGATACAAACTTGGGAAATAACGCGGTAACCTGGGAAACAGGAACAAAGCGAAATTTAGGAATAGAAAGTATCTTCTTTAAAAACTCCTTAAAACTGAATGTGGATATATTTGATGAAACTCGTCGTGATATTCTAACCAATTCATTAAGTGGTTCTGCGTTATTTGGTCACTCTTACCCTAAGTTAAATAAAGGTATTGTGTACAACAAAGGGTATGAGGTTGAGATGGATTACCAGAAACAGTTTGGACAATTAACCGTTGGATTAAATGCTCAAATAAGTTTTGCTAAAAATAAAATTCTTGAAAACGACGAACCAGATGGAATGCCTGAAGCATCAGTAAGAAAAGGAACACGTGTTGGACAGTTTTTCGGTTACGTTACAGATGGTTTTTATCAATCTGCCGCAGATATTGCTGCATCGCCAAAACAGCAAGGTTTTAGTCCGATTCCAGGTGATTTGAAAATGAAGGATTTGGATGGAGACGGACAAATTACTACGCTCGATCAAAAAGCTATAGGCTATAGCAATACACCTGAGTATGTTTACAGCTTTAGCCCAAGATTAAGTTATAAAGGATTTTCGTTTTCCATTTTATTTCAAGGCGTAGCGAATGTTAGCTCAAATGTAATTTTAAATGAGCAAAATAACGGACAGCAAATGTATCCGTTTATGCTTGATGCCTGGACCCCAGCAACAGCTGCTACTGCCACGTGGCCAGCATTGCACGCTCGTGGTACAGCATCGTTAAATTATGCTCTAAATGATTTTACGTTACAAAATTCTGCATACTTAAAAATTAGAAATGCCGAATTATCATGGACTCTACCAAAAAGATGGGCAGAGGCTATTAAAATAGCAAATGCAAGGATTTACTTACAAGGACAAAATCTTTACACCTGGACAAAATACAAGTTCTATATAGATCCCGAAAATGTGAATACGATAAATACAGCTTTCCCACTACAAGCGCTTTATCCAACCTCTAAAATTTACAACTTAGGTTTAAATCTTACTTTTTAAGAACATGAAAAACTATTTAAAATATACAATCATCTTTACTTTAATACTTTCTAGTGTTTCTTGTAAAAAGGACTTTTTAGAAAGGACACCTGGAGTAGCATTAAATGAAGAACAGATATTTGCAGATCCCGCACAAGCGGCTAAATTTGCCGATAATGCATATAATTATGTAATTAATAAATACGTGCGATTTAATGATCATCGTGGTTGCACGTCTCAGGCTTCTGATGAAGCTGTATCAGGTAACTCTGAAGGTTCAATTACATCTTTAAACAGAGGTTTATATCACGAACATTCTACCGGTCCATCTCTAAATGATATTGGGGCCATATGGAATTTGATGTATGCTGGTATAGCAATTGAAACGAAAATGCTGGCAAAACTATCAAGTGTTCCTCCAGCACCGCCAGCAACAGTTTCAATTTTCGATCCAGTAAGGGTAGAGGGTGAGATGAGATTTTTGAGAGCCCTTTCTTATTTTGAATTGACAAAAAGATTTGGCGGAGTACCGATAGTAGATAAGGTTTACGAAGTAAATGATGAACTTAATTTGCCAAGAAGTTCTTTTGATGAAGTTACGAAATACCTTCTAGCAGATTTAGAGATAGCGGTTGCTAAACTAGGTAACGATGCAGATTACACTGCTTCGATGTATGGCCGACCAACAAAAGGTGCTGCTCAGGCCCTAAAAGCAAGAGTGCTCTTATATGCTGCCAGCCCGCTTAATAATGCTACTGGAGATAAAGCAAAATGGAAAGCGGCAGCAGATGCAGCTGCTGTTTTAATGGATGGAAGATATTCGCTGCAATCTTCTTACGAAGACTTGTTAAACGTTCCTTCATCTCCTGAGTACATTATGATAAGAATTAAGGGGAACACACCATTAGCAGGTGAAATGATGCAGGATTTCTCTATGTCGCCAGGTTCTGGTGGTGCACAAGGACAAATGAATCCTACTCAAAACCATGTAGATATGTATGAAATGGCAAACGGAAAAGCGATAACAGATCCAACATCTGGTTACAATCCTCAACAGCCATATCTAAACAGAGAACCACGTTTTTATGCAAATATAATATACAACGACAGACCGTGGCAGGGCCGTAGAATTCAAATGTGGTCTACTCCAGCAGGAGCATTAGATTATAATACAACCATAACTTACACTGCAACCAGATATTACTGTAAAAAATACTGGCCAGAAGTTTACCGAACTGTGGGTGGTAGCACAACATTGCTAAATTATATCTATTTCAGATATGGTGAAATTATGTTGAATTATGCTGAAGCTCAAAATGAAGCAGTTGGACCAGATGCCTCTGTTTACGATCAGCTAATATTAATCAGAAAAAGAGCAGGAATAGATCCTGGTGCAGATAATCTTTACGGATTAAAAGCCAACATGACTCAGGATGAAATGCGCACCGTAATTAGACACGAAAGAGCAATTGAACTTGCTTTTGAAGATCATCGCTGGTACGATATAATGCGTTGGAAAAATGGAACCCAAACCATTGCTGTGCCTATGAAAGGCATGGAAGTAATCAGAAACACCAATGGGTCATTTACTTATACACCATTTGTTTTAGCTGCTGGTTTTCAAAAGTCGTGGACAGATAAACAGAATTTATACCCAATTCCCCGTACAGAAATTTACAAAAGTAAAGGCGTATTAATCCAAAACCCAGGGTGGGAATAGTTATCTATTAGTGTTATTTTAAAAAGATTATTAATAATGAATTTAGCAAAAATAAGATATATAGCGTGCTTACTGTTTTTCCTTGTAGGTACAATCAATGTATATGCACAAAATCCAGATGCCGACATAACTGTTAAAGGTAAAGTTGTCGATCAGGATAAAAAACCACTTCCTGGTGTTGTGGTGACAATTCAAGAAGATAAAAGGAATAAATCGGTAACTACTGGCGCTGATGGTACATTTACTATAGATGCAAGTACCAGCGATGTTTTGGTATTTAAATTTATCGGCTATAAAATGATTATAAAGCCAGCTACCGAAGTAAACAAAGATCAGGTTGTTTTATCTAAAGCTTTGGTTGACGCTGGTGATGATGATAACGTTTACATTCCTTTCGGAGTGAGAAAAAGAAGAGAAATTACAGCATCAATTAGCACAGTTTCTGCTGATGCACTTCCTCAAATTCCATCTTCATCGTTAACCAATGTTTTTGCAGGTAGAATGCCTGGTTTAGCAATTTACCCAAGTGGTTCTCAACAACCAGGTTATGATGTTGCGAGTTTCTTAATCCGCGGACGATCATCATATAATAGCAATCAAGACCCATTAATTTTAGTAGATGGTATTGAAAGAGATTTCAGATCAATGGATTTGGGCGAAATTGAAAGTATTAGTGTTTTAAAAGATGCCGCAACATTAGCTTGGTATGGTATGTATGCGGCAAACGGTGTAATTTATGTTAAAACGAAAAGAGGAAGTGCAACTTCTACTAAGGTATCTTTTGATGCTCAAGTAGGCTTACAAGCTCCTTTACAGGTAACTAAACCATTAGATTCGTACACCTATGCTAATTTATATAACGAAGCTTCGATAAATAGTGGTGGTACATCTTTTTACGATGGTACAGCTTTACAAGCCTACCAAAGCGGAAGTGATCCATACAAATATCCCAACAATAACTTTGTACGTGATTTTACAAAAACTGTAGCTCCAACCCAACGTTATGTAGCATCAGTTTCTGGAGGAAATGCGTTCATTAAGTATTATGCTTTATTAAGTGCCTTTAATCAAGGCGGATTTTATAAGGGTGGAAATAATGAAACTTACGATGCTAATACAGATTTCTCCCGTTATAATTTAAGAACAAATATTGATCTGCATGTAAATAAAAATTTAGATGTGGCTTTAGATATTGGTGGTCGGATTAGTACATTAAATTTCCCTGCTGCAGGTACTGGAAACTTTCTAAGCGCAGTTTATTCTACACCACCAAATGCATTTCCAGTTCTTAACGCAAATGGCTCTTATGGTGGTACATCGATTTTTACATCAAGCAATCCGCTGGCAATGTTAGAGTCGGCAGGTGCAAGTACAGATTTAACTCGTAATATGATTGCGACTATCAGTGCCAGGCAGAAGATGGATGGCGTACTGAAAGGTTTAGCCGCAGAAGTGTACTACGCTTATGATATTGCTGGTTTATACCGTTCGGGTTTTACGCAATCTTATGCAACGCAAGAACTTTTACCAACAAATGTGTATCAAACTTACGGAACGGCACAAAATGTAGATTATTTACCCAATGCTTTCTCTGGTAATTTAAGGAAAAGTGAATTTTGGGCAGGCTTAGATTACGACAGAACTTTTGGTGAACATGGAATTAAGTTCTCCACGCGAGTATCGAGACAAAACTATTCGCAATTTGGCTTCTTGGATATTAGACGTGAAGGCTGGTCGAACCGTTTATCATATAATTTTAAAGAGCGTTATTTTGTAGATGTAATTGGATCTTTTTCTGGATCTGAAAACTTTGCTCCAGGAAATAGATATGGCTTTTTTCCAGCAATATCTGGAGGTTGGATCGTTTCTGACGAGAGTTTTATGAAAGGAAGTGCTTCAGTTCTTGACTTCTTAAAACTAAGGGCATCTTATGGTTTGGTTGGTAACGATGCCCTTGGTTCTGCCAGAAGATTTGCATTCAATAATTTCTACAGCAGAAGCGCAACTGGTTATACTTTTGGAACAGGCTTTACTGGAGTAGGTGGTACGGCACAGCTGGCTGCGGCAAATCCTTTCTTAACCTGGGAAAAAGCATATAAAACCAGTATTGGTTTCGATGCCAAATTGTTAAAACAATCTTTATCAATTAGTGCCGATTATTTTTATGAAGATAGAAAAAATCTAGCAACTGCTTCTCAGTTACCAAGTTTATTAGGGCAAACCTTAACCTATGTAAATGAAGGAGAAGCGTCTTATAGAGGCTTTGAAACGGGGATAAATTATGGTAAAAAATTAGGTGATTTTAATCTTAATGTGTTTGGTAATTTTACTTACAATACCAGTAAAATTTTAGCGGTTAACGAAGCCGCAAATTTACCTGAATATCAAAAAGCTTTGGGTCATCCAATCTCCAGTGTAGTTGCGCCTTCTGCTACCGCATCAACAAATCCTGGATACATTAGTACCATGTTAATATCAAAGGGTCTTTTTCAAAGTCAGGCAGAAATTGATGCTGCACCGAAACAACTTTTATCAAGAGATGTAAAGCCAGGCGATATCAGATATGTTGATCAGAATGGTGATGGAATTATTAACGACTTGGATAGAGTTAGAACCGATTTCAATTTTGTACCTAAAGCATACTTTGGTTTTGGAGCTTCACTAGCATTTAAGAATTTAGATATGAACTTCTTATTTCAGGGAACAAGTGGCCGTTCTATTTACATTCAGCAGCTTGTAAATGCTGGAACCACCAATAACGGTTTCTTAAATCAGTTTAGTGTGGATAGATGGACACCAACAACTGCGGATGCACAATTTCCTAGATTACTTTTATCTGATCGTGGAAACAACACAGCCAACTCAGATTTTTGGATCCGTTCAGGCGATTACATTCGATTGAAAAATGTAGAGTTGGGCTACAGTCTTTCTGCTTCAACCCTTAAAAAATTAAAGATAAGCCAGCTTAGGTTTTTTGTTAGTGGATTAAACCTACTTACTTTCGATAAACTTAATGGTTTACCAGTCGACCCAGAATTGCCAGAATCGGGTTATGCATCAAGCATTGGTGGTATCAATAGTGCCTCTTATCCATATATGAAAATTTATTCTTTCGGTATGAATCTGAAATTTTAATTGAGCAGAAAATGAAAAAAAATATATTCTATATCGTTTTATTTACAACAGCAATTTATTTCGCTGGATGTAAAAAATCAGAGTTCTTGCAAGATGGTTCTTTTAGTGGAACAAATGATATCACAGAAGCACAACTTTGGGCTAATCCTGATTATGCAAGAAACTTCTTAAATAATGTTTATTCGGTTTTAACCGATAGATATAACTTAACCGATGGAGCAATTTTAGCCTCGGGGAGTGATGAAGCTGTTAACTCAAACTTAAACTCCACAATTAATACCTATAACAACGGAACATGGAGTCCTGTAAGAACTTTTGATGATGTTTATTCGGATATGTATGTAGGCATCCGTAAAGCGAACATGTTCTTAGAGAAAGTTGATGGAAGTGCAATTATCCCAATTGATGAGTTGTTACCAGCAAATGTACCAGCAAATCAAACCTATGAAGCTCAAGTTGCCCGTTTAAAAGGGCAGGCATTATTCTTAAGAGCTTTTTTTGAATTTGAATTGCTAAAACGCTATGGCTCTTTTCCAATTGTTACACGTACGCTGGCTGTAGATGATAACTTGGATTTACCAAGAAATACATTTGATCAGTGTGTAAAGCAAATATCAGATGATTGTGAAGAGGCAATTTCAAGACTACCTTTATCGCCAACAGAATGGAGAACAACAGATAGAGGACGAGCAACACAAACTGCAGCAATGGCTTTAAAAGCAAGATTATTGTTGTACGCTGCTAGTCCACAATACAATCCATCAAATGATTTAACAAAATGGCAATTAGCTGCTGATGCTGCTAAAAGAGTTATGGATACCGGTAAACACAGCATTTACACATCTTATCCAAATATTTGGCTTTGGAACGTGGGGGCATTTAATGCAGAAACCATTTTTGCAACTAGTACATTGAATACCGTTACAATTGAAACTAACAATGCGCCAATTAGTTACGACGCAGCAAACGGCAGAACAAACCCAACACAAGATTTGGTTGATGCATTTGAAATGCGAACTGGCAGAGCGATTACGGATGCTGCTTCAGGATATGTAGCTAGTGCTCCTTACACCAATCGCGATCCTCGCTTAAATTTTGCGATTATGTACAATGGCTCTACATTTAAAGGTAAAACAGTTGACACTTACGTTGGTGGTAAAGACGGACTGAATTTAAATGTAAATGCAACAAAAACTGGTTATTATATGCGTAAATACTTGAGTGAAAGCGCATCTTGGGCAGGCACTACAACTAATATTCGTCGTCCTTGGATATTTTTTAGATATGCAGAGATATTGCTAAATTATGCCGAAGCTTTAAACGAGGCACAAGGTGTTGGGGCAATGCCACAAGTACTTTCTTCAATTAATTTAATTCGTGCCCGTAGCGGTGTAGCTATGCCTGCATTGCAAACAACTAATTCAGCAGGAAACGGTTATGTAGCACCTACTCAGGTTGAGCTACGTAAGCGTATACGTAACGAGCGTAGAGTAGAGTTATGTTTTGAAGAACACCGCTTTTTTGATGTTAGAAGATGGAAGGAAGGAGAATCGACTTTCAATAAAGCCGTAAGCGGAATGCGTATTATTCAAACTGGTACAAATACCTTTACCTACACACCTTTTGTTGTAGAAAACAGAGTGTTTACTGCAAAAAACTATTTATATCCAATTGCTCAAAATGAATTAAATAGGGCGCCTGCTTTAGGTCAAAATACTGGTTATTAATTGTTAAATTAAATTTAGGTTAATTTTAGTGGGCGGTGGCAATACCGTCCACTAATTAATTATTAGTTTTACGTTATTAATCATTTTTTAAAACAATACGTTATGCTTAAATCTATTTCTAGAGTTTTTATAATTTGCCTCTCGCTGTTTTCTTCAATTTGTTTTGCTCAGGTTAGCTCTATTCAAAATATTCAGGCCCGTAAAATTCAAAGCCTTAATGGTAAATGGAATTATATTGTAGATCCGTATGAAAATGGATTTTACGATTACAGACACGAACCATTTGACCAATCGAAAACTGGTACGGGAGGTTTTTTTGATGATAAAGAACAGGTAAATAAAAGTGAATTAATAGAATACAATTTTGATGGTTCGCCTCAAATGAATGTTCCTGGCGACTGGAACTCACAATCAGAAAAACTCGAACTTTATGAAGGCACTGTATGGTTAAGACGAAAATTTAATGCACAGCCAGAAAAAGGCAAGCGTTATTTTGTTTATTTCGGTGCTGTTAACTATGAAGCTCATGTTTACCTGAATGGCAAAAAATTGGGTATCCATAAAGGGGGATTTACGCCATTTCAATTTGAAGTAACTGGAAAATTAAAATCTGGAAATAACTCATTGGTTGTTAAGGCCGATAATACAAGGAAACCTGATGAAATACCAACTGTTAATACCGATTGGTGGAATTATGGAGGTATAACCCGCGATGTTTATTTAGCAGAATTACCCGAGCATTTTATTGCTGATTACAAAATGCAGCTTGAAAAGGGCAGTAACAATTCAATTAGCTTCTCTTTAAAACTTGCTGATGCTTTTGCAGGTCAGGAAGTTTCGGTTTCTATTCCCGAATTAAATCTTAAAAAAGATTATAAAACAGATAGCGAAGGTAAAATAAGTGAGGTTTTTATTTGGAATAACCTTAGCCTTTGGTCGCCAGAAAACCCTAAGCTTTATACAGTAAATATTAAATCTGCAAATGAAAATATTGAAGATAAAATTGGTTTCAGAACTATTGAAGTAAAGGGCGATAGTATTTTACTAAATGGGAAATCGGTTTTCTTTCGCGGAATTTCTATGCATGATGAGAATCCGCTTTTGCAGGGACGTTTACGTTCGCAAGGAGATATGCGTATGATGTTGCAATGGGCTAAAGATTTGAACTGTAATTACGTTCGTTTGGCTCATTATCCTCATAACGAAGAAATGATTCGCCTGGCCGATGAAATGGGCTTACTGGTTTGGGCTGAAGTTCCTGTTTACTGGACCATCAGCTGGGAAAATCCAGTTACATATGCAAATGCAAAACAACAGTTAACCGATTTAATTTCTCGTGATAAAAACAGAGCCAGTGTTGTGGTTTGGTCAATTGGTAACGAAACACCATTAAGCGCACCTAGACTTAGTTTTATGAGTAATCTGGCAGAAACTGCACGATCTTTAGATGATACAAGACTTGTTGCTGCGGCATTAGAAGTTCATCGTGAAGGTAATACCATGATTTTGAATGATCCACTTGGTGAAAAGATAGATTTGGTAAGCTTTAATGAATACGCTGGCTGGTATTTTGGCGGTGTACCAAGCGAAATTACCAAATATGATTTTAATATTAAATACAATAAACCAGTAGTAATTACAGAGTTTGGGGGCGATGCCTTAGGCGGTTTTCATGCTGATGAAAACACACGATGGAGTGAAGAATATCAGGAAGCGTTATATAAAAACCAGCTGACTATGTTAAGCAAAATATCGTCACTTCGTGGTATCATTCCATGGATTTTAGCTGATTTCCGTTCTCCGAGAAGACAACATCCAGTTTACCAAAATTTTTGGAACCGTAAAGGGGTTATGACCGAAACAGGCAAAAAGAAGAAAGCCTATTTTGTGCTTAAAAACTTTTACAATCAAATCCAAGAAAAATATAAATAAGGCTTTCCAAATTTCAAGATAAATAAATATGAAAAAATATCTTCCGTTTGCACTTCTTTTAGCATTTCCTTTTACAGATGCTTTAGCGCAGGATAAAAAAATTGAAAAGAAAATCGATTCAGTTTTAAAACTGATGACTTTAGATGAAAAAATTGGTCAGCTAAATCAATATACTGGAGGCGATGCAACTGGTCCAATTACCAACAATCCAAATAAGCTAAAGGATATAAAAGAAGGTAAACTTGGCTCCCTGTTAAATGTAAAAGGAGCTGCCGAAACCAGAAAGGTACAAGAAGCTGCAATGCAATCGCGGATGAAAATTCCTTTGCTTTTTGGTTTAGATGTAATTCATGGTTATCGAGTTACTTTTCCTATTCCTTTAGCAGAAGCTGCAAGCTGGGATTTGGCTGAAATGGAAAATGCAGCACGGGTTGCCGCAAGAGAAACAGCTGCATCTGGTGTACATTGGACATTCGCACCGATGGTGGATATTGCTCGCGATCCGCGATGGGGCAGGGTAATGGAAGGCGCAGGAGAAGATACTTATTTAGGTTCGCAAATAGCAAAAGCCCGTGTTCATGGTTTTCAGGGAAAGGGTTTAGGAAACCTTGATGCCATTATGGCTTGCGCAAAACACTTTGCCGCTTATGGTGCTGCAATTGCAGGGAGAGATTATAACGCCGTAGATATGAGCGAACATACTTTGTGGGAAACTTATTTACCTCCTTTTAAAGCTGCGCTTGATGCTGGTGCGGCAACTTTTATGAATTCTTTTAATACTTTAAATGGTATACCAGCTACAGGAAATACTTACCTACAACGCGATATTTTAAAAGGTAAATGGAAGTATACAGGTTTTGTGGTGAGTGATTGGGGTTCGATAGGGGAAATGATTAATCATGGTTACGCAAAAAATAAATCTGAAGCAGCAGAATTAGCCATAAAAGCAGGTAGCGATATGGACATGGAAAGTAGAAGCTATTTACCATCTCTTGCTAAACTGGTTCAGGATAAAAAAGTATCTGTTGCATTGATAGACGATGCTGTTAGAAGAATTTTACGTAAGAAATTCGAATTGGGGCTGTTTGATGATCCTTATCGTTTCAGTAATGTAGAACGTGAAAAAAAGGAATTAAACTCAGCTGAAAATAGAGCCGCATCATTAAAAATGGCAGAGAAAAGTATAGTACTGTTAAAAAACGAAAAACAAACATTACCTCTTTCTAAAGATTTAAAAAAGATAGCCGTTATCGGACCATTAGCAAAATCAGAGAAAGATATGCAGGGCTTTTGGTCTATAGCATGGGAAAACGATAAGCTGGTTTCTTTGTACGAAGGGTTAAAAAATAAAGTAGGAGATAAAGCAGAACTTTTATACGCCAAAGGCTGTGGAATTTCTGATAGTTCAAAAACAGGTTTTGCAGAGGCCGTAGAGGTAGCTAAACAAGCTGATGTGGTAATTATTGCTGCAGGCGAAACTTTGGATATGAGTGGTGAAGCAAAAAGCAAAACTAATATTCATATTCCTGGTGTTCAGGAAGATTTAATAAAAGCCATCCAAGCTACAGGTAAGCCAGTTGTGGTGCTGCTTATGGCGGGTCGTCCGTTAATTTTTAACTGGACAGCCGATAACGTTCCAGCGATAATGTATACCTGGTGGTTAGGTAGCGAAGCCGGTAATGCAATGGCAAATGTTTTGTTTGGCGATTATAATCCCGCAGGAAAACTTCCAATGACTTTCCCTCGTAGCGAAGGTCAAATTCCACTTTATTACAATTATTTAAGTACAGGTCGTCCTTCAAATAGCGATAAAGATAGAAACTATAAATCAGCATACCTGGACTCGCCAAATAGTCCTCGATTTGCATTTGGCCATGGTTTAAGTTATACAACTTTCGATTATAGCGCATTATCGCTTAGCAAAACTCAACTTACAATGAACGATAAAATTAACGTGAGTTTCACTTTAAAAAATACAGGTAAATATGATGGCGAAGAAGTTGTTCAATTGTATTTGCAAGATAAGTTTGCATCAGTAGTTAGACCAGTAAAAGAACTTAAAGATTTTCAAAAAGTTAGTTTAATGGCTGGAGAAGCTAAAAACATAAGCTTTACTATTGATAAAGAAAAACTATCCTTTTACAACCAACAATTAAAGTGGGGTGCAGAAGCAGGCGATTTCAAACTAATGATTGGTACCGCATCAGATAAAATTAAACTAGAAAAAGATTTCACATTAACGAACTAAAACATCGGTTAATAAAATAATCAGCATTTAAATCATCCATGTTAAAAAGCTTAAAACTGAAAAAGAATACACTTTTATTGTTCGCAATATTAAGTTTTGCCTTAACTTCTTTTTCGCAAAATCCAGGAAGGCAGCTCATCAGCTTAAACGATGGCTGGGCATTTCAAAAAGAAAACGGTCAATCAATAAACGTTAATATTCCGCATACATGGAATGATAAAGATGTTTTAGACGATGCACCAGGTTATTATCGTGGACTAGGTATTTATAAACGAAAACTTAAATTAGATCAATCATCAAAAGGAAAAGAAATTTTTCTTGTTTTTAATGGTGTTGCTCAAGAGGCTGAAATTTTGATTAACGGTAAAAGTGCTGGTAAGCATATTGGGAGTTATACAAGATTTACAGTTTCCATTACGAAGTTTTTAAATTTTACGGATGATGTAATTGAAGTTAGGGCTAACAATCGTTTTAACGAAAATATTCCACCTTTAACTGCAGATTTTACCTTTTTTGGTGGTTTATATCGTAATGTAAATTTGTTAATTACCGAACCTGTTCATTTTACGCAAAATGATAATGGAAGTTCGGGTGTATATATTACTACACCACAGGTATCAGCTAATTTAGCAAGCATTCAGGTTAAAAGTTTAATTGATAATTCGTCATCAACGACTAAAAAGATTCAAATTGATAATCGTTTAATAAATGCAGACGGTAAGGAAATTGCTTCACAAAATTCAGTAGTTAGCATTGCTTCTGGAGAAAATAAAATAATAGTTCAGGATTTTAAAACTGTTAAACAACCCAAACTTTGGTCGCCTGAAAACCCTTATTTGTATCGAATTATTACAAAAATAAGTGATGCTAGTTCAAAGGTTGTATTAGATCAGATTTCAAATCCATTAGGATTTAGATGGTTTAAGTTTGATGCAGAGAAAGGTTTTTTTCTGAATGATAAACCATTGAAAATCATTGGTGCAAGTCGCCATCAGGATTATGAAGGTCTAGGTAATGCTGTTCCAGATGCACTACAAACTAAAGATGTGGAATTGCTTAAACAAATGGGCGGTAACTTTTTAAGAATAGCACACTACCCGCAAGATCCGCTAATATTGGAGGCCTGCGATCGGTTAGGCATTCTGGCATCATTAGAAGTGCCCTTGGTTAATACCATTACCGAATCTGAAGCCTTTACAACCAACAGCCTGAATATGCAAACTGAAATGATTAAACAAAATTTTAATCATCCAAGCGTGGTAATTTGGGCTTACATGAACGAAATTTTATTACGCCCTAAGTTTGTAAATGATAAGCCTCGCCAGGAAATCTATTTCAATCATATCCGCGAATTGGCTCAAAAATTAGAAAACTTAACCAGAAAACTTGATCCATCAAGATATACAATGTTGGTTAACCACGGGGCTTTTGATAATTACAATAGAGTTGGATTAACGAAGATACCAATGATTGTTGGATGGAATTTATATTCAGGTTGGTACTCTGGAATACCAGCTGATTTCGGAAAATTTTTAGATCGCCATCATAAAGAATTACCTGATAAACCATTTTTAGTTACTGAATACGGTGCTGATGCTGATCCAAGAATTCGTTCTTTTCAACCAGTTCGATTTGATAAAAGCGTAGAATATGCTACTAAATTTCATCAAACGTATTTAAACGCAATGTTAGAGCGGCCATTTGTAAGTGGTGGAATGGCTTGGAATTTAGCCGATTTTAATTCTGAAACCCGCGAGGAAACCATGCCACATATCAATAATAAGGGTTTGTTAACCATTGGTCGCCAACCGAAAGATACTTATTTCCTTTATCAGGCTTATCTTTCTGATAAACCTTATTTAAAAATCACTTCTGCGCAATGGAAAACCAGAGCAGGCATAGCCGACTCTTTAAAGTTAACCAGCACACAACCTCTACAAGTGGCTACAAACCAAAAAAGTGCAGAGCTGTTTTTGAATGGTAAAAGCCTTGGAGTTAAAGAAGCAACCGATCATATTTGCGAATGGCAGGTTCCTTTTATTGATGGTATGAATCAGATTAAAGTTGTTTCGGGATTTAATACCGATGAAGCTGATATTGATTTCCAGCTGCAACCTTATAAATTTTCTGATAAAATCCCTTTTGAGAATATTAACATCCTTTTAGGTTCAAAACGCTTTTATATTGATGAGAAAAATCAGCAATTATGGTTACCAGATCAACCTTACAAAACAGGTAGTTGGGGTTGGATAGGCGGAGAAGCGTACAAAGGAACCAATAATAGGATTTTATATGGAAGCGATAAAAATATTCTTCAAACAGATAATGATCCGGTATATCAAACCCAACAAGTAGGAATTAAGCAGTTTAAATTCGATGTGCCAGATGGAGAGTATGAACTGGTTCTGCATTTCGCTGAATTAGTAGGTGGCGAAACTAAGGAGGCTTTAGCTTATAATTTAGATAATAACCATAAAAAAGAGATAGAAGAACAACGCATTTTCAATGTCGCAATTAACAATGTTCTTTTTCTCGAGCAACTAAATCTGGCCAAAGATTTCGGATATACAAAAGCAGTAGAGAAAAAAACAAGGTTAACCATTCAAAACGGAAAAGGTATTTCAGTCGAATTTAATGAAATTATAGGAAAACCTGTTTTAAACGCGATACAGTTAAGAAAGATATATTAATTCTCAAACATGAAAAATTTACCTGTACGTATTTTATCAGTTGATGTATTAAGAGCGATAACAATGTTCTTAATGATCTTTGTTAACGACGTGGCAGGCGTACGAAATATTCCAGAATGGATAGAACATACTAAAGCAGAAGTTGACGGTATGGGCTTTTCAGATCTCATCTTTCCAGCATTTTTGTTTATTGTTGGTTTATCATTACCATTTGCAATAAAAGGCAGAATAGATAAAGGAAAGCCGTTTTCTTCAATCGCCATGTATATTCTGTTAAGATCAACAGCGCTTATAGTAATGGGATTTTTTCAAGTTAATCTAGAAAACTATAATAATGAAGCTGCACTTTTACCTTATTCAATTTATACAATTCTGATTACCATTTCTTTTTTTATGATATGGTTAGATTATCCTCAAAGTTTTTCAAAAGTTAAAAAGTTAGCGTTTATTATTACTGGTGTTTTGCTTTTAGCAATTCTCGCATTAATATATCGAGGGGGGAATGCAACACATGTTGAAGGATTAAAACCACATTGGTGGGGTATTTTAGGTATAATTGGATGGGCTTATTTGGTATCTGCATTTGTTTTTCTACTTAGTAAAGGAAATTTAATGGCTTTAATCTTGGCATTCTTCGTGTTTGCAGGAATAAATATCAGTGTTCACATGAATTTATTAAATCTTCGCTTATGGATAATTGGAGATGCCTCATCAATTACCTTAATGGTAGGTGGGATTATTATTTCCTTACTATATACTCGGTTTGTTAATAATAAGGATTATAGGGATTTTTGGATACAGCTTGCATTAATAGGTTTAACTTCAATTGCTTTTGGCATGTTTATCCGCCCTTATGCTGGTGGAATTTCAAAAATATATGCAACTCCTGCATGGGTGTTTATTTGCATGGGCATAACCCTTCTGGTTTTTAAATTGCTAATTTTTCTGGTTGACATTAAAGGAAAAAATAATTGGTTTAATGTGATCAAGCCTGCAGGTACAAGCACCTTAACTTGTTACCTAATCCCTTACTTACTTTACTCCGTTTTCACGCTGTTTCATTTTCATTTTCCTAAATTTTTAAGTAATGGGTTTGGTGGTATAGTAAGGTCTTTTTTTATAGCTTTTTTGGTAATTGGTATTGTTTCTTATTTAGAAAAAAAGCGACTGCGTTTAAAGGTTTAATTCTAAAATATGTTTAAAAAAATAAAATATTTATTTTTAATAAGTTTTCTGTTTATCAGTTATTTATCGTCGGCACAGCAAAGTATACGTTTAAATAATAACTGGGAATTTATTAAGCAAGATTTGGGTGGCATTTGGGAGTCTGTTCGCCCGGTAGGTTTAGGTAACCCCGAATCTGTTCCATTGTGGCAAAACGTTACTTTACCGCATTGCGTTAATGCAGAAGATGCGGTAGATCCCGATGTTAATTATTATCAAGGGCCAGCTTGGTATCGAACACAGTTGGCTGTCGAAAATCCTTATCAAAAAGGTAGAACAATTCTACATTTTGAAGGTGCAGGACAAAAAACCGAGGTTTATATTTATACAACAAAAGTAGGGGCGCATGTTGGTGGTTACGATGAGTGGACAGTTGATATAACAGATGCTGTTGAAGCTTTCAAGAAAAGTGATGTTTATAAAAAACAGTTCAAAGGTAAAGTTCCAATTTCGGTAAGAACCGATAATTCGAGGGATTTAGAAATGATTCCTTCTAATTTATCAGATTTTAATGTTTATGGCGGTATTTATCGTTACCTCAATTTAGTTTATTTACCAGCGCTTTCTATAGATAAAATGTTTGCAAAAGCTGAGGTAGATTCTCTCGGTAAATTGGGTAAGCTCAACGTAAAAGCCAGGTTTTATAATCCAAATCATTACGGAGGAGGTAGTTATCGATTAAAACTGATTGATCCGAGTGGAAAAATTGTTAATGAAACATATAAGAAATTCGAAATAAGTGAAGATTTACAGTTATTAAACATAGAAGTTAAAAAACCAATACTTTGGTCACCAGATAAGCCCGCACTATACACAGTACAATATGAAATCATCTCCTCAGAAAGTAATTATAAAGGCGAAGAAAAAATCGGTTTCAGAAATATAAATTTTGCTGAAAAAGGGCCTTTTAAGCTAAACGGAAAGCGGTTGTTGCTTCGTGGTACGCACCGCCACGAAGACCAGGCGGGTTTAGCTGCTGCAATGACAGAAGACCTTATCCGAAAGGAAATGGTAATGATGAAAGAAATGGGTGTAAATTTTATTCGCTTAGGTCATTATCAGCAATCGCGTATCGTTTTAAATCTTTGTGATAGTTTGGGTATTCTCGTTTGGGAAGAAATTCCCTGGTGCCGCGGAGGTTTAGGTGGCGATATTTATAAGCAACAAGCCGGAACGATGTTAAAAAATATGATTGAGCAACATTACAATCATCCATCCATTATGATTTGGGGTTTAGGCAATGAAAACGATTGGCCTGGAGATTTTCCCGAATTTGATAAAGAAAAAATCAGAACCTTTATGAAGGAGCTGAACGATTTATCACATAAAATGGATGCATCTCGATATACCGCCATTAGAAGATGCGATTTCTGCAGTGATATTGTTGATGTGTATTCGCCTTCTATTTGGGCTGGTTGGTACCGCGGTGTTTATACCGATTACAAACAAGTGTCGGAAGATGAGTTTAAGAAAGTAAAACGTTTTTTACACGTAGAATGGGGAGGCGATAGCCATGCAATGCGCCATTCAGAAAATCCTGATAAGGCTTTAAGTAAAATTAAAACAGGCGGAAGCGCCGATGAACGTGCAGGTGATGCCTCGTTATATGGAGGGGCAGCAAGAATTTCAAAAGATGGAGATTGGAGTGAATCGTACATAACAAATCTGATAGATTGGCATTTAAAAGAGCAAGAAACTATGCCTTGGTTGAGCGGAACTGCATATTGGCCTTTCAAAGATTTTTCGACCCCTGTTCGACCTGATAATCCTGTACCGTATATGAACCAGAAAGGGGTGGTAGAACGCGACCTAACTAAAAAAGAGTCTTACTACGTTTTTCAATCTTATTGGACAGATAAACCCATGATCCACATTTATGGTCATACCTGGCCCGTACGTTGGGGTGATGAAGGCGAAGAAAAAATGGTTAAAGTTTATGCCAATTGCACTGAAGCCGAAATGTTTTTAAATGGTAAAAGCTTTGGAATCAAGAAACGCAATAGCCAGGATTACCCTGCAGCAGGCTTGAGATGGAATTTACCTTTCGCAAAAGGCGAAAACATAGTAAAGGTAATTGGTAAAAAGGGAAAGGAAATGGTAACGGATGAAATTAAATTCAATTACCAAACAGAGAAGTGGGAAAAACCTGCAAAAATGGAGTTGAAAAAGATAAGCCAACAAGGAGACGAAGCAACTGTCGAAGTAAAATTATATGACAACAAAGGCGTACAATGCTTAGATGCCATTAGCTGGATCAATTTCGGATTAACTGGCGATGGAAAATTACTCGATAACCTTGGAACATCTTCAGGATCTAGAAAAGTTCAGGCTTACAACGGACGAGCAATAATCAGTATAAAATTAAATAAAGGTAAAAGTGTTGTTTCTGTTAAGTCAGAAGGATTACCAACCGTATTTACAGAGCTTTAAATTATGAAAAGAACCCTATCAATTACATTAGTTAGCTTATTTTATTTAATGTTAACATCTTTTTCGGCTTTAAGTCCATCCAAAGGGACTGTAGAGCAGGAAGCGGAAGCCGTTTTGAAAAAACAAATTTTAAAAGAAGCAAATTGGGCTCTAAAAGAGAAACCTATAACGGTAACAGCGTCATCATCGCCAAGAAGTGCAGGTGGAAAACACGATTTCTTTTCGGAGGCTGATTATTTTTGGCCAGATCCTAAAAACCCTGATGGGCCATACATCAATAGAGATGGTTTAACCAATCCTGATAACTTTTTGGAGCACAGAAAAGCTATGGTTCGCTTGAGCAAGATTATTGGTGTTCTGGCCTCTGCCTATAAAATTACTGGCGACGAGAAATATGTAAAGCAAGCTGTTTTACATTTAAAGGCCTGGTTTATTAATCCTGAAACCTTAATGAATCCTAACTTACTTTATGCACAGGCGGTTAAAGGTAAGTTTACTGGTCGTAATTATGGTATTATCGATACTATACATTTAATGGAAGTTGCGCAAGGTGCATTAATTATGGAAAAGGCAAAAGCTTTTGATAATGAAACTGCAAGGGGAGTTAAAAAATGGTTTGCCGACTATATATTATGGTTAAATACGAGTAAACCTGGTATTCAAGAGAAAACAGTTAAAAACAACCACGCCACCTGTTGGGCAATGCAAGTTGCCTCATTCGCTAAACTTTGTGGAGATCAAAATATGCTCGATTCCATTAAAACCAATTTCAAAACCAACTTACTCCCAAACCAAATGGCAGTTGATGGAAGTTTTCCTTTGGAAATGGCACGTACTAAGCCTTATGGTTACGCTATTTTTAATTTAGATGCGATGACCATGCTTTGTCAAATTTTATCAACCCCAAAAGAAAATCTTTGGAATTTTAGTACTGCAGATGGAAAATCAATAAAAAAAGGGATTTCATTTTTATATCTTTTTATAGCTGATAAAAGCAAATGGACGTTAGCGCCAGATGTTATGTATTGGGATAATTGGCCAGTTGCACAACCCTTCTTGCTTTTTGGTGCCAATGCATATAACGAAACAAGCTGGCTAAATACATGGAAGAAATTAGAACACCAACCACAGATAGAAGAAGTTATTAGAAATCTGCCAATCCGTAATCCTTTAATTTGGTTATAAAAATGGCATTTAAAGGAAAAGTTAATATTGTGGTTTTGTGTATAACGATGCTGTTTATTACACATCAAGGATTCGCACAAAAATGGGAGTCTCAATTTGTAAAAATTGAATCAAATGGCCGTTTAAAGTATATTGCTGATGAAATGGGAAATATTATACCTGATTTTAGCAGAGTAGGTTATCATCAAAATACTAAAGTAATACCAGAAGTTAAGGTCGTTTTAACGCTTAGTGCAACAGGCGACTCTGATCAGCAAAAAATTCAACAGGCCATAGATGATTTATCAAAAAAACAAGCTGACAAAAATGGTATTCGGGGAGCGATTTTACTAAAAAAAGGTACCTATAAAATCCCCGAAAGTTTAAAAATATTAGCCAGTGGAATTGTACTTCGTGGTGAAGGCGAAGAAACAAGATTAATAGCTACTGGAAGAGGTAAACGAAAAACAATCATCGCTTCTGGAAATGGAAAAGTAAATGAAATTAAGGATACACGGGTGAAGATTACAAATCATTACGTTCCAGTTGGGGCGAAAAGTTTTGCAATCGCATCAACACAAGGTTTAAATGTCGGCGATCAAATTATAGTTTATCGACCAGGTACCGACAAATGGATTAAGGATCTAAAAATGGATCAGATTGAACCTGGTACACGTACTGTTCAATGGATAGCCGCAGACTATAATTTGCAATTTGAAAGAGTAATAACGGCAATTAAAGGCAATGAAATTACAATAGATAATCCTGTTGTAATGGCAATGGAGGATCAATATGGAGGAGGAGAAATTTACAAGTATAATTTTAATGGTCGCATTGCTGAAGTTGGGATTGAGAATTTATATCTCGAATCTGAATATGAAGGCGACATAGATGAAGAACACGGTTGGGATGCCATTTCTTTTAACAAAATAGAAAACAGCTGGATTAAGAATGTAACGAGTCGTTATTTTGGATATTCTTGCGTTAACTTAGGTAACGACAGCAAGCAAATTACGGTTCAGGATAGTAAATGTCTTGAGCCAAAGTCGCAAATTATTGGCGGTAGGAGGTATTCCTTTAACAATGACGGACAGCTTAATCTTTTTATGAACTGTTTCGCATCAGAAGGTAGGCACGATTATGTAACGGGTGCAAAGGTTTGTGGACCTAATGTTTTTTACAATTGTAAATCTGAAAATGCCAAAGCAGATATTGGTCCACATCATCGCTGGGCAGTTGCTACACTTTACGATAATGTTGTTACCGATGGCGAAATTAATATTCAGGATAGAGGAAACTGGGGTACAGGTCATGGTTGGTCTGGTGTTAATCAAGTACTATGGAATTGTACGGCGGTTAAGGCGGCCGTTCAAAGTCCATACGTAAGTGGTAAAAACTATGCAATTGGATTAAAAGCTAAGAAATATGATGGTCGTTTAGCAGAAAGACCAAATGGTGTTTGGGAAGGGCAAAACAAAGATGGTTTAAATCCTAAATCTCTTTATTTAAAACAAGTAGAAGAAAGTAAAAAGTAATTATATGAACTTAAGGATTAAAATATCTGGCTTAATGTTATTGTCTTTTAGTGTTGTAAATGCACAAAAGACTGATGTTGCAAAAGCGTTTAAACTGGCTGAAAAACAGACAGATTTATTAGTTAAAAATGTAGATTCAGCCAGAAAGTTAAAACCTAATCTGGTTTCGCCCAGAACAGTAGAAAAAGGTCAGTTTAAAATGGTCGTTTCTAAAGATTGGACCAGCGGCTTTTTTCCTGCAGAGCTTTGGTACTTTTATGAATACACAAAGGATAAAAAGTGGCTTGATTTAGCAAAAAAATATACACAGGATATTAAAAAGGAACAATTTAATAAAGGGACACATGATTTAGGTTTTATGATTTACTGTCCTTTTGGTAATGGTTACAAAATTACAAAAGATACAGCCTATCGCTCCGTTATCATTCAGGCGGCTAAATCACTATCAACAAGGTTTAATAAAACTGCTGGTGTATTGAAATCTTGGGATCATAATGGCGATAAATGGAAATTTCCTGTTATTATCGATAATATGATGAATCTGGAATTACTTTTTGAAGCGACTAAGTTTACTGGCGATTCATCATTTTATAAAATTGCTATTTCTCATGCCGATAACACAATCAAAAATCACTTCCGTACAGATTTCAGTTCTTACCATGTTATCGATTACGATACTACTCAAAATGGTAAGGTTTTACAAAAATTAACCGCTCAGGGTTATTCAAACGAATCGGCCTGGGCACGCGGACAAGCTTGGGCATTGTACGGATATACCATGTGTTTTAGAGAAACTAAAAAACAAACCTATTTAGAACAGGCTGATGGAATTGCAAACTTTATTTTAAGTTCAAAAATCACGCCTGAAGATGGTATTCCTTATTGGGACTACAACGATCCAAAAATACCGAATGTATCTCGAGATGCTTCAGCTGCTTCAATTACAGCTTCAGCGCTATACGAACTAGCAAAATACAGTAAAAATGGTAAGCAATATAAGGCAGCAGCCGATAAAATTTTGCTTTCGTTAAGCACGAAATATATAAGTAAACCTGGCGATAATTATGGTTTTATTTTAGAGCACAGTACAGGCCACTTACCTGCGAAATCTGAAATTGACGTACCGATTAATTACGCAGATTACTATTACCTTGAGGCATTATTAAGAAGTAAAAAATAGGAAATATGAGGTTAGTTAAAATTTTAATTGGTTTTACGTTCTTAGGTGCATTTGTTTTTATGTCTATGCGCTCCGATAATGTCGCAATTCGCAAAAAAGTTATTATAGGCTATGTTGGCGGTTATAAAGGCCTGGCCGATTTAAGTAAAATCGATGCAAATAAACTAACACACATAAATTATGCTTTTATCAATGTTAAAAATAACAGGGCTTTCTTAAATAGAGAAGCAACAGATACCGTAAATTTTCAAAACCTTAATAAACTTAAAAAAGTTAACCCTGATATTAAAATTTTGATTTCTATTGGTGGATGGTCGTGGAGTGAGAACTTTTCTGATGCTGCATTAACAGACACCTCTAGAAAAGCATTTGCTTCGAGTGCTGTCAAAATCATCGAAAAGTATAATTTGGATGGGGTAGATGTAGATTGGGAATATCCTGGTATTTCTGGTGAAGAAGGAAATGTTTATCGACCAGAAGACAAAGAGAATTTTACGTTAATGCTAAAGGAATTGAGATTGGAACTCGATACTTTAGAGAAAAGTCGGAATACAAAAAAGCTATTAACAATTGCAGTTGGTGGTTTCACTAATTTCATTAAGCATACGGAGATGGATAAAGTGCAACAATATCTCGATTACGTAAATTTGATGACTTACGATTTTTACAGTGCAACTATTGCAGGACACCACACAAATCTTTATCCTTCAAAAACAATAACTGCTGAACATAGCGCAGATAAAACTTTTAAAGAATTTTTAGCGGCTGGGGTTCCAGCTAATAAATTGGTAATGGGAATAGCATTTTATAGTCGTGCTTTTACTTTAAAACCTAACTCAATTAATGGTTTAGGTGATTCTGTACTAAGTAGTAGATATGGAAAAGGTTATACTTTTATAAAAGATAGTTTAATTAATAAAAATGGCTTTATATTTTATCGGGATAAAGAAGCAAAAGCACCCTATATTTTTAATAAAACAACTAAAGAATATATGACTTTTGATGATGAAGAATCGGTAAAGGAGAAGTGTAAATACGTACTTAAAAATGATATGGGCGGTGTAATGTTTTGGGAATATAGCTCTGATATGAATGACTATTTGCTTAATCAAATTAATAAAACTTTAAAATAAAACGATTACAATAAATTAATAATATTGCATCAGAACATTATAGAAATAAAACGAGTGATGAAAATGAAACAAAATCTAAGTCTAATTTTAGTTTTGGCAACGGCGTTTACCGCTGGCGCTCAAACAAAAAAAGCTAATAATTCTGCAGCTAAACCTGTTCAGGCTTATACAGTAGGTAATAAAAAAGTATCGGTGTATGTTACCGCTCAAAATTCTGATTTAAGAATCCGCAAAACAGAAAGCTTAAATTTCGTGACAAATAAACAGCCTTTTGAAACTGAGCCTTGTATATTCATCGATCCGACAGTAAAATACCAGACTTTGGTTGGTATTGGTGGCGCCTTAACCGATGCTTCTGCCGAAACATTTGCAAAGCTATCTAAGAAAAATCAAGATGAGTTGATGGAGAAATACTATAATCCAAATAGTGGGATTGGATATACTTTAGCACGTACTAATATTGCAAGTTGCGATTTCTCAAGCGGTAGTTATAGCTACGTTCAGGATAACGATAAAGAATTAAAAACCTTTAGTGTTGCACACGATGAGGAATTTAAAATCCCGTTAATTAAGAAAGCTATCAAAGCTGCTGGCGGCAAACTTCCATTATACGTAAGCCCATGGTCGCCACCATCGTGGATGAAAGACAATAACAACGTACTTGGAGGCGGGCATTTACTTCCAGCATATCGTCAAAGTTGGGCAAATCATTATGTGAAATTTATAAAAACCTACGAATCTATGGGCATGCCTATTTGGGGTTTAACTGTTCAAAATGAACCTATGGCAAAACAAAAGTGGGAATCTTGTATTTACACTGCCGAAGAAGAACGTGATTTTATTAAAAATTTCTTAGGACCAACGCTTCACAAATCTGGTTTAGCTTCAAAAAAACTAATTGCATGGGATCATAACCGCGATCAGATCTTTCAGAGAGCTTCGACCATATTAAACGATAAAGACGCGGCGAAATATGTATGGGGTATTGGTTTTCATTGGTACGAAACCTGGACAGGTAGCAACATGCAGTTCGGAAACGTTAAACAAACACATGAGGCTTATCCTGATAAAGCCTTAATTTTTACAGAAGGATGTAAAGAAAAATACGACGTAACTAAACTTGATGATTGGACTTTGGGAGAACGTTACGGTAATTCGATGATCAACGATTTTAATAGTGGAACGGCTGCGTGGACAGACTGGAACATTCTTTTAGATGAAAACGGTGGACCAAATCACGTTGGTAATTTCTGTTTTGCACCAGTTCATGCAGATGTAAAATCAGATAAATTAATTTATACAAATGCTTTTTATTACATGGGGCACTTCTCTAAATTCATTCGTCCAGGTGCAAAGAGAATTGGTTCGGCATCAAGCCGCGATAAATTAGAAGCAACCGCCTTCATTAATACTGATGGTAAAATTGCTGTTGTGGTTATGAATCAATCTAACGAAAAATTAAAATATAGTTTATGGATCAAAGGAGAAGCTGCAACAACAACAAGTTTACCTCGCTCTATAACCACATTGGTAATCGAATAATACTAAATTGATGATAAAAGAATTTAACCTTTTCTCGTTAAAAGATAAGGTTGTAGTAGTAACAGGTGCTACAGGCGTTTTAGGAGAAGCTTTTATTAATGGCCTTACCTCAGCAAATGCAACTATAGTTATCATCGGAAGAAATGAAGCGGTTGCAAAGAAAAGAGCAGAAGATGCTAAGGCTGCAGGTTGCAAATCAATTTATATTCTTGCCGATGTATTAAGCGAAGAAGATTTAATGAAAGCCAAAGCATCAATTGTATCAAAATTTGGTAGAATTGATGCCCTAGTAAATGCTGCTGGTGGCAATGTTGCAGAAGCAGTTGTTCAACCAGGAAATGATGTTTTCGATTTAAATATTTCTGCATTAAAACAAGCATTCGATTTAAATTTATTTGGCACCATTTTACCAACGCAAATTTTCGGTAAAGAAATAGCAAAACAAGGTGGAAGCATCGTTAATATCTCTTCTGTTTCCGCAACGCAGGCTTTAACAAGAGTTTTAGGTTATTCGCTGGCTAAATCTTCTATCGATAGCTATACCAAATGGATGGCAATCGAATTAGCAAATCGCTATGGCGATAAAATCAGAATGAACTCAATAGTTCCAGGTTTTTTTATAACCAATCAAAACCGAGATTTATTAACCAATAAAGATGGCTCTCTTACCGCAAGAGGACAATCTATAATTACTAAAACACCATTTAAAAGATTTGGTAATCCCGATGAGTTAATAGGTGCTTTGGTTTATTTATTAAGCGATGCTTCAAAGTTTGTTAATGGCGAAAATATAAAAGTTGATGGTGGTTTTAGTGCTTTTTCAGGTGTGTAATTTATGGTAACGAAATTTAAAAAATTAGAACAAACCTGGCGTTGGTATGGTCCAAACGATCCAGTTAGTTTGCAAGATGTAAAACAGGCAGGCGCTACAGGAATTGTAACCGCGTTGCATCATATTCCTCATGGCGAAATCTGGCCATTGGCCGATATTCAAGAAAGAAAATCAATTATCGAAGCAGCAGGTTTAACCTGGTCTGTAGTTGAAAGTGTTCCAGTGCACGAGGCCATTAAAACCCGAAGGGGAGATGCGGATAAGTTTATCGAAAATTATAAGATTTCGCTTCAAAACCTGGCGGCTTGTGGTATTAAAACGGTGTGCTATAATTTCATGCCAGTTTTAGATTGGACACGTACGCAGTTAGATTTAGAAATGACTGATGGTTCAAAAGCTTTATATTTTAATTGGATTGATCTAGCTATTTTTGATTTATACATATTAAAAAGAACTGATGCCGAAAATGATTACCCACATTCGGTTTTAGAACGTGCAAAAACCAAATTTGCTACTTTAAATCAGCATCAGCTTGATGATTTAAGAATCAATGTACTTATGGGTATTCCTAATGAAAAAGAAATTGAACTGGAAACGCTTAGAAATAGTATAAATGAATATAAAGCCATTGGTTTTAATGGGTTGAGAGATAATTTGGTTTACTTCCTTTCATCAATTTCAAATGTTTGCGAAAAAGAAGGAATAAAGATGACTATTCACCCTGATGATCCACCTTATCCGATTTTGGGTTTGCCACGTATTGCCAGTACAATTGACGATTTTAATTATATTTTACAAAATGTTGATAAGCCATTCAATGGCGTATGTTTTTGTACAGGTTCTTTAGGAGCAGGGGTTGATAATAATGCACTGGAGATTTTTAATGTTGTAAAACACCGAGTTTATTTTGCGCATTTGCGAAACGTAACTAAAGATGAAGATGGAAGTTTTTACGAAGCCGATCATTTAGGTGGCGATGTAAATATGTACGATATTATGAAAGCATTATCAGAAGAAAATGCTTTACGCGATAAATCTATACCATTTCGGCCAGATCATGGCCACCAGATGTTAGATGATTTAGCTAAACAAAGTAATCCTGGCTATTCTGCAATTGGGCGTTTACGCGGTTTAGCCGAATTACGTGGACTTGAGCTTGGTGTAACAGGTAACTATTAAAAAATATCCTGCCAGCTAATTTTGCTGGCAGGATAAATTATTTTCCAAATTCTTTAAGGAAAGATTAAAATAGATTGTTTTAGTCTCAATATTTTAGTTGACCTTTGATTAGGTTAAATCTTGATTTATGGAACGAAATACAAATCCCAGTAAAAGAATTCTAAAGCCTTCAGTAATTCATGATGACTTACCAGAAGTTAAAAAACCAGAGCATCTTAGAAAAGCATCATCCAACGAGGATGATATGCTACCCGAAAATCCTGAAAGAAATTATCATCACGAAGAATTTAAAAGCGAAACTGGAAGTCACGACGAACTTAGAAATGCAGACGACGATGTATGGAATGGGGAAGATGCCTGATTTACAGTAAAATACAATATTTAAATACGAGGTTGTAATAAAAATAATAAAGTAAAGTAGCCTTTAAGGGCTATTTTCTTGTTAAAACTTATTTTTTAAATTTAGGTAGTATTTTTCGGTAAACAATTTGAAAAATAAACGAAACTAGCCTAAATATTTGCTTAAATAATTTCTATTATTTCACGTTAACCTCATTACGATTTAGAGTTTTTGTTTTTGATCTTAATCAACTTTATTTATTTTTTTTTAAAATAAATAAATCTGTCTTTAAAATGTTCTCACGATTTGTTAAATTATGCCTCTAATAAATAAACTAAATGAACAGTTCTGATAGCAACGGGGTTTCTTATAATATCTTTCAAGATTGGAAGGCTAATAGTGGAAATGTAAATAGCCAAGTCATCATGATAAGTTATAGGATTGCTAAATGGGCTCGTAATAAAACTATTTTAACAATACTTTTTTTCTGGTACCTTATTTTGTATAAAATCTTTATCGAATGGATCTCTGGAATTCAAATTAGCTTGTTTGCTAAAATTGGAAAGGATTTTAGGATTGAGAATGGAAGAGGTACTTTTATTGATGATGAAGCTGAGTTTGGAATAAATTGCACACTTCGTCAGCTGTCGGTAGTAGGACGTAAAAAGCTAATAGATAATACATTTAGCGGTGTCCCAAAAATAGGCGATAATGTAGATATTGGCGTTAGCGCAATAATTATCGGAAATATACAAATTGGTAATAATGTAACAATAGGTGCAGGAGCAGTTATAACTAAAAATGTATCAGATAATTCTGTAATGGTTGGTAATCCTGCTAAATTGCTTAAAAAAGTTTATGATTTTCCAGCTATTGAAGATAGCGAAAAGAAAATTGATGAAAACGATGAGTCAGTTAGCTTGTTGGATAGAGTATAAAGCTATTCTTGATTCTCGTTTGAATGCAAGTTGTATTGGCTAAATTTATTTAAAGCTTCTACTCTGTTTTGAACATGTAATCTTTTATAAATATTTTTGCAATGGTTTTTAACGGTATTTTGGCTAATCTGTAATTTATCAGATATTTCTTTATATAAAAGTCCTTCACTCAAAAGTGATAAAACCTCTAATTCTCTACTGCTCAAACCAAAGCTGTTTTCATCGCTTTTTTGATGAAGTAATGTTATAACCTTTCTGGCAATGTACGGACTCATTGGCGAACCTCCATTATAAAGTTCTACAATTGCATTTTGAATTTCGAAAGAAGAAGAACCTTTAACAATATAGCCAGATGCACCAGCTTTTAATGCACTAAATACATATTCGTTATTCTGATAACCTGTACACATAAGAAATTGTGTAAGAGGTAAATGTGATTTTATTTGTTGAATAAGTTCGATCCCAGATAAAGCCTTTAATTTTATATCAACTACAGCTATGTCGGGTGGGTTAAGCGGTAAATTAATAAGAGCCTCTTCGGCTGATGAATAGGCTCCATTTATCGTGAATAATCCATTTTCCTCAATAGCTTTAACCAAAGAGTTACGATAATTATCATGATCTTCAACAATGGAAACAGAAATCATACTATTCAACTAATTTAGATTTAAGTAAAAGGTACTATTGTGTTATATTCGTAAATCATCTGCGTATTAACAAACTATGACGAAAAATTATAAGCTAAAACTTGTTTTATTAACTATATCAGCAGTTTTTTTATTCTTAATCCATCACCCTTTAACTAATAATGGGTTGCATAGAGAAAATAAAATAGCTCAAAAGGAATCTTTATATTCTGTTTTTAGAAAAAATGATAACTTAATCAATACGAATGTATTAGAAAAATATTATCCTTTTAAAAATATATATGTCCTTTTAAAAGCTAACTCCGCTCGCCTGCAAAGCCCAAGCAAATTAGCTATTTATTTGCAAAGTTTACACAGTTTTAAATATATAAAAAATCATTTAAATACTGTTAAAAGTGTTATTACTAATACAAAATCTCAATTTATTGTTAATTCTCCAGTTTTTGGTAATTTAGGTTTACTTATTCTAAGTGATAATGTATTTTCTTCAATATCAAATAAATGGATTATTGGATCTATTCTTTTACTTGCACTAGGTATTATCATATTTTATTATTTCACTAAAAACTCTACAATTAACCATTATTCACACCGAAACTATATTGAACAAAAAAAATATATAGATGCAGAAAGACAGCGAATAAGTAGTGAAATGCACGATGAAATTGGTGCAGGTTTATCCGCTATAAAGCTTTTTTCGGAAGTAGCCAGTAAAAACAGAAAAGATGTTGACGAAATCAGGCAAATTAATGTTATGATTAATGAAATGGCTGATAAAATAAATGAAATTATATGGAGTACGAATGCTGAAAGTGACAATTTAGAAAGCCTTTTCGATTTTATAGAAGGACAGTCTAGAAAATTATTTGAACATTCGAGCATTACATTTACGGCGTCGATGCCAAATGATATTCCTGATGTAATCATTACAAGCCAAATTAGAAGGAATAATTACTTGCTGATAAAAGAAGTTGTGCATAATGCGCTTAAACATTCGAAAGCCACCACAGTCCATTTAGGAATAAGCATTAGTAATGGTCTAGTTATTTATTCTATAAAAGATAATGGGATTGGCTTTGATCCAAATGTTACGAAAATAAATGCAATGGGTTTAAGTAATATTAAGCTCAGAATAGAAAGGTTAAAGGGCAGTCTGATTATCGAAAACTACAAAGGAACAGGCATTCTTATAAAAATTCCTTTAGAAGGAATGATCATGAAATTTGAAAAGAAAAGGTTTGGATGGATATTTCCTGAAAAAGAAACCCGCCGTTAAGGACCAGATTAGCTTTCTTGCACATTATAAAACTATTTTTTCTTCTTGAAGAAACTTCCGATTGAATCCAGGAATAATTGGGGTTATTAAGTAATATCGAACAGAGCTAATTGAGCCTAGACAAAATTTGCCATGGAAAGCGTTCGCATAATAAATTATACGCTTTGCATAAAGCTTCAAATACCAAAAGGAATAATTTTTACATTTGATTGTTAGCAATCCTTAACCATAATCAGCTAATGATTATTGCAAGGATTTAAGTTAACGCCTCAAATTAGGCAAGATAAAATCTTGCCTTTTTTTATGCTTCAGATTTTTATTAAAATTCTGTATTACAGATATTTATTTATCTATTAATGAATATTGAATTGCAACAAAGAACAATAGATATTTTTAACTAAAAAGATGAGAATGCTTGAGAGCTTAATAAAGCTAGCAAAATAAGCACGAGTGAGAAAACTATTGCTGAATTTGTAGTGATCGTTTTATAAATAAAAAACCCTCTTTAAAGTTAATTAAAGAGGGTTTTTAGTACCCCGGAAGGGACTCGAACCCCTGACCCTCGGTTTAGAAAACCGACGCTCTATCCAGCTGAGCTACCGAGGCCCATTTTTTTAACGTGTGCAAATATAGAAGT
>Ga0247813_10000061_pt1 | contig 164924 bp, 152 predicted proteins | sample UWRJL169409C1_FD_180719 | JGI IMG/M metagenome (GOLD analysis project Ga0247813, IMG submission 180719) | Plant litter microbial communities from Arlington Agricultural Research Station in Wisconsin, United States - UWRJ-L169-409C-1 | ecosystem: Environmental > Terrestrial > Plant litter >...
CCTAAACTGGCAATCTGATATAAAATCATTAATCTTTTTGACAAAGAAAGGTTATAGAAAAAAAACGTCTCTAAAACCATCAAGCAAAAAAAGAACCGTCTAAAAATTACTTTTTAGACAGCCTCTTTATAAAATTGTAAATTGTTTTAAATTTGTTTTATGAGATAAACATACACCGGGAAGTGGTCGCTAAAGCCCACATTGCCGTTACTGTTACGCAACGGATAACCTTTATAAGCACCAGTAGGCTGGGTCATGAAAGTTTTGTTATACACCCCGGCTTTCCAAAATCGGTATGATGAGTAATCTTTTTCTATAAGCGGCTCTGTCATGATCATTTGGTCAAACAAATCCCATGCATCACGGTATGCCAGTGTACCTATGCCTTTTTTAGACATTTCTTCCATAGGGTTGTACAATCCATTCGGCTTTACATCTTCTTTAAGCGCTTTGGCTCCAAGAACAACTTTTACACTGTTATTATAAGGACCGTCATTAAGGTCGCCCATTGTAATAACTTTAGCTTTAGGGTTAATACCATATAAAGAATCTATTATCTTTTTGTTTAAAGCTGCTGCAGCTTCCCTAAAAGGGCTGCTCACTTTTTCGCCCCCTGCACGAGATGGCCAGTGGTTTACAATAAAGTTTACCTCTTCTCCTTCAAGCATACCTGTAACAAGCAGCTGGTCGCGGGTGTAGCGCCTTCCGCTGTTATCAATGTTAATAATAACTCCGGCTTCTTCCTTATCTTCATCGGTTACTTTACCCGCAGCTTTATCTGCTTCGGCTTTCCTTTTAGCTTTTAAGCCAGCCTCATCATAAATAATAAGCGGGAAAGCCTTATAGCTCGTGGGTTTAAAACTCTTTTTTTGGTACAATAGCGCAACATCAATACCCCTGCGATCTGGCGAGTCAAAATGTACTATACCATATCCTTTATCGGCTAAAAGAGGCTGTTTAATAAGATCTTCCAGCACACCGCGATTCTCTACCTCGGCCATACCTAAAATAGTAGGAGAATTAGGGTTATTTGTCGTTCCAATTTCGGCAATAACGCGCGATAAATTTGCCAGCTTTTTTTTGTATTTTACACCCGTCCAGTGCTGAGAGCCAGATGCTAACCACTCCTCATCGTTTATTTTAGGATCGTTTATAGTATCATAAAAATTCTCGACATTATAAAAGGCTACGGTATGCACCTTAAATTTTTTATCCTGGGCGTTTCCTGCTATGCCAAGCAGGAATAAAAAGAGCATACTAAGTGTCTTGTTCATTATATATAACAAATATTAATTTAACATCAAGTTTTGTAACAATCGGGATGCCAAAAGTAGATAATATTTTTAAATGTTATACATTTGCCGCCGTTAAGAAATATTTAACTTAATACTAAACTGGACAAATTAAAATTTATCTATGAAAAAACTAGTACTCAGTCTCTTATTTGTGATGCAGGTAGTATGTGCTTGGGCGCAGCAATCAACATCTATACAGGGCAAAGTAGTCGATTCTAAATCGCAAAAACCAGTAGAAAACGTTGTTGCAACGCTTGAAGCTACAGGGGCAACAGCACTTACAAATGTTGAAGGTGTATTTGTATTTCCTGATGTTAAGGCAGGAAGCCATGTTCTAACTGTGGGCAGCGCGGGGTTTGTAACCCAAACATTTACGCTTGAAGCTACGGAAGGCCAAACTCTGGACATAGGAGTAGTATCGCTGGAGTACGATATAACATCAGAACAGCAGCTAAGCCTTATTACCATTACAGATAACGACCTTGGTGATGACAATAGCGGATCTGAAAATACGGCGGGCCTTTTACAGGCATCGAGAGATACGTACCAGCAGGCTGCTGCCTTTAACTGGGGTATAGCGCGCTTTAGGATTCGTGGTCTTGATAATGAGTATGGCACAACCATGATAAACGGTGTTGTTATGAACAAACTGTATGATGGAAGACCACAATGGAGCAACTGGGGTGGCCTTAATGATGCTACACGTAATCAGGAATTTACAATGGGCTCTGCCCCATCAGACTATACCTTTGGTAGTATTCTTGGTACGCAGGAAATTAATACGCGCGCCTCTATATTCAGGCCGGGCGGCAGGATCTCTTTCTCTGGTACTAATACAAACTATAACTGGAGGGCAATGGCTACCTATGCATCCGGTATGGATAAAGACGGCTGGGCTTATGTAATTTCAGGATCAAGAAGGTGGGCACAGGAAGGTTACTTTGAAGGTACGGATTATGCTGCAAACTCATTTTTTGCCAGCGTAGAAAAGAAAATAAGCGATAGGCACAGCCTTAACTTTACCGCTATATATGCACAAAACAGCAGGGGTAAAAACTCTCCAAATACGCAGGAGGTAACTAATCTTGCCGGAGTGGCTTACAATTCTTTTTGGGGGTGGCAAAATGGTAAAAAACGCAATTCGCGCGATAAAGATGTTGAGGAACCAATTTTAATGCTTAGCCACTATTGGAATATAAGCGACAATACCAGCTTAAACACTAATGTTTCTTATCAGTTTGGAAGCATAGGCAATAGCCGCTTAGATTACCAGGGTGTTAAAAATCCGGATCCCACGTATTACGGTAATCTGCCAAGCTACTACAGCTCTCAATTTGAAAACCAAACAGGAGTAGACGGTTCTGCATATTTGCCAGGTGGTCTTGGGGGAACATATATTGGCAATACCCCAGATAATACCGGATTAGCTACTAATAATCGCAACTCATTTATTAAAAATCCTCAACTGGACTGGAACAATTTGTATCTGATAAATACAAGACCTGTTGTTGATGCAAATAATATTGAGATAGGCCGTACCCCTGCTGTGAGCAGGTATGTACTTTATGAAGACAGAACCGATGACAAAACTTTAAGCGCAAATACAATCTTACGCTCGCAGTTGTCTGATAATATCGTATTGAATGCCGGGGGTACTTTCAGGCAGCTAAAATCACACAACTTTCAAAACCTTTTAGACCTTTTAGGTGGATTATATTACGTAGATATTGACCCATTCTATCCTGGTGCGCAGGGACAAGCAGATATTAGAACACCTAATAGACAGGTAGGTGTGGGAGACACATTTGGTTACAATTATAACCTAATGGCAAATAACTATGATGTCTTTACGCAATTTAAATTTTCATATACTAAATTTGATTTTTATGTTTCTCAGCAGTTCTCACGTTCAGAATATCAAAGAGAAGGATTATACCAAAATGGTATATATCCAACTAACTCACTTGGTAAAGGTAAAAAGGTAGATTTCAACAACTTTGGCTTTAAGGGCGGACTGACTTATAAATTAGATGGCAGAAATATGCTTGTTTTTAATGCAGCTTATATGACAAAGGCACCTACTCTTAGAAACACATTTCCTAATGCAAGGTTAAACAATAATATTGTTGAGGGCATCGATAGCGAAAATATTTCCAGTGCAGATATTAGCTACGTAATCAGAACACCCAAACTAAAGGCAAGACTTACAGGCTTTTTCTCTAAAATACAAAATGCCACCGAAACATCCTTCTTTTTTGCCGAAGGTATTTTTGATGGAGATGCCTCTGCAGACACCAATGCATTTGTGGCTGAGACTGTTACTGATATCGATAAAAAAATGATGGGTGGAGAGTTTGGTATTGAATATAATCTATCATCTACTATAAAAATAAATGGCTCCGCTTCTTACGGCCAATATACTTACGACAATAATCCGAACGTACTAATTAATAATGATGCTTACAACGATCTTGACGTGGCAAATGGTGCTCAGGGCGCTGGTGGGCCAATAGTAAATTTCGGGAAATCAAGTCTTAAAAACTACAAGTTGCCGGGTATGCCGCAACAGGCCTACAGTTTAGGTATCGAGTATAGAGACCCTCACTACTGGTGGATAGGTGCTAATGCTAATTATCTTGCAAGCAATTATATAGATGTTTCTGCCTTATTGAGAACAGATAACTTTGTACAAAATCCATCTACGGGCTTTAACTTTCCTGAAGCTACAACTGAAAGGACAAGAGCATTACTTAAACAGGAGCAGTTTGACGCGTTCTATCTATTTAATTTACAAGGTGGTAAGTCCTGGAGAATAGGGAAACAGACAGTTGGCTTCTTTGCGAATGTTAATAATCTTTTGAACAAAACTTATAAAACGGGTGGCTTTGAGCAAGCACGTAATGCTAACTACAGAAATCTAAACCAGGATGTATCAAGCGGACACCCCTCTTTTGCACCAAAGTACTTTTATGGTTATGGCAGAACGTACTTTGTAAACCTTTATATCAATTTCTAAAAAAAAAACTTACATACTATGAAAGCAATTTTTAATAAAACCCTTTTGTTTGCAACTGTATTATCTGCAGGTTTGCTTACCAGCTGTATTAATGATGACGATTATAGCGTTCCGGAACTTAGTTGTGACGAGACCACACTTGTTAAAAATATGGAGCCTCAGGCAGTTCCGGCGAGTGCGGCAGTGGCACCATATGCAGACAATGAAGCTATACCCGGAGATGACATAATTGAAGCTTATGTAACATCAAGTGATCTTGGCGGAAACTTTTTTAAAAGCATATCTTTTCAAACAATGGATGGTTCATTTGGTTTTAGTATACCTGTAGATGTTGCCTCATACGCAGCTAAATTTGACGTGGGTAGGAAAGTACTTATTAACCTTAATGGAACTTATACCGATATTGCTAACGGAAGCTTAAGAATCGGAGCTCTTTTTCAAGGGCAGGTGGGCAGGTTGTCTGCGGCAGATTATTCCAGAGTACTTAACCGTTCATGTACCGTTATCAATGAGGAAGACCTTAAAACTGATCTTTCGATTGCAGAGGCAAAAAATAATGTTCGTATAAACACCCTTATTGAGTTACAAAACGTACAGTTTAGGACTGAAGATCTTAACGGAACATATTACCGAGCTGACAATGCGTTAGGAGGAGCTACAAATCTTTATCTTGTAGATGAAGCGGGAAACAATATAATTTTTAGAACAAGCAGCTTTGCTACATATGCGGGAAGCAGGGTAGCCAGAGGATCGGGAACTGTTCGCGGTGTACTTACAAAATTTGGCAACGATTTCCAATTTGTGGCGCGTTACGAAAGCGACATAAAGCTTGATCAGCCAAGGATTGGTGGAGATGTACCGGTTGAAAATCCAGGTGGGGAAGGCCCTGGAGCTAATGCTGTACTGCTTTATCAGGGAAGCGATTTTGAAAATGCAGCAGCCTTTAATGCAGGTATAAATGCACAATTCGGGATTAAACCCTATGCTACAATTAGCGCAGGTACAGGACAAAATGGGAGTGCTTCATTAAAAATAAATACTACCGGAGCCGCAGGCAATGATTACGTATTTAACTCTAAAGCCGCTACAGGCTTACCTGCAACGTACTCTAAAGTTACGTTTTATGTTAAAGGTACATCGTCAAAAAGTCTTTCTATAAACCTTTACAAGCCGGATAATACTTACTACAGGTTTAACCTGGGCGATGTAAGCGCAAGTAAAACCATTACACCGTTTGAAACTAACCAGTACACAGGAGTTATAAATACTAATAACCAATGGGTATTAATAACGTTAGACCTCAGCTCCATTACAGATTTGAATACGACAAATACAAACGCCGATATCTTTGCGTTAAAAGTAGGTAGCGCATCCCCATACGATTTATACATTGACAACTTCAAAATTGAATAAGGGTATTTAAACACTATTAAAAGAGGCTTCGTGCCTCTTTTTTTGTGCTATAAAGTTAAGTTCTACAACGCAGATGCTGTTTAACTATAAATAATTGTGCTTGGCAAGAAAGGTATTGTAAGACAGGGAATAAATAGAGCTACAATGAATAATAAATCACTACAGTAGAAGAAGTACCTGTTAAAGTTAAGCCTTGATAAACGCGCTATTAAATAATATAGAAATCACGCTTAAGCCTTTGCAAAATAGTATTTACTTTTTAACCGGAAATAAAAATGAGGCTATTACAGACACCATTAATATACCGCCTACTATAGCTAAAGACATAGGCGAAGAAATATGTACAAATGGCCCTATAAGCATTTTTACACCTATAAATGCCAATATTACTGCCAACCCATAATGCAGGCGGCTAAACATGTGCATAAAATTTGCCAACAGGAAGTATAAGGCGCGCAGCCCAAGTATGGCAAAAATATTAGATGTGTATAGTATCAGCGGGTCGTTTGGTGCAATGGCAAATATAGCGGGGATGGAATCTACTGCAAAAATAAGATCGGTAAATTCTATAACAGCCACAACAACAAGCAGTGGTGTTGCCATACGTATACCATTTTCTTTTACAAAAAAACGTCCGCCCACATAGTTTTTGGTCACTTTAAAAAACTTGTAAATTATCCTTGCACCGGGGCTTTTAGTAAAGTCTTTATTTTCGTCGTCATCTTCATGTGCTGTCCACGATTTAATACCGGCAATAACAAGAAAAACCCCAAAGATGGAAAGTACGGCGTTAATTTGCCTGCTTTCACCGAAGATGTCAATTGGCGGTAAATAAGTCAGGTTAATAAGCTCTACTCCTGTAAATATAAATATAGCCCTAAAGAAAAGTGCCCCTATTATACCCCAAAACAACACTTTATGGTGCAGTTCTTTTGGCACATTAAAGAACCCAAAGACGAGTATAAAAACAAAAAGGTTATCTACAGAGAGTGCTTTTTCTATCCAGTAGGCACTCTGAAATTGTGTAAAGGCTTCAAAGTCCATTACATAGTAAATAACACCGCTAAATATCATGGAAAGCGATATCCAGACCACAGACCATGCCAGTGCTTCTTTACTGCTAACTACGTGGCTGTGCTTATTAAAGACACCAAGGTCGAGCAACAGCATAACCACTACCGTAATGCCAAATAAAGCTAAAATAGCGGGATGGTTTATCAGGTGGTCGTGGTTCATGATTTATAGATTTAATCCAGTTTATCGGTTAATTTTTTAAACACCTGTTTAGCATCGCCACCTTCATATAAAATGTTGTGTACCGCGTTTATAATTGGTGTTTTGGCTTTATATTCTTTATTTAGCTGATAAGCACTTTTTGCGGCATAATAGCCTTCTGCAACCATGCTCATTTCCATCATGGCGCTTTTAACGGTGTACCCCTTACCTATCATGTTACCAAACATGCGGTTACGCGAAAATACCGAATAACCTGTTACCAGTAAATCGCCCAGGTAAGCCGAGTCGTTTATGTTACGCTTCATTTTATGCACTTTGCGAATGAATTTTTTCATTTCGCGCACGGCATTACTCATAAGCAATGCCTGAAAGTTATCGCCATAACCTAATCCGTGAGCCATACCCGCAGCAATGGCATAAATATTTTTAAGCATGGCAGCATATTCGGTACCAATAATATCATCAGATATTTTTGTTTTAATGTAATGGCTGTTAAGATTTTTTGCCATGGTAGTGGCTTTTTTCTCGCTGCCACAGGCAATGGTAAGGTACGAAAGTCTTTCAAGGGCCACCTCTTCGGCATGGCACGGGCCGGTTATAACACCTATATTATCAAAAGGGATGTTGTACGTATCATGAAAGTGTTCGCCCACAATAAGGCTGGTCTCAGGTACGATACCTTTTATAGCCGAAAATATAATTTTATCTTCCAGGCTTACCGTAAGTTTCTCCAGTTCGGTACTTAAAAAAGCCGATGGTATGGCAAAAATAACGTAATCGGCATAGGCAATTGCCTCGTTAATATCGTTAGTAAGCAGGAGTTTATTGATGTCAAATTCTACAGAACTCAGGTAATTAGGGTTATGCTTTTGCAGTTTAATATGTTCTATAGCAGATGTATTGCGCATGTACCATGCAATTTTATCTACATTAACACAAAGCATCTTAGCTATTGCCGTTGCCCAGCTTCCGCCGCCTATTACCGCGAACTTAGGAGTATTACTCATTATTTAAGGTTTGTTTCTAAAGGCCAAAAGTACTCAAATTAAACACAACTGCCATAAAGCGTTACATAATGCAACAGTATCATTTTTTAATATTAACATTTTATTATGACAACAAATGCAATGATACACCGCGTACAGCGTTATAGCATTGAATTTTGTTTACAATCTGGAGGATTATAACAAGGTTAGTAAATTTTTTGTTTTTGGTGTTTTTTAAAAGGCATTCATGTTTTGCATGAGTGCCTTTTATAGTATAAAGATATGGAAACTCTTACACAAAAATTGTAAAGTAATGTTAACCATTAGAATTTCCAGATTTAGCTTCGCCCGGCTGTAAAATGCGAGTGTTATTCAATCTGAATTCTCAAATCATAAATCTGAAATTCTTACTATTTTTTATAAAACAAATTATGCCCTACATACTGCCAAACCTTTTCGGGCAATAACGGGCGCACATTTTTACCTTCTTTTATGCTGTTGCGAATGAACGTAGACGATATCTCAATAATCGGCGCATTAACTTTATGTATGCGGGCAGCGGTAGCAATATCAGGATTGATAATTTCGGTATTTATGCGTGGGTACACATAAATATCATGATTTTGCAGTATCACTCCATAGTTTTTCCACTTATGCAGGGAGTTTAGGTTGTCTTCACCCATAATCAGCGAAAACTCATGCGTTGGGAATTTTTCCTGTAAATGTGCCAGCGTGTTTACGGTATAACTTGGCTGCGGCAGCCGAAACTCTACATCGCTCGGTTTAAGCTTAGGGTAATCTTCGGTAGCCAGAAATACCATTTGCAAACGATGATGATCGTCCAGCAGGGTGCTCTTTTTTTTAAGTGGGTTGTGTGGCGTAACCACAAGCCATACTTGGTCGAGGCCGCTGTACTCGGCCATGTGGTTAGCAATAATTAAATGCCCGGCATGTATGGGGTTAAACGTCCCGAAATAAAGGCCTATTTTCATGATTATGTGAATACCTAAGTGCATTTCGTCATTCTGACGAAGGAAGGATCTCTTAACTATGAGATTCTTCGACTGCGTTGCACTTCGCTCTGAATGACACTCGACGTTTGAAAATTCATAAAGCAGTACCTGATGTAGTACCTAACTGTAATGGTTGCCGTAGTTACTACCTACTGTGATTGAAAACTAATCTCCACTCACAAAATTCTTCACCAGTTCGTATGCATCCTGCTTGGCAATATCGAGATCATAATTTTTTATAATGGTATCAAACTGTGGCGCCGTGGCAAGCTCTACCGATGCTTTTGCAATACGCATGTTGATTTTATCGTCGCTCTCCGTGCTACGTTTTTTAAGGCGTATTTTAAGTTCGTCTATACTGGGTGGCTTAACAAAAACAGCAAGGGTTTCATTAGGGAATTTTTTCTTAATGCGCAGTCCGCCTGCTACATCAATATCAAATATTACATTTTTACCTTCGGCCCAAATGCGCTCTACTTCGCTTTTAAGGGTACCATAAAAATTATCTCGGTACACCTCTTCCCACTCTACAAAATCTTCGGCCTTAATATGCTTTTTAAATTCTCCGAGCGATATAAAATGGTAATGTTCGCCATGATTTTCGCCTTCCCTGGGCTCGCGCGTAGCGGCCGAAACAGAGAATGCCAGGTTAAGCTCGGGGTGTTCTAACAGGTAACGTACTATAGTTGTTTTGCCCGACCCTGAAGGCGCCGAGAATACTAATAATTTTCCTTTCTTCATGTAATTGGTTGTCAGTTGGTAGTTGAGGGTTGTTAGGTTGATGGCCGCACTAACAACTGGCAACCATCAACTAATAATTAATTAAAGCACGTTAAGCACCTGCTCTTTTATTTTTTCGAGTTCGTCCTTCATCTGTACAACAAGCTTTTGCATCTTGGCGTGGTTAGATTTAGAGCCCATAGTATTTATTTCGCGGCCCATTTCCTGGGTAATAAAGCCAAGCTTACGCCCGTTAGCCTCGGTACCCGCTACCGTTTCTAAAAAATAATTAAGGTGGGTTTGCAGGCGTACCTGCTCCTCTGTAATATCCATCTTTTCAAGGTAAAAGATAAGTTCCTGCTCAAAACGGTTCTCGTCTACATTAACCTTAAGCTCCTCTATGCTTGCAAGCAAGCGGGTCTTAACAGTTTCTAAACGTTCGCCATCAAGTGCTACAGCCTGATTCATTAACGAAAGGATGTTGGTAATCCTTATAAGGAATTCTTTTTCAAGCGATACCCCTTCGGACACTCTAAAGTTATATATATTTTGCAGAGCCTCTTCAATAACTCCCTGTATCTGTGCCCAGTCGTTCTCGTCTATTTCTTCACGTTCTGTCTTAAGGGCATCGGGCATGCGTACTGCCATTTTAAGCAGTTCGGTTTCATCGCCATCTACCACCTCTTTCATCTGCTTAATGTAAGCCTTAACAATAGGTACATTAATTTTAGACGATGTTTCTTCGCCGGTAGCCTCTACAAAAAGGGAGAAATCTATTTTACCGCGTTCCAGCTTAAGCGCGATCTTGTTGCGAAGGCCAAGCTCCATTTCGCGAAAAACAGAAGGCATCCTTACATTAAGGTCGAGGCCTTTACTGTTAAGCGATTTAATTTCTACGGTAATTTTTTTTGTGGGCAGTTGCAGGGATGCTTTCCCAAAACCCGTCATCGACTGTATCATTCAGTATGTTATATAACACAAAGATAATAAAAATAACGGAGTGGCTTTATTTGATGCAAATTAGACGAATTGCTGAATAAACAAATCCGCTTACTTATTCATTTCTACTATAGCAGCCTGAACTGTTTTAGGGCTATTGCCTACAAATACCTTATCGCCCAAAACTATAACCGGGCGGCTTAAAAAGGTATAATGCTCCATGATGAGTTTTTTAATATCACCTTCGCTAAGCTGTTTGTCTTTTAATCCGCGCTCTTTGTATAAGGTTGCCTTTCGGCTAAATAGCGCCTCATAGCTGCCCGCCATATTTTTAAGATGGTCTACCTCAGCCTCCGTCATTGGTTCTTTCTTAATATCATGCAGCGTAACACCATCAACAGATGGTAACGACTTAATTATTTTTCGGCAGGTATCGCAGGTGCCTAAGTGGTATATTTTTTTCATTGATTTATTTTATGTTTTTACACTAATTTCACAAATTAGCTTACTTCAATACTACATGATATTATACTTAGTGAAAATTGGTGAAATTAGTGTCTGAGATTTACCCAATCATCACACCTTCTTAAATAAAATAGGAACCTCAACTGTATTGTTTTCATTAATGGTGCCGGCTTTAAAAACATAGTTTTTATCATACAGGGTATTGCCTATAAAAAAGGTAACCATAAACGAGTTATCCAGTACCAGTACACTGTCTTCTATCAGTTCTATTTTAACTACACTTACACCCTCAACTTTTACAAAAGCGTGGCGCAACATGCTTGTTTTACGCTCTTCGCCATCTATAATGCCCGATGCATTACTCACCACCAGGACCGACTCAAGGTCGAAATCGCCATCGTTAACCAGGTAGGCGTACCAGGTTTTTTGCATAAAATCGTCGTTCCATTCCTGTACGGCAGCAACATATACGTTCTCTACCTGTGGTATTATTATATCTTTCTTCATCTTGTTGATCGTTATTTCCCCGAATAATAATCGGGGTATGTTAGGGGTAACAAAGCTATAAAATTTTTGTTTTGGTTAGGGTATTCCTACACTTGTATAGAATGGTTTAAGACACCTTTGTGATTTTGTTAATAAACACTGGCTCCCATTTTTAGTACCTTTACGACTAATCTTAAAAGTTAAAACTATGAAAACCATCCAAATACTTTGTCTTACGGCACTGCTAAGCTTTGCCATAGGCTGTAAAAAAGACACCCCTGCACCTCCTACTGTTGAACAAACTGAACAAGGCACACTGCCGGATGCTACAGCTATGGACACTGTAAACCCTGCTACACCGGATACTGTTGCGGTAGACAGCATTACTACGCCCAAGTGACTGGGTAATTATTCCGGAGTGCTGCCCTGCGGCGGAGATTGCAAAGGAATTAAAACCGAAATTACATTAAAGGCCGATAACAAGTATGCATTATCATCTCAGGCAATAGGCCGTGATGCAAAGCCTGCGCTTTACAAGGGTACATATTATCTGGACAAAGCCAAAGATATTGTAACGCTTGATGCCGATGGCGACCACCTGAAATTTAAAATAATTGATGATGGTGCCGATGGCATGCTGCAAAAGCTGGACAAATTTGGCGCGGAAGAACAGGGAGGCCCACCGGCAAGATATTTTTTACATAAAGTACAGTAAACAAAAAGCCCACCGTGTCCGGTGGGTTTCTGTTTTATATACTTGCTTTAAATTGCTCCAGGAAGCGAACATCGTTTTCATAGAACATACGTATGTCGCCTATGCCGTATTGTAGCATGGCTATACGCTCTACTCCCATACCAAAGGCAAAACCGTTATATTTAGTAGCATCTATTCCGCAATTTTTAAGTACGTTAGGGTCTACCATACCGCAGCCACCTATTTCCAGCCAGCCGGTGCCTTTTGTAATGCGGTAATCTATCTCTGTTTTAAGGCCCCAGTAAATATCTATCTCAGCACTCGGCTCTGTAAACGGGAAGTATGATGGGCGAAGGCGTATCTTGCTTTTACCAAACATCTCTTTAGTAAAATACAAAAGGGTTTGTTTAAGATCGGCAAACGAAACATCTTTATCTACATATAAGCCTTCTATCTGGTGGAAGATACAGTGCGAACGCGACGAAATAGCTTCGTTACGAAACACCCTTCCGGGAGATATGGTACGAATAGGCGGTTTATTCTCCTCCATATACCTAACCTGTACCGATGATGTATGCGTGCGCAAAAGCACATCGGGGTTAGTCTGGATAAAAAAGGTATCCTGCATATCGCGTGCCGGATGGTATTCCGGCAGGTTAAGCGCTGTAAAGTTATGCCAGTCATCTTCTATTTCCGGGCCTTCGGATACGTTAAACCCAATGGTAGAAAATATATCGATAATTTGGTTCTTAACTATAGATATAGGGTGGCGCGAGCCTACGGCAAAAGGCTCTCCGGGACGGGTAAGGTCGCCATAAACGCCTTTAGCCACTTCTGCGCTTTCAAAAGCTTCTGCAATGGTAGCAACTTTGTCTTCGGCTGTTTTTTTAAGGTTGTTTATAACCTGTCCAAATTCCTTTTTCTGGTCATTGGGCACGTTTTTAAACTCGGCAAAAAAGTCGTTTAAAATTCCTTTTTTACCTAAAAATTTAATCCTGAAAGCCTCAAGGTCCTCTTTATTCTGTGTAGAAAATGCTTCGGCTTCGGCTATATACTCTTTAATCTTATCTATCATCACTCTTTACTAAAAGTCTGCAAATTTAGGTATTTTAAAATTGCCATGCCACTACTTTGTGTGGTATAATTTTACAGTAATACTTATAACCTAATTTAATAGTGTGTTATCTATTGCAAAATTTTAATTTCAAATTATTCTGAGAAAAAGAAAACTCCGAAAGATTGCCAAACGTCTATCTTCCGGAGTTTAAAACCTGTAGGATATAAATTACTTTATCAAACCCTTTTCTAAAAAGTAGCTCACAATGGCATCCTTCATAAGTATGCTTTGCTCGCCTGCTTTTAGTGGTGGCAGTTGTTCTTTAACAGTATAATGCGGCCAACCGGCTTCGTCAAAGTAATCAAAATCGTAGTAACCGTATGGCTCAAGCAGCCTGCAGATGGCAATATGCATAAGATCGAGTTTTTCGTCTTTTTTAAATTTACGGTTAAACTGGCCTAACTCCTGTACACCAATAAGGTAAATTATGGCATCAAGGTCGAGGGTATCGCCATCGGCAAATTTCTCAGATAATATGATTACAAGCTGTTGCCAGCGCTCTTTAAGTTGTTCGTCTCTGGACATAAGTCTATTTTATCAGGCAAAGATAGTGACTTACAATTTAATTGAAATATAATCACAAATTACACAAACTCCCACAAAAAAAAGTAATTCATTTAACCAACAGATTTAATCTTAAATTAACTCCCTATAATAGGCATCGACTTTACATAATGGGGCTCTTCAATTTCGTGAAGCAAAAATTCTGCAATGCGTTTGCGGGAAATACAGAATGATACAGGGGTATCGCCAAAGGTAACTTTAGCAGGCTTGGTTTCTTTATCTACCGGGGCTATAAAGCGTACAACCGTCCAGTCCAGTCCCGATTCCTGCACTACTTCGCCTATACTTATAACTTCTTTATGCGGTTTAGGGTATACAAACTTTGCAACCAGCCCGGGAATTGTAGTGGTAAGTGAGGCTTTGTCTTCCCTAAATTTTATACTGGGTGTACCTATGGTTATAAAACGTTTTACACCACTCCACTTCATAAGGCTCATAACGGCTTTGTGCCCATCATAAACCGGGAGCATGTAATACGATCGTTTACGGGGTGGGCCAAGGGTGCTTACTACAACCTCGCTGTTTTCTATAACACTTTTAAGGCGCGGTATGTTGTTAAGCTCGCCCTCTACAGTGGTAAGGTGCGGGTGTATTATTTTAACTTTAGTACTGTCTCTCACATAAGCCACTACGTCATGGCCGTCTTTTAAGGCAAGATCAAGCAGGTGAGAACCTATTTTTCCGCTTGCTCCCAACAAGGTAATTTTCATTATGCAAAATTAAAGCATTGCTCTAAAAAATGTAACAATTTCTTAATAATACTTAATGCTATATCGCTATACATGAGTATAGTTACGTGCAATAATCCAGCAGGTCAGCACATTAATAATTTGCGCAGAATTGGCTTTCGCCAAAAATGGAATAGTGGTATCTTTGCCTGTAATGGAATTTATAGATTTAATACTGGGCGGCCTGCTGCTTTACGGATTAGGGAAAGGTTTATGGAAAGGCCTCATTGCAGAGCTTACTGCGCTGGTGTCTCTTTTTATAGGCATTTTTATTGCCATAAAGTTTTCAGGGTATGCAGGTACCCTGCTTGCCGGCCACATGGAAAATCCTAAATACATAAGTGTAACTGCCTTTGCCCTTACTTTTATAGGTGTAGTTGTGGGCATTATTCTGCTTGCTAAAGTGTTTACCAAACTTGCCGGTGCTACAGGATTGGGTTTAGTAAACCGGCTGCTTGGCGGTTTGTTCGGGCTCATGAAAATGGTCCTTATACTAAGTGTATCCCTCAATTTTTTCCTTAAACTAAACAGCACGAATGCTTTTGCAAAAAAGAAAACCCTCGATGAGTCTGTTTTATTTTACCCTGTGCTTAGTGTTTCTAACCTCATCTTTCCAGTACTTGAGGATTGGTTTAAAGAGTATAAGCAGAAATAAGTTATCAGTCGCAGTCACGGTTTTCAAAATAGAATACCTATGCTTAGCAAAATTAATAAACTATAATTATAAACCCGCAGTGCGTTAATTTATGGCTGTAGCTATTACACTGTTGTAAAGACGTTGAAAACACTACACAATAATTTAAAATGCACAACGAGCTAAGTATTTAGTGAATTATTTAAAAAACAATTCTTTTCATTATTTTTCCATATAAGGTAGTTACTTCTACAATAAGCACTTGTTGCTGTACCATTAACGTAGATATGGTTTTTTGGGTTGCGTTAAATCCTTGCTCATTGTATAGCACACTCCCCCTTACATCATATATTGTAATCCCAGCAATATTTATGTTTCGCGTGCTAATTTTTATTGATTTATCTTCTTTATAAACCACAACATCATTTGCATTTAAAAGCGGTGTATTTATACCTAAAGCTGTAGGCAACCGCAACCATGACAGCGTAAATTGCCCGGCATTTACATTGTTAGTGTCATTGTCTAACAAGTGCCTGCTTCCGCCCTGATTGTCTGTATAGCCATCTATAACCCAATACACCGTTTGTGCAGCACCTGTTGTGTTTTGCCAGATAACATCCTGCGGATTTAAATAGTCTACGCAGGCAATTTGTATTTCGCCGGGGCATACTCCGCCATAGCCCATATAAAATTGATAGTGATAATCTGTTACGGGCTGTTGTACCCTAAATGTATCACCATCAGGAACATTCATATAATAAAGTACATCGGGCCCACCGCTATTATTACTACAAGGAAGCGTATAATTATCATTTGCACCAAGTGTGCTGTATGTGTAAGGCACGCTTAAACTTTCAAGATCTACAGCGCCATCACAAGTATCGCCCATTAAAAATCTAAATGGTCCATAATACACCCATATTCCATATTCTTCTACTCCACATAATGATCTCATGAGCAGGTAATAATCAACATCATCCCCTGGCCGCTGAAAATTAGTTACTAATGTATTTGTTGTAAATATAACATCCTCAGGTATTACATCTGGCGTTGTTGTCACTGCATATTCAAATCCTGTTGTAGATGTATTTTCGGGCACGGTCCAACTAAGGTTTGCCGTAGTAGGAGATGTTGGTGTTGCCATAATGTCTTGTGGCACACAGGTTACAGGTAAAATAGACCAATTAAAATGGTTTAAATAAGCTCCCGATTTAAGTGTTAGATAAACAACCTGCGACGCACCAGTATAATTTCCCCACCCTATCTGTCCGTTAACCGTATCGCAGGCTATTTGTGTTTCTCCGGGGCAGGCACCTCCATATGCCAACGATATCACAGTACCGGGCTGGTAGCTTACATGAATAGAATGTCCGTCGGGTAAATTTACGTAGTAAACCAAATCCGGAAGACTATTATCAGGAGCACAGTCTAATGTAAAATCACTGGCAGAATATCTGTTATCGCATGAAACTTCTGAAGTTAAAGTACTTAAGTCTACCGCAAATTCGCAGGTATCAGGAAGTAAATATTTGAAAGGTGCCGATGTTGCCCATTCGCTGTAACTATTATCGGTACAATGGGTTTGTACGTGTGCATAATAATTTACATTGTGCTCTATTCCGGAAATTATATTCCCCTGATGATCATTCGTTGTATACATAACACTTGTAGGTGGTTCCGGAGATGTTGTAACAGCATAATCATAATCATAACGTGGTAATCCGTTAGTGGGCGGAGTCCACGTTATATGTGCAGAACCATCGCTTTCTGCCCTGACCGATGTTATTATGGGAGGTTCGCATACTGGCGGAGGTGCCAGGTTCCAGGAAGTTGTAAAGTCACCACTTTCTTCATTAAATCCATCCTGTATGTAATACACCACCTGCGATTGCCCGGTGTGATTTTCCCATGTAATATCTGTATATGGACTACCGGTACATGAAATTTCATTATCGCCGGGACAGCTCCCACCCCAGCCTAACCTAATGTATTCATTATAGTTACTGTCAACATTTATATTTAAAGAATAGCCATCAGGCACTTCAATATAGTAATTTTTTTCCGGAGCACGATAGCCCCTAAAACAGGTGTTGCTATCATTAATAGCATCTGTTGTAGTACCTGTAAATGGGCTTGAAAGGGTTGCAAGGTTAATTGCACTATTACAATACTGGCCCTCAAGATTTTGAAACGGGCGTGATGTTACCCACTCACTACTATTTTCTTCACAATTTGCCCTTACATGCAAATAATATATAGTTGCAGGAAGAATGCTGTAGGTAATTGACGATGTATTAGTTAAAATACCGGAAACAGGTGGAGTAACAGATGTAGTAACGGCATACTCGTAACTTACAGGAACATCACCTTCTGTATTGGCAGACCAGCTTACGGTAGCCGTACCATCAGGGTCTACTAATGGAATAATATTAATAGGTGGAAAGCAATGGTTACTTCGTATAAGTTCCCATTCAATTGTAAAAGATCCGGCATCCGTTGGTGACCCTATACCATCCTGAATCCAATGTACCTCCTTAAGCGTTGTTGCTGTGTTTACATATGTAATATCTTCTAAATAAATACCTTCATAACAGGCAAATATTTCGCCGTAACAAAAACTACCAGTGCCCACCCTTATCGCAGCGTTATAGTTGGTTTGTGTCTGACGGATCCTTAAAGTATAACCAATAGGTACGTAGATTGAAAAATATGCATCCGGAGAACCATTGCCGGCTGGAGAACAGGAATTCCAATAGTTATTTCTACGCCCATAGGTAGTTCCTGTATATGGGCTGGTTAACCCGTTAAGATCTATAGGCCAAAGGCAATCCTCGCCTGTCGCATTTTGGAATGGCTGTGAAGTAGCCCACTCACTATATTCATCTGTGCTACAATGTGTCCTTAAATGAAAATAGTAAATTGTGTTATTCTCAATTTCGCCATAACCTAAAACACTTGTTTCTGTAGTCATTATACCGGTAGATGGCGGTATGGGCGATGTTGTTACTGCATACTCATACCCGCCGGCAGGGCTTTCGCCTTCTGCAGGGTCTAACCAGCCAACATTCAAAGTGTTATTAGGAGACGGGTTAACGTTTATATCGCGGGGTTTAATACAATCAGCAGGCTGCGTTAACGACCATGCTAATGTAAATGTGCCTGCATTATTACTGCTGTTACCACCATCTTGTATCCAATATACATTTTGAGTTCTCCCTGTGGTATTTTCCCAAACTACATTTTGTACTGCCTCATTGTTATAACAATCTATATGCACTCTTTCATTACAGTTAGCACCATAAGAAAGGTAAATTTCAGAGTCATAATCAACGGCTGTCAATCCCATTGTAATAACAGCACCATTAGGCACCTCTATATAATAAACAAGATCTGGCGCATTATTAGTAAAAAGGCAGGGAGAGGTAAAATTATTACCGGCACCCACCGTGGTAGAACTAAGGGGGCTGGCTGCACCGGCAAGGTTTATTGCAGTGCTGCAGGAATCTCCGCTTTGCGCAATTGCTGATAAAGGAGCCAGGACAAATAGTAAGAGGATAATGTGTACCAATTTTATGCTCAAAATATTTCTAAACAAGCTGTTACAATTATAGGCCATGTGAGGTTGTTGGTTTTGTTCAAAGTTAATAAAATAATTTTAACAAAATTTTAAAAAATATTTAGCCCTATTTATTTTACATTTCTCAAATTAACTTATACGCTACCACGCCCTATTATTGTAAAATATGGCCATTTAAAGTCTCAGGAAAGCATTGGCTTTTCTTATCTATATTGCCTCAAACAATTTTCCCGGTAATGGCCGTATCAATCCTTTTAACTCCATAGTAAGCAATAAAGATGACAGCCTGTAAATAGGCAAATCGCAATGCAGGGCAATAATATCCATAAGTTCCTTACCATTTTTTTGCAGGTAATCGTAAACCGTTTGCTCATCGCCTTCTAACTGTACAAAAAGCTGCTTTTGCACCGGTTTATGTTTCTTTTCTTCGAGTTCCCAGTTAAGCATATAAACAAGGTCGGCGGCATTAGTAAGTACATTAGCACGCTGGCTCTTAATAAGGTTATTGCAGCCTGTGCTGTATTTATCGGTAACACGGCCGGGAACAGCAAATACATCACGGTTATAGTCGTTAGCCAGGTTAGCTGTAATAAGCGACCCTCCTTTCTCTGCACTTTCTATAATTATGGTGGCTTCGCTAAGGCCGGCCACAATGCGGTTACGCTTTACAAAATTCTCTTTATCGGGGTTAGACGTGCTCCAAAATTCGGTAAAAAAACCACCGTTCTCCTCCATTTTAGCAACATACTTTTTGTGTACCTTAGGATAGATTTGGTTAAGGCCATGCGCCACTACACCTATGGTCTGAAGATTGTGGTCCATAGCTATCTGATGGGCAAAAATATCTACACCGTAGGCAAAGCCACTAATAATGATGGGGTTTAATGGCGAGAGGTCCTCTATTAGCTTTCTGCAAAAATCGGCACCATAGCTGGTCATTTGGCGGGTACCCACAATACTTATCGTTTTACGTCCTGCCATATCAATCCTGCCGGAGCTGAATATTACTACCGGTCCGTCTATACAATGCTTAAGTCTTTCGGGATAATCGGCATCTAAAAAATAAAGTGGCTTTATCCCCTGATCCCGCACGAACTTTACTTCGCTTTCTGCCAGTTTAAAAACGTTAGTATTTTTAAGGTTATTGTACATTATTTCGCCCACTCCCTCTATGGCCAGCAGCTGCGATCTTTTAGCACTAAAAATGGCTTCGGCGCTGCCCAAATGGTTTATAAGCTTTTTTGCAACAATATCGCCCACTCCCTCTACCCGCATCAGCGCCAGTGTATTAAACAAATCTGTATCGGTCATCAATAAATGTAAATAGCAGTTAATTAAATAGTTAGTATTGTTAATAAAATTTGTGGATAAAATTTTGCATTCACCCCTTAATAGTTAATTTTGTTGCTATGATGATAGAGAAATATATATCGGCTTTACTATACCGTTATGAGTGCGTTACCGTACCGGGGCTTGGCGCATTTTTAACCGAAATTCGCCCTGCATACCTTGATGCCGCCACACACACATTCTATCCTCCTAAAAAACTCATTTCCTTTAACGCGAATGTAAAAAATAATGATGGGCTTTTAGCCAATCACATCGCATTGCAGGAAAAAATTTCTTATCAAGAAGCTGTGGCAGCAATTATTGTAGCTGTAGACAACTGGAAACTATCGCTGAATAATTATGATGTTGTTACGCTTAAAAATCTTGGCGAAATAGGCCTTAATGCCGAGAGCAGCCTGGTATTTAGCCCGGACACCCCCGTTAATTACTTAACCGAAGCTTTTGGCCTTAGTGCCATAGCATCGCCAGCCGTTAAACGCGAACTATTTAAAGAAGCTGAAGAAGCTGTCAAAGAAAAAGAGGTTGTAGTATTTGCCCCGGAAAGAAGACGCAGTTACTCCTACCTTAAATATGCAGCCGTATTTGCTGTGCTTACAGCGGCGGGCGGTACAGGCCTTAAAGCCTACAACGATAACCGCGTTGCAACACAAACCCTTGCGGTACAAAATGCAGTACAGCAAAAAGTAGAGCAGCAAATACAACAGGCAACTTTTTTTATAGACAACCCATTGCCGGCGGCAGTAACGCTTCCGCTTAAAGAAGCTGTTGCCATAAAAATGCCCTACCATGTAGTTGCCGGCGCTTACAAAAGCCAAGCCAATGCAGATAAAGCCATGAATGCCCTTGCAGCTAAAGGTTTTAAGGCACGCAGGCTTAAGGCCAATAAATTTGGGCTGTTCCCGGTACTGTACGGAAGCTATGAGCACTACAGTGAGGCAAAACAAACCATGAAAGAAATACATACCACAGGCGATAAAGAAGCCTGGATACTGGTACAGGACCTATAACATTTAATCCTCCTTTTTAAGGGGGATTTTTTTTGCGGCCTGCTTGTAACTATCTTTGCAAAAAAAACGCATGACTGTAAAACATCCAGCCGATTCGATATGCATAATGACCGATATGGTATTACCCGGAGAAACCAACCCGCTTAATAACCTTTTTGGGGGCGAACTCCTTGCGCGTATGGACAGGGCTGCCAGTATTGCAGCACGCCGCCATTCCGGCCATATTGTAGTAACGGCATCTGTAAACCATGTGGCCTTTAACAGCGCCATACCTTTGGGGAGCGTTGTTACTATAGAGGCTAAAGTATCGCGAGCGTTTAAATCGAGTATGGAAACCTACATAGATGTTTGGTTAGAAGACCGTGTATCTGGTGCAAAAACTAAAGCTAACGAGGCCATATATACTTTTGTGGCAGTAGATGAAGCCGGTTGCCCGGTAGAAGTTCATGCCTTAGAACCACAAACTGAACTTGAAATACAGCGTTTTGATGCTGCCCTGCGCCGCAAGCAGCTCAGCCTTGTGCTGGCAGGAAAAATGAACCCAAATGATGCTACAGAACTTAAAGCACTCTTTATGTAGTATTTACATATAATTTAAAGCCTTCATTACTGAAGGCTTTTTTATTGAACGATTGTTATAAATTACACATTAAATCGTTAAAATGTGTAATGTTGATGAATTGTGGTTTTTAATAAAAATCGAGGTAGGGTATCGGCTGTATAAGCTGTTATACGCGCAAAACATACACTATGAAAACACAATTACGTTCACTACTTGCAGGAGGTATTCTTGCATGTAGCCCGGCATTCGCCCAAACAACTATTTCATCAACCCTGAGTACAGATAATGTTGTTTTATGTACAGCACCGGTTGCAGATGAGATACAAACACTATGCGCAGGCGCTAAAGTGGGAAACATTGCTGCCCTAACTAACACAGGTGCTGTAGTTAAATGGTATTTAGTAGGAATCGTTTTACAGCAAATTCCTGTTACACAGGAAATCTCTGATGGGTCAAGATATGGCGTAACGCAAACGGTAGACGGATGTACAAGCCCCATGACTTATGTAACTGTAAACCTTACTGGTGCTCTTGATGCACCTGCCGGAGCCGGCACACAGGATTTTACAACCGGGGAAACTTTAGCTGATCTTGAAATTACTATTGCAGAGGGCAATACTGTTAAATGGTATACGAGAAACGCTGCTTTAGAATATACTCTTGCACAAACAAGTCTTGTCCTTACAAACGGTACTACTTATTATGCAACACAGTTTAACGGAACCTGCGAAAGTGATTACTTGCCCGTAACGGCAAACGAGATCTTATCTACAGGTAATGTAGTACTTAAAAACTTAAGCGTATATCCTAATCCTGCTACAGCCGTTGTTACCATTAACGGAAAAGACATTATAAATCAGGTAGTGGTAAGCAATCTGTTAGGTCAAAAAGTATTGACACAAACTAACAATGCCACTAACGCACAGGTTAACATTGCTGCGCTAACTGCCGGTACTTATGCTTTGCAGGTGTATACTGCACAAGGTACTGCTACAGTAAAGATCATTAAACAATAAAGAATACTAATCGTATTTTTACAAAGGCTGTCTTTAAACAAGGCAGCCTTTGTTTTTTAAACCCTAAAGCAAAACAATTATAACAAAAAATATTTTAGCAAATAATTAAGATTTATTGCAAGGCGTTACATATTTATAGTTAATTTTAGTGGATACATACATTTATATTTAATTGATTCGTTAAAATTTAATTTAAAACTATGAAGATAAAATTACGCACATTATTTTTTGGGGCATTGATAACCTGTGGGGCATTATCCGCCCAATCGAACCAACCCCTAACCGTTACTTCCGGTTATAATGCCGATGTTATTGCAAATGGTACCGGCGGAGCATCTGCATCAACAACCGCAAGTGTAGATAATGCAGGTTATTCCTTTATGAGCAGCGATTTTAGGGCTTATGCAGGAGCACCTAATTACTCGTATGCATTGCCTTCAACAGGGCTCCTTACGGCACAGGCAAATAGTGCTATAACATTTCAAATGGCATCACTTACCGGTAACAACTGTTTACGGCTGCCGGAAAGTACTAATACCGGTACATTAGAGTTTAGCAACCAACTACCGGCAACAAAACTGTATATTATGGCTACCGGCGGCAGCGGATCTGTTACTGTTACAACAACAGTTAATTTTACAGATGGTACAAGCCAGGCGTTTACGGGAGGCGTAATACCCGATTGGTATTACAGTACTGCACTGCCTATTGTAAAACAAGGTATAGGCCGTGTGAGCCGCAGCGACAATGGTATACAAAATGAATTTAACGAACCAAGGATATACATGTATACTGTAGATCTTGCTGTTGCAAATCAAACTAAATATGTAAGCAGCGTTCAATTTACAAAAACATCTACTGCAGAGGGTGTACTTAATGTATTTGGTGTAACCGCATTACAAACCGTTATACCATGCACCGCACCCGATGCCCCTACAGCAGTATCTCAAAGCTATTGTAGTGCCACAACAGTTTCCCAACTTAGTGCCGCAGGTGCTGTAGAAGGTGCCACTTACAGGTGGTACACTGCTGCAACCGGTGGTACGCCCTTAGCTGCAACAGCACAAGTTACAAGTAGTATTTACTATGTATCGCAAATAGTGGGCACCTGCGAAAGCGTAAGGACTCCCGTAGATGTTAGCGTAACCATTGTGCCACAGCCAGTAGGCTCTACAACTCAGTATTTTTGCCCCGGTGCAACAGTAGCCAGTGTACAAGCTGCAGGTGTTGCCACAGGCACGGTAACTTTTACATTTGACGGCCAGCCAATTGCCACAACCGAAGCATTAAGACCGGGTGTAATAACTGCTACCCAAACGATAGGCGATTGCAGCAGCGAACCAAAAATTATTACAATAAATATAGGCTTACCAGTTCCCGTGGCTCCAATGGAACAGCGGTTATGCAACGGATCGTTAGTGGGCAATATTATTGCCACAACCGTTGAAGGAGCCACAGCACAATGGACATTTGAAGGGTTTATCTCTGAGCCGGCACCAGTAACAGCCCGTGCCATGAGCGGAAGATATAGTGTGGTACAAACTTTAGGCGACTGCTCAAGTGCCTCCACCTACGTAATTGTATCAGTTGAAGATACGCTTGGAGAACCGGGCGGGCCTGCAGAGCAGGATTTTACTGCCGGAGAAACAGTAGCCGACCTTACAATATCTGTTACTATAGGCAACACTATTAAATGGTATGTATTAAACGAAGAATCTTTGTTTATAGAAATACCTTTTAACACCGTTCTTGAAGATGGCGTAACTTATTTTGTAACGCAATCTAACGGTAACTGTATAAGCGAATACCATGCTATAACAGTGAGCAGCACGACAGGATTAAAGAATATTTCACAAAACAGCCTGTTAGTATATCCTAATCCTGCAAATGGAATTGTAACCGTGCAAAACAGCGCCCTTATTTTGCGAATCGCAGTAAGTAATATGTTAGGGCAAAGAGTTATGATACAAACAACTAACGATACCGTAGCGCAGGTTAACATTGCATCGCTTGCTGCAGGAACGTATACATTACAAGTAATTACGGCGGCAGGTACTGCTACAGCAAGGGTTATTAAACAATAGTTTTAATTGGTTACATATTCTAAGAAGGAGGCTGTCTGGTAATAGACAGCCTCCTTTGCGTTTAGTTACTGCCTTATTTTGTATCTTGCTTGGCAGAGACGCACGCTGTTGTGTCTTAAATAATGAATGAGCGACGCATTGTATGCGTTTATACCCTTGAAACCGGCATTAACGGTATAGAAAAGCCCCGCATCTTTTACAGACGCAAGGCTTTTCTATATGTTTTTATCCGGTTGCTATTGCTGCGTTATCCAGGATGACGGGTTTAAATAAGTAGAGTTTTGCACTACCATAAATTTAACCATTGGCTCACCTGTAGCCGTGCTCGTTGCCACAGTACCCAGGGTCTCTTTTAAAGACACTTTATCGCCCACGCTAACACTTACGGTAGCAAGGTTAGAATATACGGTTATAAAGTCTCCATGCTGCAACAGGACCACTTTGTTACGTGTTCCCGGAAGGATTTGTACACTCGAAACCTCACCGCCAAATACTGCCCTTACAGTAGCGCCGCGATCTGTAGTGATGTCTACACCGTTATTATGTGTTTCTACCCCTTTTTCGAAAGGATGCGGGTGGGTACCAAATTTATCTGATATAAAGCCTTTTGTAACAGGCCAAGGCAATTTACCCTTGTTAGCCTTAAAATTATCAGATACTATCTTGCCTTCTTTTGTAAGCGTAATTTTTGTAGTAGATTCTTTTGCGGCGGCAGCCTTAGTGGTTTTAGATTCACCCGCTTTTTTTGCCGTTTTCTTGTTTGCTTCGGCAATGGCCGCGCGGATAATGGCATCTATTTTACGCTCTATTGCCTTTGCCTCTTTCTTCTTTGCAGCAATATCTCCGGCATATCTTTTTTTGTCTTTGCGGATACTTTTAACGAGTTTTTCCTGCTCTACCCTATCCTGCTCAAGGTTTTTCTTTTCGGTCTCGCTTTCGGCAAGCAGTTTTACCTTATCCTTTTTCTGGATGACAAGTTTTTGCTGAATGGTATCCAGCTCGGCCATTTTACCGCGTATCTCGTCGCCCTGTATTTTCCTGAAGCTGGCATACTGCTTCATGTACTGTAATCTCTTGTACGCCTGTAAAAACCCTTCAGATGATAACAGGAACATAATGCGGCTTTGGTCACTACGGCTTTTATATGCACTTACAAGCATATTGGCATAGTCTTCCTTAAGTACTTTAAGTTCGCGGTTAAGCTTGTTAGATTTTATCTGGTTAGTATAAATATCATCTGTAAGCAGCTTTGTTTGCTTAGCTGTCATCCCAATAAGCTTTTCGCTAAGCTTTATCTTGGTATTCTGTTCAGATATTTTTGTAAGCACTGATTTTTCTTTAGAGCTTTCATCTTTAATAAGCTCATTAAGCTCTCTTATTTCCTTCTGGATTTCGGCCTTGCGCTGCTCCAGCTTTTTTTGCTGGTCACTATCTTGTGCCAACGCTAAAGTGCTGATGCCGAGAAATAAAATAGTAAGGAAAAATCTGGTCATAGTTGTTTTTTGTGGTTAATCTATAAAGATTTGCTCATATCCTTCCGGCACATCATACGGGAAAGTCAATTTTTCATCAAATTTAACCGATGTATATTGAATATCAATACTTACTTTATCTTTTTGCTGCGCTTCTATTTTAATAGCAGCCGGCAATACTGCCTGCGGGTAGTTGCTGTGTGCAGGATACTGTATATCAAGGCTGCGTGGCGACTGGCCATCCTGCTCTACATGCTGCTTCTTAACAAGGTAATTAGCACCCTCAAAAAAGAACTCTTTAACGATACCGCCTTTCTCTTTGCCAATAAGTTTATAAAGCCCATCTTCTGTCGATGCTTTGTAAGTGCCTTTGTTAAGGTCGTCTAACGCTTCACCGGTTAGCATGTTCTGCACTTTAGCATAATCAAGTTCTGTACCCAGCCAGCGGCTAAGCACTACGTAGTCGCCTTTAAAGTAAGTGCCATTCAGCTTTTCATAATAACTTACTTCTTTAGGTGTTATGTATGCCTTAGCCATTGTAATGCCTAAAAATCGAATTATTACCAATATGGATTCGTCCTTCTTAACACGTATCTCTGCCGACACATTTTGGGATATTTTTTTGTCCTTGTAAGCCGCATCTGCTTTTATTAGCAGGGTTTCAAAATTTCGCTCTGCCTTATAATGCCCCTGTATAATTTCCTTTGCAGCTTTATCTCCTTCTGCGGCCTGCTCTGTTACTACAGCCTGCTTGCTTTTGCACGAAGACAAAAGTGCTGTAAATGCTATTAGTAGTAGTATACTTTTTCTCATTATTGTTTTTTGTTTTTTGCAAGTTTATCTGCTGCTGCAAAATAAGATTCTTTTTTCTTAGTATCGCCCAGCCCGCCATACGCCTCGCCTAACTGACGGTCTATATTTGCTTCCAGCTGTGCATCGTCTACCACAAAATCGAGCCCGTTAGAGAGCCATTCTTTTGCCTTTGCATACTGCTGAAGCCTGTTGGCTCCAAGCCCTGCATAATAGTACAGGCTTGCCTGTGTGGGGTAACTGTCTATATAATTTGTGGCGGCTTTAAGCAGCTTATCGTTTTGTCCGGTTTCGGCATAGGTGTATAATAACAACTCAATACCTTCAATATCATCTGCTTTAACTACCAGCCCTTTTTCTAAATACTGTGCAGCCTCTGTATATTTCTTTTTATTAATGTAAAACTTACCAACTTCTTTAGCTACGTTTACATTTTTATCGCCTTCAAAATAATCGACCGCTTTAGAAAGAGTAGCATTATATTTAGGGTTGTTAGTCGCAAAAATGAGGAATTCATTAAGTACGCGGTGCTTTATCTTATTGTCTATCTTACTGCTTTCTAAAATACGGAACATAGATTCTGATGCCTTTTCGCCATCATTGTTATTGATGTGAAATTTAAACAGGCTAACCTGTGCCCAGTCTGATGTCGGGATCTCTTTTTCCAGTTTTTTAGCCACCTCTTCAGCCTTCGCCTCTTGGTTACTTTCAGAATAAAGGTAAATAAGGTCAAGATAATTAGACTCTGCCTTAGGATTTGCTTTTATAGCAGCCTCCAGTATTTCTTTTTGTGGCTCTTTATATTTAGTCTCGCCCATTATCTGGGTTTTGTACATAGTACGCTTTTCAGATACGCCTACTGTTTCCTCCATTTCGTTAATAAGCGCCAGTGCCTTATCATACTGCTGGGTGTACATATATAGTGACACCAGGTCTTCCTGGTATTGCTCTTTGCGCCACTCCATAAGCTTTTGTACCACTACAATAGACTTTACAAAGTTCTTGTTTTCGTAGTACACATCATAAAGACCCTGCCAGTACCAACGGTTTTTGGGGTCGAGCTGTGTAGCCTTAAGATAAGCTTTTTCAGCCTCTGCCAGGTTACGAAGCGCAAGGTAATTTTTACCCAACTCTCCATAAATCACAGGATTTTCGGGTTCTTTAAGCAGGCACTTTTGCAAAGATAATAAAGCCTTATCATAATTTTCGATTCCTTTTTGCTTAAGGGCCTCATAAAAATTGTTTTCAAAATCACTGTTTGCAAGTGCAATTTCGTCGGGTTCCTGTTGTGCATAAACTGCCGCAGGGCCTGTTAAAGACCCTGACAGCATTGCACCGTAAAAAAGAATTTTAAATTTCATGTATGTTATTCTAATACCGAATAATCGCCTATGCTTATGGCAGTAAAATTACCGTTAAACACAGCATGGTTACCTATCATGGCGTTATCCAGGTTTGCGTTTTTTATTAGCGTATGGGTTTGCACCAAACTGTTTTTTATAGTAGTGTCCTCTACCCTTGTTTTTTCACCCAGCGATACATTAGGGCCTACAGTACTGTTTACCAATACCACACCCTCGCCTATAAAACATGGCGGAATGATGGTACTGTTCTCTAAAACCACAGAGTCTGATACTAAATGCCCGCCATCTTCATATAAAAAGTTAAGCATGCGCGAGTTAGTCTCTACCGTAACGTTCTTGTTGCCGCAGTCCATCCAATGGTCTACTTTACCGGGAACAAATTTCATGCCCTTTTGCTTCATGTTCTCAAGGCCATCGGTAAGCTGGTATTCGCCACCTTTAGTAATATTGTTGTCCAGAAGGTATTGCAGCTCTGCACGAAGTGTTTCGCCACTCTTAAAATAGTAGATACCAATGATGGCAAGATCGGTCACGAACTCCTTTGGTTTCTCAACAAAATCGGTAATTTCATTCTTATCGTTAAGCTTTACCACGCCAAAAGCGCTTGGGTCGTCTACCTTTTGTACCCATATAACACTATCTGCAGTAGTATCTAACGTAAAATCTGCCCTAAAAAGTGTGTCCGCATACGCCACAACAACAGGGCCGCTCATACTTTCTTTAGCGCTCATAATGGCGTGCGCAGTACCAAGTGGTTGCTCCTGGTAGTAAATAGTGCCTTTAGCACCCAGTTTCTCTGCAATGGCTATAAGCTCCTGAGCTACAACATCGCCAAAATCTTTATGAATAATAAATGCAATTTCTTCTATATCCTGGTTAATAACGCCGGCAATATCTTCTACAAGGCGGTGCACAATAGGCTTGCCTGCTATAGGTATTAAAGGTTTAGGTACAGTTAGTGTATGCGGGCGAAGGCGCGATCCGCGGCCTGCCATAGGAACTATTATCTTCATTCGTTTATTTACTGTATTCTTTTGTTAGTATCGACTTACCATTCTGGATGGTATATTCTTTATAGTATGTTTTTTCGTCTCCTTCTACCGATCGCATTTCGCTTGTCAGCAATAAATTGTTTTCAACCCATTGATAAGTATTGGTAAATTCGTTGCCACTGCCATCGGCATCACTGCTTTCAATCTCTTTTTTACTGTAATATGCATTTACCCAATGCAAATCAGAAAGCTCTTTGTTTTCTATAAACATTTTACTCTCCTGGCTGTAAAGATAAAATATATGATCTGTCTCGTCCTTAATTGCAAAAGGATAGTGCACTTCTACATCCAGGTCAAGATACCCATCAAAATTATAATCTTTAAGAGTAAGGAATTTTTGTTCGTTATATATAAATTGGTCTTTAAAATTCAGTGTTTGCAGGTACTTTTTCTTACTGTCATAAATTATTACCTGTTGTAGCTTTTTGTCTTTAGATAGCTCCGGTACTTCATCTTTAACAGGACTGGTTGTTACTATTTTATAAATATAATCTATTTGCCCATTCTCCCTGATATCTTGTAAAGGCTTTAATATAGCCGCCTCGTTTTCGGTTTTGCCTTCATGTTGCCATGTTCCTGTAAGAATATTTTGCTCCTTTAATTTTAGATGGCCAACATTACCACTATAGTCATCGGTTCTCAGTACATAGCCAGATTTGGAAACAATTCCTTCAATAGTTGGCCCATACGTAAGGCGCCCTTCATCCTTAAAAAAATTACCCGAAACCGAATCATTTATCATATTAAAGACAAGGTTCATTTCAACAGGTTTACTATTTATAGTACCCAGATAGGCAATACTGTAACTCGCAGACGATGTTATAAATGTATCAAAGTTATCATTTTCATACTGGCCTTCGGCATAAGACTCTTCATTACCATCCTCTTTATCCGGAACCGTATCTTCTATACGTGTAATAGTATTATCGGAATTTATTACTTTTTTACAGGATATACAAATACCCGCCATAACGATTACCATCATCATAGCATTAATAATTTTATTTATAAATAAGGTTTTATACATACGCTGTCTGATAACGGACATTAGGTAGAAGTCCCTATAATCTACTTAACCCCTGTGCTGCCAAAACCGCCCTCGCCGCGCACCGTTTCTGTAAGCACATCGGCCTCCAGCCATTCGGCACGTTCATGTTTAGCTATAACAAGCTGTGCAATTCGCTCGCCGTTTTCTATAGTAAATGGCTCATTTGATAAATTTACTAAAATTACCCCAATTTCGCCGCGGTAATCGGCATCAACTGTTCCCGGGCTGTTAAGTACCGTAACGCCTCTTTTAGCTGCAAGGCCGCTCCTTGGGCGCACCTGTGCCTCATAACCCAACGGAAGCTCTATAAACAAGCCTGTTTTAATAATGGCCCTGCCCAGTGGTGCAAGCACAACCGCTTCGGTAAGGTTAGCCCTGAGGTCCATTCCGGCAGATGCCATAGTTTCATAATCAGGTAATGCGTGCGATGATTTATTGATGATTTTTACCGTCATTGTAGTGTGTAAGATAATGATTTATTTTTTAATGAATTTAAGCAGCGTTTGCTTTTCGTTGCGGTATACTAATGCCATGAAACCTATTAGGGAAACAATCCCGAAAACATAGGTTTCCCTGAGTACCGGTATGTAAAAAGAGATACAGGAAAGCAGGATAGACAGCCCAACATACAATGCCATTTTTTTTAGGTCGTAAGGTATAGGGTAGTATTTTGCGCCCATGTAGTATGATACTGCCATCATGGTGCCATAAGCGGCAACTGTTGCAATTGCAGACCCCATGTATCCCCAAACAGGGATAAGGGCAAAGTTAAACGATAATGTTATGACTGCTCCTATGATAGATATATACGCGCCCATTTTAGTTTTGTCGGATAATTTATACCATACCGAAAGATTAGTATATATACCCAGAAAAAAGTTAGCCAGGATAATGAGCGGCACAACATTCATGGCTTCCCAAAAAGAAGGATCGCGAAGCAGGATTATTTTTAAAACATCGGCAAAAGCTACAACCCCAAGCAGTATAACCGATCCGAATATTACAAAATATTTGGTAACCGTTGCGTAGGTTTGGGGGGCATTTGCAGTACCCGCATGGCTAAAAAAGAAGGGCTCGATACCCAGCCTGAATGCTGTTGTAAACAGTGTCATGAATAATGCCAGCCTGTAACAGGCAGCATAAGCCCCAATATCGTTAGGGTTAACACCCATAAATTTAAGCAATGGCCTGTCAAAGGTTTCGTTAATGGCAAAAGCAATGCCTGCCACCATAACCGGAAGCGCATAGCGCATCATGCCTTTCCAGAGGTCACTATTGAAATGCCAGGACAGTTTTACATAGTGGGGCAATAGTACCAGGAGCGTGGCAAGGCTGGCTATAACGTTAGCCACAAATACATAGCCTACCTCAAAATCTTTTATGTATAATGTAGCGACAAAACTATCGGGGTATTTGCCTGCAAGTTTTGGGAGCCATAACAGGAAAAATAGATTAAGCAATAGGTTAAAAGCCACATTGCCTATTTTTATGGCGGCATACACCATAGGCCTGCCTTCGGCGCGTAGTTTGCTAAAGGGCACAATAACCAAGGCATCGAGCGCCAGCACCCAAATGGTATAGGTTATATATTCGGTATCAATTTCTATGGTATCGGCTAAAAAATTGCGGCATAACAGTGCCACACTCAGGAAAGCTACAGAAGACCAGAATAATGAGATGGTGCTGGTGCTAATTACCTGCTTTTTATCGGCCAAATGGTAAAACCTGAAAAAAGCAGTCTCCATACCATAAGCCAGGATAACATTAAAGAACACCAGCCACGAAAAAATGATATTCACATCGGCATATTTGGCATTGTTCATAACACCTGTGTAAAGTGGTGTAAGTATAAAGCTAAACATACGCGGTACCACGGTGGCTATGCCATAAACTGCGGTTTGCTTAAAAAGATTTTTATAGACGCTCAATGGTTTGTTTTATAGATAGGCAAAAGTAGGTATATTTTGCAGGAATTAAAAAACGGGCGGCTATATTATCAATATGTTATGCAGGCGCGTGTTATTAACGCAGGAGTTTTATATTTGCTTTACCCAATAACTATTATGAAACACCTGTACATTTTTGTTGTATTGCTACCGCTATTTGCTTTAGCGCAAAATTATCCTGCTACTAAAAAAACACTAAAAACCATAACTAAGCATGGCATATCCTACAATGACGATTATACCTGGCTGGAAAACATCCGCAGCCCCGAAGTTACAGCATGGGTAGCCGCCCAAAATAAAGTAACTGATAAATACCTGAACAGTATAGGAACAACGACTGATATTGAAGATGCAATAGCCACTTATGCCAAAGGATCTACCTATGCATTGCCGGCTAAAAGAGGTAAATATTTTTATGTAAAGCTAAGGACAGACGATGACAGGCCTTCATCATTATTCTATTTTAAAAAACTTGATGACAGGCCTGTAAAATTAGTAGATCCTGCAAGGGTTTATGACAAGCATGCTACCATAATGAGCTACCACCCCTCTAAAAACTCTAAGCTGCTGGCTTATAAAGTAAGCCTGGATGGAAGCGACAAACACGAAGTGCGCTTTGTAAATATAGAGAAAGAAAAATATTTAGACGATGTTATTGCTAATGTAAAATACAGCAACATAAGCTGGAAAGATGATGAAGGCGTTTTTTACAAACGTAATACCAATACGGTTGCCTTTGCAAGGGACAGTACTTTTCAGTTACTGTATCATGCTATGGGTACTTTGCAAAAAGATGACAAAATTGTTTTTGACAGGTCTTCCACAGGTTTGGATTTTAATTTTAACGTAGATGAGGATAAACTTTTAATTACAGAGTGGAATAAAGAAAAAACCAAAAAGAGCTACTACTACATACTTTTAAGCGACAGTACTTATACGCCGGTAAAATTTATAGAAGATGAATCGGCCGACTTTAATATCCTTAATTATTCTAAGGGCAGGATATATTATGCTACAAAACAGTATGACTGGGGCGAAATACGCTCGTGCGACATTAACAACCGCAAAGACGAGAAAGTAATCATCCCGCAGTTTTACAACCAGCTGCTGGTAAATACTTTTTTTGCCAACGATTATATAATTTGCCAATACAAAACACTGGGAAAATATTACCTCTCTGTATATGATGCCGAGATAAACTTTATCAGGAAATTTGAAGCACCCTACGGCATGGATTTTAAGATGCTTTTTATTGATAAAGAAACTAACCGCCTGTTTGTAAACATGAACAGCTACGTAATAGGCCCACAAAATTACACGCTTAATTTAAAGACCGGTGAGTTTGACCCTTACTATAATAACCTTTATAAAGCAAAGGCAACCCTTTTTCCGCTCGACCATTTTGAGACCAAAACCATAACCTTTAAAAGCCGGGATAATAAAGATGTTCCTGTTACCATTATTCATAAAAAAGGCATGGAGCTTAATGGTAACAATCCTGCCTTACTGGAAGCCTACGGAGGCTTTGGCGTTATAAGCAACCCAGCGTATGACGTGGCATTACTGTACTTTTTAGAAAAAGGAGGTGTGTATGCATTTGCAGAAATAAGAGGCGGTGGCGAAAAAGGGCTTAACTGGCACACACAGGGAATGGGACTTAAAAAAACCAATTCTGTTAACGACTTTGTAGATGTCGCCGAATTTTTAATTACTAAAAAATACACCTCGGCAAACAGGCTTGGCATTAGTGGCGGGTCTAATGGTGGCCTTGTAGCAGGAGCAGCAATGGTACAGCGCCCGGATCTTTTTAAAGCCGTTATTTGCAAAGTGGGCCTGTTTGATATGGCTATTTTTGACAATTATACTACAGGAAACAAATATGTAAGTGAATATGGTAACCCCGATGTTAAGGAAGACTATGTAAACCTGCTGTCGTATTCGCCTTATCAAAATATTAAGGAAGATGTAAACTATCCTGCCACATTAATTATTACTGCAGATAACGACGACCGGGTGCTGCCCCTTCACTCCTATAAATTTGCAGCGCGCCTGCAAAACAGGGCTTCACAAACTAATCCTGTTTATTTAAAAAGCATTAAAAACAGCGGCCATAACGGTACCGCAAATTATAATGGCAGCATTAACGATGAAGCAGAGTTCTATAGCTTTTTAATGTATCATTTAAATAGGTAAAATGTGAATGTTTTTTTCGATAGAGAAGCATTGAATGCGTTTCACGTAAGTATTAGCAAACATACGGGAGACGCATTGAATGCGTCTCTACCAACTACGACGCGGATAATTAATCTGATAGTTATTTTAAACTTTCCAAAAACTTAATAGGGTTGGTTAAAAAGCTGTTTGCATTAGACTTAGATATGTCTTCTAAAATATTTTTACTATTAGCTTCAAAAGCCTCGTATTTCAGGTTCATAAGCATCAGGTCATTTTCGTCACAAATTTCAACAACCGTCTTTATTATTTTAAGTACATTTTCACGATTCCTCAAATCTATACGGATACTAAAATCAGTAATCTCTAAATTGTTTGTGAATATTGAGCAATCATTATCATGCAATTGTCCATCTTTTTTCCATGAAAGATGCTTTTCCGAACTCCAACTGGCCCTCGGAATTATGCCATCTATTTTATCCGCAATTTTAAAAACATCTGCTTTAACGTCTGTCCAAAAATAAAATATGTCTTTTCGATATTGAGTTACCGGCTGGTTTATAAATGCAGGATATGCTTTTTCGAAATGAGACTTAGGTATGATAAGTAATGTGTATTGCCAGATAGCCATATAAACAATTATTAATAGTTGCAATATTAAACAAAAAAGGCCACCTCGCGGCAGCCTTCTCATCAACTATGTTTGTTTTGTAACTGTATTAGCTTGCAAGCGCATTGGCACCACCCACGATCTCGAGGATCTCGTTAGTAATGGCAGCCTGGCGTGCTTTGTTATAGGTAAGCTTAAGCTGGTTTCTAAGTTCGGTAGCGTTGTCGGTAGCTTTGTGCATAGCCGTCATACGGGCACCGTGCTCAGATGCAAAAGAGTCGCGCACCGCTTTATATAGTTGTGTCTTTAAAGACAGCGGTATAAGGCTTAAAACGATTTCTTCTTTACCCGGCTCAAAAATATAATCTGTAGCAGTAGTACTTTCTTTAGTTTCAGCAACAGGTGCAAGCGGCAGGAACTGCTCTGTAAGCACAACCTGTGTACCTGCATTTTTAAAGTGGTTGTACACCAGCTCTATCCTGTCGTACTCGCCCGCAGCAAATTTATCCATAAGCGATTGTGCAATAACAGCAACATGCTCGAACGTAAGGGCATCAAAAACGCCACTTTCATTACCCGTAACATGAGCCGTTTTTCTTAGGGCATCATTGCCTTTTTTACCTATGGCAAGAATATCAACCTGTTTGCCGGCATAGGCATCCTCGATTAATTTTACCTGCTTGATAACGTTAGCATTAAATGCACCACACAAACCCCTGTTAGACGTTATGGCTACAACAAGTACTTTATTTACTTGGCGCTGCTCGGCAAATACACCACCGGTATTGCCTTCAAGGGTAGCGCTAAGATTTTGCAATAACTCAGTCAGCTTTTGCGAGTATGGCCTCATCGCTGTAATGGCATCCTGTGCCTTTTTTAGCTTTGCTGCCGATACCATTTTCATCGCACTTGTAATTTGCATAGTGGATGAAACCGACGTGATCCTGTTACGTATTTCCTTTAAGTTTGCCATTTTTTATTAGTATTGAGTAGTGAGAATTTAGTATTGAGAAGTAACTCTCATAACACCCCTCGTATAGTATTAAGCATTAAGATGTGAGGATCAAAGATTTTTCAATCTCACATCTTAATACTAAAATCTAATATCTAAAATTAATATTTAGAAGAAACCTCTTTTGCTGCTTTTTCAAGCACATCGGTAATTTCATCTGTAAATTTACCGGCTTTAAGAGCGGCAAGTGTATCTTTATGAGCACCTTTAAGGTACTGTAAATAATCTTTTTCAAACTCCTTAACCTTGTTTACAGGTACTTTACGCAACAGGTTTTTAGAACCTGCATAAATAATAGCCACCTGGTCTTCTACAGTATAAGGGTCGTTAACCGCCTGTTTAAGTATCTCCACGTTCCTGCGGCCTTTCTCGATAACGCTAAGTGTGGCAGCATCAAGGTCTGATCCAAATTTAGCGAAAGCCTCAAGCTCACGGAACTGTGCCTGGTCTAATTTAAGCGTACCGGCAACTTTTTTCATTGATTTTATCTGTGCATTACCACCTACACGCGATACAGAGATACCTACGTTAATAGCCGGACGTACACCAGAGTTAAACAAGTCTGACTCAAGGAATATCTGTCCGTCTGTAATCGAAATTACGTTTGTAGGGATATACGCAGAAACGTCGCCCGCCTGAGTTTCGATGATAGGTAACGCAGTAAGCGAACCACCACCTTTAACAAGAGGCCTTAACGAATCCGGAAGGTCGTTCATATTCTTAGCAATATCATCATCTGCAATTACCTTAGCAGCACGCTCTAATAACCTTGAGTGAAGGTAGAAAACGTCGCCAGGGTAAGCCTCACGGCCCGGTGGCCTTCTTAACAGAAGAGAAACCTCACGGTAAGCAACAGCCTGTTTAGATAAATCATCATAGATAATAAGTGCAGGACGGCCCGTATCGCGGAAATACTCACCTATTGCAGCACCTGCAAACGGAGCGTAAACCTGCATTGGAGCCGGGTCTGAAGCATTTGCAGCAACAATAACCGTATAAGCCATTGCGCCTTTTTCTTCAAGTGTTTTTGCAATACCTGCAACGGTTGAAGCTTTTTGCCCAACAGCCACATATATACAGAATACCGGTTTACCGGCATCATAAAATTCTTTCTGGTTAAGAATGGTATCAATACATACAGTAGTTTTACCAGTCTGGCGGTCGCCAATAACAAGCTCACGCTGTCCACGGCCTACAGGGATCATGGCATCTACAGCCTTAATACCTGTTTGCATAGGTTCTGTTACCGGCTGGCGGAAAATAACTCCCGGAGCTTTACGCTCAAGAGGCATTTCATAAAGTTCGCCGCCAATAGGGCCTTTACCATCTATAGGTGCACCAAGGGTATCTACCACACGGCCCACAATTTGCTCACCCACTTTAAGCGATGCGATACGTTGTGTCCTTTTTACTGTAGAGCCTTCCCTAACACCTGTAGAAGGGCCAAGCAATACTACGCCCACATTGTCTTCTTCCAGGTTAAGCACAATAGCTTCTAACCCATTTTCAAACTGTACTAACTCGCCATATTGCGCGTTAGATAGCCCATATACACGGGCAATACCATCACCCACTGTAAGAACAGTACCTACTTCTTCAAGCGTAGCACCCGTTTCGAACCCGGACAATTGTTTCTTTAATATTGCTGAAATCTCAGCAGCGTTAATCTCCGCCATAGTTAGTTATAATTTAAACACTTATGTGTGGTAAATACTAATTACTTAATTCTCTTTTTAATGTAAGCAGCCTGTTTGCAACAGATGCATTGTACTGCTTGTCGCCTATCCTTATTATAAACCCGCCTATAATAGATGGGTCTACAACATTTTTAAGCGTAATTTGTTTATCGCTAAACTCTTTTATTTTAGCAAGTACTTTTTCCTGAAGCTGTGGTGTAATTTCTACTGCAGTGGTTACCGTAGCTTCTTCTATACCGTTAGCAACATCAAACTGTGTTTTGTACTGGCTTGCAATGGCATGCAAAATACCAAACCTTTTGTTCTCGTGCAACAGGTGAAATAACCCATGCGTAATAGTTTGTGTATTAGCAAATATTTCTTTTAAAGCACTCTCTTTTACCTCAGCCTTAATAGTAGGGCTGTTAATAAAATCGTTTAGCTCTGTATTACCGTTTATGGTCGTGGCAATAAGCGTCATATCTTCACCCACCTGTTGTGCAGTGCCGGCAGACTGTGCCATTTGTAATATCGCCCTGGCATATCGTATAGCAGCTCTTGATCCTGTCATGACTAATTACGGATTAGTTTAGTTTAACGTCTTCAAGCATTTTCTCAACCAGGTTGTTCTGGGCTTCTTTGTTTGAAAGTTCTGTTTTAAGCAACTTCTCTGCAATTTCTACAGACAGGGTTGAAACCTGGTTTTTAAGCTCGGCAATTGCAATATTTTTTTCGCTTGCAATGCTTGCTTTAGCAGCTTCAATAAGTTTATCACCCTGAAGTTGTGCTTCATTTTTAGCATCGGCTATTATTTGCTCTTTAATTTCGCGTGCTTCTTTCATCATAGCATCTCTTTCTGCACGGGCCTCCTGAAGTATCACTTCATTCTGGGCTTTAAGTTGTTGCATTTCCTGGCGTGCAAGCTCGGCAGCAGCAATTGCATTTGTAATACCTTCCTCGCGGGCGGCAAGAGAGGCAAGTATAGGTTTCCATGCAAATTTTGCAAGAAGGATAATAAGGATTACTAATATAATAGCCTGCCAAAAGAACAAACCATACGAAAAATCATTAATTAACTTATCCATTATTTTATATTTAAACTGTTTGTTTTTTAAATTAAAAACAACATCTGCAACCAACCGTTGCAGATGTATGTTTAGGTTTTTTCTTAGTTTTTACCAAGGATAAGTGCACCAAAGGCAAGACCTTCAAGTAGTGCACCGATGATGATCATCGCAGTCTGGATTTTACCGGCAGCTTCTGGCTGACGAGCAATAGCATCCATTGCAGATCCACCAATTTTACCAAGACCTACACCAGCTCCGATAACGATAAGACCAGCACCAACTAAATTTGGAATTTCCATAATATATAAATTAAATTAAGTTTCTAAAAAAATGTTTTGTAATTGCTTAGATTACAGGAATCTCAGGATCTTCAGTATGATGGTCGTGACCATGACTGTGGCTATGATCGTGATGATGCTCATGTTCCTGAACTGCCATACCTATAAACAGGGATGATAACATGGTAAAGATAAACGCCTGAAGGAACGCTACAAGCAACTCTATTACAGATATAAATAAAGTAAGCAGCAATGATGTACCTATACTACCACCCACAGTAAGCTGCTCTTTTGCAACAAATATTATCGCTATAAGACCCATAACTACAGTGTGGCCTGCTGTAATGTTTGCAAATAAACGTATTAAAAGCGAGAAAGGTTTTGTAAACATTCCCAGTATCTCAATTGGCGCAAGAACTATCTTCATAGGCACGGGTACACCCGGCATCCAGAAAATGTGGCCCCAATATTCTTTGTTAGCACTAAATTGTGTAATAACAAATGTAAATAAGGCAAGGCAAACAGTTACCGCAATGTTTCCTGTAACGTTAATACCCAGTGGCGTAAGGCCAAGAAGGTTAAGCGTCCAGATAAGGAAAAACACCGTAAGCAGGTAAGGCATAAATTTTTTATATTTAGCTTCGCCTATGTTTGGCCTGGCAATTTCGTCTCTTACATATATTACAAGTGGCTCCAGCACACGGTTAAAACCTGTAGGCAATGCGTTTGGTCCTTTCTTTTTGAAACCTTTTGCAAGACTGCTGAATAAAAGGAATATAAGTAATGATGTAAGCAGTAAAGAAACTACATTTTTAGTAATAGAGAAATCTAACGGCATAGCGTTTTTAGGATGATGGTGCTCATCAAGAGGAAGCTCGCCGGCAGCATCTGTCTTGTATATTTTTCCGTGAAAAAGCTTGTAGTAGTTACCATCAGCTTCTGCAATGCTTTCGCCGTGGTTAAATTTTGCTGAAGAAAAAACTTTAAGTCCGTTATCAAAAAGGATAACCGGTAGCGGGAAACCAAAATGTTCATCGGTAGCTTCGTCCGAGAAGAAAACAAACTCATGTGCATCCTGTAAGTGATGGCTTATGTGGTCGTTTATTTTTTCGGCAGGGCTTGCCTCGTGTGCTGTTTCGTGCTGCTCACCATGTTTTTCTAACTTGGCAGTGTGGTACGCTTCTTCGCCTCCGTGCACAGAATCCTGTGTAGAATTTGCAAACGAAATAAGGGGTACAGCAACAATAAGGGCTGTTAATGAGTTCTTTAAAAATTGTTTGTTAAACACCATCTTGCTAACTTTCTTAATTTTACAGTCCTGAAATTTTGCGCAAAGGTACATTTTAAATTAATATCTCAACAGCGCAAAACAACTTTTTTTAAGAATATGCAGGGTTAATAACAATTTATTGTTTTTTGTTTAAGAGAATGGCTGTAAAATATGCCTCTATAAACAGAAAGAGCATAAAAACAGCAAAAAAGTTGATTCTCTCTGACGGATAGGAAACCGTTTTCGCTAATATGGGTTGTACTAAAAAATAGCTGCCAACCACTTTAAGACTTGTTAAACCTAAAAAAACATATCCTACTTGTGTGGCATCGGTTTTTGCAATCAGATTGAGTGCAAAAAGTATAATTACAGAAAACCCGAAGAACAATAGATATACCATAGGTATAGTATAAGTAAATGTAGCTGGCTGTTCCTGCAATTGTGGTATTTTGTACAGCAGTATGTTTATTATGACACATACCGCAGCTATGCCTGCCATTTTTACTAATGAGGCAATAAATTTTTTGTCCATTATTTATTAAGTTGGTTTACCTGGCGTATAACGTTATAAAGGGCTATACCTACGCCAAGCATTGTAAAAATGATAAAGTACAGTTCGTTAGGGTTGGGATACTTTTTGTCGAGCCAGCCGCCCAGCCACGCAAAGCCCACAATTATAATACCCATCTGGAACGGGATATTAATAAGGGCGAGCCACTTGTTAGGGCTTTTATCCTGCTTGTTGCTGTTGCTCATTTACGGTAGGTATGGGTTGTTTTATAGCATTGCGCATGGTACAGCTTGCTGTAAATACAGCTCCGGGCTCTACAGCCAGTTTACCCGCAATAACTTCACCTGTAATATTTGCCTTTGCCTTTATGCTTAATAGTTCATCTACTTCTATACGGCCATCAAAACGGCCTTCTATATCGGCGGTTTTACATTTTATATCGCCCGTAACACTACCGGCAGGGCCTATAACAATACGGCCATCGGCAATTAGGTTACCTGTTAATTTACCGTCGAGCCTAAGGTCGGCGTGCGAAATAATGTCGCCTTTAATAACCGTGCCCTCTACAATACGGTTGGTTTTACCCAGCAGGTCGGTATACGATTTTTGTTTTTCGAACATAGCCGTTACTGTATTGCTAAATATTGAACATACGATTTTTTTATCTGTACGATCTTATAGTCTTCGGTAGAAATTATAACCGGGGTTTCGGCCACTTTATACGATTTGTAATCTTTAAGAATACTTACCGCATCTACCGCCGCGAGTTTATTTATAAGGCCATGTATTACAACAAGATTTTCTGTAGCGCTATAAATATCGTTAGATAGCGTAATGCTGTTGTTGTTACCGTCTTTAATAAACTTCTGTATCTTTTCTGTAAGTGTTTTTATTTTAGGGTCGTTGGCATCCAGCTTAAAAATAATTTTAAAGCTTGTTGGCGGACGGCCAAAGGCAAGTTTTTCTAAAACAGGCACTTCTTTTTTAAGAATATCTTCTGCCTGTTTACCTTCATAGCTGTTAGGGTATGTAAGGGCTACATAGTTAAGCGCTTTTTTATATTCGTCAAGGCCCTGCAGCCTGCCGGTAACTTTTGCTTTTAAAAAATCGTATTTAGATACTATTTCCTCACCGGTATACTTTTCTATATATTGATCAAGCGGAGCTACTATCTCTCTAATTTCTCCCGCTTCATATTTTTTGTATAATGCAGCATAAATAGCCTCCGGGCTTCCCTGCGCTACAGCATCGGATGTTGGATTACGTATAATCTCTGCATACCTGCTGTCAGGGTATCCGGTAAGTATCTGTTGTTTATATGCATTAGCTTTAGACGGGTCTATAATCTCATAAATTTTAAACAGGTTGTATTTAGCCGGAAGCACCAAACGCTCCTCAGGATTATTTACTAACAGTTTTTCAAGCTTATCTGCCGCACGCTGGTATTCTTTAAATTTTTCTTTATAAATAAGACCTAACTGGTAATAAGCAAAGTTGCGATCTTTAGCAAGGCTGTCTAAAACTTTTTGTTCCGTAGGCAATTGCTTTATATAAAAATCTGCCATGTAGCGAGGGTCTAAAACATCCTCTTTCTTTTTGCCCGATAAACTATCGGTTGCCTTAGCATCTGTAATTTCATCATCTGCACCTGCGCTTGCGGCATTTCCACGCATTTCAGATGCTACACGCCAGTTATCGCCAAGTGCCCTGCCTCCCCAGCGGTTTTTAAATTCCTGCCTGCCGTAAGCAACTGTTGCAGGGGTGTAAAAATAAAATGGGCCTGATTTACCAGACGTAAGACCTCCACCCGATGCAGGATTGCCTTTTTTTACTGATGCAGCTGGTAATATTCCGGTATTTCTCATTGAAGCATTAGCAGATGCAGGGCTTATAAGGTCATCATCTCCCCTTTTCATCATATTATTATTACCCTGTGGCTGAGATGTGGCAGCTGTATTTTGGGCTATATTGGCCAGTTTCCTGGCCTCTTCTTCCATTTTCTTTTTCTGTAACTCCTCTTGTGCCTTAAGCTTAACTATGTAATCTTCAAAATAAGCAAGTTGCTCAGGGTCAGATAATGATTTAATATGCAATATACTATCATTATCATGCGCAATGGCCTCATATTTAATAACATCTTCCAGGTTATCTCTTTTTTTCTTTATGGCTTTATATTCACGGGTCCTAAAATCCATATTTACCATAGTACTGTCATAATATTTGCCGGCATTAACATATTTAGCCTCTTCAAAATTAATTTCGGCAATGTTGCGGTAGTTAGAAGCACTAAGGTATTTATCTGCCGATTTTCGCCTAAGCGATTTATTATAATATAACCTGGCCTTATCGTTACTATTTTGCTTATCATAAAATAAGCCAACCTGGTGGTTTATAATATCAAGGAACGGCCTGTTCTCGCGATCGTCCAGCAGGTCGCGGTATTTTTCCATAAATGCAAGAGTATCACCTGCTTTATAATCAAACTGGCCCGCCTGCATGGCATGCGCCTGGATTACATAAATGCGGGGCGACCTGCGCTTCATGTCTATAACCGTCTGGTAAGCCGCATAAGCACTGTCAGGCTTATTTTGCTTGCTGTATAACTGGCCCAGTATAAAATTGTAACGGGCAGTTTTCTCATTGTCTTTAGAGGTAACAATTGCTTTTTTAAGTACAAACAAAGCACTATCGGGTGCGTTTATTTTTAAATAAGCCTGGGCAAGTATGGCATTGGCATCTGCATAAATTTGCTGATCCATCTGCCCCTGCTTCTCTTTAAGCAATTGTTTTAGGTTTTTTATGGCAATACCGTCATTCTCTAACCTTATGTTAGTTTTTTCCCTCCACACCTTAACCTCATCTATACGGCTGCTGCCGGGGTATTTATACAGCACATAGTTAAATGCTTCGAGCGCAGGTATAAAACGGTTATCATAATAACGTGACTGGCCCAGGAGCAGGTGGGCTTCGTCCATTTGTGGGTTTCGCTCACTGCCACCAATATTCATAGAGTGCTTTTGTATGGCTTTAGTAGCTTTTGTCTCTGCCCTTTCAAAGTTAGCATTACGCTTATCTGTAGGGCCCATTTCTTCGCTGGTAAGCTGCATGCGCTCTATGGGCAAAATTTCCCAGTAATTATCGGCATAAGTGGTCTTAAGTTCGCCAATACCTGCTGTTAGTGCATTGTTACCGTTATACATAACATTGTACTTAGTATTAACCGCATGAAAATTACGGTTAACAAAGCTGTCTTTTTTTGTAGAACAGGCAAAGCCAAGAGCCAAAGCCCCAAGAAGATAAATATATTTATGTGTGCTGGTTTTCAATGTAAAAGATTTTTATCCTTAACTTTTAAAATCCTATTTTAGTATAGGGAGGGGTAAAAATACACTTCTTTTTGTTAAGTGAATAATTTTTAGCAAAAAATCAGGGCAGCAAACAACTAAGCTTAACAATGCCCTGCATGGAGTTAAATATTAAAACTGCATTACTGCAAATAAAAATAGCTAAAACCTTTACCTTTGCCGCCGCATGGAACCAAAAAAATTTACATACCCTAAGGCCGAAAAACTTAAAAGCCGTACCACGATAGGCCTTTTGTTTACCGATGGTAAATCGGTATCTAAATACCCGTTGCGGCTGGTTTATATGGCCACGGAAGAACCCGACGGCAAAGGCCTGATAAAAATGGGCGTATCGGTTTCTAAAAAATACTTTAAAAAAGCCCACGACCGCAACTACTTTAAGCGCGTGCTGCGCGAAACCTACCGCCATAATAAGCATATTTTAACCAATAAGCTTGATAAACCATACAGCCTTATGTTTTTTTACCAGGCAAAAGACAGGCTTAGCTATGACGAAATAAACACAAAGACCATTCAGCTTTTCGAGAAATTTTTGTTACAGGAAGGCTTGCAGGAAACTAACCCATAGTTGCCCGTACTAATTAAGCAACTTTATCGTTTTAAAACGTAAGCAGTTACTTTACGGTTAATTGGCAAAAATTGACTAATTATCCTTATTTTCGTAAATGCGTTTAGTAGTAGCCGCAAAAAAAATTAAAAGAAAAGATACCAATGCTTAAAAGACTAAAGAAAAAATATGTCCTGCCGGCCGTAGCCGTAGGATTTTTGTTTGTTGGGGCAAGCTTTAAAGACGATTTTTTTGAGATCGCAAAACAAATAGAGATTTTTACTACCCTGTATAAAACCGTTAATACTAATTATGTAGACGAAACCAATCCCGGTCAGCTTATGGATAAAGCCATTAAGAGTATGCTCGAAGACCTGGACCCGTACACCGTATATTTTAATGAGCAGGATGTAGCGAAATTTAAGATAAACAATACCGGAGAGTATACCGGCATTGGCGCACTTATTACCCGTAAAGAGGGCAAGCTTATTGTTAAGGAGGTTTACAAAGACTACCCTGCCGATAAGGCCGGGCTTAAAGCCGGTGACGAAATTATTAAAATTGGCGATATATCTCTTGCCGATTTTAAGGAAGATGCCAGCGAATTACTTAAAGGCAGCAAGAATACTAAAGTAGATATACAGTACCTACGCCAGAGCAAACCTGTAAATGCACAAATTGTGCTAAGTGAAGTTGATGTTAAGGCTGTACCTTATTTTGCTATGGTGGGTAAAGAGACCGGATACATTGTGCTTTCGGCTTTTAATGGTAAAGCATCGAGCGAAACTAAGGCAGCACTTACAGACCTTAAAGGCAAAGGCGCAAAAAATATTATCCTGGATTTAAGGGGCAACCCCGGTGGCTTGCTTAATGAGGCCGTAAATATTTGCAGCCTGTTTGTAAAAGAGGGCGAAATTATTGTTACCACAAAATCTAAAAACGAAAAATATAACAATACCTACAAAACTTCTAAGCCTCCGGTTGACCTTGAAATTCCGCTTATAGTTTTGGTAGATGGGCACAGCGCCTCTGCATCAGAAATCGTGTCCGGAGCCTTGCAGGATCTTGACCGTGCCGTTATAGTAGGCAGCAGGAGTTTTGGTAAAGGGCTGGTGCAGCGACCGCTCGACCTTACCTACGGTACTCAGGTAAAAGTAACCATATCAAGGTACTACACGCCATCAGGCCGTGGTATACAGGCACTCGATTATACCCATAAAGATGCCGACGGTAAAGCTATTCGTATTGATAAGAAAAACTACAACGCGTTTAAAACCCGCAACGGCCGTACCGTTTATGATGGTGGCGGTATCCTGCCGGATGTAGAGCTTGAAGAAAGCAAGCAAAGTGCCATTGCCGATGCGCTTATTCGTAAAGATGGTATCTTTAATTATGCCACTACCTATTATTATAAAAACCCAAGCCTGGGCACTACAATCCCTAATATTAGCGATGCCGATTTCGAAGCTTTTAAAGCCTACCTTAAAAAAGAAAAATTTGAGTTTGACACCGAAACTGAGAAAGCGCTAAAAGAAACCCTCGTAGTTGCCAAAAAGGAAAAAGTAGATGCCAGCATTACCGCCGAATATCAGGCATTGCTTACTGCCCTGCAAAAAAGCGAAGAGAAAGAGCTTGCCGCCCACAAGCAGGAAATTAAGCAGCTTATAACCGACGAACTTATAAAACGCTACCAGTATAAAGAAGGGCTGTACAAGTATTATACTACAAGTAACCCAGAAATTAAAAAGGCGGCAGCTTTACTAAATAATTCTGCCGAGTATAGCAAATTACTGACTAAAAAATAATAAAGATCCCCGGCATGAGCCGGGGATTTTTTTGAACGTAAGTTTTTCACGAATTGTATCCGTTATTGTACTTACGAGCATAGTGCAACATAGCGTGGCAATCTAAATTCAGCAGGAAAAGATTGCTTCGTGCCTCGCAAGGACGGTCCGTAAAAAAACAGTGGCTGCGCGAAAGCTCCGGCAGGAGCGGCATGTTTATAGCGTTATTGGAATGGCAAGGCTTTGAGTTCCGGAGGAACGGCATGTAAAAATAAACATGCCGCTTCTCTGAGCTCATATTCTGACTAATAATACAATGTTATAAACATGCCGTCCCTCCGGGACTAAAGGCAGTATAAAGTATAAACGCACGATACTTTACCCATCCACCATGTCGAGACGCATGCAATACGATTCTACAGGGTGCCGGCCTTTACCAAAATTACATGCAGATTAATGGAACGCATGGCCCCAAAACAGCGAAAATATAGCAACATGCATTTAAGCACTTTTACCTTATATAAGTGTTACAATAACACATTGGGCTAAAAGACATTAAATTAACAATTTAAAGAAGCATTATAATAATAAATCGCAAAACATTGCCTTAAATGCCCCGTTTTTGTCAGGTATTAAATATTAGGCTGTAACAATGGCTATTGATGCAAAATCTTGTAACTTTGTTCTTTAAACCAAACATACGTGAGCACAAGTCACAAACACCTTAACAGGGTAACAATGGGTGGCCTTATGGTAACCCTTGGTATTATTTATGGGGATATAGGCACCTCTCCCCTCTACGTAATGAAGGCCATAATGGGTAATCAGCCCATAGACCAGGATGTAGTTCTGGGGGCTTTATCCTGTATCTTCTGGACCCTTACGTTACAAACCACGCTTAAGTATGTAATCCTGACGTTACAGGCAGACAACAAAGGCGAGGGTGGTATATTCTCTTTATATACCCTTGTAAAAAGGCTTAAGAAAAAAGGGCTTATACTCCCGGCAATCATTGGCGGCAGCGCCCTCCTTGCAGATGGTATTATTACCCCACCCATCTCGGTATCTTCTGCCATAGAGGGACTTAAAATTTACAATCCGGATATTAACACTGTGCCTATTGTATTAGGTATACTGTTCATGCTGTTTGTAATCCAGAAATTCGGAACATCATTTATAGGCAAATTCTTTGGCCCTATGATGCTTATCTGGTTTGGTATGCTGGGTATATTAGGTATCATCCCCATGATCCATAACCTCTCTGTACTTAAGGCGCTAAACCCTTATTACGCTTTTCACCTGCTTACCATTCACCATGATGGTTTTTATGTATTGGGCTTTGTATTCCTGTGTACTACAGGTGCCGAGGCATTGTATAGCGATATGGGCCATACCGGCCGTAGCAATATACGTGTAAGCTGGGGCTTTGTAAAAGCAATGCTTGTTATTAATTATTTTGGCCAGGGTGTATATTTAATGGAACATGCCGGTAAAACATTGGGAACCCTTAGTGGTAACCCAAGTATGCCGGGTAATCCTTTTTACCTGTTAATGCCCGACTGGTTCCTGCCTTTTGGTATTGCCATTGCAACGGCAGCAGCAGTAATTGCATCTCAGGCATTAATAAGCGGATCGTTTACTCTTATAAGTGAGGCCATGCGCCTTAACCTGTGGCCCAAAGTGCTGGTTAAATTCCCAACCGAATTAAAGGGCCAGATCTACATACCATCTATTAACTGGTTGTTATTTTGGGGATGTGTATTTGTAACGCTGCATTTTCAGGAATCAAGTAATATGGAGGCAGCTTACGGCCTTGCCATTGTATTGTGTATGATTATGACTACTACATTATTGGGGTATTACATGGTCATGAAACGTTATAATCCACTATTTATACTGGGTACTATTGCAGTATATTTTACTATAGAATTTTCGTTTCTTGTGGCTAACATGAGCAAGTTTGAGCATGGTGGTTATGTATCGCTTATCATTGCCGGACTTCTTGCTGCAACAATGGGTATATGGCATACGGCCAAACGGATACGTAGTGAATATACCGAGTTTACCAAGATTGAAAATTACAAGAACGTACTTGCTGAACTTAGTAACGACCCAAGTATACCTAAATATGCAACGCACCTTGTGTATATGACCAACGCAAATTTAGGTGACGAAATAGAGTCGAAAATTATTTATTCTATTTTGCAAAAAAGGCCTAAGCGTGCCGATATATACTGGTTCCTTCATGTTAACGTGGTAGACGAACCGTACCGTATGGATTACCGCGTTCGCGAAATAATGAAGGATGATGTTATACGTATCGATTTTTATCTTGGCTTTAGGGTGCAGCCCCGTATAAACCTTATGTTTAAACAGGTGGTACGCGATATGGTTAAGAAGGGCGAGGTAGATATTACCAGCCGTTACGAATCGCTTAACAGGAACAATGTAATAGGCGACTTTAAATTTGTTATTATAGAAAAGTTCATGTCTTACGATAACGAATTGCCTTGGTATGAAAGGATTGTGCTCGATATTTATTTCCAGCTTAAAAAAGTGAGCCTTAGCGAGGGTCGTGCTTTTGGGCTCGATAACAGTTCGGTAAAAGTAGAGCAATACCCTATTATTATTCACCCACCTGAAGATATCAATTTACACCGTATTGAAGAAAAACATTAATCTCACATAATCAATGAAGCAGCTTTTTTACATCCTTATGCTTGTGCTTCCGGCAGCCTTATGGGCACAGGAAGAAACAGTATTTTCTGTTTATTTTGAATTTGATAAGTTTAATATGGACAGCAAACAGGGTGATAATCTTGTGGCTTTTGTTAAAGCGGTAGATACCACACGTATAGAAACCATACAGATTTACGGATACTGCGACGACAGAGGGAAAGACGCCTACAACTATAAACTTAGCAACAACAGGGCGGGCACCATTCGCGATGCGCTTATGGCTAAAGGCGTAAAAAGCAAAATTATTATTACTATAGAGGGTAAGGGACGCATAATGCTGGACGAAGATATAGACAATAAAACAGAGGCACGATCTAAAAACCGCCGTGTAGATGTTGTGGTTAATTTTAAGCCCGTACCGCCCCCAAAAATGGATCCGGGTATGTATAATGCCGTTAAGAAGGATCTTATAATAGGCGACCGTATTTATCTTGAGAACATATTGTTTGAGCGCGGCAGCAGCCAGCTTACGGGAAAATCGAGGCTGGAACTGGAAAAAGTGGCCAAATTGCTTCAGAAATACAGGAACCTCAACTTCGAGATACAGGGCCATATTTGTTGTACACCCACTTTCCAGAAAGAGGCTATAGATAAAGGCACCCGTAAACGTGAATTAAGCACCAACAGGGCCAAAACCGTTTACAAATTTTTCCTTACAAAAAGGATAGCCCCAACCCGGATGACATATAAGGGTTATGGAAACACAAAATCGTTAGGAAAAGGATCTGAATATGACCGCCGCGTAGAACTGGTTATTACCAAGATTTAACGATGAAAATATAAATTATGAAAAGCCGCATTCTTTAAAAAGATGCGGCTTTTTTATGGAATATTGCTTTTATGAGAATGAGTGAAGTTGTTCCCCTCTCGAGAGGGGTTAGGGGTGTGTTATATAACTAAGAGGATAGCACAACTATTAATCTTTTGTCAAATGAAATTTCTTTGTATAAGAATTACTGACAAACACACCCCCAACCCCTCTCGAGAGGGGAGCCAGCTACACTCAGCCGATGAGTTGTTTGCAAAAAATATACCTTTAGAAATTTAATTCAAATTTCGGTGCATCCTGATATGCGGAATATCATCTTCCAGATATTCTTCGCCTTCCTGAATAAAGCCGTGGCCCTCGTAAAATTTCTTTAAATAAAGCTGCGCCGAAATAGTTATCGCTTCCTGTACATAATGTTTTTTAATACCTGCAATGGCAGCCTGCATTAAGCTATGTCCCCATTTACGGTCGCGATAATTTGCGTTTATAACCACGCGGCCTATAGAGGCATTATCAAAATAGTACCCCGGTGCAAAAAGCCGCGCATAGGCCACAATAGTATCTTCAAACACGCCAAGCAGGTGCAACGCCTTGCTGTCTTTACCATCTATATCCTGGTAAACGCAGTTTTGCTCAACCACAAAGACTTCACTGCGCAATTGCAAGGCTTGATATAGTTCGTGCGCAGAAAGCTCGTTAAAAGGCTTTATTTTAAACTGTATGCTCATAAGAAAGTAACCGACTTGATAATTGATTCTAATTCGACAATAAGGTCGCGCTTGGGCGATGAAGGGCTGTAAATAAAACCCTCAATAACAAGGTAACATTTGTTCTTTTCGTCGCGAATGGCGTAGTTAACAAAGGGCCCGTTCATAAAATCGTTCTCCATTTCCCAGTTACCGCGGGTTTCAAAGGCGCGCTTATCGTTAAAGCTGGTCATAAAAACATAGGGCGAATACGCTTCTTCAGTAAGCATATACGTACCCTTCTCCTGCCCGTGAATATAACGCGTACCAATAGAATCGCGCATTTTTATAATGTTGTTAATCATATCTTTTTTATTATCAATAACATTAAAAGGCACACGGTATAAAAGCATATTAGTATTGCCGCCCGAAATTTCTTTTTTGAGCCATAAAAAATTGTCCTGCTGCAATGCCGGTTTATAGGCAGCCGGCATTTTTATAGAGATGCCATACTTCGCCGCAAAATTTTTAGTATCCATAAGGCCGGCCTTCTCGTTACGCTTTTGGTTAACTGCTATTTCCGTTTGGCGTATGGTTTTAATAATCTCGTCGGCGTGCATTTGTATCAAATCCAGTATCTGTGCTGTATTTTTTCCGCTTATAGTAAAGGTATTTTGCGGTGTGCATACATTATCCTGTTTAAAATCGAAGTTCTTTTTGTCTCCTTTTTCTACAAAAATTATGTTGCGGCCACGCTTAAGGTCGCCACCAAAAGACTGCTCATGGTACTGGTTAATACTAAAAATTGGCTCTTCCATACTTAGCCCATCTACCGGTGCCGCCAGTTTTTTACGCAGGCTGTCGCCCACTTCGCCATTCCACAAAACATCGCTGATGATGATAGAAATTTCATTAATCTCCCCTTCGGATATAGCGGTATCTGTCTTGCTTTTAGAACAAGAAAAAGTGCAGCAAATAATTACCGCGAACGCTATTATTTGCTGCACCCTTTTCATTATAGGATATGTATAAGACATTTAGTTTATGTCGCCCACTTTCAGTTTCATTCCCGGCTGAATGCTCTCGCCGTTAATTTCATTCCACGATTTAAGGTTCTCTACTGTAACACCGGGATGTTTCCTGGCTATGCTAAACAGCGAATCTCCTTTTTGCACAATGTAAAGCCTTGCCTCTTCGTAAGTAGCCTCACGCGATCTTTTAGAAGCAGATGCCATAGCGCTCCTGTTTTCGGCTGCCGTAGGGGCAGCATTATCACAATCAGCAACCTCAACACCGTTATCCGTCTTGACAAGTGCAGCAGCCTTAGATGTCGCATTGTTTTTATCTGCCGGTTTAGTGTCTTTGGCAGCAATAGCTTCTTCTACATCAGGAGCAGTAACGGTAGTATTCTTAAGGATTTTTATCCTTTGGCCGGCCATGATGTTATTGCCCTTAATTTTATTCCATTTTTTAAGATCGGCAACACTTACACCATAGTTGCTTGCTATTTCTCCCAGGTTATCGCCACGTTTTACAACATGTGTTTTGGTAGATGTAGCGATGGTGCTTTTTCTTTTAGAAGGCCTCGTATAGTTAGAAGCATACACCTCTTCCCTATCGGGAGTTACACTAAAGTGCGGCCTTTCGCGCTTAGCATCTTCGTGGTCTATGTAAGCATAAATGGCTTTTTCGTTAGATGCAAATAAGCCTATCTTATCTTTAGGAAGCCTTAAAAAGTGCGCTTTAGCAGTTGTGTACGGAATAACATCAAGCTTATAAATAGGGTTTAAGAACTGTAACTGGCTAACAGGAACATCTAAAACATTAGCAAGCTGCTTAAACGACATTTGGCGCTTTACCATAATGGTATCGGTTTCAAAATACGTAAGCGGCGCTTTTTTTGCCTTAATACCATGTTCTTTAGCATATTCGTAAATATACATGGTAGCAAGAAACGTAGGGTTATACGCCTGGGTTTCTTTAGGCAGGTTTTTACGAATGTTCCAGTAGTTTTTGTAAGTGCCGCTGCGACGAATAGCCTTAGTAACGTTACCCGGGCCTGCGTTGTAAGACGCTAAAACCAGGTCCCAGTCGCCAAAAATGTTGTAAAGACTGGTAAGGTACTGGCAGGCAGCCTCTGTAGCTTTTAAAGGGTCGGCCCTTTCATCTACATAACTGTTAACTTCAAGATTGTATTGTTTACCCGTAGGGTACATAAACTGCCATAACCCCGCTGCACCTACCCTCGATTTTGCCCTTGGGTTTAATGCCGACTCTATTACAGCTAAATATTTAATTTCCAGAGGTACATTGTATTTTGCAAGATGCTCTTCGAACATTGGGAAGTAATATTCCGATATTGCCATAAGGCGTTCGTAACTTCTTGGCCTGTTCTTTAAATACGATTTAATAATATTTTCTAAACCTTTACTGTACTCAATATTAAAAGGAGAATTAGCATCAAGCTTGGCAAGCCTTTCTTTTAATAAATCAGTATTAAGGCTAAAGTCTACCTCTTCGTCCGGATTAATTTTAGCAAGGTCTTCCTGCATATTAGCATACAGGTCGTCGTTTGCCATTTCCTTCATCCACAGGCTGTCTATTTTAGCCATCCCTTCATGACGTGCAAAGGTAGATTTTACCGAGTCAAGATATGATAATTTAATCTCAGGTTTAATCAGCAAGTTGTTGTCAGCCTTTATATCCGTCTGTGCAAAACCGGCTACAGACACTACGGCGGCTACTAATGACAATGTTCTTTTTTTATTCATAATTTACTTCTTAGTAAGTTAAATTACAACGTATTGCAAAGCAACAATGTTACGTATAACTTTAAATTTTGTATTCTATTGTAAACTTTAACACTATGCCTCAAGTATTGCAGCAATGCCCGGTAGTGTTTTACCTTCCAGCATTTCCAGCATGGCACCGCCACCTGTAGATACATAGCTCATTTTAGGCTCAAGGCCAAATTGTTTTACCGCCGCTACCGAGTCGCCACCGCCCACAAGGGAAAATGCGCCATTCTCTGTAGCCTCAGCTATAAAATTACCAAGGGCAATAGTGCCTTTAGCAAAGTTTTCCATCTCAAAAACCCCAAGTGGGCCATTCCAAAGTATTGTTTTAGAGTTAAGGATAACCTCTTTAAATATCTCTAACGATTTTGGTCCTGCATCAAGGCCTTCCCATCCGTCAGGTATTTCCCTAACATCAACAACCTGTGTATTAGCATCGTTCTTAAAGCCATCGGCTGCAATAACGTCTACAGGTATAAATACTTTTACGTTCTTTTCTTTGGCTTTAGCCAAAATTTCCAAAGCAAGGTCCTGTTTGTCGTCTTCACAAATAGAGTTACCTACTTTACCACCTTCCGCTTTTACAAACGTAAAAGTCATTCCGCCACCCAGGATAAGGTTATCTACTTTATCAAGAATGTTCTCTATAACAGTAATTTTAGACGATACTTTACTACCACCTAATACGGCAGTTACCGGCCTTTCACTATTTTTTAAAACCTTGTCAAGACTGTCTATCTCTTTTGCAAGAAGTAAGCCAAAAACTTTATCTTCAGGGAAAAATTTCGCAATAATTGTTGTCGAAGCATGCGCACGGTGTGCTGTACCAAAAGCATCATTTACATAAACATCGCCCAGTTTAGCCAGTTTACCGGCAAACTCCTCATCTCCGGCCTCTTCTTCTTTATAAAAACGAAGATTTTCAAGTAATAGTACTTCGCCCGGTTTAAGAGCAGCAGCGGCAGCTTCAGCTTTTTTGCCTATACTGTCGTCTACAAATTTAACTTCCACACCAAGTACTTCGCTTACTTTAGCCACAATGTGTTTAAGCGAATATTTTTCTTCAACACCTTTAGGCCTGCCTAAGTGGCTCATCAGGATAACGCTTCCTCCCTCTTCAAGAATTTTATCGATTGTTGGCTTAGCCGCTGTGATCCTGTTATCGTCGGTCACTGAAAAATTTTCATCCAGTGGCACATTAAAATCTACACGTATTAAGGCTTTTTTATCTTTAAAATTAATGTCTGATAGCGTTTTCATATAAGGTTGTCCGTTTGGTTTAGAAAATGATAGAAGGCAAATATAGCTTTTTTTGTTAATAAATAGCCAAAGAATTGTTGACAAACATTTGCACTTATAACGTATTACATTTATTTACAATTGTTTACACCAGTGTTAAATTTTTTAATGTGCCGTAAAACCGTACAAATTTGTAATGAGATTTGGGGGAGGTGGGGGAGCGAAAACGAAATAGTATTATTTTAACTTAAATGTTTTTGGAAGAATAATTTTGTTAAATTTATAGGATAAAATTCATGATATGAAATTAGTTACAACTGATGTATGCTTTTCCTCAAAAAGAAATCCCACTTCTCTCTTAGAATATAAAGAATGCTTAGAGAAATATTCGTCAAATTTTCAAAAAGAAGTGTCTTTAGAAACTGATTCACCAATTTTCCTTGATACTAAAGTACTCCTTAGATATTATAGTATTTCATTTACAGCGAGGGAGAAGCTATTCGAATTTATCAATTTACATAAAAATAGAATAATGTTAATAAAATGAATAACTTTATTGAACAACATAACATAGTTCTTAAAGACTATTCATTTGTAGAAGCTGGTATAAAGAAACATAAAGAAGAACTTGAAGAATTATTAAATAAACTAAAGGAAACTGCCGAATTAAAAAGAAAGGAATATATTGACCTAATTGTGAAGGATCAATTTTTAGATTTGCTTTCAAATTGTGTCTTGTTTGAAGGTTTATCTAATGAGGAACTTGATATCGTCAAAAAAGATTTTGATTCTTTAAAAAAAAGTATTTCTGCGGAAAATCTGGAAACAGTTTTCAACAAGATAAATTCAGTATTTCCAGGATTGGCTGATTTAAAAAATAAACCTGAAAACCCCTATGGCGATTATATTATATACCATGAAATGATGAAATATATGTTAAATAATAAAACAAGCTTAGTTTTTTTGACATTTGATAATAGCAAGGGTGATTGGATGTCAAAAAGCAAATCTCCTCATCTTCACTATGTCCAAAACATGTATTCAAATACTTCCAATATTCTATATATACTTGACGCTGAAAGAACTTTGGAAGGACTATTAAATGTTAATATTGATTCTTTGGTAAACTTAGAAAATAGCACTTTGTTGTCAATAAATTTAGAAAATTTACAACAATTAGCATTGAGACATCCTCTTTTTAAAAATATTAAGCCATCACCGTTTCAACAATCTTTTATAGAAGAATTAATAATGAATGGGTATACGAATATTAATGAATTAGAATAAAGACTTAGACAAAGGAACTTTCGCTACAATTGAATACAATTCAGAAAAAAATAACTTTCTAAATTACACTGGTATAATAAGGGTTTGTTTGAAAATAGTACGAGATTCATATATAGAAATTTCATCTCGGGGTGAAATTAGAAATCAAGGAGCATCTATTTTAAGTAAATATGATAAATTTAAAAAATTATTAGTTGATAATTAGAAGTCAACACATTGGTTTAGGTCAGTAATATAATCTGATACCCACATTTTCCCCTATCTTCGCGCCATATTAAAATGCTAAAGGTTACTATGAAAAAGACGATGCTGCTTGCATTATTTATGGCCACTATGGTTTGTGTTGCACAAAATCCAAGTCAGGAACAGGCAGAAGACTACATGCACAAAATGGAAGCCTGGCACGACATGGATGTTACCGTTACCGATAGCCTTTATAAATTGCTCGACGGCCATGCCAAAAGGGATATTATTGTTAAGGGTAAAGACATTTATAAAATAATGTTTATAAAGGAAATGCCCCAGTATAGCGCGTCTTACATTTACCTTGACGGTACTAAATTATCGTTGTCTAAAATAAATGCTATCCGCAAAAAAATACTTTCTAAGCATAAATCGGGCACGCCGTTTTCTGCCCTTATTGCCGAGTACAATATGGATAAAAACCCAAAAGCCGACAACTTTGTTTTTACCACCGGCGTTATGGTTCCCGAATTTGAACAGGCTGTTAAAGAACACACTCCCGGCGAATTGTATATGGTAGATGTTCCTGCTGCTAAATGGTATTATGTGGCAAAAACAAATGCAGCTGTACCCTCTATAAAGACCTTCCACATCAGGCATTCAAGATATCCTTATTAGGCAGTAATTGCCATCCCGCAATTTCTGTTATCTTTGCTTATGCTTTTTTCAGAAATTTTAGGCCAGGACCATATTAAAAGCCATTTGGCCACGAGCGCAGGCAGTGGGCGCATACCTCACGCACAGTTATTTATAGGGCCCGAAGGGTGTGGCACGCTGCCCCTTGCCATTGCTTATGCGCAGTATATTTTGTGTGCCAATACAGGCATAGAGAATAGCGGTGGTAACGATGCCTGCAACCTGAAATTTCGCAACCTGTCGCACCCCGATTTACACTTTGTGTTTCCGGTAGCGTCTAACAGCGAGGTAAAAAGCCACCCCGTGAGTGCCAATTTTTTAAAGCACTGGCGCGAGTTTGTTGCCGAAACGCCTTACGGCAGCCTGTTTGACTGGTACAAAAAAATTGACATTGCCAACAAGCAGGGACAAATAGGTGTAGACGAGGCTACCGAAATTGTAAAAGCACTTTCGCTAAAGGCGTATGAGGGTGGGTATAAGGTAATGATCATCTGGATGGCCGATAAAATGAATACCGCCACCGCAAATAAATTACTCAAGCTGCTGGAAGAGCCGCCGCAAAAAACAGTGTTCCTGCTGATTGCAGAAAGTGAAGACGATATTTTACAAACCATACTAAGCCGTTGCCAGGTACTGCATTTTAATGCCCTGCCCGAAAAAGTTATTGCCGATGCCCTTGTATCGCGCAACAATATGGTAGACAAAGCCGCGCTAAAACTGGCCCACCAGGCACAGGGAAATTATAATAAAGCTTTACATTTATTGCATAAAACTAACGACGAACTCCCTTTTGAAGAGTGGTTTGTTATGTGGGTTCGGGCCGCCTTCAGGGCTAAGGGCAATGCCGCCGCCATACACGACCTTATTGCCTGGAGCGAACAGATTGCCGGTATAGGCCGTGAGGCACAAAAGCAGTTCCTTAATTTTTGCATCGATATGTTTCGGCAGGCGTTGCTTATAAATTATAATGCTAATGAGCTGGTGTACATGGAACCCACGGTAGATAAATTTAAGCTCGAAAATTTTGCACCTTTTGTAAACGGCAGCAACATTCATGATATTTTTAAAGAACTTAGCGATGCGTTGTATCATATAGAGCGCAACGGTAACGCCAAGATTATTTTAACCGACCTTTCCATAAAGCTCACACGTTTAATACATAAAAAATAAAAACTATGATTTCTAACCTGGAACCCGTTATAATTATTACGCTACTGTTTTTTGCCATTACATTTATACAATCCGGCTACGACAAAATTATGGACTGGAAGGGTAACGTAGGTTGGCTAAAAGGCCATTTTGCTAATACGCCCATAAAAAACATGGTTCCGCAATCGCTGGCAGTAATCCTTGTGCTTGAGGTACTTGCCGGGGCATTATCTGTAGTGGGTGCCATAGAGATCTTTATAAACGATGGCCGCGATTTTGCATTTGTTGCCACCATACTTTCCTGTGTTACCCTGCTGTTTTTACTGCTTGGCCAACGACTTGCTAAAGATTATGATGGTGCCAGGACAATTGTAATTTATTTTGTACCGGCTATCTTGTTGCTCAGCTGGTTGTAAAAAGTGTAGTAATAAATTTCAAAATTTTTCTATGAATATAAAAATACTTTTACTGTTACTTTTAGCAAACACTTTATGTTTTGCACAGCATCCCGGTCAGATAGATACAACATTTACAACCATAGATGATGGAACTTATGGCTACGGATCTACCACTTTTATATTTGACAGACTTGCAGCTATGCAACCTGATGGAAAAATATTGCTGTATAGCAGTATTAACTCATATAATGATTATCCTGTAGGCAAGCTAATTCGAGTGGATGCTGACGGTGCCCTTGATACCACTTTCGCCCCAAGTCTGGATTATACCTATGACGCCAAAACTTTATCTGTACAACCGGACGGTAAAATATTACTATCTGGGTATTTAGGTGATTATAATAATCCTAGTGCACCATTAACCCGACTTGTACGGATAAATAACGATGGCTCATTAGACAATTCATTTACTGTGGGTGCCGGAGACATTGCAATACTTACCCATGCTATACAACCAGATGGAAAAATTTTGGTATACGGAATTTTTAATTCTTACAACGGATTTCCGGCTACAAACATTGTGAGGCTTAATAGTGATGGCTCTGTAGATACTACTTTTACTGCAACCAACCAGGTTACAATTGTCGATGGTGTTTCGTCAATAATGAAGTTACAACAAGATGGCAAAATAATCATTGCCGGCCGTATGATGCTTGATAATGGCACTGTAACTGACAGGGTTATTAGACTAAATAGCGATGGCTCATTAGATACTACTTTTAACTGTGATATTACATCTGTTTATTTTACAAGTCTGTTGTTACAGGCCGATGGAAAGATTATTTTAGGTGGTGCCTTCCTAACCCACCCGAACAGCCAAATAAATGGTATATGTCGTGTTAACAGCGACGGCTCAGTTGATGGTACTTTTATTCTGGCTCCGTATCCTATTTTTGATGCTCGTGCAATAGCGATAACGCCGGAAGGCAATATAATACATGGCGGGGATGGCAGTGTGAACCTATTTCAGGTTTTCAATCCTGATGGAAGTATTAATAGTAATTATCCGAGTGTCGAAACAGATGAGTTAGTCAGCGATGTATTGATACAACCGGATGGAAGTTTAATACTTGCAGGCCTATTTGGTCATGTTAACGGGCTGGCAAGGTTCGGTTTGGCTAAACTTACACCTGATTATGAGCATGATACAAGCTTTAGTCCTGGTAGCGGCGCAGATTCCGACGTAAACCATGTTAAAGTATTACCCGATGGTAAAATACTGGTAGCGGGAAACTTTACTGCTTTTAATAACAGTATAAAAAAATATATAGTAAAGCTAAATATAGATGGTACTATAGATGAGTCTTTTAATATAGACAACACTGTACCTATAACTGATATACAGGCTATGCATGTATATAATGATGGGAAAATTTTAGTTGGTGGATTGGGGATAGCAAGACTAAACGCTGACGGTACTACCGATGATACCTTTGCTAATAATTTAACTCACATCAACGTCAGGCACATAGTTGTGCAGTTTGACGGTAAAATTTTAATTAGCGGCGACTTTGAATTTATTAACGGTACCACACAATTTGATTTGGCGCGACTTAACGCTGACGGGACTATTGATACTTCCTTTACCTCAATTTTTAGGTATCTGGCAAGCATATACTCTATACAGTTACAAAGTGATGGTAAAATCATTGTGGCTGGTTCAAGTTTAGTGCCTAATAGTGATCAAAACATATTTCGTTTAAATCCAGATGGAAGTAATGACGGTACTTATGGTACATTTGAACGGGCAGTATTTGACGCGAAAATACTGCCCGATAATAAATTAATAGTGGCACTTGCTCCGGCGCCTGCCGGAAGTAATGAGTCCCGGATTTTAAGGCTTAATACCGATGGGTCTACAGACACGTCATTTAATTACAGCTCATCCGAAGATCTTTCTACCTTTCATATATATTTACAGCCAAATGGAAAAATTTTAACCGTTCTAGACATAAACGATAGAAAAAAATTAGTGAGGCTTAATAGTGATGGATCTTTAGATGCAACCTTTGGTTCTGGAGAAGCTATGGAATGGATATTTTCATCATCGTATTCAAGAGAATTTAATTTCGATTTTCAAACTGATGGAAATCTCATAATGGGAGGATATTTTTCATCATATGATGGCCATAGAAAACGGAGATTGGTAAGAATTAATTCGACTGACCGAATGCTATCGTTACCTAATGTTTTACCTTCAGATATTTGTGCAGGATCCGATCTTGATGTTAGTTATATAACCTACGGAACTGTAGCACCTAACACAGTATTTACTGCACAATTATCTGATGCCCAAGGAAGTTTTAACGAAGCTATAAATATAGGTTCTTTGACGGGCAATACCGCCGGTACAATCTCAGCTGTTATACCTGCAGATACGCCTCAGGGTACTGCTTATCGAATAAGGGTAGTTAACAATACAGGTATTGTTCCTGGAGTAAGTGTTAATGACATTACGATTTATAATACTCCTCCCCCCCAAGGACAGGAATATCAGGTTATTAACTCTGTATCACAAGTAGCTACAGTACGGGCTATAAGAGCCACAGGAGAAAATATTGAATGGTTTATTACCGACACCGACGCATTAAATGGAGAGCCTTCTCTTTCTCTTGATACTCCGTTAAACGATAATGCCACTTATTATGCTGTACAAACTATGAATGGATGTAGAAGTAACACACTATTGGCAGTATTAGTTCACTTGGTATTAGATATTGTCGATGTTACAAAAACCTACTTTACATATTATCCAAATCCCGTAACAGATAAGTTAAGTATATCATCATCATTAGAACCAATCACAAATGTTGCCATATACAACATGCTTGGACAACTGGTAGTACAACAAGATAGTGATGCAGCTGTCCAGCAAATTAACATAGCGTATCTTAAAACCGGAAGCTACATAGTAAAAGTAACCGCAGGTACTGTTATAAAAGATATAGTAATTTTAAAGAATTAGCATATTAATAAAAGTAAAAGGGACATCCGTTGGGCTGTCCTTTTTTACCTAAGTTGATTATGAATGCCGATATACTTACTCCAGCCCCGCCTTATAAATCCTTAATTCGCCCCAGGTAAAGGCATCTCCATATTTATCTTTAAGGCCTTTTAGCGATTCACCGTCAAAATCTTTAAAAGCTTCTTTTAGCGCCACGATCTTTTCTGCAGGCAACACATCGCTCACTTCTGCCTTGCCTGATTGTATAAGGCCTGCAAAATGACTCAAAATGGTGGTTTCAGTCAGTTTTCGGCGTTCTGCGATTTCTTTTACGGATAGTTTTTGCTGCCAAAGTTCAAAAGTTTCCTCAAGAGTAGTCTTTTTAGGTGCGCCTGAAGCTTTCTTTTTTACAGGGTAACGTTCATATTCTTCCTCCTCTTCTTCAATAATGGTTATTGGGTTAAGCTTCATGATGGCTTTAATAGCTTCAATCTTGTCGGCTTTATAACTTTGCATTTGCTCTGTAATAAGGCTGTCGCGGCTTATCTCCTCCCCTGCCATTACCACCTCTACAATTTTTTTAGCTTTTAGCAATCGCAGTATCGCTCCGGTTTGCAACTCTTCGAGCGCGGCAAGCTCGTCAAAAAAAGCACGGGCACGCTTAAGCCTTTTTACTTCTTCAATCTTACTGTAAAGCCCGGTGGCCATACTATCCATCGCCGGATAAAAATAATTTACCGCAGCCGTAACGCGTTCATTTACAAAATCTAAATTTACAGGATGCTGGCTAAACAGCTTATCTAACTGGTTTATAAATTTACCCGATGCATCGAGTTGTTTATAAATCAGGTCTTCCTGTCTGCCCGCCCACTCCCTAAAGCGGTATTTTAAAGCTTTCTCCCCCTCCTGTAGGTAACTCATTTTATGGCGTTGCCATTCGGCTGCAAGTTGTCCCCATGAGAAACTTTCTTTCAGGAAGTTACACACAAAATTCAGGGTTTCGCGTTGCAGTGAGGTTTCCATTTCGTCATTGTCAGCTTTGCCACTGGCATAATCCATCACATCGGCATCATTGTTAATGCCGTTCATACGCATCGGTGAAAGCAATACAAGCCCCTGTAGCGAACGCAAACGCGATAAAGCAACGTATGCCTGTCCCGGCATAAAAACCTGCGATACATCGAGCACAGCTTTGTCAAATGTTAATCCTTGGCTCTTGTGTACCGTAATGGCCCACGCAAGTTTAAGCGGGTAATGTACATACGTACCTAAAACCTCTTCTTTAATTTCTTTAGTCAGCTCATCTACCAGATACTTAACATTTTTCCATTCATACTTTGTAGCTTCAATAGTTACATTTTCTTCCGGGAAATGTACCAGTATCTCTCCATCCGACAGCGATTTTACAATACCAATTTTTCCGTTAAAATAATTTTTCTCCGGCGAAAGGTCGTTTTTTATAAACATAACCTGTGCCCCTACCTTAAGTTTGAGCATCTGCTCTACAGGGTACATTTTTTCTGGGAAGTCATCTACAATATCCGGGAGGTAGCTGTACTCTTTACCATCAAGTTCTTGTAATGAATTGGCATTTAAAGCATCAGCCTTTGCATTATGTGTGGTAAGCGTAATATAGCCCGGGTTTTGCTTAAGGTCGAACACCGGATTTACAAATTCGTTTAAAACAGTAAGGTCATCGTTGGTTATAATATTGTTTCTTAAGTTGTTAAGCACATTTATAAACTTCGAATCTGTCTGGCGGTATATCTTGTCGAGCTCTATATACACCGGCGGATTTTCCTGTACTACATGCGAATGGAAGAAAAATTTGCCTTTGTAGTACTGCCTTAAAACATCCCATTCCTCATTACGTACCACAGGCGGTAATTGTAAAAGGTCGCCAATATACAATACCTGAACCCCGCCAAAAGGTTCGTTCCTGTGGCGAACACTACGCAGCATATAATCTATAGCATCGAGCAAATCAGCACGCAGCATACTTACCTCGTCTATAACCAGGAGCTCCATACCCATTATAACCGCTTTCTTCTCTGCACGCATATTAAAATGGCGGCGAAGGCTATCTTTATTTTCAAATCTTACATAATCAGAGATATGGGGAGCCTGTGCATGAGTAGGCAGGAAACCGCCAAAAGGCAACTGAAACATAGAATGTATGGTGACGCCTCCCGCATTTAAGGCAGCAATACCTGTAGGTGCTACAACCACAACATTTTTATGTGTGGTTTTTATTATTTCCTTAAGCAATGTAGTCTTGCCTGTACCGGCCTTACCAGTAAGGAAGACCGACCTGTTAGTTTGATTAATAAATTTTAAGGCGTAAGATGCTGCGGCGGTAACCTCTTCCATGGCGTATATTTAAGCGTGTGAAAAATAATATATTTTTCGAAAATAAATCGCATTGTGTTTAAAAAAAATGCTTCCGTTTTAAGGGAAGCATTAGTATCTAAGTTAATATAATTATTTTTTCTCTTCAAATGCCGTATCTTTTGCTGGCTCTTCTTTAGTGGCAGATCCTTTAAACTTATCGTTAAGCTCTTTAAGTATATCTTTAGTAACATCATAGCTATCTTTAGCATAAAGAATGCTTGCAGCATCTCCAGTACCATAAATATAATCGTAACCTTTTTTCTTGCCGTATTCTTTAATTGTTTTTTTAATCTGGCTAACAAGAGTATCTCTTTTAACTCCAAATTCTTCTTGTAGTTGCCTGCCCATAGCCTCTTGTTTAGCACCTAACTGCTGCTCTCTTTTTTGTAATTCCTGAGCTTTAAGCTGTGCCCATTGTGGCCCTTTGGTATTAGCTTCGCCCTGAGCACTTGCATAATCAAGTTTAAGTTGTTGAACTTCTGTATCCAGTTCCCTGCCCATTTCTTCGGTCTTGACTTTACGCTTGTCGTCAAGGTCTTTTATCTCATCCGATTTTTCCATTAGCTTTTGAGTATCTACATAAGCTGTTTTGAATCCTGATGCTGCCGGTGCAGAATTGTTGTTACATGAGAAAAGTGCAAATGCCAACCCAAGTACTACTAATGATTTTTTCATTCCTGATTTTAGATTTAAAATTTTTGTAAATGTAATAATTCCTTTTAACCTACCAAAACCGTGATTTATTTAGTTTTGTAGATTATAGTTTTTAACTATCGATAATAATAATGCTATAAGTTTAAACTCTAAAAATCGGCTTCAAATAAAGCGTTTTAAGACGTTTTAATAAAATAACCAATAATAGCATTGTTCAATGCCCAAAAACCTCCGGAATCTTGCTGTATTTAATTTTTATTGTTTTTTAGCACATAAATATGCGACGAATACTCCATATTTTGCTTTGCTTTAATGTTACTCTTTAATCCCGTTAAAAAACCACTAATAAAATTCATTTTTCCTGTTTTATATTTTTCTGATAACAGGCTAACATAAAAACTGTCAAATTTCATGGGTAACACTTTTATAAGATCAATATCCTGTTGTGCAAAAAGTTTTTTTATTGCTGTTTTAGAGAAATGCCATAAATGCCTTGGCACATCATAAGCTGCCCAAAAACTACCGTAGTACTGGGCATCATAACTTTTATAATTAGGCACAGCGACAATAATAACACCATCTGGTTTTAAAATTCTCTTTAGTTCATTAATTTGTTGTTCTACATCTGGCACATGCTCTAATACGTGCCACATAGTTATTACATCCTGGCTATAATTAGGTATTGCAGCAAGACTATTCGCAAAACTAATTCCTTTAGATACAGATATTGCTTTAGCTTTATCACTTGGCTCAATCCCGGTAATAGTCCATCCACTTTTTTTTGCTTCTACTAAAAAGTCGCCCGTTCCCGCGCCTATATCAAGTAAATTGCCCTTTTGAGAATTATGGCTTTCAATGAGCTTAATTTTATCACGTAGCGCTTTTTGTTTTACCGCATGATACAACTTTTCAAATAAAGTACGTTTACCATCGGTATGCGAAATATAATCTTCACTATCGTAATACCTGCGTAAGTTATCGGGAGACGGTTGCGGATGTGTTTTTAAAAGCTGTAAATCGTCATCCAACAATAGTTGAAAAGTTTCACCTGAAACTGAATGATCTTTAACCGTAATAAAAGTAGTTGGGTTTTTAAAATCCATTATAAATTGTAAAATTCGTCTTTTAAACTTTTTAAATATTTTATTGCTACCTGTTGATAAAGCGATCCGTCGGCAAGGCAATCTTCATTAGAATTGTTAACTATAGAAAGTGCGATAAATTTTTGATTAGAGCCTTTAATATTTTCTTCAGTCTCGGCCATCGTTACCATAAACTGCGAAACTTTAAAATATTTCTCAATTTCGGCATTTTCATACAAAAAAACTTTAAACTTATGGTCTTCTACAATTACCTCATAACTCACATCATTGTAACTACCCACGCCATATTTATTTGCAAGAAACTGCTGAAAAGCAATTTTACGCAGGTTGTTCTCAAACATAAAAGCAGTAAGCCCCTGCTTGTTTCCTAAAATAGGTTTGCCGTTTGTTAGTAATGTATAATCTTGTATTTCTATAATACCCTGCGGTTTTATACAAGATGTTGTTAATGCACCCACTATTATAAATACCAAAAACCCTTTTCTATAAAGGGTTTTAAATTTACGTTCCACGTGAAACATTCTCATCGTCCCATATGTATTATTAGCACAGACACATCGCTTGGAGATACACCACTAATACGTGATGCCTGAGATATTGTTACCGGACGAATTTTTTTCATCTTTTCACGAGCCTCATATGATAGCGATTTAATTTTATCGTAATCGTAGTTCTCAGGTATTTTTACATCTTCAAGCCTGTTAAGCTTGTCGGCATTATTTTTTTCCTTCTCAATGTACCCAGAATACTTAACCTGAATTTCCGCCTGCTCTATTACTTCCCTACTAAGATTATGCTCTGCGATATATTCTTTTACTTTTTCGAATTTAATGATATCCTCAAGGTCAATTTGCGGACGTGAAAATACCTTGAACATTTTATCGGCCTGGTTAATCAGGCTCGACTCTTTTGCTTCAAGTATAGGGTTAGCCTCTGCAACGGTTACACTTGTTTCTTTAAAAAAGTTTACAAATGCATCGCTTTGGTCGCGTTTCTTTTCCATCCTTCTAAGACGATCTTCTTTAGCAAGCCCAATTTCATACGACATAGGTGTAAGCCTGAAATCGGCATTATCCTGCCTTAGTAGAGTACGGTATTCTGCACGGGAGGTAAACATACGGTAAGGCTCTTCTGTGCCTTTAGTTATAAGGTCATCTATAAGCACCCCTATGTAAGCTTCGTTACGTTTAAGTACAAATGGGTCTTTACCCTGTACTTTTAAGCTCGCATTAATACCTGCCATAAGCCCTTGTGAGGCTGCTTCCTCATATCCTGTAGTTCCATTTATTTGTCCGGCAAAATACAATCCCTCAACCAATTTTGTTTCAAGTGAATGCTTAAGCTGTGTAGGCGGAAAATAATCATACTCTATGGCATACCCCGGACGGAAGAATTTTACATTCTCAAACCCTTCAACGCTACGCAGTGCTTTAAACTGGATATCTTCCGGCAAAGATGTAGAGAAACCATTTACATAAACCTCTACAGTATCCCACCCTTCGGGTTCTACAAAAAGCTGGTGCCTGTCTTTATCTGCAAAACGATTTATCTTATCTTCTATAGACGGACAGTAACGCGGGCCAAGGCTCTTTATACGGCCGTTAAACATAGGAGAACGATCAAAACCTTCTTTCAAAATATCGTGTACCGCCTGAGACGTGTAGGTCATGTAACATGACCGCTGTGTAACGAGCGGCTGTGTAATATCCATGTATGAGAACTTATCTGGGTTAACATCACCAGGCTGCTCCACCATTTTAGAGTAGTCAAGCGAACGCCCGTCAACACGTGGCGGCGTTCCTGTTTTCATTCGTCCGGATGTAAACCCCGCACGAACCAAATCTTCGGTAATTCCGTACGCAGCACTTTCACCTGCCCTGCCACCGCCAAATTGCTTTTCGCCAATATGGATTAAGCCATTTAGAAATGTGCCATTGGTAAGCACTACAGATTTACCTTTTATTTCGATTCCGAGCGAAGTACGTATACCCACAATTTTACCATCTTCAATCAAAATTCCTGACACCATTTCCTGATAGAAATCAAGGTTAGGCGTACGTTCCAGCATCAACCTCCACTCTTCTGCAAAGCGCATACGGTCGCTTTGCACACGCGGGCTCCACATAGCGGGGCCTTTGCTTTTGTTAAGCATCCTGAACTGGATAGCTGTCTTATCGCTCACAATACCGGAGTACCCACCAAGCGCATCGATCTCCCGAACAATTTGGCCTTTTGCAATACCTCCCATTGCAGGGTTGCACGACATTTGGGCTATGTTTTGCAGGCTCATGGTAACCAATAGGGTTTTAGAACCCATATTAGCAGCGGCCGCTGCAGCTTCGCTGCCGGCATGCCCTGCACCCACTACTATAACATCATATAAATCAAACATTGTATTTCCCTCTCATTGTTCCACGTGGAACTGTTATTAAATTTTCAAAGATGTAAGTTGTTTCACGTGGAACAACTATCTGTATTTATGGTAAGATAATCACTATGTTTCACGTGGAACATAATGAATTTATAGCAATTGTAAATTATTGTTTCACGTGGAACAATGCAATTTTTTCTTCTTCTTTGGTACGCATTAATTTTTCATCCTCATCGCCCTTGTCTTTAAAACCACAATAGTGTAAAATACCGTGCGACATAACCCGTAATAGCTCTTCAGCAAAAGCTACATTAAAATCTACAGCATTGTCTTTAACACGCTCTACAGATATAAATATATCTCCACTTATTTCGTTGCCTATGGTGTAATCAAAACTTATAATATCAGTCAGGGTATCGTGGTCTAAATGCTGCTGGTTAATCTCTAAAAGATATTCGTCATCACAAAAAATATAGCTTATCTCCCCTTCTTTCTTTCCTTCAGAAGCTATTACTTCAGATATCCACTCAGCATACTTTACTTCGTCCGACAGTTCGAAATCTGTCTCATAATTAAAATCAATCATTTTTCTTAAAATAGATTTGCACCTTTTGGTTAAAATTTGGGCGCAAAGGTAGTGTTTGTCTGTTTAAAATCTCTACGCTGTTTAAATATTCTTTAAGAGCGTCAGGCAGTTGGTTAGCCGTGTTATTAAACTCCTTTTTGTTGGTCTGGCTCTGCCTTTTGTTTTCTTCACCCTGCTGCTGCATGGCCTTATCAAGCTTAAGCAACTCCTGTTTCAGGTTTTGCATCTTCTGCATCGTTTCATTGCGAAAGCCTTTATTAAGCAATTGCTTTTCAATTTCTTTCATTTGGCGGGCTGCATTCTGGCCATTACCACCCATACCCTGCTTATCCAGCATTTGCTGTAATTGCTCACGAAGCTGCTGCTGCTCTTTATAAATTTCTAAAAGTTCTCCGGCATTTCCTTCCCCATCCTGTCCGCCTTCACCATCACCCTCGCCCGATTTTCCGCCTTTATCTTTACCTCCGGGCTTTTTTCCTTTTCCATCTTTGCCTTCGCCCTCACCTTGCCCTTCGCCTGATTTTCCTTCTTTTCCCTGTCCCGGCTTTTCACCCTTCTTCATACCTTCCTGCATTTTTTTTGAAAGGCCCTCCTGCTTTTTTATGATGTCAGACAGTTGCACATCATCGCCACTACTCTTGCCTTTCCCCTTTCCTTTACCGGTACCTGACCCACTCATTTGCATTTGCATTTGCATGCTATTAAGCACATCACTTAAAAAATCGGCCAGTTTGTTAGAGGCTGTTATGGCATACTGCTGGTTACTTATACCGCGCGGTACAACATTATCAGCAAGGTCGGCCAATGCTTTATCAACATAGTAATGTACATTACCCACCTCTTTAGTTATCTGCTCTGTAATTTTAGGGTTACGCAAAGACATAGCAAAAAGGCTATCATCTACATGGCCAAACTGCAGTTTAAGATCTTGTTGTTTTTTAAGGTATTTAGCAAAATTAGCAGTACGTGTAGAAGAACCTTTAAACTGGCCCATTACCTCTTCCTGAGAAAATGAATATGCTAAAAGGTTATCCAGTATTTGCCGAAGCATTTTTACATCCTCTTCAAGCTGTTCACTTTCGCCGCCTGCCATATCCATTTGCATCTGGGCACCCATCTGCTTCATTTTTTCAGCTGCCGATTTTTGCTTCGGTTTAGCCTTACTTTGTTTGTCTTTTTCAGCTCCGGGTTTCTTTAATTCCTCTTCTGCCTTATTCATATCCTCATCAATGCTTTTTTCCTTTTTCTCATCAACAGGTATGTCCATTGGTTTTTTAAGATCTTTATTTTGCTTGTCAAGCTCACGCATTTCTTCCTGCATCTTATCAAACTCTTTATTAATGGCATCCTGTTTTTGCGCATCGTTGTCTTTACTATCGGCAAGCTTATCCTGCTTTTCGGCAAGCTTATCCAGTTTCTCGGCAATTTGTTCTGCCTTTTTTTCTACATAAAAACGTTTGGTAAGTTCTACCAGCTGCTCAAGGTTTTTAGTCTGGTTTTTGCTTTGCTGTTTAAACTCGTCTACTTTATCAAACAGTTCCTCCTCTTTAAGTTTGTTGGTAAGCTCTTTTAACTGCTCTAAAAGTTTTTGGTTTTTCTCGGCTTCCTTTTCGTTTTTCTCAAGGCGTTTCATCAACTCCTCTTTAAGTTCATCTTTCTTATCCGGGTTAAACTGCTCCAGGTTATCCTGTAATTTTTTAGAATATTCTTTCATCATTTCGTCCTGCTGGTTCTGGCGATTAATGAAATCCTGAATTTTCTTTTGGTCTTTAAAATCAAGGTTGGTTTTTTCCTTACCCATTTTTTGGAGCTTATCCAACTCGCTGGTTTGCTTCTCCTGATTTTTAATCGATTTTTCTAAACTGTTTATATTGCTGTTCTGTTCCTGCAGTACATTATCCTGACGTTCATCTGTAGTAAGTTCTTTGTGCGAAAATACAGATGACTTAGTGCTTTTGTAATTGTGCACAGCATCGTTATCAAATACCTCAAAATAATATTCGTAGTTAACGCCTTCCTTAACGGCAAGACCATCGGGGAATGAATAATAAAACCTGTCATACGCTTCATGCTTTACCGGCAATGTTCCACGCTTGGCAGCATTAGGGTTATCCTGCGGATAATACACAACTTGTAGCTTTGTTAATCCGTAATCGTCTGAAAGCTGCCCTAAAATAATATCTTTTTTAAGCTTTAAACTATCAGGGGCGTTCTCAACCGAGATGGTTGGGTATTGGTCTTTAATAATATTTATTTGATATTGCAGTTTTTCATGGTTTTTTACCTTAGCATTTGATGTAAGGATTTGGTAATCTGTATTTTGAAGTATATTTTTAGATAAACTAAAGCTACTTTCCGTATTGTTGAATGGTGTAAGGGTTCCATTGCTGCTAAACTCTATAGTTTTTGTAGCAAGGGCATTTACTTTCCAGGTTACCTTAGTCCCTTCGGGCACTACAGCGTTACCACTACCCTGCACAACCTCTGCCTTACGGCCAAGGTACGACGGGAATTGTAACACCATTTCGAAGTTAGCAATTGTGGGCACTGCAACCACATCAAGCTCGTAGGGTTGCGATGTTACATTATTAGCCTTTAGCTGAAAGTTGATATCTTTAGTGGGCATTTCAAATTTGTATTGAAAGATTCCGGGCTTTACGTTTTCTAAATAATAATTCTCGTCGCCTATGGTTATCATGGCATTTTCTGGAATAACAGTGCCGCGGGTTTTAACCTCAAGAACAAAATCAGTACCCTGCTGTGCCATGAGCGAGTTATTTACAATAACAAATTCAAATGGAGCAGGAGGCGCAAAGTGGGTATCGTAGTGCACTACCCGGTCGAAACTTTTTGTGAGTATAGACGAGTTTCCGCTGATCAGGAAAAATAAAATAAGCAGTAGCGGTACAGCAGCGTAGGGAACAAATTTTAAATTCTTTTTAAAATTAACGGCATTAGTAAACGGTACCGGTTGCAGGCTGTTTGCCTTTTGGTCTATAGAAGCAGCTAAAAGTTCTGATTGTTGCGATTCTCCGGCAAGTTGTAAAAAGTTAGTGAGTTTATCGCTTACCTCGCTAAAATGATTGCCAATGATTGCCGATGCCTGTTTATAATCGATCCCTTTTTGAAGTTTAAATAATTTAAACACCGGGAACAGTATAAACCTGAACAGTAAAAAAACCTCTACTGCTATAAATACCCAGAACAAAGTTATACGGCCACCTGTAGGCAGCCATAAAAAATATTCTACAAGCAACGTGGCAATAAAATATAGCAGGCCAAGCCCCACAAAAAAGAGGCTGCCACGAATAAGTTCGTTAGTATAATACTTTTTTATAAAGCTTTCCAGCTTGGCGTATATAAGGTTCTTTGCTTCCAATATGTTTATATAATAACAATAATTGTTAATAACCGATAAAATTACAAATTCTAACGATAGGATAAACGTAAATAATCATGCCATTTGTTGATAATGTGTTGATTTGTTTATCTGTTTATTTGAAATCTTAGCGACAGCGTAGTAAACATAATAACGCATTAACAAATAAGCGAATAACCAAATCAACATAATACCTATCTTTGTAGCCAAAATTTATCAACAATGTCTAAGCCAGTTCGTGTGCGTTTTGCACCAAGCCCTACAGGACCTTTACACATAGGAGGTGTAAGGACAGCCCTGTTTAATTATTTATTTGCCAAGAAACATGGCGGTACTTTTTACCTGCGTATTGAAGATACCGATCAAAACCGCTACGTTGAAGGTGCAGAAGAATATATAATAGAGGCGCTAAACTGGTGCGGAATCCCGTTTGATGAAGGTATAGGCAAGAACGAAAAATTTGGCCCCTACCGCCAGAGCGAGCGCAAGGCAATATATGTAGAGTATGCTCAACAGCTTTTTAACAGTGGCTGGGCATATTATGCCTTTGATACTGCCGAAGCACTTGACGAACTTAGAAAGGCTGATGAAGCTGCCGGAAAAACATTTATATACAACCATGCCAATCGTGGAACATTAGACAACTCGCTTACCATTTCGGCAGAAGAAGCTGCTAAAAGGATTGCCAATGGTGAGGACTATGTTATCAGATTCAAAACTCCGGTTGATGAAACATTGCACCTTAAAGACATTATTCGTGGGGATATTAAATTTGAAACGAACCTTTTAGATGATAAAGTATTATTTAAAAGCGATGGTATGCCTACTTACCATCTTGCTAACATTGTTGATGACCATTTAATGGAAACCAGCCACGTTATTCGTGGAGAGGAGTGGTTGCCGTCTATGCCGTTGCACGTACTACTTTACAGGGCGTTTGACTGGGAAGCTCCGGAGTTTGCCCACTTGCCGCTTATACTGAAACCTGTGGGTAATGGTAAACTAAGTAAACGCGATGGCGATAAACTGGGCTTCCCGGTTTTCCCGTTACAATGGACAAACCCAGACGGAACAGTATCTGCAGGTTACCGCGAAAAAGGTTTTTTACCCGAAGCTGTTGTTAATTTCTTAGCCCTATTGGGTTGGAACCCCGGTACCGACCAGGAGTTATTTACACTCGAAGAGTTAGTATTGTTATTCGACTTAGAACGTGTACATAAAGCAGGCGCTAAGTTTGACCCTGAAAAGAATAAATGGTTCAACCACCAGTATTTTGGGCGTCAGGACAATGCTTTATTAGCAAGGGAACTGTCGCATATACTATTGCAAAAAGGTATTAACTGGCCTGTTGAAGATGTAACCGAAGTTGTAAAACTGGTAAAAGAGAGAGCTACATTTGCAAGTGAACTATGGGATTTAAGCGATTACTTTTTCGTGGCACCAGCAGCGTATGATGAGAAAGCCCTGAAAAACTGGAAGCCGGAAACTAATGATATATTAAAGGAACTGGCCATAGTATTAGAAAACACATTAGACTTCTCCCCCGCCCATACAGAATTTATTGTAAAGGCCTGGATTGAAGAAAAAGGTATTGGGATGGGTAAAGTAATGCAACCCTTGCGAATAAGCCTTGTAGGCTCTCTAAAAGGCCCACATTTGTTTGATATCATGGCGCTGATAGGTAAGGAAGAAACTGTAAGCCGTATAAATAAGGCAGCAAGTACGCTGTAAGTTGTTTAACCTCCTGTAACAGGGAGGTTTTTTTATGCTTTAAAAATAAATTGTATCTTACCGTCAAATCAACAAATCAATTATTATGGAAAACATTATTTGGTACATCTTATTAATTATAGGGGTATTTATTTTTCTTTCATCGTTCTTTACCGTTAAGCAGCAAACATCGGTTATTATAGAACGTTTTGGTAAATACCACAGCATTCGCCAGGCGGGCCTTCAGCTTAAAATTCCGGTAATAGATAAAATAGCCGGAAGGATAAACCTTAAAATTCAGCAGCTGGACGTTATTATAGAAACCAAGACTAAAGAGAATGTATTCGTAAAAATGAAGGTCTCGGTACAGTTTAAAGTAATCCAGACTAACGTATACGATGCATTTTACAAACTGGAATATCCGCATGACCAAATAACAAGTTATGTATTTGATGTGGTTCGTGCCGAAGTGCCTAAGCTTAAGCTTGATGATGTTTTTGAACGTAAAGACGATATTGCCATTGCTGTAAAACGCGAACTTAATGAGGCCATGACTACCTATGGGTATGACATCATCAACACGCTGATAACTGATATTGACCCGGACCCACAGGTTAAAAATGCCATGAACCGTATTAATGCTGCCGACAGGGAGAAATCGGCTGCGGAATATGAAGCAGAAGCGCAACGTATTCGTATAGTAGCTAAAGCCAAAGCAGAGGCAGAAAGCAAGCGTTTACAAGGGCAGGGTATTGCCGATCAGCGACGCGAAATTGCACGCGGCCTTGTAGAAAGTGTAGATATACTTAACAAAGTAGGCATTAACAGCCAGGAAGCATCGGCGCTTATTGTGGTAACACAGCATTATGACACGCTACAGGCCATTGGTGCAGATGCCAACTCTAACCTTATACTGTTACCTAACTCACCACAGGCAGGAAGCGATATGCTTAATAATATGATAGCTTCTTTCGCTGCATCTAACCAGGTAGGGGAATCGATGAAAAGAGCCGTTAAAAGGGCTCCTAAGGAGGATTTTAGCAAACCAACGAACAGGCTAATAGAACCACACCAGGATGAAGATACACCTCCTGAAAATAAAGTTTAAATAATAAATGACTCCTGATAAATTGACATCCCATTTTTAACATACATGCCATTAAACCTTTTACTACCAGGAGAGTCCTATATAAAATTTAAAACAACAACATTATGAATAAAAAGTGGTTAATGGTAATTATGCTGGTAAGCATGTTTACAACTGTACAATCTTTTGCACAAGAGGTAAAAGAACCAAAAGGTGACAAACCTAAGCGAGAAGATATGTTTACAAAACTGGATAGCGATGCTGATGGAAAACTAAGTAAAGTAGAAATTGAGAAATCGGATAAAAAATTCCTAAAAGTAAATTTTGCAGAAATTGATACCAATAAAGATTCTTTTGTAAACAGGGACGAACTAAAAGCTTATCGCGAGAAGAGAAAAGCAGAAAAGAAAGATAAAACAGAATAAAATAAGGCTGCCGATTGGCAGCCTTATTTGTATATAAATTGCACTTTAAAAAATCTTTTTTAAGAGAAAAGTTAATGCAGCACTTTTAATTGGTCCGCTAAAAGCCCCTAAAACACCCAGTATTTTTTTTGGGGTCTCCCCTATTAAATTACCCGGCTGCAGGCTTTCTTTAGTTTCGTCGAGCCCTTTTACAAACTTGGCATAGGCAAGGTCTTTCTCTACCTTAAGAATTTGAAGGTCTTTATTAACATCAGCAAAAGTGCTGTATATTTTTATATTTGAATGCATGGCTATGAGTATTTCTTTAACAATATTCGTGAAAACTGAGAGAGCAACGGGCCTTCTACAATTTTATCCTGAACTTTGTACACCACAATGGCAAGAACAAGATAAATAAGGCCTACGGCTAAAAAGCCGTAAGCAAAATTATCGAACCAATAGCCTAATGCCATTGCTGCGGCAATAGAGAAAAACAGCGTAACGATCATGAGCATTGTTGCAAGCAAAAAAAGCTTGAGCATCATTGCTGTAGATTTCATTGCGATCTTAAAACCCCAAAGCTTATAGTATTCTAAATTAGCTTCTATAAGTCTTTTGGCCTCGTTTTTAAGGTCTTCTGCGTTTTCTTTTACTTCTTCAAATGCCATAGCAGGGATTTTGTTTATTATGCTTCAGCAGTATCTTTTGCTGTTTGCTCTGCGCCACCTTTAAGGGCTTCAAGTTTTTTCTCTAATGTTGATATAATATCGTCTGCTTTGTTAGTAACGTTAGATACTAAATGATCTAAACCAGCTTCGATATCATGTTTTGTACCACCAAATTTACCTTTTACAGTTTCGGTAAGTTCAGCAAGTTTATCTTTAATCTCGTCTGCTTTACCAGAAGCAGTATCTTTAATTTTTTTTCTTGTTTTTGCACCTTCGTCCGGAGCAAATAAAATTCCTACTGCTGCACCTATTGCTGCACCTGCAAGTACTGCTACTAATGTTCCTGTTTTACCAGCCATAATAATACTATTTAAAAATTAATATTTGTTATTTTGATTATTATAAAGGTAAGCCTTTTTAACATTTGTAAGATGTTAAGGTGTAGTTAATTCAAAGCCAAAGTATGTGAAAGTTAAAATAATCTGATTTTACAGGGTTTTATGGTTGCAAACAAGGATTAAGTATTCTTACAAAAGATAATTCATTACAGCGCATTCTATAAGGTCACTTTTAATAGTGCCTGTTTATATATATTAATTTTTTAATAGAAATAATATATAATAAAAAAACTCCCTGTAATCAAGGAGTTTCTATAAATATAATCAATAGTAAATTATTCTTTACTTTCTACTTTTGCCCAAGTATCGCGAAGCCCAACTGTTTTGTTAAAAACAATTTGCTCTGCATTGGTATCGTTATCTACACAAAAATATCCAAGGCGCTGAAATTGTACCCGCTCCCCTGCTTCGGCACTTTTAAGGCTCGGTTCAAGATAACCGGTAATAACCTGCAATGAGTCCGGGTTAATGTATTCTTTAAAGTCTACATCTTTATCACCATCAGGATTTTCATGTGTAAACAGCCTGTCGTATATCCTTACCTCTGCTTTAATTGCATGTGGTACAGATACCCAGTGAATGGTACCTTTTATCTTACGTAAGCTTGCCTCTGTACCGCTGCCACTTTTACTATCAGTATCAAAGGTTGCATGAATCTCTGTAATGTTTCCATCGGCATCCTTAACGACAGATTCTCCTTTAATGATATAGGCATTTTTAAGGCGTACCTCTTTACCTAACGTAAGGCGGAAATACTTGTTGTTAGCATTTTCCATAAAGTCTTCACGCTCTATGTAAATTTCACGGCTAAATGGTACTTCACGAGATCCTGCCGATTCATCTTCAGGATTATTCTCTGCTTCAAGCCATTCTTCTTTACCTTCAGGATAGTTAGTAATAACAAGTTTAACAGGATCAAGAACTGCCATAACACGCGGAGCTGTTTTGTTAAGGTCTTCACGTACACAGAACTCCAGTAACGAAACGTCTATAAGGTTTTGGCGTTTTGCTATACCAATAGTATCGGCAAAATTACGTATTGCTGCTGCTGTATAACCCCTTCTGCGCATACCACTCAGGGTACTCATACGCGGATCGTCCCATCCGGTAACATATTTTTCTTCTACAAGCTGCAGTAACTTACGTTTACTTACAACAGTGTGGCTAAGGTTACGGCGGGCAAACTCACGCTGTTTTGGGCGTGTAAGGGTATCATTATACACCTGGTCTAAAAACCAGTCATATAGTTCCCTGTGCATAGCAAACTCTAAAGTACATAGTGAATGCGATACTGCCTCTATATAATCGCTTTCGCCATGCGCCCAGTCATACATAGGGTAAATAGACCATGCAGTACCGGTACGGTGATGGCTTTTTAGTAATATGCGGTACATAATAGGGTCGCGCATAAGCATGTTAGAAGATGCCATATCTATCTTTGCCCTAAGTACATACGTACCTTCTGCAAATTCGCCCTGTTTCATTTTTTCAAACAACTCAAGGTTCTCTTCTACAGAGCGGTCACGGTGCGGGCTGTTAGTACCCGGCTGGCTTGGTGTACCTTTTTGTTTGGCCATATCATCGCTGCTCTGGCTGTCTACATAGGCTACACCTTTTTTAATGAATTGAACGGCCCAGTCATACAATTCCTGAAAATAATCAGATGCATAACGCTCTTCGGCCCAGGTATACCCCAGCCATTCTACGTCTTTTTTTATAGCATCAACAAATTCCTGCTCTTCTTTTGCAGGGTTGGTATCGTCAAATCGTAAGTTTACAGGAGCATTGTAACGTATTCCTAAACCAAAGTTAAGGCAAATAGAACTTGCGTGGCCTATGTGCAGGTAACCATTAGGTTCTGGCGGGAAACGAAAGCGTAATTTGTCTTTTGGGAAGCCATTGGCCAGGTCTTCTTCTATAATTTGCTCTATAAAATTCAGTGATCGCTCTTCGGTTAACATAGCTTGTTTAAATAAGACTGCAAAGGTAATTAAATAGTTTTAAAGTTGCAGAGTTTCAAAGTTCCAGAGTGGCAAAGTAGTAAAAATTAGTACACTCTTTGATCGCAGTTTTCATTGCTTGTCAAATACTTTGCTACTCTGCTACTTTGCCACTTCTTTAAATACTTTGCTACTTTGTAACTCTACTACTTTGCTACTTCTTTTGTAACTTTGCTGCCCTGCAACTTTGAAACTTTGCAACTACAAAACATGGGAATTATAAAATTAAAGAATATACGCACATTTTCGTACCACGGCTGCCTGGTTGAAGAAAGTAAAATAGGCAGTGATTACAGGGTTGATCTTGAAATTAAGACCGACCTTAGAAAATCTATGGAGACAGATAACCTTGCTGATACTGTAGATTATGTGCACCTTAATAAAATAGTGATGGAAGAGATGGCCATTCGCAGTAATCTCTTAGAGCATGTGGCACAGCGCATTATAGTAAGAACCTTTGCAGAGCTGCCTGAAGTTGCAAGGATTAAACTATCTGTAGCCAAGCTAAACCCACCTATTGGTGGCGATGTTGCACAGGTAGCCATAGAGATTGAAGAATACCGTACATAGTAAAGTATTTTTCACTTTATACACTTTTTTCTTGCGATACTGCAAAATATATGTAAATTTGCCAACCGTTAATAGGGCATCTTGGCCGAGTGGCTAGGCAGAGGTCTGCAAAACCTCGTACAGCGGTTCGAATCCGCTAGATGCCTCCAAAAAAAAGCTATCAAATATTTGATAGCTTTTTTTGTTTTTAATCGTTTGTATGTTAACTATTTATTTTTTTCTACCTTATCTATAACGGCATTTAACTCTTTAGGAAATATACCCTGGAGGAGTAAAAAGAACCCAAAAACCATTATAACAAGACTTATTCCCTTTTTAGTTTTAATAATGTTGCTGGTAGTAAGTTTTGTACGTAATTGTTTTGCAAGCATTATTTTACCTATATCTACAATAAAATAAGTACTTACAACTGCTATAAAAAATATAAGCATGCGCTTAGGGTTAAGATCCAGTTTAGGCCCCCAGGTTATAATTACACCCAGCCAGAAACCTAATACACCAATGTTTATAAAATTAAGGAAAAAGCCCTTTACAAATAAGCTGAAATAATTGCGTTTTAAAATGTCTTTGGCAGCATCGCCCACTAATTCGTTTTTAGAGCTTTTAGTGATGTTTAAAAACGAAATTAAGCCATATAAAAACATAATAAGCCCACCGAATATAAACAGGGCGGGCTCATTTTTTATTTTTGCAAGCAGCTGGTAACTGCTAAAATAGGCTATAAGTATAAAAATAATATCTGATGCAACAGCACCAAGATCAAAAGCAAGGGCAGCTTTAAAACCTTTAATTACACTGGTTTCCAGCAATACAAAAAACACTGCGCCGGGCATTATGCTCAAAATTAAACCTAACGGTATGGCGCTTAAAATATCCTGTAACATCCATTTTATTTAATGCTGCAAGTTACTATTTAAAATTATAAATTTAAAAATGCCCCCGTAATTAACTTTTTTTTGCACTATATTATTCTTAATTAACCACTACAATACTGCCATCTTCGCCAGTCGATTTATTAACCGTTTTAGGGTTACCAAATATTTTTAACGATGCATCTTCTCCTGCTTCTGCATTAACAGTTCCTTTTGAGGTAATACTTGCAACAGCATCTGCAGATAGTTTAATAATTGTATTAACAGTTATAAGATCGGTACCTTTAAGTACAGCATCATCTTTTAAAGTAGCGTTATGATCTGTAGCTTTACCGGTAAGGGTTACCACAGCATCATCGCTGGCAACGGTAAATAGCTTTTGCACGTTAAGATTAAGGTGCACTATCGCATCGGCTCCGGCTACAAGTTTAAATTCTTTTGCTTTAATTTCATCTTTACCAGATATTGCAGCATCTTCACCTGCAATAATTGCCTCTAAATTATCTTTGTAATACAGCGTTACATTACTGTCATCGCCACGAAGGATTAAAAAACCTCCTACATTTTCAACAGTAACTTCTTCATCCTCGTCATCGTTAGTAATAACCAGTTTATTCTCATTAGATTTTACAAGTTCAACCTTCATATCTTCACCAACGGTAAGGCTTTTAAATGGCTCAAGGTTTATAGTTTTTTGGGCTGCAACAAGGTTAAAAGCAGCAAGGGCAGTAAGTAAATAAAGTGATTTCATAAGTATATTATTTTTTGACTGATTGATTATATACTTTAAAGACTGCATGACTTATTAAACGTTACAGTTTTCAATAAAAAAACCCCATAAAATTTATTTATGAGGTTTTTAAAAAAAGCTTATTTTTATAAAATTCTTATTTTCTTATATTGATTGTACCGCCTGCAAATGTTTTCTGGTTTACTTGTTTAGGGTTTCCGTATACATCAATAGTACCCCCTGCCCTTGTTTTTGCATCTACAAAATCGGTAGCATAAACATCTGCTTCTCCACCGGCGCTTATAACAACAGTAGTTTGCTCTGTAGTAAGGTTTTTACCATTTAGCACTCCACCAGATGTTAGTGTAGCATCGTGGTTTTTAGCTTTACCGGTAAGGTCTAATATACCTCCCGAAGCAGCCTTCGACTTTAATTTTTGTACGTTAAGCTCCAGTTTAATGGTAGAACCTTCTTTAGTATTAACTTCAAAAGCGGTGCTGCTAAATGTATCTGCCGATCCTACAAAAGATCCTTCACTTGCCTCTACCTGGTTAATAACTTTGTAATAAACAGTAGCCTGGATATCTTCTCCCTTAAGAAGTTTTGCAAGTTTCATTCGCACTTTAAGTTCGTCATTCTTGGTTACAACCTCTACATCTGCAGCGCGCGACCCGTTAATTACTATTTTACTTTCGTTAGATTTTACAAGGGTTACATTTATTTTATCGAATACCCTTATGGTGGTAAAATCGCCTAAATTCTTAGTTACCTGTGCCGATACAAACTGGCTTAAGCCTATAAAGGCTATTATCATTAATTTTTTCATGATGCTTAAATTATTTTTTTAATTGTAGTATACCACAAAGACTCCCGGGAGTATAAATTGTTACAGTACCGGGAACATCTTTATGCAGTTTTTATTTATTGATCGTTTTTGCGTAAGAACGTAAAGTCGAGCTGCTTTTTAACAAGATCGGCATTTTTAACCTTTACAAATACCTCGTCGCCCAGCTGCAGGATGTTATGTGTAACCTCTCCTACCAGTGCATATTGCTTATCATCAAAGGTGTAGTAATCGTCTTTTATTTCGCGTATGCGACACATGCCCTCACACTTATTAGACACAATCTCTACATAAATACCCCACTCTGTAACACCCGATATTACACCCAGGAACTCTTCATGCTGATGGTCGAGCATGTATTTAACCTGCATATATTTAATACTGTCGCGCTCTGCATTTGCAGCAAGGCTCTCCATAGATGATGAGTGTACACACTGCTCTTCATACACTTCTTTATCGGCCGATTTACCACCATCCAGGTAATGCTGAAGCAATCTGTGTGCCATAACATCCGGGTAACGGCGTATAGGCGATGTAAAGTGCGAGTAATATTCGAACGCAAGGCCGTAGTGGCCTATATTATCGGTACTATATTTGGCCTTGCTCATGGTACGTATAGCAAGTGTATCTACAAGATTTTGCTCTTTTTTACCCTGAACATCGGCTAATAAATTATTTAGCGATTTAGAGATATCTGTTTTAGACCTCAAGTCTATTTTATAACCAAACTTAGCTATAACCGTTTGCATGTTAATAAGCTTATCCTGGTCCGGCTCATCATGAATACGGTATACAAAAGTTTTCTCCGGCCTTTGTTTCCCTATAAATTCAGCTACTTTTCTATTAGCTAAAAGCATAAATTCTTCAATAAGGTGGTTAGCATCCTTAGCCACTTTAAAGTATACACCTACAGGTTCAGACTCCTCGTTAAGGTTAAATTTAACCTCTACCTTATCAAAAGATATGGCACCGTTAGCCATACGCTTGCTGCGCAATATTTTAGATAATGCATTTAGTTTTAACGTAGCCTCTTTAATAGCATCACTTACCTCATATTCGGCACCCGTAATAGAAATTTCCTGAGGTATTGTATTTCCACCGGTTTCTATAATATGCTGTGCTTCCTCATAAGCAAAACGCTGGTCGCTGTAAATTACTGTACGCCCAAACCATTGGTTTTTAACAACTGCTTTTTCGTCTATCTCAAATATTGCAGAGAATGTATATTTTTCCTCGTTAGGGCGAAGCGAACAGGCAAAGTTACTAAGCACCTCTGGCAGCATAGGTACTACCCTGTCTACAAGATATACAGATATTGCCCTGTTATAGGCTTCAGCATCCAGTATGGTGCCTTCTTCAAGGTAATACGACACGTCTGCAATATGGATTCCTATCTCATAATTGCCATTTTCCAGTTTCTGGAACGATAAGGCATCATCAAAGTCTTTTGCATCCTTAGGGTCAATGGTAAAAGTAAGTACATTACGCATATCCCTCCTGCGGGCAATTTCTTCGGGCTCAATCTCAGTATTTATCTTTTGTGCAAATACCTCTACATCAACAGGAAAATCAGATGGCAATCCGTATTCGGCTAATATAGCATGGATCTCTGTATTGTGTTCGCCCGGTTTACCAAGCACACGCAGTACAGATCCAAAAGGGCTATCGGCTTTTGCAGGCCAGTCGTCCATTTTAACCAATACCACATCGCCATTTTCGGCATCGCCAAGTTTATTCTTAGGGATAAAAATATCGGTGTACATTTTTGGGTTGGCAGTACTTACAAAAGCAAAATTCTTTTGTATGTCTATTACACCCACAAATTCTGTTTTATAACGCTCAATAATTTCTACCACTTCGCCTTCAGGCTTACGGCCTTTGCGACGGTTATATATATATACCTTAACTTTATCTTTATCAAGGGCTTTACCAAGATTATTGGTAGGTATAAATACGTCTTCTTCCAATTCCGGAGATACAAAATAAGCAGTTTTCCTGCTGGTCATGTCTATCTTTCCTTCTACATAATCTGCTTTGGCAGATACTGTATACTTGCCTCTTTCAACTTCTTCAATCTGCTCCTTAGCGGCAAGATACTTAAGCTCTTTAATAATATCGTTCCTGCTTTGGGTATCATCCACTTCAAGTATGGCAGCTATCTGCTTATAGTTAAACGACTTATTAGAATCTTTAGCGAGTATCTTGTAAATTTTTGAAGAAAAATCATTTTCTTTTTTCTTCGACGGTTTTCCGTTTCTATTACTCATATAATTTTTAATAATGCTGAAAATTACAAATAACTATTATAATTATAACAGTAGTTAATGAAATAATAACTTTTTACTGCTTAATTTTATGTAGATTTTCCTAATAAAAACCCTGGTATGAAACACTTTATTACTGCAGCAACCTTTAGTTACCCTCATGAAATTACCATTTTAAAACACCTGCTGCTCGAAGCCGGTTTATCTTTTTACTTTGAGAACGAAACGATGGCTACCGTTGTACCTTTGTACTCGCACGCATTAGGCGGTATAAAACTTAAAGTTCACCAAAATGATGTTGACACGGTAAAAGATATCCTGGAACAACTAAATACAAATACACACTTAAAAATAGTTTGAAAATAATTTTTGAAAGACAACCTTCAAAATTGTTATCAACATTCATTAAATAATAAAAAAAAGATTTTTTAAAATTTAAATTTTTTTGATGGTTATTATAGTGTGTTAATAAGGCCTATAACTTTTTGAAATAAATTGGTATTTGTGAGTTATACAATCTTATACAATTGTTTCAACAATGTAAAGTTATTGTAAACTTATAATAGTGAGGTAGTTTGGTAATTATAAAAAAAGGTTATTAACAATGGTTTATTTATAGTTTGTATATCTTTTAACTGATAACTTTTCCTGTTACCATGTGTTAATAAATAGAATGAAAGGTCTGATAACTTTTAAACAAATTGACAAAACTAAATTAGGATTTATGATGTGGGTTTTGCATTATAAAAATTACGTTACAATGTTAAAAAAAGTTTCCTTTTTCGTTATTTAGTTATCAACAAAGTTACCCGTTTTTTATATCCTTTATTATCAGGACCTTTGCTTATTTACTAACAATATGGTTTTCGTATTATATTTATTGTATATTATAAAGCCAAAATGTAGCAATAATCACAATTAAACGGCAATTATTGTAGTACTGCTTTTTCTTTAATACCTTTGCATCAACAACATAACACATAACATTGTATGAAAATTTCTATAGGCAACGACCATGCCGGGCCGGAGTATAAAAAAGCTGTTGTAAAGTATCTTGAAGGCAAAGGTATTGAAGTTATAAATCATGGTACCGACACTACCGACAGCGTTGATTATGCCGATTTTGTACACCCGGTTGCTACCGATGTAGAGGACGGTACTGTAGATCTTGGTATCATCATCTGCGGGAGTGGTAATGGTGCAGCTATGACGGCTAACAAACACCAGAAAATTCGCGCTGCGCTATGCTGGAATAAAGAAATTACAGCCCTGGCACGCCAGCATAACAATGCTAACATATTAAGCATACCGGCACGCTACACCTCTATAGAGCAGGCTGTAGATATGGTAAACACTTTTTTAACTACAGAGTTTGAAGGTGGGCGCCACCAGACAAGGATAGATAAAATGCCTTGCTCGTAATAATTTTTAGTGGCAATTGCAGTTTTGAGTAAATATTAATCGGTTAGATTATTATATTTTAACTTAATTCCGTCAATGCACTGACTCAATTTAGCTAAATTCCGTCAGTCAACCGACGGAATTTTCATTTTATTCCATTTGCACTACGTGCTCACTATGAGTTTATGGATCAGTAAAAACGCTTATTTTACTTTTGATTTAGAGCGTATGTCTTTTATAATACGGTTATAGCTGCCGGTTACAAGGCTTGCCGCCGGTTTGTAAAAATTGACATCGCCTGTGGCATTTGGTTTTTTTTGAGAATTGCCCACCACGGTTTGAGAATAAATAATGCTTTTGTTCTTAAGGTCGTATATTTCAAGGGTTACCCCGGCAGAGGCTGCTGAACGCAAAATATTATTACGAATATCTACAGATGTGGTTACACCGCCAGCAGCAGCTGCGTGCAAAGGGTTACTACCTATTTCTACCGCGGCTATGTCGTTCTGGTAAATATCATCTTTAATGTTTATATAGTAGTCATAACCCGTGCCGTTATACAAATCGGTAAGCAGTTGTTTATTAGGCTGTAACGGAACTTTTACCAGTAAGAGCCCTTTTGCGGTAGACGTTTCACTAAGCCTGTTGCCTGTAAAAGCACTAAAATCTTTCACGGCTTGCTCATTAATATATTTATTGTCTACATTATGAAGCAGCCATTTGCCCTGTGTAAAGTCAAGCCCCATTTGGCTGGGGCCTTTAAAAATATAGGATGGCGTGGTGCAGCTAAAGATAACCAGTAAAGGCAGTAGCAAAAGTAATTTTGTAATGCGCATAAGGTCGTTTGGTTTGTATATATATAACGCACAGTATTATTATAAAATTGCGCTTCCCTCCTATGGTTGTAATTCTATTGCTGTAAAAATTTTAAAATTGATGTTCCTATTCTGTCAGGGCCATTTTGTGAAGCCGAATTAGTTAACACCACCACACCTGCTTTTTTATCTTTTAAATGACCTGTGTAGCTTGTAAAGCCTCCTGTGCCGCCATTGTGCCATATAAGAATATCGCCTTTTGTTGGATATAAAAACCACCCAAGACCTATCGAGTCTTCCCCTTCTTTAAAAGTTTCTTTATGCGATAATGCAATGGCCGGTGTAGCATCGGCCATATTGGCTTTTAGGTACAAAACCATATCTGCAAGGGTAGACCGTATACCGCCCGCAGGGTTTGTATCGGCGAGGTTCCAATGTGAAGTTACAGCACCATTAGCATACCCGGTAGCAAAGTTGGCCAATTGTTTTCCGGGAACAAATGTAGAAGTATTGCCCATTTTTAAAGGATTGGCAATGTATTTGGCAAGCAATTGTTCATAAGTCTGGCCGTATACTTTTTGTAAAATAATACCTAATATTGCCACAGCGGTATTGCTGTATTCCTGCTTTGTACCGGGTACCGATTCTAATTTTACCCTCGACAGGTAATTGAAATACATTTCTTTAGTGTAGTGTTTGTAAGGATCGTTTTCATCATAGCCTGGTGTAGTACCAAGATCATCGGTTAGTCTTGGCAGTCCTGATGTATGGTTGGACAAATGCTTAACCAATACAGGCTTGCCATCAAGTTCCAGTTTGGCGCAGGCAGCAGGCAAATAGTTGCGAATATCATCATCAAGCGAAATCTTTTTATCTAAAACCGCCTGTGCCAGCAGTGTACCGGTAAATGTTTTAGATATCGACCCGATCTCGAAAATAGTGTTATTACCGGGCAGTATCCCCTGCCCTTTTTTAGCCTCCCCATAATGGTAATAAAAAACACCGTCGGCTTTAACCACGGCTACAACAGCACCTACGTTATTCGGGTCACTAAAAAAATCGGTTACGGCTTTGTCTACCTCGTTATCTAAAGGGGTCAGTTTTTTATTATCGCTGGCTACAGGTGTGGTTCTGACAGTTTTTTCTTTATACGGACGCAAAGCAAAGCCGGTTATCTGCGATTGTGCATTACACGCCAAAAGCATGCTTAAAGTACCCTTATCGAAAGTGGTTTTGTATACCCTAAAACCGTCTTTAACCTCCTTATATTCTGTCGCTGTTATCTTGCCTAAAGCTGCCTGCGAAGTTAAGAATCCGGTAAAACTCTGCTGGTTTATCTGCGCTTTAAATTCGGGTGAAAGCATATTATAGATACCCACATAATCGCCGCTGTTAAAAGAAGTGGTTATTGTTGCAACTACGTTTTTATAAACCGTTTCGTCCTGCGCCTGTGTGGTACAGACAGTTACTACTAATAGTAAGAGCGATAAATATTTTTTCATGATGTGGTGTGGTTTATGCTATTAGTAGTGGAAGTGAGGGATTTGTAACAGGAGAATAATAAAAAAATCCGCCTAGTGGGCAGATTTAGCTAAATTATTTTATAGAGTCTAAAAATATTTTCCAAGCAATTTCTTCTTCATTTGGATATATATCTTTTTTTGAAATAAAACACAATTTTCTTATTTCTGGAATTAATTCTTTTTTAATTTCATAGCTATGTATAATATTTTCTTCAAATTTTCTTTGATATTCTTTATTTTTCTCAAGTTGGTCTAAATAGTTATTATTAATCTTTTCAGCTTCAGGAGTATCAATATCGTCCCACGGTGATGCCTGAAATCTAGTTGCTTGTGTAAAGAATTTTTTCAATCCTTCCTCAAAAGGTACATCTAAGTATGAATTATTAATAAATAATCCTTCTTGAGCAATTATTCTGATATTATTATAAAGATTAAATATTTCGACATAAGCCTCTTTATTTTCTAACATAAAAATTTCTAATACATTTATATCAAGCATCCTATCTATATGTTCCAGCAAGGAATTATAATCAAAATCCTTTTCTGGGGGATATGAATTAAATACATCTTCCGCGCGTTTTTTATATTCAACTTGATCTTTGTAAACATCCTCAATGTCTAATAATTTAATATCAGAATTAGAAATGAAAAACACACTAAATCTATCTACAATACCGCCTTTACTTTCAAAATTACTTTCGTCAAATTTTTCTATCGCGAAATAGATGGCTTTTAAAATATCATATGTAAAATCAATTAATGGTGTTGGCGCTCCATAGTGTTGTAAATAAGACCAAATTGATAATTTTGAAGGTATGATTTTAAATGTAGTAAAATATTTTTTAAGCATAGATTGATTCCTAGCTTCCTTAATATAATTTTCTATATTAAAATTTTTAAGACCTTTTTCTATAATTTGTCTTTGCAACGAAGTATAGATTTTATATGAGGATTGACTTATTCCTCTATAAATCCCTAGCGAATCAGAATGATTTTTTAAAAGATCTCTAAATTCGTCGATAGTATCAATATAATGGATAGTAAAGTTTTTTTCTTTTTGTTTGAATGATTTGTATTCCGGTAATTTCATATTAAGTCTTTCTTGCTAAAGAATTAAAAGTACAAAATTCCTCCCGCAAAAAATAATTTAAATACTCCAATTTAATTGGCATATTTGCATCCCTTATTACTACGCCATGACAAACTTACAATACATTACAGCGCAGGTAAACGCGCCACAAAAAAGCATAGAGAACACCTTACAATTACTGTCTGAAGACTGCACTATTCCCTTTATAGCCCGTTACCGAAAGGACATGACCGGCAATCTTGATGAGGTGGTTATAGAGCAAATTGCTAAACTTAGCCTGGCGTATACCGCTATTTTAAAACGCAAAGATGCCATACTAAAAAGCATTGCAGAGCAAAACGCCCTAACGCCCGAACTGAACCAAAAAATATCCGCCAGCTTCGACCTTACCGATCTGGAAGACCTGTACCTGCCCTTTAAAAAGAAGAAGAAAACCCGTGCTGATGCCGCCCGCGAAAAAGGTCTGGAACCACTGGCTAAAATTATCATGGGCCAGAATGCCGATGATATGGATTATATAGCAGCGAAATACCTGAATGACAAAGTTGCCAATGAAGACGAAGCACTACAGGGTGCCCGCGATATTATTGCCGAATGGATTAACGAGAATGTGTACATACGTAAAAGCCTGCGCCGCATTTTTGGCCGCAAGGCTGCCGTTACCACAAAGGCGGTTAAGAACGCCGACCCGGAGAAAGTCAAAAAATTTGAGCAGTACCTGGACTGGAGTGAAAATTTAACCAAGGCACCTTCCCACCGCCTGCTTGCCATGCTGCGTGCTGAAAATGAGGGCGTAATAAAAATAAAAGTTGACATAGACGAAAGCGATGAGGTTCTGCAAATTATGGAACAAAGCGTTATAAAAAATAAAAAGGAAACAGCAATCCACCTTAAAAAAGCAATAGACGACAGCTACAAAAGGCTGCTCGCCCCTGCCCTATCTAACGAGGTTTTGCAGGAGGCTAAAGCCAAGGCAGATGCTACCGCGATTCAGGTTTTTGCAGGTAATTTAGGTCAGCTGTTGCTTGCCCCGCCGCTTGGCGAAAAACGCATCCTTGCCATAGATCCCGGTTTTAGGAGCGGGTGTAAAATAGTGTGCCTGGACGAGAAAGGCGATTTGCTGTATAACGAAACGATATTTCCGCATGCGCCTCAAAATGAGACAGCTATTGCCATGAAAAAAATACGTTCTATGGTAAACGCTTATAATATTGATGCGATATCCATAGGCAACGGCACGGCAAGCCGCGAAACGGAATTCTTTATTAAGAAAATTGCTTTCGATAATCCGCCACAGGTATTTGTGGTTAGTGAAGCAGGGGCATCGGTATATTCGGCATCAAAAATTGCCAGGGACGAATTCCCCAAATATGATGTAACGGTTAGGGGAGCGGTGTCTATTGGCCGCAGGCTAAGCGATCCGTTAGCCGAACTGGTTAAGATAGACCCAAAAGCCATTGGCGTAGGGCAGTACCAGCATGATGTAGACCAGGGCAACCTTAAAGAAGAGCTCGATACGGTGGTAATGCGCTGCGTAAACTCGGTTGGGGTGAATATCAACACGGCGAGTAAGTCGTTGCTGGGGTATGTGTCGGGTATTGGTGAAAAACTGGCAGAGAATATAGTAAACTACAGGAGCGAAAACGGCCCGTTTGAAGACCGCAAGCAGCTTAAAAAAGTACCAAGGCTGGGGGAGAAGGCTTACCAGCAGGCGGCGGCATTCATCAGGATCCCGAATGCAAAAAACCCATTAGATAACAGCGCAGTGCACCCGGAGGCGTACCCTATTGTAGAGAAAATGGCTAAAGACCTAAAGCTAAAGGCCGCCGACTTAATTTCGAACAAAGAGGCTATTGCCAAAGTAAACGTTGCCAGTTATGTAACGCCCGAAATCGGACAGCTGGGACTGAATGATATACTTAAAGAACTGGTTAAACCGGGCCTTGACCCGCGCAAAGCCGCCAAGGTTTTTGAGTTTGACCCTAATGTAAAATCAATAACCGATTTGCGTACCGGCATGATATTGCCGGGTATTGTGAACAACATTACCAACTTTGGCTGCTTTGTAGATATAGGCATTAAAGAAAGTGGCCTGGTACACATCTCGCAGCTAAAAGAAGGCTTTGTAAGCGATGTAAACGAAGTAGTGAAACTTCACCAGCACGTTCAGGTAAAAGTGGTTGAGGTAGACGAAGCCAGGAAAAGGGTACAGCTCACGATGATACTTTAGAGAGTGGATATGTGGATTTGTTTATGCGGTAATTTGTTTTAAAATCTAATGCTGATGACGCGGAGTTAAACGGATTTCTGCGTCATTCTGAGCGAAGCGCAGCGTGTCGAAGAATCTCTATAGGTAATTGTTCTTCGACTGGGCTTCGGTCGAAATGAAAGAATCGAAGACGCGGATTTTTCAATATTAAATCAGCTATAAATTAATCATTTTATAGAGTCTGTTTATGTCATTCTGAGCGGAGTGCAACGCAGCCGAAGAATCTCAAATCCTGAGCCGCTAAGACAAAAATAACAGAGAATTTCTCCAGTGTGCTGCGCTACGGTCGAAATGGAAGGGTCCCGGGTTTTCCATTTCGACAATAGGAGAAATCCCGGGTTTTCGTGTCATCGCGAGGCACGAAGCGATCTGATTCTAAATTACCATTGTAAACCAAATTCTTTGTATTTTTGTTAGCAACGATGTAACATCAAACTAAAATGTCTGAAAAAGAAACAAATATAGATTTCTCTTATTTTTATTCCTTAGAACTTGAAGGCATAAATTGCTTTAAGGATAAGCAAAAGTTAGACCTATCAGACGGTAACGGCAACTATTCGCCCTGGACAATTATTTTAGGTGATAATGGTACTGGGAAAACTACGCTTTTGAGAGTTTTGGATAGGATGCAGCCCTATGAATTTGAATATAAGGATGTGAAACATACAACAGTAAGTTATGGAAAAGGATATAAATTTAATAAATTTTATCATAAAATAGAATTTTCTGTATTTACAGATGGAAGAATTGCATCAATTGATATTGAAAAAGAAGGCAATTCAATGAGAACGAGTTCTTTTTTGTCATTCGATAATTATTCAACCTTAGTTATTTCTTATGGCGCAACAAGAAGAATGAGTAAAACACCTAATATCATCCAAAATGAAAGTATAAATAAAATCACATCACTTTTTGATGATTCTATAGAACTAATAAATGCGGAAGAATGGCTGTTACAAAAAGAATTATTATCTGAAAAAGCTGAAGTATCTGTCAAAGAAAAATTCATTAAACAACTTGATTTGGTAAAAGATATATTAAAGAATATTCTTCCAGGCATAAAAGAAATTAGAGTTAAACCTATAAATGAAACCAATTCGAAACTTTTAATTGAAGTTGAAGATGAGGCTTTTGGCTGGATTAACCTGCGTGATTTAAGCCACGGTTACCAAACAACAACAGCACTAATAGTTGACATTGCTGCTAAAATGATGGAGCAATATCCTGATAGCGAAAACCCATTGGCGGAACCTGTTATTATACTTATAGATGAAATAGACCTGCACCTGCACCCTAAGTGGCAACGCACGGTATTAGATAAGTTATCGTATCATTTTCCTAAAGCACAGTTTATTGCTACATCCCATAGCCCGCTAATAGTACAGGCAGCACAGGACAAAGGCGCCAACATTGTTGTTTGCCGTAAAGAGGGCGACAGGGTAATTATTGATAACGATCCTGATGAGGTAAAAGGGTGGAGGATTGACCAGATACTGGTGTCTGATTTGTTTGAAGTTGATAGTTCACGATCAGTTAAAACACAAGAACAGGTTGATGATTATATTGTGCAAAAGGGTTTAGGGAATGTATCAGATATTGATATCGAAAATCCTGAATATAGGGAGTTAGCTTCAGAAATAAAGCATGTTATCGCATCGGAACCTGAAACCGAATTAGATAAGAAACTTCAGGAATTTGCAAATAGATATTTAAAATGATCCAGGTTTTAAGAACTGCAAAGCCACAGATATTGCAGGCTAATGCAGAAACATGGACAACAGAATATTTACAGGCAAGAAATAATTATACTGACAATCCTACACCTGAATTAAAAAAGAAGGTTGAAAAGCTTGAAAAAAAATATAATCATGATCAGGTTAAAGACGCTTTAAAGAGCATGTTTAAAAAGAAATGTGCTTTTTGCGAAAGTACTATTACCCATATAGATTATGGACAAATAGAACATTTTAAGCCAAAATCGATATATCCTGATCAATGTTTTGAATGGAATAATTTTTTATTATCCTGTGCAATCTGCAATGGTAGTGGGAGTAAAGGAAATAAATTTCCATTAGAAGCAGAAGGTGGGCCATTCATCAATCCTACAACTGAAAATCCGGATGACTTTTTTAAGTTTGAGTATGACGATGTACTGAAAAGATTTATAGTTTATCCTAAGAATAGAAGAGCAGTAACATTGCTTAATATTATTAAGCTTAATAGGGAGGATTTAGCTGAACGCAGAACAAAAGAAATGTTCAAAATCACCAAAGTAATTGATGAAATTATAAAGGGTGATAAGCAGATGCTTGATGATTTTCTAAACTTTTTTTCAGATGAGGATGATTACTATGCCTTCATCAAAACAATTATTCAGAAAGTGAGAAGTAAAACATTTTAACCCCACATCAAAAACCCCTTTAGGCAGTACCTAAAGGGGTTTAGTTTATAACAGCTAAAGGCTGTTATAATTTATTTTCTTCCTGTGCTTTTTTACTTACAGCAGGCTCATCTCCTTCTTTAGCGGCATTTTTAAACTCTTTAATACCGGTACCCAATCCTTTCATAAGTTCGGGGATTTTCTTTCCACCAAACAGTAATACAACAATTACCAATATTACGAGTATTTCTGTTATACCTAATTTTCCCATGACACAAAATTTTAATTATAAGACAAAGTTAATTATAAATTGATTTCCTTAAACTATTTACGACAATTATTTGGTTATGGTTTGCGTTAAATAAAACAAAATTGTACGAACCCCTTATTTTAGGGCAAGGATTACTGCTCACAAAACACTAAAATAAGCAGGGATTAGTATATTTGTCAATTAAACCTACAGTATGCCGGCAAAAAGGCTTAAAAAACAAATTATCAGGAAAAAGCTGTTTAATAAAAACCGCCTGGTAATACTTAACGAAGATACCTTTGAGGAAATTTTTTCGCTCAGGCTTAACCTCATGAACGTGTTTGTGGGGCTTACTACCGTAAGTATCGTCATGATTGCACTTACCACTTACATAATTGCATTTACGCCTCTTAGGGAATACATTCCGGGGTATGCCTCTACAAAACTTAAGCGTGAAGCTACAGAGAATGCCGTAAAATCTGACTCGCTCATAAAAGTGATCCAGCAAAATGATGCCTACCTGGCATCGCTTAAAAAAGTACTAACCGGCGATCTTGATGCCACAAAGCTAAGCCGTGACTCTATTGTGGCTACTGGCCAGAAAGAACTTTCGCCAGAGGAAATGAAACCATCTGAAGCAGATGCTAAACTGCGGCAGGAAGTAGCCTTAGAAGATAAATATAACCTATTCGAAAAGGCACAGCCACGTGTAACACAGGTATTGTTTGCGCCGGCAAAAGGGCATATCCTACAGCCATACAATCCCCGCAAGAAACAATTTTATATAACGGTTGCCCTGGCTAATAACACGCCTATAAAAGCTATTGCAGCAGGAACCGTACTGCTTGCCGACTGGACGCCTACAAACGGAAACGTAATTATAGTGCGCCATAATGATGGTATAATATCGGTTTATAAACAGGCCGGTAGCGTAACAAAAGAGCAGGGAGATATTGTAAAATCGGGTGAGGTTATAGCTATGGCAGGCAGTAGCGGCGTGCAGCAGGGCGGCATACCACTACATTTCGAACTTTGGAAAGACGGCTACCCTATAAACCCAACCCAGTTTATTGATTTTGAATAATGGAAGATTTTATTGCAAATATTGCCTTTCCGTTGCTTATATCTGGCATTGCATTTTTGGGCATGGGAGTGGTTATGTATTACTACCCGCCTAAAGAAATCAATGACCTGTATGGCTATCGTACCGGCTCGTCTAAAAAATCGCAGGAACAATGGGATTTTGCCCAACGTTACTGCGCAGTTCAGGCAATGAAAGTTTCGGTAGTGATGATAGTACTATCGTTATTGTTTTACTTTATCCCGGTAGATACTGCCATCAAACAATTTTTGGGCGTATTCCTGCTACTTTTAAGTGCGGCATATTTATTATACAGTACAGAGAAGGCCATTAAAAAACAATTCAACAAATCTTAATATTACACATACAATGTCTTTAAAAACATTAGGTGCAAAAATATTCGCAGCCATAATACATGGCAGGACCCAAAAATGGGCTCATAACCCTGTTGCCACCCAGCAAAAAGTGTTTGCACAATTACTGGCTAAAGCCAAAGATACCCAGTTTGGCAAAGACCACGATTTTGAGGGTATAACCACTTACGAGCAATTTGCTGCCAAAGTGCCCGTACGCGATTATGAGGGGTTAAAAAGGTATGTGGACCTCGTGGTGCATGGCGAAGAGAACATTCTTTGGCCCGGTAAGCCGCTGTATTTTGCCAAGACATCGGGTACTACAAGTGGGGCAAAGTATATTCCGCTTACTAAAGAAAGCATGCCCTATCATGTAGAGGCAGCCCGCAATGCCATACTGGCTTACATTCACGAAACGGGCAATGCAGGTTTTGTAGACGGCAAGATGATCTTTTTGCAGGGAAGCCCGGAACTCGATGAGAAGTACGGCATCCAGTTTGGCCGCCTTAGCGGTATTGTAGCGCATTATGTGCCGGCTTATCTCCAAAAGAACCGCATGCCCAGTTGGGAAACCAACATGATAGACGACTGGGAAACCAAGGTAGATGCTATAGTAGGGGAGACTTATCATGAAGATATGCAGGTAATATCGGGTATACCGTCGTGGGTGCAAATGTATTTTGAAAAGCTGCACCAAAAAGAAGGTAAAAAAGTGGGAGACATTTTTAAAAACTTTAACCTGTTTATATATGGCGGTGTAAATTATGAACCCTACCGTGCTAAATTTGAGAATCTCATTGGCCGCAAGGTGGATAGTATAGAACTATTCCCGGCATCTGAAGGTTTTTTTGCCTACCAGGACAGCCAGAAAGAAAAAGGGATGCTGCTACTGCTTAACGCGGGTATTTTTTACGAATTTATTAAAGCCGATGATTTTTTTACCGATAATCCGCGACGTTACACCATTGGCGAAGTAGAGCTGGCGATAAACTATGTACTTATCATTTCTACCAATGCCGGATTATGGGCATACAACATAGGCGATACTGTACAGTTTACATCGCTCGCTCCCTACAGGGTTATTGTTAGTGGCAGGATAAAACATTATATATCGGCGTTTGGAGAGCATGTAATAGGCAAAGAAGTAGAAAGCGCCATGAAAGAGGCCATGCAGGGAACAGAAGTAAGCATTAACGAGTTTACTGTTGCGCCGCAAATAAATCCGGAGGCGGGGTTACCCTACCACGAATGGTTTATAGAATTTGAAAAAGAACCTGCAGATATAGATGCTTTTGCGCTGTCCATTGATGCTGCCATGCGCAAACAAAATGTGTATTATGACGACCTTATTGTGGGCAATGTACTTCGCACAGTTGTTATTACAAAAGTGGTTAGAAACGGCTTTCAGGACTACATGAAATCTATAGGCAAGCTGGGCGGGCAAAACAAGCTGCCGCGCCTTAGCAACGACAGGAAGATTGCCGATGCTTTACGATAAACAATTCAGTAAAAAACTAATAACACAGCCTTAACAGCACTCTTAAAGCAATGTTAACTAACTAAAAATAAAATACTACATTTGCCATAAAAGTTACTATGCAGGGAATTAAAAACATATCACGGTCGCGCGCGCAGGAATCTTCTGCTGCTATAGAACGCCTTTATATTACCATGCGCCACCTGTTTAACCGCGGGTTTTATAAGCCCATGGGAGTATCGGGCGATACGCTAAGGGAAGCATTGCTATCCCTTCGCCCGGAAATTTATGGGTCGGTAGCAGATGAGAAAGGCGAGCTTAACGGCCTGCTGTATGTTATAGAACGCCTTCCGGTGGGCATTGAGCAGTGCAGGTTTATTAACCTTACGTCTGACGAGGGGTATTCTAAATCGCATTTTAAAGCCATTGTACCGCCTAAACGTAAGCGCAACTGCTACCGTATAGACGAGGAGCAAATGAACGTGGAAATAACCCGTGGCCGGAGTGACATTTATGATATCCTTACGCACCTTACTTTTATTTTTATCGAGGCTGAAAAAATAAAGAACCGCGTGCTTGTAGATGATAACAGCGAAATGGGCCGTGACTGGGTAAAACTGGAACAGGCTATTGCCCATGAAGAGCCTTTAACATTAGAAGAGCGCGAAAAATCGATATCGCATGTATCTAATATATTAGGGCGTACTTTTGCCGAGATCATTGATATATATGATGCCTTTGGTACTAAAGAACAGCCCGACAGGTTTTTGCATGTTATATACTGGCTGGGCAAACTGGCTATAGAAGAGACTATGGGTGGGGCTAAGCGCACCATTACATTTAGCCCAATATTGCAGGAGCGACTGGGCCACCATATACATGGTGAAATTTGGGCAGATAATATTAAGGCAGTACTTAAGCAAAACGGCCTGTTAGAAAGGCCTATACACATTATCAGTGCTAACATGCACAGCGTTATGAACTCTATTTTTGCAGCCGATGTGCTTAAATCGAAGTTTAAAGATAATGCTAATTACCAGATATTTGAAGAGTTAAGCAAGCGGGGTAACGATGTTACCCGTAACAAAGTTCAGGATTTTGCCTTAAAGAACGGTATGGTCTATATGCCAGATACATCGGGCACTAACATAGATGTACAGATATTTGATACTGCACAGATAGATTTTGCAAAAACATCTTTTCCAACGGCCACTCTGGGCAATGATAAACCTGTTATCATTGTTATGGATTATGCCTTTGGCGAGCAGGCATATGAAACTATAGATGAGTTGCTTAAACCATATAAAGAGGGCGATACGCGCACGCTGATTAATGTACAGTCGGTATCTATAATGGGTAAGGCGGGTATATTAGAGGGTAATAAGGGCGATATCATGATACCATCTGCCCATATAAATGAAGGTACAGGCGATAACTATCCTTTTGTAAACGAACTTACCGAAGAGTTGCTTAGTGGCCAGGGCATACCTGTATACACCGGGCCTATGGTAACAGTATTAGGCACATCATTACAAAACCGCGACCTGCTAAAGTTTTTTAACGAGAGTACCTGGGGAGTTATAGGCCTGGAAATGGAGGGTGCTTATTACCAAAAGGCAATACAATCTGCATCAAAAATCAGGAAAAGTATTAACCCCGATGTAAAAGTAAGATATGCCTATTATGCATCAGATAATCCTCTTGAAACAGGCAGTACACTTGCATCCGGAGGGCTTGGTACTACCGGTGTAAAGCCTACATACCTTATTACAATAAAAATTTTAGAACAAATATTTAATATTCAATAAAAGTTATGCAAAACCAGATTAACAATTCTGATGAAATAAGCCTGTCTCAGGTAGCTGATAAAGTAAAAGGTTATTTTAATAGCGCAAACAATGCCTTTTTTGATTTAATACAATTTGCCATCCGTAATATAATTATCATCATTACCCTTATAGTTATTGGTGCGGGTTTAGGTACTTATTTAGATATGGGAGAAAAAACCTATACCCATAAAATAATTGTAATGCCTAACTTTAAAAGTGTTAATTATTTATACCAGGAAGTAGAGCGCATAAATTCTAAAATTAAGGATAATGATTTTGAGTACCTTGAAAAAATAGGTATCCCAAAGCCTAAACGTATTGTTAAAGTAGAGATAGAGGCCATTGTAGATATATATGAATTTATTGAAGATAATGGTGGTTCGGCAGAGAACGACAGTAAATTTCAGTTATTTAAGTTAATATCTGAAAATGGTGACATGAATAAAATGCTGGAAGATAATACTACCAGTAAGTATTATAAAAACCACGTTATAACAATTACAACTAAAGGCAGGGCAACACAGGAAAACACGATTAAGCCGTTCTTAAAGCACCTGGATTCTAACGTTTATTTTAAGCAGCTACAAAAAGTATTTTTTAAAAATCTGGAGGCAGTTACAAAATCTAACGACTCTATTATAAGGCAAATTGATGCAGTTATCAGGGATTTTTCTACATCATCTCAAAAAAGCTCGAATAACCTGGTATTCTTAAACGAAAAAACAGAATTAAACCAACTCTTAGAAATTAAACAAAAGCTTATAGACAGGAACCTTTATTCTAATGTTCAAAAAGTAGACTATAGTAAAGTAATTAAAGATAATAGTACGCTGCTTAACATTAGGTCTTCCGGAGTAGGTATGAAAGTTATATTGCCACTACTTTTACTTATAGCATTTGTAATTATTTTTAGTTTTAGAAAATACTATAAAAAACAGGTAAACAAAAGAAAAGCTGCCGCTATAAACGCATAAATTAAGACTCAAGTATACAATGATATTTACACCTATACAACCCGGGGGCTGTTTTATAATTGAGCCTACTATTATAAACGACGGTAGGGGCTATTTTATGGAAAGCTTTAACCAGTCTAAATTTGAGGCAGGTACAGGGTTAAATGTGCAATTTGTACAGGATAACCAGTCTTACAGTACAAAAGGGGTACTTAGGGGATTGCATTATCAAACCGGTAATTATGCACAGGCTAAGCTTGTAAGGGTGTTAGAGGGGGAAGTACTGGACGTGGCTGTAGATTTACGTATGGAATCTGAAACGTATGGTACGTACATAGCTGTTGTGCTTAGTGCAGAAAATAGTAAACAATTATTTATACCAAGGGGTTTTGCCCATGGCTTTTTAGTACTTAGCGATACGGCAATATTTTCTTACAAATGCGATAATTTTTACAATAAAGAGTCTGAAGGAGGAATACTCTACAACGACCCGGCAATAGGTATAAACTGGGGTATGGCTCAGGAAGAACTTATAATATCTGACAAAGATATTGTACTCCCCACTCTGGAAAAAAGTAAAAAAGTATGATTGTCTTAGTAACAGGAGCATCTGGCCAGTTGGGCCAGGCAATTAAGGCAGCGGCTCCTGCATATAAGTATATAGAGTTTTATTTTGCAGGATCTGCAGAGGCCGATGTTACAAATATGCAAAGCCTGCAGGATATTTTTGCTAAAGTAAAACCTAAGTATTGTATTAATGCAGCAGCTTACACAGCGGTAGATAAAGCCGAAAGCGAAAGTGAAAAGGCTTATGCTGTAAATGTAACCGGAGCTGCTAATATAGCTACGGCCTGTAAAGATTTTGGTACAGTGCTTATACACATTTCTACCGATTTTGTTTTTGATGGCTTAAAGAGTACGCCTTATACAGAGGAGGATGTTACAAACCCACAAAGCGTGTATGGTACCACAAAACGAGAGGGCGAAATACAAATAGAGAGAATATTAGATCATTATTATATAGTGAGAACCTCGTGGGTGTATTCTCAGTATGGTAACAACTTTTTGAAAACAATGCTGCGCCTGGCTACAGAGCGTACATCGTTAAACATAGTTAGCGATCAATGGGGTACGCCTACAAATGCTAATAGCCTTGCCAGGGCACTTATTACTATTGCGGCTTATAACGCAGCTCATAGCGGGCATGCTGATTATGGCATATATAATTACAGTAATGAAGGAGCGTGCAGCTGGTACGATTTTGCAAAGAAAATATTTGAGCTGCATACTATTAATATAGATGTGCACCCAATACCTACAGCTGCTTATCCTACAGCTGCTACCAGGCCGGCATACAGTGTGCTTAACAAACAAAAAATTAAAAATATTTTTAAGGTTACCATTAAATCCTGGGACCACGATATGATTTAGTAAACACGTAGTTCAATTTTTGAGGTTGTGTATTTTAAGTCAGATAACGGATTATCATGTTGTTGCCCATGCAAAAAATAGCTATAATAATACCATGCTTTAATGAGCAATACAGGATTAGCAAAAATTCTGTAAGCACTATATTAGAGCAGCCTAATGTAGATGTTTATTTATGTAATGATGGTAGTACAGACAACACATTGCAGGTATTAAACACAATAAGCAAAAATCATGCAGGGCGTTGTTTTGTAATAAATTATGAACGTAATACCGGGAAGGCAAATACTATCTACCGGGCAGCGGGTAGCTTGCTATTAAAAGATGAATATACACACATTGCTTATTTTGACGCCGATTTCTCTACCCCGCCGGGCGAGATCGTGAGGATGCTCGAATTTGCGTATAAGAACCCGGATATTTTTGTTATAGGTTCCAGGGTGCAGCTATTAAATGCTGTAATACAACGCAAATGGTACAGGCACATTATAGGCAGGATTGTGGTAACTATAGTAAATTTTAAATTTAGGCTGGCAGTTTACGACTCTCAGTGTGGCGCAAAAATATTTCCTGTTGCCATAGCAAATATTGCTTTTAATACGCCATTTTTAACATCATGGCTTTTTGATATGGAAATTTTTATACGTTTGCGAAAGGCAGGAATGCTTGCTCATGGCATAGAATTGCCACTGCACAACTGGATAGACGCAGATGGCTCTAAACTAAAGCTAACGCACGTTTTTAGTATTTTAAAAGAGATCGTAGTTTTATACAAAATAAAAGAAAATTAGAGCTGCCCTAAAGTACTTTAGAGATTATACAAATATTGCAGTAGTTTTGAAAACAGCCCGATTTTGGCTTTAAAAATAAATAAAATAAAAGGAGAATGAATCCGTATCTATATATAGTTGGCACTTTATTTTTTACAGTATATGGCCAGATAATTTTAAAATGGCGGTTAAGCCAGTTAGGGTCTTTACCAATTGCCTTAAAAGACAAGGTGTTCTTTCTTTTAAAGGCAATTCTCGACCCTTATATTTTTTCTGGGTTTGCCTCTGCATTTTTAGCATCAATATGCTGGATGGCGGCTATGACCGTTTTTGAAATTACAAAAGCATACCCTTTTATGAGCCTTGCACCTGCCATGGTATTCCTGGTAGGTATTATGTTTTTAGGTGAGGCATTTACAATGGGTAAATTAGTAGGCCTGATATTAATAATAGCCGGTACTATAGTAACCGTTAAGTATTAGCAATGAAAAAACTGGCTATTATAGGAGCAAGTTATTTGCAAATGCCATTAGTAGTAAAGGCAAAAGAAATGGGTATAGAAACGCATTGCTTTGCCTGGCCGGAAGGTGCCGTTTGTAAAGATGTGGCAGATTATTTTTATCCTGTATCTGTACTGGATAAAGAGGCTGTATTACAACAGTGTATTGCAATAGGCATAGATGGTATAACCACCATTGCTACAGATATTGCCGTGCCAACCATTAGCTACGTTGCGCAGGTAATGCATTTAACAGGCAATAGCAATGAAAGTGCTCTTAATGCTACAAATAAATGGCACATGCGGGATGCTTTTTTAAAAAGTGGCTGTCCTGTACCCGGCTATAAAGTTGCAACGCTTAGCAATACTATTTCTTTAAACGGGTTGGAGTTGCCGGTAATTGTAAAGCCTGTAGACCGTTCTGGCAGTAGGGGTGTTACTAAAGTAGAAGATGAGGATAAGATACAAATTGCAATAAACAACGCCATAGAGCAGTCTATAACTAAAACGGCTATAGTAGAAGAATATATAGAGGGTAGTGAGGTAAGTGTAGAAAGCATATCCTGGCAGGGAATACATTATATACTTGCCATTACAGATAAAGTTACTACCGGAGCGCCACATTTTGTAGAGCTGGCGCATCATCAGCCCAGCGCACTGCCAATAGATATTAAAGACAGGATAAAAGATGAAACAATAAAAGCCCTTACTGCGCTGGATGTACAGTATGGTGCAGGCCATACAGAAATGAAAATTACCGCTACCGGAAAAATTTATATAATAGAGACCGGAGCCAGGATGGGGGGCGATTTTATAGGGTCGCACATGGTAAAGCTATCTACAGGGTATGATTTTGTAAAGGGGGTTATAGAGGTGGCACTGGGCTATTTTAATGAGCCTGAAATAAATGAAAGCAGCAAAGCCGGCGTGTATTTTTTAAGCAGGGATACTCAAAGTTTATTGCCATTATTTTCTAAAAAACAAGAGTTTGAGGTAGAAAAGGAAATTACCCATAACGAACTTAAATTTATTACAAACAGCAACGACAGGTCCGGGTATATTATTTACCGGTCTTCGCAAAAAATAAATTTGTTGTAAGCAGCATATAGTACATGAAATTATCAGTAGTAACTACTTTATACAGATCTAAAAGGTTTTTGGAGCCATTTCTTAATGAAATGCAAAAGGCATTGGCAAATATTAATTGTAATGATTATGAGCTCATTTTTGTTAATGACGGTTCGCCGGATGATTCTCTTGATTATTTATTACAGCGAAGGGCAGATGTACCACAAATAAAAATCATAGATCTGTCAAGAAATTTTGGCCATCATTATGCCATGCAGGCGGGGCTTAGCCAGGCAAAAGGCGACTATGTTTTTTTAATTGATAATGACTTGGAAACTCCGCCATCTATACTTAAAGAATTTTATAGTGAAATGGTTAACAACACACAGCTCGATGTAGTGTATGGATACCAGGATACCAGAAAGGGCAGTTTTATAGAGCGTAAAGCCGGGAGCATATTTTGGGTACTTATAAACAAAATGTCTGATACAAAGATACCCCATAACATACTTACAGAGCGTTTAATGACCAGGCAATATGTAAACGAGCTTTTAAGCCTGCAGGATGCCAATTTATTTATAGGCGGCATGATGTATTGGGTAGGGTTTAACCAAAAAGGAATTGCTGTAAAAAAGGGAGTGAGAGAAGGTGCCAGTACCTACTCTCTAAAAAGACGGGCAGAGCTTATGCTGCAGGCCATTACATCTTTTTCGGGCAAACCGTTGGAGTGGCTTTTTTACTTTGGCCTTGCCATTTCATTTTGTAGTGTTATTTTTATTTTTTTCCTGGCAATACAAAAAATAATACATAGAGATGAGGTTCAGTTAGGGTGGACGTCTATAATTGCAATAAACATTTTAATTTTGGGTATAATTTCTACCTTTTTGGGTATTATAGGTATTTACCTTTATAAAATATTCAGGCAGGTGCAGGGCAGGCCAAATGCTATAATTAAAAAGATATATGAATAAAATCCTGGCAATTATAGGATGTGGACATTTAGGTATGCAAATTGCGCATTTTGCAATTACCGGTGTGCATTATAGCGAGGTGGTTTTTTTTGACGATTATGCTACAAACGACCAGGTAAATAATTACAGAATATTAGGAACCACAGCAACAATACAAGAGGAATTTAACAATAAAAGTTTTGACGAACTTATAATAGGCATAGGATACAAGCACCCCGAAGCTAAGAAAGCTTTTTATGAAATGTTTGAAAAAACCATACCTTTTGCAACTATAATTCATACCAGTTGCCAGGTAGACCCTACTGCAGTAATACAGCAAGGTACCATTTTATACCCTAATTGTTGTATAGATGCCGGGGTTGTTATAGGCAGTAATACAATTGTAAACCTGTCCTGCACCATTGCACACGACTCTGTAATAGGTACACACAGTTTTATAGCCCCTGGTGTTACCATAGCTGGCTTTGTAACGGTAGGCGGGCTATGTATGATAGGAGTGGGTACCATTATAATAGATGGTATTAACATAGCCCCGGGCACCATAACGGGAGGTGGTACAGTAATAATTAAAAATATACAGGATAAGGGATTATATGTAGGCAATCCTGCGCGATTTATAAGATAATAAAGTGATTTTTGCATCACTCAGCAATAAAACCATGACACCATTTAACAAACCTTACCTAACGGGAAAAGAAACAGCTTATATAGAAGATGCTGTAAAATCGGGCAAGATATCGGGCAACGGAAAATATACCCAAAAATGCCAGGCTTTTTTTGAAGAACACTATGGCTTTAAAAAATCGCTGCTAACCACTTCATGTACTGATGCGCTCGAAATGGCGGCTATACTTATAGATATTAAAGAAGGAGATGAGGTTATTATGCCCTCTTATACCTTTGTATCTACAGCAAATGCTTTTGTACTGCGCGGTGCTAAAATTATATTTGCCGATAGCAGGGCAGATCATCCTAATATAGACGAAACTACTATAGAGGCGCTTATAACACCAAGAACAAAGGCTATAGTGCCGGTTCATTATGCCGGTGTAGCGTGTAATATGGATGTTATAATGGATCTTGCTGCTAAATATAATCTTTATGTTGTAGAAGATGCTGCACAGGCAATAGACAGCTATTATACAGGCAGAGATGGTGTACAGCGTGCTTTAGGTTCTATAGGGCACCTGGCGGCATTCTCGTTTCATGAAACAAAAAATATAATATCTGGCGAAGGTGGTATGCTTGCCATAAACGACCTGCAGTTTGCTGCCCGTGCCGAGATATTATGGGAAAAGGGCACTAACCGTTCGGCATTTTTTAGGGGCGAGGTAGATAAATATGGCTGGGTAGATGTGGGGAGTTCATTTCTCCCGTCAGAAATTATTGCAGCATTTTTATGGGCCCAGCTCGAAAATCTTGAAGCCATACAAAACAAAAGGAAGGAACATTGGGATGCTTATTTTACAAGCCTTACTCCCTGGGCTGCACAAAATAATATTGACCTGCCACAACTTGCGCGCTATGCTACAAATAATGCCCACATGTTTTACCTTGTTTGCAATAGTTTAGAGCAAAGGTCGCAGCTTATACAAAAGTTAAAAGATAGCAATGTACAGGCTGTTTTTCATTACATAAGCCTTCATGAAAGCCCTTTTTATAAAAAAAAGCACGACGGCAGGCTGTTGCCTCATACAGACAGGTACACAAATACTTTAGTGCGTATGCCTATGTATTTTGAGCTAAACATCCAAGAAGTAATTAACACTATTATATCATAATTAAAAGTTTAAAATGAAATTAGTTCAGTACGTAAAACAGAATTATTTATTATGCGGCATAATGCTGCTCGCTGCTTTTTTAAGGTTATTTCATCTTAACTTTCAAAGTATGGTACCCGATGAAATGTCTACAATGATACACAGTAGCCCTAAAATATCGTTACAGGAGCTTATGTTAAATGTAGACTCTAACGAAGGGTTTCCCTATTTCTATTTCATTCTTATGAGATTTTTTCACATGATAACGTATACACCCATAGTTACACGTTTGTTTTCGGCAACAATGGGTATAATAAGTGTTTATTACATTTATAAACTTGGTAAACAATTATTAAACAGAAACACGGGCCTTGTTGCGGCATTGCTGCTAACGGTTAACGAATTTTCCATTCTTATGTCTCAGGATTCGAGACCTTATGCCTTAATAGTGCTTGCTACAATTTTATCATTTTACAGATTTACAATTCTTATTAAAACCCCAACAATGCATAACGCAATATGGTATGGTATTTTTACGGGCTTATTAGTAAACACCAGTTTTTTTGGAACTATAACTGTTTTTTCCCAGTATTTGGTGTTATTGTTTTGCCTTATTGTTGCAGCAAAGAATGAAAAAATGTCGCTCTTTAAATACTATTTTATATCTGGCATAATAATATTGCTCTTATTTGCTCCTAACTACAGGAAGTTGGGCACATTAGTAGCCTTAGATTCTACCTGGATACCAAAACCTGCAGAGAATAGTTTATCTGATTTTTTTAGAGGTATTCTTGGAACTTCAGAGATAGGAAACTTAATTTTTGTTGCCCTGTTTACTTTTTACATGGTAAAAATATTTAATATTAAACCAGTTAAAGAGAAGAGCAATATACTTAAAGATAATGCTCTTTTAAGCTTTATTATTTGTACATCCTGGATAGTGGTATTTATTGTTATAATGTATGTAAAATCTATAGTAGGGCTATCTGTAATGGTACACCGCTACTTAATTAGTGTATTGCCCGGCATACTTATTGTTTTTGCAATGGCTATCTCTTTCATTCGCAATAAGCTGGTACAGGGCATAACGGTTTTTGTTATAGTAGTAGCATTGCTTATTAATATGGTTATATTTAGAGGTTACTATACTAATTTATCTAAAACACAATACCGTGAACTTGCAGAAGTTATAACCACAAATGTAAAACCTGACGAAACAATTTATACCAGTTTAGCAATATGGGTAAATTTTTTCCTTCCGGATGATTATAAAGCTAAAGTGTATCAAAAAACATCACTTGATGAGGTACTACGGGAAATGATGAACAATTCATCTCAAATAAAAACTTTTTGGTATGTAAACGCAGACCAGGGCGGATATATAATTGCCCCGGAGAACCTGGAATTTTTAAATAAAACTTTTCGCATAGAAAAAGACTACTCTGGTTATAATGTATGGGCAAAGCATTTTGTGTTAAGATAATATCCATTATTAATACTATTATTGTGCCTGCATAATTACTTTTTTAAGTTTAATGCGCGTTTAAGCACAATAACATTTTTGAAAAAAAACCGGGAGGCTGGTAAAAAAGATCCGGCCTCATAAAAAGCCGACAAGTTAAGTAAACATAAAGTATTGGTTAACATAAGCATAAGATGAAAAACGGACAGAAAAAATCCTTAAAAATTTTGTTTAAAAATAATTATGTATACTTACAAAATTTTCTATATTTGCCCAAAATTTAACTATATGAAAACCAAATTTATTATTGCAACCCTTGCTTTGTTTTGTCTTATTTCATGTAAGGATGAAAAGGCTAATCAACCGGCTGCACCGGCTGTAACAGAATATGCCGATCAGTTTCAGTTTATAATGGAAATCACTGTGGAGAAAAATGATATTATGCATTTTTACTACACAACAGATGGCACTCAAAACTTTACAGCTAATAACAGGATTGAGCTTAAAGTAACAGGTAGTAATGACCCGCAAAATATTGTTGTTAATCTTCCTGCAAATGTTATTCCTACAGCTATAAGACTTGATTTAGGATTTGGTAAAAACCCTGACCAGTCTGAAATTGATTTCAAAAGATTTAAACTTACTTACAATGGTGCAATTTTTGAAGCCCAGGGCAACCAGGTATTCGATTATTTTTATCCGCTACCGGATAATTCAAAGCGTCTTGAAGGTTCTAACAAGTTACAAAAGCTTGACGAAAACCAAATTTCCGGACCGGTTTTATATCCAAACGAAAATATGATCGCTAAAATAAAACAGATTACAACTGGCGTTGCAACAAAATAATCAGCTTATTTTAAGCATATATAAAGGCCACAAATTCTTAAGAATTTGTGGCCTTGTTTTTATAAACATTATCTTAGTTGTAATTTTATTTACATAAAGTTTAGCCTTATCCCCGGAATATAAAAATAAATAGTACCGTATTATTATAGCATGCAATGAATATACTTAAAGGCATTCTTAAAAATAAGCCCCTGCTTAACTTGTTTACCTATGGTGTAGGGCAGGGGTTTAATTTAATTACACCTTTACTCGTGCTGCCTTACTTAACACATGTATGTGGAGAAAGCGGTCTTGGCAAAATAGGTGTTAGCATGGCACTCTCTTTTATACTTATAGTTATTATAGATTATGGCAGCGATATTATAGGGGTTAAAAATGTAGCTGTAAACCGCGATAACGGTAAAGAGCTCTCTAAAATTTTAAGCACTGCATTTGCCTGCCGGTTTTTACTCTTTATAATGGTTGTTGCAATCATGTCTTTACTGTATGTTTTTGTTCCTTACCTTAGTAAAGAAAGAGAGCTGTATATTTTAGCCCTGTCTATATTACTGGGCCAGTGCATAAGCCCCACATGGGTTTTCCAGGGGTTAGAGAACTTTAAGGCAATAACGATTATTACTATAGCGTCTAAAATAATATATATGGCAGGTGTATTTTACTTTGTAAAATCCGGGCCTGATTATATATACGTTAACCTGTTTTGGGGTATAGGCATGATCGTACCTAACGGCATTGCGTTTATTTATTTGTGCACTAAAAATAATATTAGCCATAATAACACATCTATAAAAGAGGTAACGGGTTTTTTAACAGGATACTTTACAATGTTTTCTTCGCAGCTGTTTATGTCGCTGCAGCTTTATGTACCCATTATCCTTATAAACTTTTTTATGGGCAATGCTATGGCGGGAAGATACCGTATAATAGACCAGGTAGTTGTTATATTTAAAACCTATATTTTTCTGTTTTTTAATTATGTGTATCCGCGTGTTTGTTACCTGTTAGAAAAAAATGTAAAAGAGGCAATGCGTTTTTGGAAGATTTATAATATAGCAAATTTTGCTTTTGTAGCCACCTGCATGTTAGTTTTGTTTGCTATGGCTAAAATGGTTGTAAACTATTTTACAGATGAATTTACTACAGAGATGGAGAGTTTATTACGGGTTGCTGTTTTTATACCCTTAACTATGGCCGTATCTATACCACTAAAGCAGCTTGTACTGGGGCAGGATAATCAAAAATTTTATATAAAACTTACTACAATAATGGTTGCGGTTAATATAGTATTAATGGCTGTGTTACTACCCTGTTTTAAAATATACGGAGTATTTATTGCATTAATTGTTACAGAGGTTATAACGGCCCTTTTTTATGCTACGGTTATTAAAATAAAGCCCTCTACACTTAATTAAAAAAACTATTGTAATTTTGAGGCTTTACCCTTTATAAATGATTAAAAAAATATTCCAAAAACTACTCTATAAATCTGGCAAGGTCTATACTATAGACCCTAATATACCCAATAGTTTTTTTGCAGGCGTGCTTTATAAAAGAATTATAATGCTTATAAGGGGATATGTAACAATGGGTAAAAAGGTATATATAAGCCACCATTGCTCTATAAGTAACAAAAAAAATGTTTTTATGGGCAATAATGCCACGATAGAACATCATACTATTATAGATGGCTATGCTTACCAAAAGGTATCTATAGGCCACGGCAGCAGGATAGGGGCATACTCTTTTGTAAGTTGTACAAGCCACTTCTCTAAATATGGCAAAGGCCTTACAATGGGCAATAACTCTGCTGTGGGTCAGTTTACAGAGTTTGGTGCTGCAGGTGGTATAGCAATAGGTAACGATGTAATTATGGGTTCTTATGTAAGTTTTCATTCAGAGAACCATAACTTTAGCGATACTACAAAGCTTATACGCGAACAGGGCGTTACATCTAAAGGCATTATAATAGGCAATAACGTTTGGGTAGGTGCAAAGGTAAGCTTTCTGGACGGTTGCAGCGTGGGCAACCATTGTGTGGTAGCTGCCGGTGCCGTGGTAAACGGTAATTTTCCAGACTATAGTGTTATAGGCGGTGTACCGGCAAAAATTTTAAAAACAATAGTATAATGGGTTTAGTTATAAAAAAAGAAATTATTTACCAAATACTGTTTTTTGCCTGCATTGGTGTACCTTATTTAAGTAACTACGAGCTTACTTTTGCCGTATGGTCGCTAACGGCATTGCTCACATTAAGGAAAAAATATTCTTTAACAATACTTCAGCATTTAGCGTGCTTTACTGCAATTTTTATTATTGCGCTTATTGTAAGTTTTACCCGCGAGGTAACTACCTATAATTTTCTTAGAGACGTTGCATATATGTTAAAGCCCATAATAGGTTTGCTGGCAGGGTATCAGCTTTGTAAAAAATACATTAAAAACCCTTTATTGTTTATAGTAAATACCGGTATTATAATAGCAATTTTGCACTTGCTTGTAATAGTTTATTCTATAGGCGTTTACAGGATTACCGACATGCATAAACTTAGGCAGTACTCTGGGTATTTTAGTGATTTTGAAGTATATGCCATTATTGTGCTTATATTTTATAAACAATTAAATGTAGAGGTATCCCGAAAGAAGTATCAGGCAGGTATTTTAATTTTAGGCATATCTATATTTTTGTACCTGGCAAGAACAAATTTTATACAGCTTGCTATTTTATACCTTGCATTAAAAGGGTACTTTGTTATAAACAAACGGTCTGTAATAGTAGTCTCTACGTTAGCAATAGCCGTTTTAGCCAGTTATGCTGCAATTTATTCTTATAACCCTAAAAGGGGGTCAAAAGGGTTTGAGGCCTTTTTATACAAAATAAAAATTGCTCCTGTAGAGCCTTTTAAAACTAAAGTAAACAGCGAAGACTGGAAAGACTTTAATGACAATTACCGCTCTTACGAAACTATTTCTACGCTTAACCAGGTGCCTAATGGTGGCCCGTTTACAATTGCATTTGGCGAGGGTTTGGGGTCCTCTGTAGATTTAAAGCGAGAGGTATGGCTGCAAAGTAGTTATATGAGATACATACCTTTTTTACATAATGGCTTTATGACCGTGTTTTTAAAATCGGGTGTATTAGGAGATATATTGCTTATAATATCTATAACTCTTTTTTTTAGAAATAAAAAATTTAATGATCCTCGAATACGGCATATAAATTACCTAATGACGGGTACAGGCATTTTTCTTATCATGTCGTATTATGTTTTTATGGGGCTGTATTTTGTGCCCGATTCTAAATCTGTAGTTTTGGGTTTTTTAATATGTTACCGGGATAATCTTTATTTATCATTTAAAACCGAGCAAATTACTTAATGAAAAACATCCTTGTAATACACCAGTCAGCAGAGCTGTATGGGTCTGATAAAACGTTACTTATACTACTTTCTAAATTAGACAGGCAAAAATTTTTGCCGGTTGTTATAGTACCATCAAATGGGCCTTTAAAAGATAAGTTAGAACAAAACAATATAAAAGTTGTTATTGCTCCTGTATTAAAATTGTACAGGCAAATGTTTTCGCCTAAAAACATGATAAAGCTTTTTAAAGGTTACAGGCAGGCAGTAAAAACCCTCGATGCTTTACATAGAGAATATAAGTTCGACCTTGTATATTCTAACACTCTGGCAGTACTTTTAGGCATGTTGTATGCAAAAAAAAGAAAGTTAAGCCATGTGTGGCACGTGCACGAAATAATTGAACACCCTAAGGTTATAGCAAATACCTTTGCATACCTGCTCTATAAATATGCCACTGTTGTAGTATCTAACTCCTATGCTACACAAAATAACCTTACCATGAGGCAAAAAGGCCTCGATGCAAAATGTATTGTAGTGCATAATGGCCTTGACTCTGAAGGAGAGGGTGTGCCGGCAGAAAATCAAAAAACTGCTTTTGGATTTAAAGAGACAGATATAGTAGTAACCCTTGTAGGGCGAATAAGCCGTTTTAAAGGACATAAATGGCTTTTAAATACTTTTATTAACAATTTTAAAGGCACTAATATAAAACTGCTCTTTGCAGGTTCTCCGGTGCCAAATCAGGAGTATTACCAGGAAGAGCTGGAAGCACTTATAAAAGAACATCATCTGGAAAACAGTGTATATATACTGCCCTTTACCCAAAATATGAAAGCCGTGTGGGCTGCTACAGATATTGCTGTAGCACCATCTACAGAGCCAGAACCCTTTGGCCTTGTAGCGCTGGAAGCCATGCTTGCAAAAAAACCGGTAATTGCAGCTAATCATGGCGGCCTTACAGAAATTGTTGAAGACAAAGCTACGGGTTTACTTGTAGAGCCCGGTAACGAGCAAAGTCTCGCTAATGCTATACAACTACTGGCAGATAATGCCGGTATTCGATTAGAAATGGCACAAAAAGGTTATAGCAGGGCACGGGAAACTTTTTCTCAGGACAAGTACATTCAGGGCATGTCTCATATTCTTGAGGCATATTAAAATCTATAAAAGGTTACGCATAAGCAATACTGGTTTAAAAAACATATATTTGCGTTTTCAAAAAAATAAGCGATGAAAATAGCTATTGTAGGTACAAGAGGAATACCAAACCATTATAGTGGTTTTGAGCAATTTGCAGAGTATTTTTCTGTATATCTTGCAGATAAGGGCCATGATGTATATGTATACAATTCGCACAACCACCTGTATCAGGAAAAAACATTTAAGGGGGTAAACCTTATACATAAATATGACCCTGAATATAAAATGGGAACCTTTGGACAATTTATTTACGATTATAATTGTATAATAGATTCCCGAAAGCATAATTTTGATATAATACTACAGCTGGGCTATACCAGTAACTCTATATGGTATTTTTTGCTGCCTAAAAAACCGGTTATTATAACAAATATGGACGGGCTGGAGTGGAAACGCTCTAAGTATTCGCCATCGGTACAAAAATTTTTAAAATTTGCCGAAAAGCTTGCTGCTAACAGTAGCGACTATATGGTGGCCGATTCTTTAGGGATACAGTCATACCTTAAAAACAAATATAAAAAAGACTCGCAATACATACCCTACGGGGCGCACCCTTTTACAACACCGGATGATGCTATATTAAAGGAATATGGTGTAGAAAAAGGTGCATATAATATGATCATTGCCCGGTTTGAGCCAGAAAATAATATAGATATGGTATTGCAGGGCGTGGCAGAAGGTAACGATAAGACCACCATACTGGTAGTAGGTAATAATACCACTAAATATGGCGAATACCTTAAGAAAAAGTATGAGTCTTATAACAATATTAAATTTACCGGAGGTATTTTTAACATAACTTATTTAAATAACCTGCGTTATTACTCAAAGTTATATTTTCATGGTCACTCTGTAGGGGGTACAAACCCTTCCCTGCTGGAGGCAATGGCATCGAGAGCATTTATTATAGCACACAACAACGATTTTAACCGGGCTATACTTAAAGATAATGCTTATTATTTCTCTAATCCGGCAGAGGCGGCACAGTTGCTTAACTCGCTTAAAAGAGAAGATAATTTAGAAAAAATTGACAATAATTATAATGCCATAGTGCACGATTTTAACTGGGATAAGATTAATGGCGAATATTTACAATTTTTCAAGGAATGCGTTACTAAAAAGAATAGGCCTGTCTCCGGGTAAAAAGCTTTTAGTATTTTTATTATCGCTTGTGGCAATTACCATTCCCATGGGCAATGTATATAACAGTATTTCAATTATATTTTTTGTACTGTTATCTGTACTTTCTGTACGCAGGCAGGATATTTCTTTCAGGCCTGTGCTGCTATTGCCCATACTGCTGTTTTTATTAATGGTTCTCTCTGTAGTATGGTCTATAGACTGTATGGCATCTGTAAAGGCATTAGGAAAAGAGGCATCGCTTATATTTATACCTCTTGCGTTTTTTTTAAACCGCCGCCTGGGCCGCCGCGGGGTAGATGATATTCTTAAAAACTACAGTATAAGCATGTGTGTTTTTGGGCTTTATTGCCTTATTAGGGCAATAATAAGGTATACAACAACCCACGACCCTAATGTTTTGTTTTACCATGAACTGGCAGGGCAGGGGCTTAATGCTATTTACCTCTCAGTACTATTTTCTCTTGCATTGTTCGAGTTTTTGTCTAAAAGGCGCAAAACTATTATGGGCAATCTTTCTATGCTTTTTTTGCTGGTAATGGTTTTTTTGTTATCATCTAAAAATATAATTGTTGTAGATATTATCCTTATAATAAGCTACTACATTTTCTTTTCCGGACTTGCAAAAAAAGCCAAGATAACGGCCATAGCAACTTTTTGTATTATTGCAGCAGGGCTGGGCTATTACGGAAAAATATATCAGCGTTTTGTACACGAAACAGAAACCGGTACCGTAACCAGTACCGCAGGCATACACAATGTAACGGTATATGAAGCCTGGAACAACGACACATTTTCGCAAACCGACTACTTTAACGGTACCGCTTTTAGAACCTATCAAATACGTATATTTGCAGAGATGCTTCAGGAAGATCCTATATTTTTTACCGGTTATGGCCTTAATACCTCAAGTAAAAAAATAGAACAAAAAGGTAGCGAGCATAATCTTTATCATGGTAACGAAGACAACGTAGGGTATAATAAACTTAATTTTCATGACCAGTATGTAGAGGCCTTTGCCGATCTTGGTATTTTTGGTGTACTTATAATTTTTGCGGCAGCAGTTATTAATCTTAAAAACGGTATTAAGCAAAAATATTTTGTGCATATTGCTTTTGCAATCCTTATGATAAGCTTATTTTTGACCGAAACATTTTTATGGAGGCAAAGGGGTGTGGTATTCTTTACTCTTTTTTATTGCCTCTTTAATGATTTGTACCCACAACGGGTTTTAAGGCTACCGCAGGAACAGCAGGCATAACTGTTTTTTAAGGTTAACGGCAGTGGTTATACAGTAATAAGCCGGAGATAATGCCACAAAACTATTTATTAAAAAGAAAGAAATAGTCTTTCAGGATTTATACAAATAATGATTTTATCTGGCAGGGAAGGGTACTCAAAATATCTAAGGCTAATTAACATCGGGTTCGATGTATTGGCAATTACTGTTCTCTTTCCCTTATTTTTTACGGGTCTTGGGTTAAACAACATGCATTTTGGCATTTACCAATTTGTTTGTTGGTCCATTATCGCCTATTTTTCAGAATTTTATGAAGTTTACCGTTATACCTCACCGCAACAAATAGCGGCAATGCTTGTTAAGCAAAGCATTATATTTTTGCTGGTAGTTATAGCATTCTTTCCTTTTGCAAAGCAAACTATTTTTAGCGGCGAGGCTACTGCTAAGTACATGGTAGTACTTTTTGCAATAATTGCCCTGTTTAAATTCCTGCTTTTTTATTACCTTAAAAAGTACCGTATAGTTACCGGCAGCAATTACCGCAGTGCAGTAATAATAGGTTACACGCCAGACGCTTTAAGGTTAAAAACTTTTTTTGACGAAAAAACAGAATATGGTTACCGTTTTTCGGGCTTCTTTTCAGACACTGCTGTAAACAGCGATGTAAAAGGGGGCATTGAAGATATTAAACCTTTTGTAAAAGAAAACGAGATTGATGAAATTTACTGCTCCCTTAACGAGCTTACTAACGACCAGTTAAAAGACCTTGTAAATTTTGCCGACCTTACTAATAAAACCATAAAATTTATACCGGATACTAAAGAGATATTCTCTAAGAACCTGCGTATAGATTATTACGAATTTTTCCCGGTATTATCTTTACGCAAAACGGCCTTGCATGAACCGGCAGCACAAATTATAAAACGCCTTTTTGATATTATGTTTTCAATGCTGGTAATTATACTGGTACTCTCCTGGCTTGCACCTTTACTGGCTTTACTTATAAAGTTAGAATCTAAAGGGCCGGTGTTCTTTAAGCAAAGCCGCCCGGGACATAACGAAAAAGAATTTTTTTGCTACAAGTTTCGTTCTATGCAAATAAACGAAACTACAGAGCAGTCTGTAACCAGGAACGACCCCCGTGTTACCCGCATAGGCAAGTTTATACGTAAAACCAGTATAGACGAATTGCCACAATTTTTAAACGTATTGCAGGGAGAAATGTCGGTAGTGGGGCCACGCCCCCATTTATGGACACAAAATAATCTATACAGTAGCAGGATAAAAAAATATATGGTACGCCTTTATGTTAAGCCGGGCATAACCGGGCTGGCACAGGTAAGGGGGTTTAGAGGGGAGATTACAAATGATGAAGATATGATAAACCGCATTAAATATGATGTGTTTTATATAGAAAACTGGTCGCTGCTGCTCGATTTTAAAATAATAATACAAACGGTGGTAAACATATTTATGGGCGAAGAAAAAGCTTATTAATAATTACCTTTGCGTAAATAAACACAACTACACATGAATATTTTACTACTTGGTTCTGGAGGAAGGGAGCACGCACTTGCATGGAAAATGCTGCAAAGCCCATTATGCAATACCCTTTTTGTAGCACCGGGCAACGCCGGTACTGCTACAATAGCACAAAATGTAAATATTAACCCACTTGATTTTAATGCTGTAAAAAGCTTTGTTTTAGAGCAGGATGTAAACATGGTTGTTGTAGGGCCGGAAGACCCCTTAGTAAAAGGCATATACGACTTTTTTAAAAATGATGCTGCCCTTGCGGCTATTCCTGTTATAGGCCCGTCTCAGCACGGTGCAGAGCTGGAAGGCAGTAAAGAGTTTGCTAAAAAATTCCTTGTAAAAAATAACATCCCAACAGCAGCATATGATGCCTTTACAAAAGAAACGGTAGAGCAGGGCTGTGCCTTTTTAGAAACCCTGCAGGCACCATACGTTCTTAAGGCAGATGGCCTTGCTGCAGGTAAAGGTGTACTTATATTGCAGGACCTTGCCGAGGCGCAGCAGGAGCTTAGAAACATGCTTGTGGGCGAAAAATTTGGCACGGCAAGCACTAAGGTAGTTATAGAAGAATTTCTTGATGGCATAGAACTTAGCTGCTTTGTACTTACCGATGGTAAAAGTTATAAAGTGTTACCTACTGCCAAAGATTACAAGCGCATAGGCGAAGGCGACCTTGGCCTTAACACTGGTGGTATGGGAGCAGTCTCTCCGGTGCCGTTTGCCGATGATGCTTTTATGCAAAAAGTAGAAGAGCGCATAGTAAAACCTACTATACAGGGTCTTATAAACGATAATATAGATTATAAAGGGTTTGTGTTCATTGGGCTTATAAAAGTGGGCGACGACCCGTTTGTAATAGAATACAACGTGCGTATGGGCGACCCGGAGACAGAGGTTGTTATACCAAGGCTGCAAAGCGACCTTGTAGAGTTGTTTATAGCTGTGGCAAACCAAAAGCTGGATGAAGCTGTACTATCTGTAAACCCAAAAAGTGCTGCTACAGTAATGTTAGTATCTGGAGGATATCCCGAAGATTACGAGAAGGGTAAGGTAATAACGGGGCTTAATAAGGTAGAAGGCTCTATAGTATTTCATGCCGGTACTACCGTAAGCGGAGATAATGCTGTTAGTGCAGGTGGCCGTGTGCTTGCTGTAACATCTTATGGGGATGATTATAAAGAGGCCATAAAAAAATCTTACCAAAACATAGCATTACTACATTTTGATAAGATGTATTTTAGAACAGATATAGGCTTCGACTTATAATTAAGATAAGAACGAATGCGCTGTAGTATCCTGTTTGTCTTCTCCTGTTTTGTCAAAAAGAGCAATTTGTTTACACCAGTATACAAAAGCAGCACAGCAAATAAGGATAAAAATCCATGTAAGTGTGTTGGCAGTCCACCAGTTAACTAACTCAAGGTTGCGTAAAAAATGCAATGGAACAAAAAGGAAATCAGTAAAAAAAGATCCTATGGCTTCAAAAAATGCTGTCATTTTTAGATAAGTATTACAGTTCAGTCACAAATGTATAAAATAATCACATGTTAGCAAGTATTTTTAGTAAATCAAGGCCCATAAATTACGTTTTAATTGGCGGTGCACTTGTTTTGTTCTATACAATGTATGTGCTTAAAGATACGACCTGGACAGAATCTTATTTTTTAATCATAAAAAAACTGGGCTTATTACTACTTTTAGGGGGCTCTTTATTACTTACAGGCTTTATAACATTAAGGAACACATTAACCAGGGCAAATAGTTATGCCCTGGCACTGTTCCTGTTTTTCCTGATACTTTTTCCTACCACGCTTATAAACGAAAATATAATTATAGCTAACTTTTGCCTGCTGCTGTCCCTGCGCAGGCTTATCTCGCTGCAATCGCTTATAACGCCAAAAGAAAAAATATTCGATGCATCCTTCTGGATATTTGCCGCCACAATATTTCATTTTTGGTGTATAATCTTTATAGTTCTGGTATTCATATCAATAGTGTTTCACGTATCTCGCGATTACCGCAACTGGATTATACCCTTTATAGCCTTTTTAGCTGTAGCTGTGCTGTATTTAATGATAGGGCTCATGGTTGGGCACCATTTTTTTAACCACATTCTCGAAGAAATTACTCCAGGTTTTGATTTTACATATTTCGAAAACATATATCAAAATATTGCACTGGCACTATATGCCTCTATAGTAGTTTTGTTTGTCTGGCCGTATACCATTAGCCTAAGTAGTAAACCTTTAAACCTGCAGGCTTCTCATAAAAAAGTATTGTTTTCGTTTCTGGCAGGGGTAGGCATCTATGTATTATCTGCCGGTAAAAACAACAGTTTTCTTGCTTTTACCTTTGCACCGCTTGCTATAATGGGGGCTAATTTTATAGAGGCACAAGATAATAAATGGATACGCGAAGCAGCACTAATGAGCGTTATGGCCATTGCCCTTTTTATATTTATAATGCAGTTATAGCTTAATGCCGTAAGCAAGGTCGCCGGCATCGCCCAGTCCCGGTACAATATATTTCCTGTCGTTAAGGTGGCTGTCTGTATCGGCTATCCACAGGTGGCAATTATCCGGTAATTGTTCCTGCACATAAGCAATACCCTCCGGCGCAGCAATAACCACAACTATGTGTATCTCTTTTGGCGATTCGTTTTCCAGCAATTTTTTAAATACCGCTACTAACGACAGTCCCGTGGCAAGCATAGGGTCGGCCAAAATCAATATCTTGTTGTTTAGAGATGGCACCGCCTTATAATCTACCTGAATATCAAATGCATCGTCATTGTTATAATGATGGCGGTAGGCAGATATAAAACCATTCTCTGCATTGTCAAAACAAGATAGTAAGCCATCATGCAGTAGTAGCCCGGCACGCAAAATAGAACATATTACCACAGGAGTTTGTATGGCAGTTGTATTTTTTATGCCTAATGGCGTAGTTACGGCAATAGGCACGTAGGGTAGCGATTTGCTAATTTCGTAGGCCATAATTTCGCCTATGCGCTGCATATTTTTGCGAAAACGCAGGCTGTCTTTCTGAACATTTACATCGCGAATTTGTGCCAAAAAATGGTTAAGTATGCTGTTGTTTTTAGAAAGGTTATGTACCTGCATTGTACGTTAAATTTTGTATTATGAGGATAAAAGTATTAAAACTATATTTGTAAAAAAATAAAAAGTATGTTTTCAGGTATCGCCTATCCTATTTTTGAACAAAGCATAAACGACTATCACCAGCATGACAGCGTAGACCAACCTATCAACAACCCTTTTAGCAAAGATAAAATAGAGCATTTATTGTATGCTAAAAACTGGGTAGATACAGTGCAATGGCATTTTGAAGATATTATTCGTAATCCTGAGATAGACCCGGTAGCGGCACTAACACTTAAGCGCAAAATTGATGCATCTAACCAGGAACGCACAGATATGGTAGAGTATATAGACAGCTATTTCCTGCAGCAGTACAGCAACGTAACGCCAAATGAAAACGCCACTATAAACTCTGAAAGCCCGGCATGGGCAATAGACAGGCTGTCTATACTTGCACTTAAAATTTACCACATGAATGAGGAGGCTACCCGCCTGGATGCCTCGCCTGAGCACAGGCTTAAATGTACAGAGAAACTTAATATATTATTAGAGCAAAAAAGGGATCTTAGTACCGCTATAGATACCCTGCTTACTGATATTGAAGCCGGCACTAAGTTTATGAAAGTATACAAGCAAATGAAAATGTATAACGACGACGAGCTTAACCCGGTACTGTACCAAAACAAAAAATAGGCGCAATGCCACATAAAAAAAGACAAAAGCACCTGCTAATATTGCGGTTTTCGGCAATGGGCGATGTTGCTATGACAGTGCCTGTAGTACGGGCACTTGTGCAGCAATACCCCGATGTTAAAGTAACCGTGGCATCTCGCGGAAGCTACAGGGCTTTTTTTGAAGGCCTGCCCAATGTAAACTTTTATGAAACCGATTTTGACCGGTATCATAAAGGTTTTTTTGGTTTATGGAAACTCTTTAAAGAACTACGCAACCTGCATATTTATGCTGTTGCTGATTTGCATAACGTTATGCGGTCTAAGGTTATAACAAAGCTATTTGCCTTTAAAGGAAAAAAGACCGCTACTACAGATAAGCTTCGCAAAGAACGTGCATTGTTAACAGCCCCTGCCAATAAAGTCTTCGAGCCCCTGCCACAGGTTACCCTTCGCCATGCCGATGTACTGGCACAACTGGGTTTTCCTATAGATATTAATAAGGTTAATTTCCCACCAAAACAAGCCCTGAGCGAAGATGTAATAGCGGTTACCGGTACTAAAACCGGCAGGTGGATAGGCATAGCACCGTTTGCCCAGCATAGAGGTAAGGTTTACCCTAAAGACCTGATTATAGAAGTTATTACTACCCTTGCCAATACACCCGATACTAAAATTTTCCTTTTTGGGGGTGGCAAAGCAGAGTCTAAAATATTAAAGGAATATGCAAACAATAACCCAAATATCGTGGTTATTGCAGGCGGCCTGTTTATATTAAGGCAGGAGCTAAAACTTATTAGCAACCTGGACCTTATGATAAGTATGGACAGTGCCAATGCGCACATGGCGGCCATGCAGGGTATTAAAGTAGTTACCCTATGGGGGGCTACACACCCTTATGCCGGCTTTGGGCCCTTCAGGCAGCCCTTCAACAATGCACTGGTGTCTGATAGGGATAAATTCCCTATGCTGCCTACTTCTATTTATGGTAACAAAGTGGTGCCCGGTTATGAAGATGCCATGCGCACCATTACTCCTGCAGCTGTTGTAGCCAAGGTAAATGAGGTACTAAGTAAATAGGATTATACTACTTTCTGAAGGTAGAATTTACGGCCATCGGCGGCGGTATGCTCCATAAAATCAGTCTTTTTAAATGCCCTGTAGTAAAACATATAGGGCTTTAGGTTTTTAGCAACGCTGTTTAGCGAAATAACAAAGTCTTTTAAATTAGTGCTAAAAACAATAACCTTATTATCAGTCTGCGCGGTAAAAAGGTTGCTTAAGTCGTTTATCATGCAGCAAAAATACGCTATTATTTTGTGAGACACAAACCCGCCTACGCATGAACAGCTGACGGGTTTGTGCTAATCAGTATCAAACGGGATAAGTAATAAACCTACAAGGTTTTTTAAAACCTTGCAGGAGCCACAATTATATTTTTGTATATAGTAATCTTAATTTCGGTGTACAACCTGCAAGGTCCTCTAAGACCTTGTAGGTTCAGTTAACTAATATCCTACGACAGGTATATAAGCATATTAACAAATTACCAAACATATTATACAAACTACACATGTATAATTTCTTCTTCTATCAATAACTCTTCACGGCGCATGCGCAGTAGTACCTGTGCTGTAGCAACCACATCTTTTTCGCAGTAGGTTACAATACGGTCTATGTCTTTTTCTACATGATATACATATCCCACCATAGATCCATCTATATCACCTTTAGGCGACGGGATGCCCAGAATTTTTGTCATTAATTTTAAGGAGGTAAAACTCTTAAAATCGCCAAATTTCCACAACTCCATAGTGTCCAGGTGTGGCACTTCCCAAGGCTTTTTACCAAACAGGTTTAACTTGGGGGGTATGGGTACGCTGTTAATGATCATGCGGCGGGCAATAAAGGGGAAGTCGAATTCTTTGGCATTATGTCCGCACATTATGTGCTGGGGCTGGCTAAAATGGTTGTTAAGCAGGTTGCTAAAATCTTTAAGTATTTTAACCTCGTCGCCAAAAAAAGACGTAACCCTAAAATGCCTTATGTCTCCCCTAAAGGTAAAATACCCTGCCGAGAGGCACACTATCTTGCCAAACTCTGCCCAAATGCCTGCGCGGTCATAAAACTCCTCGGCCGTAAAATCTTCCTTGCGCTGGTATTGGGTTTTAAGGCTGTAGAGCTCGCGGGTTTCATCGTCCAGCAGGCCAAAGTGTTCCTGCTCCGGTACAGTTTCTATATCCAGGAAAAGTATGTTTTCAAGCTTTATTCTCTCGATCATCTTCTATCTGTTCTTTGCCAAGAATTCCACATATTTAGGCTTCTTTTAGTATTAGATTAATGAAATTTGTGTAATTCGTGGTAAAACTATTTCATTTTTCTTTTATTTCCCTCTCCTTCATTAGGTTTCATCATGCCCAGCATTTTATACGCTTCATCTACATATACATAAAAGTCATTGCTGTGCGGGTCGGTTTCAGTTTGCAGGCCTTTTTTGTGGCCCAGGCGGGTAATGATAAGTTTATCCTGAGGGATCACAATTACAAACTGACCCAAGTGGCCTCGCATGTAATACATTTTTTTGCCAAGGTATATTTTTAACCACCAGCCATAACCATATTGTGGCGAAGCAGCAAAGCGCGGAGTAACCATTTTTTGTACATCGGTACTGTCTAATAACCGTGTGCCATTCCATTCGCCATTATGTTCGAACAGTTTACCAAAGCGCGAAAAATCGCGGGCATTACTGGCAAAGCAACAGTAGGCTTTCTCTATGCCATCTTTATGATCGGTTTGCCAAAGCGCGTCATTTTCAGCACCCATAGGCTGCCAAAATTTTTGTGAAACGTAGTCTGACAAATGCTTGCCCGTTGCCTTTACAATAACCATAGCAAGCAGTTCTGTAGCGCCGCTCACATATTCAAATGCTGCGCCGGGTTCTTTTGTAACACCTACGTTAAGCATGGTTTTTTCCAGTTCGGTGCCAAAGTAAGCACGGGTAGTTATAGAAAAGGCACTGCTGTATTTTTCGTCCCAGTCCAGCCCCGTTGCCATAGATGATAAATCGCCCACAGTTAAGTTAGCCGCCAGGCCCTTAGTAAACTCAGGAAAGTAGTCGCCCAATTTCTGGTCCAGGCTTTTTATTTTTCCTTCTTCAATAGCCTTAAACAGTGCTGCCGATGTTACGCTTTTAGCCATGCTAAACGAGTTAGATTTAGAATCCTGACCGTAGCCATCGTAATAGCTTTCATGCCATATACTGTCGTTTTTAATAATAAGGTAAGCCACAGTGCCAAGTTCCTTATGTACTTCTTCCAGCCTTGCAGTTGCTTTGGTTTTGTTATAATCTTTGGCAAGAGCCCACGGTTGTGCAATCCCTTTTTTTACAACGCGGTTATCAAAATGCACATAATCGTCAAGGTAGGCGGTGGTTTTGCCATGCAGATACACTACACGAACGGCCTTTAGCAAATAATCTACGTTAAATATGTAGAGTAGTGCTATGGCTACAACAAAAAATGCGATAAGCCCGATGAGTAATTTTTTAAGGAATTTCATAAAAGGTGGTTATGCTACGAATTTACATAAAATTTTGAAATGGAACGCCGATGCTTCGCAAACACAGATTTTTACAGATTCTCAATGATATTAATTAACAGTACAGCTTTGCTTTTCTGCAACTTTCGCAAGGATGATTTCTTCAAAATAAGGATAAAAAAAACCCACAAAATTGCTAATGCAATTTGTGGGTTTTTAAATTTATAAACTATTCTATTATTTTCTCGACATTTTATCGGCAAGGATAATAGCGTTGTAAGCATTTACAATTTTACCGGATCTTGAAAGTTCCGGGAAAGATTTAGTATTTTTAGGGTCTCCGCCTACTGCAACATCAAATGTTATAGGAAGGCCAGAGTCCATAATAATTTGTTTTACCTGCGCTGCCTTAAGGGTAGGGTAATAGGAGCGTATAAGCGCCGCAACACCCGCCGCGTTAGGCGATGCCATAGACGTGCCCTGTAAAAAAGAGTACGTATTGTTAGGCGTAGTAGCATAGATCCTTACACCCGGCGAGAAAACGTCTACTTTAGTTTTACCATAGTTAGAGAAATCTGCCACCAGTTCCGGGCCATAGTTGTAGCTAATAGCGCCTATTGTAAGGACATTGTTTGTATACTCTGTAAGGGTGTTTTTATCGTCGTTAGGGTAGCGTTCAGATGTGTCGCCATCAAGGTCGGTACTTTCGTTACCGGCAGCAAATACAACAAGAACATCTTTATCGGCAGCATATTTAAGTGCATCATAAACCCAGTCGCTGTGTGGCGAATAGTATTTACCAAAACTACCATTGATAACTTTAGCGCCATTATCTACAGCATAGCGAATAGCCAGTGCCACATCTTTATCATACTCATCGCCATCCGGTACGGCGCGAACACTCATAATTTGTACATGGTCTGTAGCAACACCGTCGCCACCCAGGTTGTTACCCCTGCCCTGTGCAATAATACCGGCAACGTGGGTACCGTGTTTAGCACCTTCTTTTTCGGGGCCGGTTACATTATTGTTGCCGTAGCTTTTGTTAGTAAAATCATCTGGGTTATCTCCTAATATTTTACGGGCATCATACTCCTTGTTAAGGTGGAACTTAAGCTCGCTGTCGTAATGCTCTACACCATCGTTAATTTGACCTATAAGTTCTTCGCGCTTTACATTGCCCAAAATCTGAATGAAACGTCCTTTCACAGCAGTAAGCATCTGGTCGTCTGTTTTCAGCTTTTCAAGATCTTCTGCAGTATAATTTTCTTTGCCTGTTTTTTCGCGGAATGATTTATCTGCTTTCAGGATAAAATCCATCTGTTGTTTCCCTGCTTTTGCCTGGCCAACTTCTTTGTCATATTCTGCTTTAGCTTTTTTATAAGCTGCAGAACCGTCGTCTCCTTTTTTAAGGATACGCACAAACTCCATATTTTCGTGCTCTATATCGCCCAGGAAGTTCCATCCGTGAACGTCGTCTATATAGCCATTCTTATCATCGTCTATACCGTTACCTGCAATTTCTTTAGGGTTGGTCCATATTACAGCTTTTAAATCGGGGTGCTCTATATCTACACCGCTGTCTATAACACCTACAACAACTTTAGTGCTTTTACGGTCTTTAAGCAGTTCATACACGCGGTCTACACTCATACCGGGAATGGTATCTTTTAAAAGATCGAGGTCGCTCCAGCGTTTTTCCTGCACTTCTGTAAGGTCTGCTTTTTTAGCCGTAATAGGCGTAGTTATAACAAGAGGCTCGGCAGTGATTTTTTTTGCACCACAGCTTGCAAGAAATAATGCTAATGCTGCGGAAAGGTAAATGGATTTAAATTTCATTATCTGATTAAATTACTTTAGTAGAGAATTTGTCGAAAGTATTGCGAATTTGTTACACAAATGTACACATTAACATTAGATTAATATATCTGCCGCCTTAAAAACTTCTTTCAACCGCACACCCTTATCTGTATGCTGTACTGTTATAACCTCATGGTGTGCATCATGCCCCAGTAGTAAATAATGGCCGTTATCTGCGGCGGCATTCAAAAATTTTGCCTTTTCGTCAATAGTTAACAGCGGGCGTGTGTCATATCCCATTACATACGGCAACGGAATGTGCCCGGTTGTAGGCAGCATATCGGCAGCAAAAATTATGGTCTTGCCGTTATATTCTATCTGCGGAAGCATTTGCTTCTCGGTATGGCCATCGGCAAAAAATATCCCAAAACCCAGTTCGCTTTTTTCGAGAAAATCTCCATCCGGGCGCTGCACAAACTTAAGCTGTCCGCTCTCCTGCATCGGTAAAATATTTTCTGACAGGAACGAAGCTTTCTCGCGGGCATTAGGTTTGGTAGCCCATTCCCAATGGTTATCATTCGTCCAGAAATGTGCGTTTTTAAAAGCAGGTTCATAACCCGTGTGGTCTTTGTTCCACTGTATGGCACCGCCCACATGGTCAAAGTGCAGGTGGGTTAAAAAAACATCGGTAACATCGTCGCGGCTAAAACCGTGTTGCGCCAGCGATTTATCTATAGAGAAATCGCCCCACAGCGAATAGTACCCAAAAAACTTATCGCCCTGCTTGTTGCCCATACCCGTATCTATAAGGGTAAGGCGGTCGCCATCTTCCACCAGCAGGCAGCGTGCGGCCATATCTATAAGGTTATTACCATCGGCAGGGTTGGTTTTGTTCCATATTGTTTTTGGCACCACGCCAAACATGGCACCACCATCAAGCTTAAAATTGCCGCTCTCTATTGTATATAATTTCATAGTTAAACATTTACACAGCCAAATTAACTATTTTACTTCAATGTTATGGTATAACTATTGCTTATACTGCTATATATGTAAATAAGATACCTATTATTGCTTTACGCAAAAATATGGTATCTTTGCACTAAATTTAGACTAATTTTTAAAGTAACTGAATTATGATAAAAGTATCTGATACAGCAAAAAAGAGAGCCGTCATGCTTATGGAGGATGAAGGTTTTAATGCCGTTACCGATTATATACGAGTAGGTGTTAAAAGTGGTGGATGTTCAGGCTTGTCATACGAACTGAAATTTGACAACGCGCTTAGCGAAACTGATAAAGTATTTGAAGACAATGGTGTTAAGATAGCCGTAGACAAAAAAAGCGTACTGTACCTTGCCGGTACCGTGCTGGAGTTTAGCGGCGGCCTTAACGGTAAAGGCTTTGTTTTTAATAACCCAAATGCCAGCAGGACCTGCGGGTGTGGTGAGAGTTTTTCATTATAATTGAAAGATTAAAAATTGAAAGATTAAAAAGCATGACGAAACCCTTCACAGATTTTGAGGTTTATAAAAAATCGATAATTCTTGCAAAAGAAATTTTTATATTGATGAAAAACCCAAGCTTTGAGAGGGAATATGGCTTTAAAGATCAAATCAAACGAGCGGTAATATCTATAAGCAATAACATAGCTGAAGGATCTGAGTATAATAATAACAAACAGTTTGTTAGATTTTTACGTCATTCTAAAGGTAGTTGTGCCGAAGTAAGGAGCATGTTGATATTAGCTGCTGAATTAGAATTATGTAATGACACAGAAACAAAAAATGCTATAGAATTAAGCATAGAAATTTCTAAAAACCTATCACGATTTATAGAGTATTTAAAATCAAAAATTTAGAGCAAGCTTTAAATGATTAAATTTTAAATCTTTAAATATAAAAAAATGAGTAAATACACAGAAGATGATTTAAAGATCGAACTCGAAACTAAAGAGTATGAGTACGGTTTTTATACTGATATAGAGAGTGATACCTTTCCTAACGGGTTGAGTGAAGACATTGTGCGCGCTCTTTCTTTAAAAAAGGAAGAACCACAATGGATGACTAACTGGCGCCTGGAGGCGTATCGAGCATGGGTACAAATGACCGAGCCTGAATGGGCAAACGTGCATTATGTTAAGCCCGATTTTCAGGCAATATCCTATTACTCTGCCCCATTAAAAAAGGCCAAATATGAGAGCCTGGACGAGGTAGACCCGGAGTTGCTTGAGACATTTAAGAAACTGGGCATCTCTATAGATGAGCAAAAAATGCTGAGCGGCGTAGCGGTAGATATCGTTATGGACTCGGTATCGGTTGCCACGACATTTAAAAAGACACTTGCCGAAAAAGGCATTATATTCTGTTCTATTTCTGAGGCTATTAGAGAGCACCCGGAACTGGTACAGAAATACCTTGGCAGCGTAGTGCCGCAAAAAGACAACTTTTATGCAGCACTTAATGCCGCCGTTTTTAGCGACGGTTCATTTTGCTACATCCCTAAAGGGGTGCGTTGTCCTATGGAATTGTCTACATACTTCCGTATCAACCAGGCAGGTACAGGCCAGTTTGAACGTACACTTGTAGTGGCAGATGAAGGCAGCTACGTAAGCTACCTTGAGGGCTGTACAGCTCCAAGCCGCGATGAGAACCAGCTTCACGCTGCTGTGGTAGAGCTTATTGCCCTTGACGATGCCGAGATTAAATACAGCACGGTACAAAACTGGTTTCCCGGTAATAAAGAAGGTAAAGGTGGAGTATATAACTTTGTGACCAAGCGTGGTATTTGCGAAAAAAACGCAAAAATATCATGGACACAGGTAGAAACCGGGAGTGCCGTTACCTGGAAATACCCAAGCTGTATATTAAAAGGTGATAACTCTGTAGGAGAATTTTATTCTATCGCAGTTACCAATAACTTTCAGCAGGCAGATACGGGTACTAAAATGATACACCTTGGCAAGAATACAAGGAGTACTATTATATCTAAAGGTATTAGTGCCGGTAAATCGCAAAACAGCTACCGCGGACTTGTGCAGATAGGCAGCCGTGCAGATAATGCACGTAACTTCTCGCAGTGCGACTCATTACTTATGGGTAACAACTGTGGAGCGCATACGTTCCCATATATCGAATCTAAAAATACATCGGCTAAAATAGAGCACGAGGCTACAACGAGTAAAATTGGTGAAGACCAGGTGTTTTACTGTAACCAGCGTGGCATACCTACAGAAAAAGCCATTGCACTTATTGTAAACGGCTTTAGCAAAGAGGTACTTAACAAACTGCCTATGGAGTTTGCTGTAGAAGCACAGAAGTTGCTGGAGATAAGCTTAGAGGGAAGTGTGGGGTAATAAATTTTGGAAACACATGGAAACACGAGAGAAAAAAAAGAGAACAACAGATGAGATTATAGCTTACTTGCTACAAAGCAAAAGAGAAATGCAGGAAGAGATAAAAAGGGATGCAAATAGTCCGGAGTTCCAGGAGGCATTAGCTAAATTGAGAGAACTTAATAATAATAGAAAGTAATGCCCTATCAGTATTCATTTATTGGGGGTTTAAATAATAGCTATTTTTTTGAGACTGTAAATAAAATTGTTTACGAAATTAAATTTAAACCGTCTCCTTATTTATTAGCCGGAAATGAATTTTCTGAATTGATCTATGAATTTGTAATTGATGTTGCGATTAATAATTCGGGCAAAAATCCTCCATTAGATAATGAAGTAAGTTTAACGATAGCTGAAATATTCAAGGAATTTTTTAACGCCTATTCTGAGAACGTTTGTATTTACATTTGCGATTCATCAGACAACAGGCAGGACATAAGAAGAAAAAAGTTTGACCAGTGGTTTTACAAATATCAGAATGATTCTTTTATAAAAATAGATGAAATACTTGTAGACTCTAACAAAAACCGATATCCGGTGTCGATGGTAATCTTAAAAAGAAATCCTTATATAAAACAAATAATAGCTGCCTTTATAGAGTTATCTGAAAACGAAGCAAATAAGTAAAAATAGTCGGATGGATATAGTATTAACGTAAAGAAGAAAGACCTGCGGGTGATTAAATCGCTTGCAAAGGCTTTAGGTTTTGAAATCAGTACAGATGATGAAAAACCATACAATCCTGAATTTGTAAAGGAAATACGTGAAGCTGCCGAGGATATTAAAAATGGTAGAGGAATTACTATTGAAATGAAAGATCTTAATAAATATCTTGGACTCGAAACCAAAGATTAATGATAAATATAAATAAAGGTATAGAAAAGAGTTCTGATTTGAAATTGAAACTAAACCTGAAACTTTAAATAAAACTAATGTTAAGTATAAAAAACCTACACGCTCGCGTAGAAGACAAAGATATTTTAAGAGGTATAAACCTTGAGGTTAAAGCCGGGGAAGTACATGCCATAATGGGTCCTAACGGATCCGGTAAAAGTACACTGTCATCTGTAATTGCCGGAAACGAAAATTATGAAGTAACCGATGGTAACATTTACCTTGAAGGCGAAGACATTAGCGAGTTTGCCCCCGAAGAAAGGGCACATAAAGGTGTTTTCCTTTCGTTTCAGTATCCGGTAGAAATTCCGGGAGTATCTGTAACTAACTTTATGAGAACCTCAATTAACGAAAGCCGTAAAGCCAATGGCCTTGAAGAAATGCCAGCGAACGAAATGCTGAAGCTTATCCGCGAGAAAAGTGAACTTTTAGAGATAGACCGTAAATTTTTATCCCGCTCGCTTAACGAAGGTTTCTCGGGTGGCGAAAAGAAACGTAACGAGATCTTCCAGATGGCGATGCTTGAACCTAAACTTGCCATTCTTGATGAAACCGACTCAGGCCTTGATATTGATGCACTTCGCATTGTGGCTAACGGTGTAAACAAACTACGCAGCGAAAACAATGCCGTGATTGTTATTACCCACTACCAAAGGCTTCTTGATTATATTGTACCCGATTTTGTACACGTACTTTACAACGGTAAAATTGTAAAAAGCGGCGGTAAAGAACTGGCTTACGAACTTGAAGAAAAAGGATACGACTGGATAAGGTCGGAGAATTAGAATTGTTTAAGGTTTAAAGTTGGTTTTTAACTTTAAATTAAATGAGCTCCATAGGAGCGCTATGTCTATAGCAAAAAAGATTGTCACGATTTAATGAGCTCCGGAGGAGCGGCACGAATAGATGCCGCTCCTCCGTAGTTCTAAAACAAGGAAATATAACATTCCTATAAACATGCCGCTCTACCTGAGCTGGATGAAAAAAATAAGAAATGGACCTTAAAGAAAAACTATTATCTTCTTTTATGGCTTTTGAAGAGCGCATAGATGTAAACTCTGATTTACATAACGTTCGTACAGAGGCATTAAAGAATTTCGAAAACAAAGGCTTCCCTACTAAAAAAGAAGAAGCCTGGAAATATACATCGCTAAACGCCGTGCTTAAAAACGATTTTAGTGTGTTCCCTAAATATGACAGTGCTATAAACTACCCCGATGTAAAGAAATACTTTTTGCATGAAATAGATACCTTTAAGCTGGTGTTTATAGACGGTGTTTTTAGCTCGTTCCTGTCTTCTACCACGCACGATGGACAGGATATCTGCTTAATGTCTTCGGCATTAACAAAGCCTAAATATAAAGAGGTTATAGATACTTATTTTAATAAAATAGCCAATACAGATGATAGCCTTACTTCGCTTAACACTGCATTTGCTAATGAAGGCGCTTTTATAAATATCCCAAAAAGTAAGGTTGCCGATAAGCCTATCGAGATCATGTATTTCTCTACAGGTAATGAGGCTGCCCTTATGGTACAGCCACGCAACCTTATTATTGTAGGCGAAAATGCGCAGGTACAAATTATAGAGAGGCACCAGAGCCTTAACGACAATCCTGTTTTAACTAACAGTGTTACCGAAATTTTTGCCCAGGAACGTGCTATTGTAGATTATTATAAAATACAAAATGATGTACTAACGGCAAACCTGGTAGATAATACCTATATTGCCCAGAAAGGTAAAAGCAATGCATCTGTACATACTTTCTCCTTTGGCGGTAACATAACAAGGAACAACCTTAATTTTTACCACCAGGGCGAACATATAGAGAGTATACTTAAAGGTATTACCCTTATAGGCGATAAACAGCTTGTAGACCACTACACTCTTGTGCGCCATGCTACACCTAACTGCGAAAGCCACCAAAACTACAAAGGTATTTTTGACGGTAACGCCACAGGAGTATTTAACGGAAAGATATATGTTGAAAAAGAAGCCCAGAAAACGGATGCTTTTCAGCAAAACAATAATATACTTATAAGCGAGAAAGCAACCATTAACGCAAAACCCCAGTTGGAAATTTTTGCCGATGATGTAAAATGTTCTCACGGTTGTACTGTAGGCCAGCTTGATGAGAGTGCTATGTTTTATATGCAAAGCCGCGGTATCCCTAAAAAAGAAGCTAAGGCTTTACTTATGTATGCCTTTAGCAACGAAGTTATAGAGAGTATTAAGATACCGGAGCTTAAGGCACGTATTACAAAACTTATTGCCTCTAAGCTTGGTGTAAACATAGGCTTCGATTTATAATATTGGGTTTAGATAGTGCCAATGCATAAAAAATGCCTCTGTACAGAGGCATTTTTTATGCATTATAAGGTGCAACTATTCTTCGGTCTTTTTTGCTATGCAAAAGGTGCTTACACCAAAAGGGAAGGAGAACAATCGCAGCATTTTATTTTCTAAAAGTAAAAGATTTAGCATTGCAGTGTTTATAAAACTTTTACCCATTGCAATATCGCTTACCGCAGATTTGTCTTTTTTTAGTTTGCCGCTTACTTTTCTAAACAGGAATACCGGGGTAAACAGGAAAAAATTCCAGTATCCTGATTTAACAACTTTAAGGTTTTGCTCTTTAAACCGGGCTTTCAGTCCGGCCTTTGTATACCTGCGGTAGTGCATATTAATATCGTCATGATAACTCCATAAAGACATAAATGCCGGAACAAAAACATACATTGTACCTTCCTTATTTAAAAGGGTTTTCCAGTTTGCAAGGGCCTTACTATCATTCTCAAGGTGTTCAAGGCAGTCTGATGCCACTATAATATCAAATTTTTGGGTAAGGGTAATGTTTTGCCCATCCATTACATAAGAATTTTTAATACCATTAGCCTTGCAGTTTTTTATTGCCTGCTCACTAATATCAATACCATAAAGATTATCGGTTGTAAAGCCAAGTTTTTCTACATCTTTAAGAAAAACTCCCGATGAGCATCCAATATCTAATATTTTACTGTCTTTGGGGGCATTTTTAATCAGGTCTAATAAATAATCACGTCTTGATTTAAACCACCAATGATCTGTTTCTACATCGTGATACTGTTTTTCATAATCTTTTTCCATAGTGCAAATTCTAATAATTTCTGTAAGGCATTTATAAGTAAAATACCGCTAATACTAATTCTGATTTTTTTAGTAAATTTTATATTATAGAGCGCAAACATACTGTTTTTATTATACTTTTTGATGGTAAATTTTGTTTAGTAGCATTGCTTAACATTTAAATTTGCATTGAAATATTATTATTTAGAATTAATAAAAATAACTTGCATATCTAAGATACGTCCTTTAGATTTGCAATTTAGAATTAATCTAAGTTTATTAAAGAATGCAAACCAGTAAAAAAGCCTTTTTATATATTGCCTTATTTATAAGTTTTAGCGCCCTTGCACAGCAACCTGTACAAGATACCTTAAAGCTGGATGAAGTAGTAGTAACCGGGCAGCCTGAACCACAATCTATAAAAAAATCGATTTTTAATGTACAGGTAATTTCCCGTAAAGATATAGACAGGCAGGCGGCAAATAATTTAGCCGACTTAATGAATTTCTACCTTAACATAAATGTTAATCAGGATACCGGCCAGGGCCGTTCTACAGTTTCTGTTTTTGGGCTTGATAGCCAATACTTAAAAGTACTGGTAGATAACGTTCCGCTTGTTAGCGATAGTGGGCTTGGTAATAATATAGACCTTACCCAGATTAACCTTGACGATGTAGAGCATATAGAAATTATTCAGGGTTCTATGGGGGTAACTCACGGTGCTAATGCAGTATCGGGCATTATAAACATAATTACAAAAAAATCGACAAATCACGACTGGGAAATCAGGGCTACGGCACAGGAAGAAAGTGTGGGCAGCGAATATTCGGCATCAGATAAAGGCCGCCACATACAATCGGTTAAAGTATCTCATAATATATCTAATAACTGGTTTATATCTGTAGGTGGTAACCGCAACGATTTTGCAGGATTACAAGACGACAGGGGTGGCAAAAATTACCTTTATAATGTAAACGACCTTAACAAGCAACGCGGTTACAGCTGGCTGCCTAAAGAGCAATATGTGGGTAATACCATGATAAGCTATAAAAAGAACAGGACAAGGGTATTTTACAAATTTGACTACTTTAATGAAAATATAGATTTTTATAACCCTCTTGTAACTATAAAGCCCAACTACCCTTTTTGGGATATATTATATGGTAACGACAGGCGTTATAAAACAGAAAGACTTTACCACCACTTAAACTCATCCGGCTATTTGTTTAAAGAAATGGCATATAATATTTCTGCTTCATACCAAAAACAAACCCGTGATTTTGAAGATTTTAAATATTATATAGAAGAGCGCAAGGAAGCAGAAAACAAAAGAGAAACCTACCAGTCTACAGAGGTTTTGTACTCTACAGGTAGTATAAGCAACATTCTTAATAACAAAGAATATAACCTGCAGGTAGGTTATGAGCTTGTAAACGAAAAAGGATTTGCTTCGGCTAAGACAGGACAATTTAGAGACGAAAATGGCGGCTTTGTTGATAAAAGGGCTACACTTAAAAATTATGATATATATACTGCTGCCGAACTGGCTTTTACAGAGCGTTTTTCTGGCCGTGCCGGTGTACGCTACTCGGCACAATCAAAATTTGACGACCAGTATGCGGCATCTGTAGGGCTTCGCTATTTGTTTAATAGAGGTATAGAGGTACGCTCATCTTTAGGCAAATCATACCGCACACCTAATTTTGAAGAGCTTTACACATACCTTGTAGATTCTAACCATGATGTAAGGGGCAATCCAGACCTTAAGCCGGAGAACAGCACATCGGTAGACCTTAACCTAAAAAAAACCACAAATTTTTCATCGGGTTTAAAAATGTCTAACAGCTTTATGGTTACTTACCTTGATGTTGCAGACAGGATAGGCGAAGTACAAATAAACTTTACGCCACTACAATATAAATATATAAACATAGCAAGTTACAGGGTTTGGAATTTTAATACCAGCCATGAATTTAATTACAACAATTTTTCGTTTAAAGCGGGGGTTGCACTATTAAGTACTTCTCAGGAAATAAGTAATGGTGCCTCAAAATCTGATGATTCTTTCCTATGGGCTTTCCAGATAAATGGTAACCTTAATTATACAGTACCAAAATGGAAAACCGAATTCTCTGTATACTATAAATTAAACGGCAGGCAGCCCCAGGCTATACAAATAACAGACCCTGAAGACACTACAAAATCAATTTTTGCAATAACAAACATAAGCTCATTTAGCTGGCTTAACGCATCTGTTCGTAAATCGTTCTTTAAAAACAATTTTGATGTAACACTGGGTGCAAGGAATTTACTAAATGTAACAAACCTCCGCAGCTCTTTAGCACAGGGAAGCACCGCGGGCCATGGTGGTGGCAGTACCGATATAGCATCTGCTTATGGCCGTTCTTACTTTGTTAAACTTGTTTACAACATTAACTTATAAACTATTATTATGAAAAAAATAGTTACACTTTTTGCTATTGCAGTAGCGCTACTATTAACGGCTTGCAGCGAAGATGATGGTAATGGCACACACCGCAAAGGCGTATCTTTTGCACAGGAGTCTGCTAACATTACAAATAATATTACTCCTGTTAATGTTCTTTTTTATCCGGCTACTACTACAAGCGGTTTTGTAACAATAAGCTATACTGCTACAAATGTAACTTATGGTACTGATTTTACAACCAATACCCCTGCCGAAGGAGGTACTTTTACCCTGCCCTTTAACGCAGGTGATACATTAGTACAATTTAACTTTAACAAACTTGTTAATGCCGCTGAGGGAGAGGTAAAAAATGTTGTATTCAGTATAAATCAGATATCAGTTCCCGAAATAGAAATTACAGGTAACCGGTCTACAACTCTAAACTTTAACGAAACAGCTTCATCAGGAGGCCCCGCTTCTCCACTGGTAGGAGGGTCTAACCAGCCTAACCAGGTATATTTTGATTTAAGCTCTGGCCAGTATAAAACGTCGTTAAGAACAAACTGGGAATTAGGTTTTTATAGCGGTGATAAATTTAGGGTGGTTATAAACGGAACTATAGGTATGGCAGTAAAGCAACTTGCCACAACAAATATAGACGCCATACAAATATCAAATTCTGCTGTAGGCATTGGTACTTTTGACCCTGCTAATACAGCTTACATAGACAACCCTGATGGTTTTTTAAACAGTACTGCCATTGCAGAAGTTAGCGCTAATGATAGTGATAATAAAGTATACCTTGTAAACATGGGATTTGCCGTGCCTGCCGTACCTGCCGGAAATGGCGGTGTGAGCGTAACAGGATCATCACGAGGGTGGAAAAAGATACGCGTACTTAGAGATGGTAATGGCTATAAATTACAGTATGCCGATCTTAATGCAACAACACATACAGAGATTACAATTGCTAAAGAACCTACTTATAACTTTACTTATTTTAGCCTGCTGAATAATGCTCCTGTAACAATAGAACCACAAAAAGCTATGTGGGACCTTAACTTTACCACCTTTACTAATATTATTGAGGGTGCAGGATCTTACTTTTATTCAGATTTTGTACTTACCAATGCTAAAGGCGGCGCAAGGGCTTACCAGGTAATGACAAACGAAATTGCTTATGACAGCTTTACCCGCACAAATCTTGTAAGAGATGATACCAGGCTTAAAACAGATATAGAGCAAGACCAAAGAATTATAGGTGCAAACTGGCGTAATGTTGTGCCTGTACAATTATATTCTGACCGATATTATATAATAAAAGATCCGGCGGGCAATATCTATAAACTTAGGTTTACAGCGTTGCTAAGCCAACAGGGCGAAAGGGGTAACCCATCTTTTCAATATGCCCTTGTACAATAAGTTTTTTGTAAGTTAGTTTTTGTTTTATCCCCCGGCAGTTGTGTGTTTAATACTGCCGGGTTTTTTGTGTTTTATAGCTATTGTATACTAATACCACTTGTTGATTTTAACTACTAAGTGCTCAAGGCTCTACAAAAAGCATGAGCGTATTATGCCACAGGCAGTACCCAAGGCTAAATACTAAAGCCCTGGGTACTCAATCCTGATTGAAAGAATTGTCATTTTTTTGCCCGAAGAATTAAGCTTGACTTTTTGTTCTAGGCAAAAAACTTTGTGTCTTGTGGTAAAGTTATAACTCCTGTTTCGCTTATTGCAATCTAAACTGCAAAGAACTCTTCCAGCTCTTTTAACGTCTCGGCAGATGTTCTTATGTCTTTAACCACTTCGCCTTTGTGCATGGCTACAATACGGGTGCTAACCTCTGTAGTATGTGCAAGGTCATGGCTCGATACCAAAATAGTTACATTCTTATCGTCAGAAAGGTCTTTGATAATTTTTTTAAGCCTGAATTGTGTAGTAGGATCAAGGTTAGCAAAGGGTTCATCGAGTATAATTACTTCGGGGTTGCCTATAAGCGTGGCTATAATCCCCACCTTTTTTTGGTTACCCTTAGAGAGGTCGCGAAGGTATTTTTTCTTGTTGAGTATTTCGCCGTTAAAAAAGTCTTCATGTTTTTTAAGCAACTCGTCTACCGCACGTTTGTCCTGCCCGCGCAATTCGCCTATAAAATAAAAATACTCCTCTGGTGTTAGGTAGCCTATCAGGAACGTTTCATCAAGAAAGGCAGCAGTAAAAGGTTTCCAGCCTTCGCTTTTATTTACCTGTATATTGTTAGATTTTATAAAGCCCGATGTAGGTTCTATTAAATCCAGCAGGAGGCTAAAAAAGGTAGTTTTACCGGCACCATTGTTACCCACCAGGCCAAAGCTTTCGCCCTGTTGTATTTCCAGGTTACCTATGTTAAGTACTGTAACGCCGTTGTATGTTTTTGTAAGATTGTTTACCTGTATCATAATATGTTGTAATAAGAGGTTGTTTTAATTTTTCTGGCTGTAAGAGTTAATTGCCTTGTACTTTTCTTTTTTATAGATTTTCTCTATAATTGTAAACATTTTGTTTCTAAAAGCAAAACCTAATATACCTGCCCCTGCCACAAAAGCCAGGCCTGCATTAGGGCTTATTAAATAGTAGCCTATGGCATAAAGCACAACGGGCAATAACATTTTAGGTAATGTGAGTAAAAACGTTTGTATGTTAAATGCCTTTTTATCGCCAAAAGCCTGCCTGCTGCTGGCAAGGTCTATAGGCGTTTTAGTAAACGCCCCGGCAAGCAGTATTAAATGCGAGTTAACGCCTATATTATAAATTGCGCCTACAAGTATGCTTAAATAGATAGCAAAACCAAAGTACACGTAAAATACGGATAGTATCATGCTTATTACCGTGCCTATAACTACAAGCCACCATTTAGAGGCTATATAGTCACGGTAAGGAATATTTTGGCTCATCATTAAGGGGTAGTAGGCACTATCCCAACTGGGTACAAACTGCCCAAATGTAAATAAAAACCCGCCCGACACGAAAATTGCTGCAAACATTTGCATCATTGGGCTTTGGTACATCTCTATACCGGAGCTAAAAAACAGCAAACCGTAAAACAGGAAAGCAACACTCATTAACACAGTGGTTTTAGAACGCTTGTTGCGGCGTATAAGCTTTATGTCGTTTTTAAGGAAAGTGCCCAGGGTGCCAAAACGGTTAAGCCAGGTATAATTTTCTGTTTTGGCATCATCGTGCTTACCCTTAAGCCCGGTATCGAGGTACATGTTTTTATAGAAGTATTTAAAAGTAACTGTCCATAAAAAGGCAAGTACAACTATTGGAATAATAAACATGTAGTAAGTGCTGTAAAAGCTATAGTAAAAGCCACCTGTTATAGTGGTAATATCAAAATAACCGTAGTATTGTAATCCGCCTAATACAAATACCAGTACTATAAACCCTATAAAAAGAGAATCTTTATTAGTAAGCAGTGTATTTAATAAGTTATTGCAGTAGGTTATTGCCCAGATGCCCAGGAGCCACAATACTACCCCAACGGGATTATAGCCCTCCTTTATAAGTATTACACAAAACGGGACAAAAAATAAGGCATGGATAAAATTAAAAAAGGATACTATGGTTTTGCCAATAGCAAAGTTTATTATAGTACTACGCTTAACTGGCAATGTAATTAATGGCCTGATGTTGATAATGGGTATCTTTTGAAAAAAGAGGCGTATAAGTAAATCGGCAAAAGTATAATAGATCATGAACCTGCTTACCAGTACTAAAGGATCCTGCCCGGTTTCTTTTTTAATGCCATAATAAGCGAGTACCCCACCTGCTAAAAACATTATGCTAAAATAAACGGCAGCAATAATCATAAATATTTTCATGACCACATTGCCTGCAAAAGATGATGCCCTGAGGAATGCTTTCCATTCGAGCCAGATAAATTTCCTGAACATTGTAATACAGTTTTGTTGATTTATAATGTATAGCCACTTTGGTTTAGTCTGGCTGTTTTAGTAATTGTTAGTTTTTTTGTTTATATGCATCTATGGTCGAGTATTTCTCTGATACATATACTTTTTCGATAGCCTTAAACACCATATTCTTAAAGGCAAAGCCTAAAATACCAAGGGCTGCCACAAGAGCAGTACCCGCACCGTGGCCTAACAGTTTATCGCCATACATAAAAACAAGGAACGGCAGTATAAGCTTAGGCAGTACCAGCAAAACAGCTTTAATATTAAATGCTTTTTTACCGCCAAAAGCCTGTTGTGTAGTAGTAAGGTCTATGGGAGTTTTTATAAAGGCACCACTTAGCAATGCCAAATGAGAATTTACTCCTATATTATACAGGGCTGCCGCTAATACCATTAAGTACACCTCTACCCCAAAGAATAAACAGAAACTGGCAAGTAGCGTGGTTAATGCAGTGGCAACAACTATAAGCCACCATTTAGCCGCTATATACTCGCGGTATTTTATGTTCTGGCTCATCATGAGCGGGTAGTAGGCACTGTCCCAGCTTGGCACAAGCTGCCCAAACGTAAACATAAAGCCATTGGTTAAGGCCAGTGCGCCAAATACCTTCCAGTAAGGAGTGTTGTACTGCTCCAGCACACCCGACAGCAGGAAAATTGCATAAGCAAATAAAAATAAACCCTGTAATACCATATTGCGGGGGCGCTTGTTGCGTTTAATAAGCTTAATGTCGTTTTTAAGAAAGGTTCCCATAAGCCCAAAGCGGTTAAGCCAGGTAAAGTTTTGGGTAACGGCTTCGGTATGTTTGCCTTTAAGCCCTGTATCCAGGTACATAGCTTTAGTATAAAATGCAAAAGTGTATTTCCATACTCCTGTCAGTACAATTACAGGTAGCAGGAACATGTAAGGCGTATTGTAAAAGCTGTTAAATAAGGGCGCTGTGTAAAGGGTAATGTTAAACAGGTTGTAGTATTGCAGTGCGCCAAGGCCGGCAATTGCTGCAATAAATACTATAAAAAGGTTGTCTATATCATTTAGCAGCAGGTTTATAAGGTTGTTTATATATACTAAAGCCCATAAAGACACCATCCATACAATTACATTTAGTGCCGGGTAACCACCGTTAAATAACAATAATATTGCAAAGGGTATAAAGAAAAAGGCCGGCAATAAGGTAAAGATAGATACAAATGTTTTACCCATTATAAAGCTTATTACTGTACCTCTTTTTATGGGCATTGGTAGCAACGGCCGTATGTTCATAACGGGTATCGACTGGAATATTATGCGAATGGTAAGGTCGGCCAGGAAGTAGTAAATAATAAATTTATTTACATTTTCTACGGGATTCATTTTTTCATCATCAAAAATAAAATACATGCCCACGCCGCCCATTGCAAATAAAATAGCAAGATTTATTTTACCAATGATCATAAAAATCTTTAAGACCATGTTGCCGGTAAACGATGCCGAACGGGTAAATGATTTCCACTCAAGGCGTAAAAATTTACTGAACATATAAGGTAAGGGTTTGGTTTATGGCATTAGTAGCTATATACCGCCTAAAGTTACAGTATTTATTATAGTTTTTCCCATTTATAGCCGGGATATGCTGCTGAGAGATGTTCTGTTGCCTTAGCAGGAATAATATACAGCACTACATAGCTGTGCATAAGGCTAAGTACAAATACAATTGTCATTAACACTATAAAAATTTGGTTCGGGTTATCCTTTAAAGCAAATTGCATTAATTGTATGGCCATGCCCGCAACAGCCATTGCCGAACCACCCCTGTATATCATTTCTTCTAAAAGCCAACGTTTGCCTGTAGCGGCAGTTTTTAATTTGTATATTTTTTTTAGCTTTACCACCCTGTAAAAACTGAAACTTTCTAATATAAGAATTAGCGGCATATAAACCGGAGGGAAAAATTTGAACAACTTATAGGTAACTACACATAAGGCTATAGTAAGTATAATGCGCGGAAGTTTAAAAAATTCTTTTAAATAAAGAGTAATAAGCTTCGTATATCTTTTGCTTAATGCTTTTTGGCGCTCTGCCACTACATCGCTAAAACCGTATATGCCAAATTTTTTGAATTCAATTTGCAGGGCATCATCAAAGTTAAACTGCGGATGGGTTTGCCACTGGGTTTCGATAGCATTGGCAAGGTGGTCTACAAGCTCTGTCTGCAAGTCATAATATTCTACAAAATGCTGACGGGTAAACGTATAAAGCTGGTCTATTTGTTCGGCGTTTACCCTTTTATGCATGGTAGCGTAATTTGTATTGTTTATTAAGTCGCTTTGCCGTTACTAACAACAATGCCGAAAAAGAAATTATTGCAGCAAAACACAGCATTACCAAGGTATCTGAAGCCATTTCTTTTTGCCATCCAAGCATTCTTATACTAATATAAGTAAGCGGAGCCGGTAAAATACCAAAACCGGATATTGCAGAATATTGGTCTTTGTTTAAAAGAGCATTGTATGCGTTAGGCATAGACGTCATGCAGCTTAATACTACATAGCTTAAAAATAATAACATTACTACATTACCTCGCTCCATATAATTAGATAGAAACATCGCGATTAAAAATACTGAAACAAACAACAGGAAGAACCAAGGCTTAATACTGCCTGTAAACAAGTAATTGAGGCTTTTTTTGAACGCTATTAGCATAAATTTCCTGTTCGTCCTTTTCAGTTCTTTTTTGTGAGACACGATGTAGCTTTTCAGCTTTTTATCGAAATCTCCGGATAGTTCCTCCAGGGCTGTGGCAATATGGTCGGTCATTTCATATCGGGTATCTATATAAGCTACTCCTATTTTTTTTAAGGCGGCATCTATAAGAACAACTTGTTCCCGGGTAATTTTATTATGCATGGTAGCGTAGTTTATATGTTTTATTAAGTGTCCATAACGACTGCATTAGGAACAAAAAGAACGTTATGCTAAAGGAATAGTAAAATAGCAAAACCATTGTATTATCAATAAGCCGGTCTGCCTTAAAAACTATCGACCCAAAATAGATAAATGTTACCAGCCGGTTTATTACCGAGTAATTATTTCTGCTGATAATTTTATAGAACCAAAAATAAAAATACAGCACAGATGATACTATAAGCAATGTAATTTCGAGGTCGGTGGTCCTATCTTCTATATCACTATAATTGCCAGATAGTATAGCTGAAGCAAACAGGGTTAATGCTATAGCCCACAACTGTGGCTTAAGCACAGTGGTTTTAAGTATGCCTAATGCCTTGTTACGTGCCAGTTTTTTAAACGCACGGTTAGAAGCCAGCAAGTCTTTTTTATTGTAGAGCATGTACCGGCTAAAGTTATCCTTAAAAGCACCATCCATATTTTCAATAGCCGTGGCAACATGATCGGTCATTTCATGACGAATGTCGTCGTAGCGCACACCCGCCTCTTCAAGATATTCGTCTATTGTTCTGAGCTCTAAAGGGGTTAGCTTTTTATACATGGTATTGCAATTTGTATTTTTTCCCAATTTTTTTAGCCGTTACATACATTGCCAGGCTTAACGCAACTACTATTGTAAAACAAAACACTAACCATTTATCGCTACAATATTCCTGATGAAGAAACAGGTACATAGTAGGGCAATACATTAACACGTAAATAAAACTAAAGCCAAAGCTGTAAGAGTACTGTTTTTTTCTATTAAAAGTAGCATCAAACAGGTTGGCTCCGGAAAGGCTTGTTATTAAACAGCAAATGGCCATATATATTAAAAACAAAGCCAGGATAGTATTGGCCCTGCCCCAAAAGGTATTTAAAGCATATCCAATAGCAAAAACTGCTGCTGTAATTAGTAAAAATAAAGGTTTTAGCATAGTAATAAACAGCTGTTTATACGCTTTACCCATAGCAATACCAATAAACCTGCGGTTTAATTTTTTAAGTTCACTTTTGTGCTGTAAAATGTACCCTTTTAAATGGTGCTCAAAACGTTCATCTTTTTGTTCGAGTGCCACCGCGATATGGTCGGTTAATTCAATGCGGATATCAATATAATTTATACCTGCTTTTATAAGTGCTTTATCAATGAGTGCTATCTGTTTTTCTGTAAGTTTCATAGCTTAAAATTGTAGGTCAGGATTAGGCAATGGGTTTACAAGGCTTTGCATGTTCTTTATAAACTCTTCCAGCTCGTTAAGGCGGTTCACGGTTTCCTTTTCGCCGCTTTCGGTAAGCTTGTAGTACTTGCGCATACGGTTATCTACCTTTTCTACCTCTACATCCAGCAGGCCATCGGCTTCCAGTTTGTGCAGGGCAGGGTATAGGGCGCCTTCGGTAATATTAAGTTCGCCTTTGGTTATAAGTTTTACCTTTTGGGTAATCTCATAGCCATACATGCGGCCGTTTTCTTCCAGCAGTTTCATTATTATAGTATTAAGGCTGCCTTTGTAAAGTTGTGAGTTTTTCATATAAAAAATGTTCACAGCAAATATACATAATTTTCTTATGCATAATACTCTTAAGTATTATTTTAATGTTACAGATTTTATTTACCTAAAAGGAATGCTTATTTTTGCAGGAAATATATAGCAATGTCCACATTTCATTTACTTAAAATAAAAGATATAAAAAGAGAAACGCCCGGGGCTGTTTCTATTGCTTTTGATGTCCCTGCCCTGTTGGCCGACTTGTATAACTTTACGGCGGGCCAGTACATTAATATAAAAACCATTTTTGAAGGCGAAGAAATACGTAAGGCATACTCTATATGCTCTGCCCCCGGCAGTGGCGAACTTCGTGTTGCCATTAAGGCAGTAAAAAATGGTGGATTTTCTAAATTTGCCAACGAAAAGCTTGCCGTGGGCGACAGCATGGAAGTAGGCACGCCCGAAGGTACTTTTACTTTTGAGCCTAAACCCGACCGCCAGCGCAACTATGCTGCTTTTGCTGCCGGTAGCGGTATTACACCGGTGCTTGCCATTATACAATCTGTTTTAGAGGGTGAGCCAGAGAGTACTTTTGTACTTGTGTATGGTAATAAATCGCCGGAGGATACTATTTTTCATGACTTTTTGCACGAGTTGCAACAAAAATACGTGGGCCGCTTTTTTGTACAATTTGTATACAGCAAGGCGCGCGAAGAAGGTTCGCTTTTTGGTCGTATTGAGCGTTCTACCGTAAACTTTGTGATCATGAATAAGCACAAAGAAAAGGAATTTTCTAAATTTTACCTGTGCGGGCCGGAAGAGATGATACTTACCGTAAACGAGGTGCTTAAAGAAAAGAACGTTCCCGAAAAGAACATTAAATTTGAATTGTTCTCTACCCCAATTGCAGAAAAGAAAATTGAGGAAAGCCTTGATGGCCAGACAAAAATTACAGTACTTGTAGACGATGAGGAAACTACTTTTGTAATGTCGCAGCAAATGACGGTGCTCGATGCTGCCCTTAAACAGGGTGTAGATGCCCCATATTCATGCCAGGGCGGTATATGCAGCAGCTGTATGGCACGTATAACAAACGGGAAAGCCGTGATGCGCAAAAACGCCATACTTACCGATGGCGAAATTGCCGAAGGTTTAATACTTACCTGCCAGGCGCACCCTACTACCCCGGAGATCTATGTAGATTTTGATGATGTATAATCTTTACATTTAAAGATTAAAAATTGAATATTTAAAGATGCTTTAGGGCATCTTTTTTTGTTTGCAAATTTAAGGGTTGAGTATTCCATTCCGAATGTAGCGTCGCGAAATTGAGGAATCTCTAATTCAGCGTTTAAGATTTCTCCTTTGTCGAAATGGAAAAGGGTATATATCTTTATATTGAATATAATGATTAAAACGTTATATATAGCAATGCCACGCATCAACCTGTAAACTGCGACTGCAAACTAAACTATTAAGGAGCAATTAACTTAAACCCTATCCTTGGGATATTCTCTATACGGATGCTCTCGTCTTCACGGAAAATTTTGCGAAGGCGCGAAATAAACACATCCATGCTGCGCCCCATAAAGTAATCATCTGTACCCCAAAGCTCTGTAAGTATCTTTTCGCGTTTTAGTATCGTGTTTTTGTTATCTATAAAAAGTTTCAGCAGTGCCGACTCCCTTTCGGTAAGTTGTGTGCTTTCGCCATTTTTTACAACCACGTAGTTATCAGGGTCAAACGTAAATGAGCCTATTGTACAGGTATTATTTTTTATGGTGGGCTGTTTCTGGCTGCGCTGTAAAAAAACTTCTATTTTAAGTATAAGCTCTTCTATACTGTAAGGCTTTACAAGGTAATCATCAGCACCCAGCTTAAGGCCTTTTATACGGTCTTCCTTTAAGGTCTTGGCCGATAAAAATATAATAGGTACTTCTATATTTATCGCTCTAATGGCTGCAGCAAGCTCAAAGCCATCCATTTGCGGCAGCATAACATCGAGTATACACAGGTCAAAATCTTCTGTTTTAAAAGCATCAAAAGCATCTTTACCATTTGTAAAATGCACTACCTCATAATATTGCTCAAGGTTATCGGCCGTAAGAAATGCCAGGGTATTATCGTCTTCTACATATAGTATTCTTTTTTTCATTCAAGGCTGCTTTTAGGTATATGTATGGTTATGGTTATCCCGGTTGCCGGATTATTTTTTATAGATATTTTCCAACCGTGAAGTTCACAAATCTTTTTTACATAAAAAAGCCCAATGCCAAAACCTTCTACCTCTTTTTTATTTTCGCGTGGTATACGGTAAAAACGGTCAAACACAAAATCTAAATGTTCTGCTGCAATACCGGGGCCATCGTCTTTAAACTGTAATTGTAAACCTTTACCTTCAGGAATTACTGCAATATCTATCTTGGGCGTAGCAATACCATACTTAATAGCATTTTCTACTATATTGTAGGCAATGTTATAAAAGTGGAATTCGTCTGCCTTTACCTGGTAATCCTTATTTGCAGATGTTACATTTACCTCGGCATTTTCAAACTTAAGCGTAGCATTCTCTTTAACCAGTTCGAGCGTATCAGTAATATTGAATGTCTTTTTTTCGAGCGATACTATACTCCCCTCTGTTTTAGCTACAGATAGTATACGTTCTATATGCTGGTTAAGCTTGTTGCTTTGCTCTATAATTATTTTAAGGTATTTGCTAAGCTTGGGGTTGGTCTCGATAGCCTCCTGCTTAACGGCATAATTAGATGCTATAAGTATAGACGACAGCGGGGTTTTAAACTCATGCGTCATGTTATTAATAAAATCTTTTTGCAGTTCTGTATACTTTTTTTGGCGCAGTAATAATAATACAGAGTACACGTATATTACAAGTACTAAAAGCAGCACGCCGGTATATACCCAGTATTGTTGTAACGATGTTATATAACTATGGCGCAATTGCGGAAACCTCACGGCAAAGTAATATACCAGCCCCGGGCGTTTGGTAAAGCAGTTTTTGCAGGTAAGTTTCTCTTTATCGCTGCTGTTCATGGTTATGTACTCTCCGTACACCATTTCGTCGCTGCCACAATTGTACATGGCATACTCATAATCCATATCGAGCTTTACCTTCTGGAATTCGTTCTTTAAATAAATTTCGAGGATATCTGCCTCAAAAACGTCATCGACATTTACCACATAATAATCTTCCGATATTTTTTTTATAGGGCTTGTGGCCGGTTGTTCGCTTTTATTATCCCTGTAAATTTTTGTAACCACATCCTGCAGGGCAAAATGTATTTTCTCGCCAAGTTCCTTTTTTTCAAAGGTATAGGCCTGATTTAGGGTGGCTAATTGCATGGCAATAACCCCCACAATTGCGAGCAGCCCTATTAAAACAATGATATTTAGTTTATTGAATTTCAATTTTTGGAATGTAATTTGCTTATATGTGTATGTTAACGTAAATTGCAATACCGATATTACTATAAAATATGCACAGCCACAACCCGTTAACATGTTGTTAACAAGAGTTTAAAACAGGTTAACAACTTTGTGGCAATAAGTAAATATATTTGTAATATCAATTTTTAAAAAACATTTATTAACTAATAGTATTTAAGTAATTATGAAAACTCTTAAACTTTCTTTATTCGCAGTAGCAGGGGCTTTATTCCTTTCTTTCTCTGCAAACGCACAACAGGTTGCTAAAAAAGATGTAAAATCAGCAAGTGTTCCTGTAAAAGCTGCTGTAGCTCCGGCTGCCGCTACACCGGTAGAACAAAAGCCTACAGGCTTAACTTTTAAAGAAGATGTTTACAGCTTTGGCGATATCGAAAAAGGTAAACCGGTTACTCACGAATTTACTTTTAAAAATACATCTAAACAAACTATCCTTCTTACAAATGTAAAAGCTTCATGTGGCTGTACTACTCCTACATGGACAAAAACTCCTATAAAACCGGGAGAAAGCGGTAATGTAACTGCTACTTACAATGCTGCTAACGAAGGTGCATTTACAAAAACTATTACTGTAACAGCTAACGATACAGAGCAAAACAAAGTACTTACTATAAAAGGTAAAGTAAACCCAGGTGCTGCTGTAGTTGCTCCGGCTAACGGCCCTACACAACAATAATAACCCTCTATACATAAGGTTAATAAAAGCCATCGGGAAACCGGGGGCTTTTTTGTTTTTGCACGATGCAGTAAAATGCTTAAGTAAAAATATTTTTACAAAATGTAAAGTTTATTTTACATATTGAATATTTTGTTTTACATTAGCTTAAAATAAAATCATCAATCATGAAAACAAGTTATTTATTTCCGCACCGGCTTAAAACTATAAGCGGTATTTTATTTGTGTTATCATTTATAGCATTTGTGAGTTTTTATACATTCGAACAGTATGGCAATTTTGAGTATAAGGCAAAAGTTTTTGCCATTATAGGCAACGATGGCTTTCTGGGCAAAAACGACTTCTTTGGCTGGATAGAAAATTCAATTTTAGACGAGATACTCGCTACAATTGTAATCGTTAGCGGGATTGTATTTGCCTTTGCTAAAGAAAGGCATGAAGACGAGATGGTACAATCTATCCGCCTGCACAGCCTTGCATGGGCTACCATTGCAAATTATGGTATACTGTTATTTTGCTACCTGTTTGTATATGGGTTGCCATTTTTAAATGTGTTAATGGGTGCCATGTTCTCTCAGCTGCTTATATTTATTATACTCTTCAGGATTAAAATGTACCGCTTTTATACCACTACACAAAATGAAGAATAACATAAAAGTGCAGCGCGCCATACACAACTTCACACAGCAGGACCTTGCCGAACGCGTAAATGTGAGCAGGCAAACCATAAATGCGCTCGAAGCGGGTAAGTATGTACCCTCTACCGTGCTTGCCTTAAAACTTGCAAAATTGTTTGAGAAAAATGTAAACGATATTTTTGAATTAGAAGATACTGATTAAATAGTGTAGTATGTATCTTTACAGTAAGACTTTAATACTATGGATGAGGCATATATTAAAACTCCCCTTGGCATTGCCCGCATAACAGGCGATGCCTTTGGCATTACCCAAATATCCATTTTAGATGATGATGTTCCTTTATCCGGCGCTATCCCTCATGATCTTCGAGGGGCTATAATCCAGTTACAGGATTACTTTGGCGGTAGGCGTAATGATTTCGACTTTAAAATAAACCCCGCCGGGACTGATTTCCAGAAACGGGTTTGGGAGGCACTGCTAAAAATACCCTTTGGCACCACAACCTCTTATCGGGCACTTTCAATACAATTGGGCGATGTAAAGGCTATTCGCGCTGTAGCAGCTGCCAATGGTAAAAATCCGCTGTGGGTTGTTGTTCCCTGCCACCGCGTTATAGGCAGCAATGGCTCGCTTACAGGTTATGCAGGCGGACTTTGGCGCAAAAAATGGTTGTTAGATCATGAATGCCCGCCGGTACAGGGAAGTTTGTTTTAATTTCTACATCATTCCCTAATAGTATAATCTTAGAAGAAAATAAAAACAAATTACTCCCCATTCATTGCTATTTGTAATGCCTCAAAAAACAACCCTACATGGTAACCATCCATGAGTCCGTGATGTACGTGTACCGATACCGGCATGGTTTTTACCCCATCTTTGCTTATCACCATTTTCCCGACTGATATTTTAGGGCAGCTATCCGGGAACGTAAAACTACGCGCATGCGATAATGAAGTAAAATTTACCCACGGCAATGCAGAAAAATGGATTAGGTTATCCTCATCAAAGGTTCTTGTAAATAAGCCCGGAGTGCTGCGAACACGTTCAATTTCCTTTTGGGCATTGGCAACAAATTCTAAAATATCTAAGTGGTAAGGCATAAACGAAAAACCAAAGGTAGTATCGTTGCGCATAACCGTAGATGATACATTTATGGTATCATGAACAAGTACTTCGCCATTAGCAATGCGGTACTTAAAAGCTTCAATACTATTAACGGCTATAAGCGTTTTGTGCAGGTAATATAAAAAGAAAGGGATACCTTTTTGCTTTGCGGCTGTATACGCTTTTGTACAATCTATACTTGCAACTACGCCAAAAAAAGGCTCGTCAAATTTACTGAAAAACTCAAAATGTTCTTTACGCGGCCAGGTATCGAGGTTTAAAATAGTGGGCATTTTAAGGTGTAATAAATATACTGCAAATGTAAAACCTAATGAGGCAGGATACCGTTAATTACTCTACAAAATCGTCCTGAAATTTTACCATTACATATTTTTTGGCCTTAACATCATAAAAACCAAGTACATAATAATAATCATATTTAAAAACGGTTTCCATACTAACAGCCTTTTCGTGGCCGGCAATATACTGGCCTATATAATCGGCAGCGAGCCTTTGCTGGGGTAGTGGCTTGTGGTTAAAGTTTTCGTCAAAAAGACTCTCGAAATATATTGTCTGCGTGTTACCGGGAAACATTCCCAGCATATCTCCGCTCCCTGCACCTGTTGCAATTGTAGCGCCACTCATCATTGCACCTAAAATAAGGTCGCCTGTAGGCATAATAGTACGGATGGTGCCTGTAACTACCATAACATCGTTTGGCGTTTGGTATACAGATACTGCCGCATCGCCCGAAGCTGCCTTGCGAAGAAATTTCTTAGTGTTCTTAAACTCATTACTGTGCCTGTCGCCGGTTTGTTCCAGCAATGGCGAATTTTTAAAGGTAATTGTATCTTCTTTACCGGCCCTGTAGGCTTTTAGTACCACGCCTGTAAGTATGTTTGTTGCAGACAGGTTAAGTTCCTCGTCATTAAGGGTAACCTGGTACAACTTGTCGTTTTGCAGGAACGAATTAGAGGTACTATCTTCAATTAATATTTGCGGAATTATTTTTTCGGAAACACCGTAATTAACCGTGTTTATTGTAAAGACCTGCGTGTACAATTCATTTTGGTCGAAAGTAAGTTGCAAAGCTTTTTCTGAGACATACAGCTTTACTTTACCTACAGTGGCCGGCAATGGGTTATAGGAGTCTGATTCAATTTTCTGTATGGTATAATCTTCTAACAATTTACGCAACGTTGTAGGGTGGTTATCGGCATCCTTAAAAGTAAACGAAGAAAAATCTAACGAACGTAGCAGGTAGCGGCCTTCATAAAAAACATAAAGCTTTAATTTAGAGCCTAATTTTGGCAGCGATAATATGTAAAAATAATTGTTCTCGCTAAAGGTGCTTAGTATATCTTCGTTTGTAAAAGGCAGTGCAAAATTATAATCGGTTACGGTTTTAGTGTCGAAATCAAAATGCAGTTCCTGAATTTTTGTAAAGTCAGAATTAGCCCAATACGCCGATGGATGCCCGCTTTCGTTGTAGCTGTAACCCGCCATAAAATTATACTCGTCATCATCAGGGCGTTCGGTAGCAAGGCTGTCTTTATAATACAGCACTCGCGTGTACTGCAATGCAGTAACTGTATTTTTATCTGATGCAAATACTACCACACCATGATTCTTAGCCTCTGGTGCAGCAAGGATTTCGTGGTAGTCCCTTGATTTTTTTAGGTCTAAGTTGTGGGTAGAAAGTACAACCTGGCTAAAGGCAAGGTTAAAATAGATAATAAATAAAACTGAGAATAGCTTTTTCATATACAGTGCTTATAAATACAGCCCGTTAGTTTAACACCTAAAGGTATTAAATTATAACGGGCTGATAAAACTGTATCAAAAAACAAGCCAGTTAAAGTAATTATAAATTACTTACTGCCTGTTTATAAAATTTGTGGGCTACTTGCCTAATTTTTCAAGGTATTCGCCTAATGGTATATCAAGCCCAAGCCCTAAAAAGGCATTGTCTCCAAAATTACTGTTTTTAACAAATGGGAAACCTATGGTAAAGTTAACATCGAGCGCATTATAAAAGCGAAGCCCTACACCTGCACCCACGTGTGCAAAATCAAAATTAGTATCGGTAGCTGTATTTGCTAATGAGTATAAAAGTCCCGAACCATATACAACAGCATAAAGGTCGTTTATAAATGGGGCTTTTTTATTAAGGTAAACATCATCTTTAATTACGTTTTGGTACCCGCCATATTTTTTAAAGCTATGAAGCCTTACTTTAACCCCAAGCTTTTCCGATGCAAAACCTATATTATTAATAGTATCGCCGCTTACGCCGGGCATTACAAAATTCTTTTTAAGAAATACATTTTCGTTTAAGCCAATAGACAGGTATAACGATAATACCGATGTATCGTTACGGTTAAAATGCGTTTGAAGGTCGCTTAAAAATGATGCTACATCTACCTCTACATAATTCTCGTTGGTATTAATAAGCGTATACTTTTTAACGGCATTCGTAAAAATGGTATATTCATTTTTAAACTTACCGTCTTTAAGGTTATCTTCTACTTTCTTACTTCCTGTACGCAACATATCTACTATACTGGTAAAGGTTTCTGCTTTGTCAAGCTTATCTAAGTTGGCTATAAACTCGAACAGGGTCATGAGTTCTTCGTTGTATATACCTAACTCAAAACCTTGCAGTGCCTTTATTTTAAGAAGAGGTACTAATAAAAAAGTATTATTCATAAGATCTTTATAAATCTTATCATTTTCTTCACTACTATCTCTTACTTTAAGTTCAACTAATAGTTTAGCGATATCTTTTTCAAGAAAATTAATGTCAGCTAAAGTTATTTTTTCTGATTTTATTATGTTGTCTAAATTAGAATATAAGTCAGAAAAGAGCTTAGAAGATTTATTTAAAACTATGGTATCGAGACCTTTGCTGTCTAAATTATTTTCTATAATCAAATTTTTAAAAGTTGTATTTAGAAAATCTTTGTAAAATCCGTTATCACCTGCAATCTCTTTATAGTTTGATTTAATTTTATTTTCTAAATCATTAGCAACTGTATCATTTATTTTTTCAAATGAGGCTTTTGTATTGCTTATCTTCTTATTAATTTCGGTTGTAGATATTCTAATTGGGTTAGGCAAATTATTATCTTTCAATATCTGATATAGCTTCTCTATTTCAACTAAATTGTTAAGATTGCCAGTTTGGCTATATTGCTCAACATGTTTATTTATTTCGTTTGCAATTGGTGAATTTAGGGTGTCACGTGAAGCATCTATCGATTTAATATCTAAGTAGTCACTTAGTTTAATAGCATCTTCATAATTTTTAAAATCTGAATCAAATTTAACAGAATAAACGTCTAAGAATTCTTTTGTATAATTATGTGAAATACTGTTTAATAGTTGTACTTGCTTAAAGAGTTTTGCTACATCATTATTTGCACTTATTTCGCTTAAATTATTTATTAATTGTTTATTTGCATTGTAGGATTCTAAAAACTTGCTGTATTCAATAATTTCATTTATCAGTGATTTTAATTTAGTACTTTTAGCATCCAGTGGACTACCTATGTTTAAAAGAAATTTTTCATTAATAGATTTTAAAAGTCTTGATTTGTCATCATTGTTAATGGATTTAAATGATGGAATTTCATTTAATACTTTTTCTAAAGCTTTTGAATCATGATTCCCACTAATATAACTTGTATTATTTATTAATATAGCCGCTTGTTCTTGTAGTCCATCAATTATTTTAGACTTATCTTTTACCGCAGCAATCTGAATTAATTCTTTTATAACATCATAATGCTCAATGTATGGATTTATTTTTTTACAGATACTGTTTTTAAGATTGTTAAGTGAATCCCTATAAATCCTGCCTGCTTTTAATTCGCCAAGACTTAAATAAAAATCATCTGTTCGGTAATCAATTTTGTTTTTAAAAAAACCTTTTTTTTGTAATGAATTCATATCAGATAGCGACAGACTAACAACGTCCAGAACATGACCGAAAGGAATTTCAAAAGGTAATAACTCTTCCAATTCATCATTAACAAGTTTCTGATTACTTGCAAGTGTTTTTAACTGTTCTTCTTTAACTTTTATCGCAATAGCATCTTTTGACTTATTGACCTCATTTTTTTTGGCTTCAAACAATGTATTGATTTTCTTTTTGTGGGCAGTTAATTTTTTATATAATGTTAAATTATCTTTATTATACAATGTCACGAAACTTAATGTATCTGTTTTGACGTTTGTTAATATATTATTGATTTTTTTAGCACCATTAAACATTTTTTGTTTTTCAATATCATCTGAAACACTATTTAAAGCCTCTATTTTAATAATTTCACTATACGTTACAAGCGCGTTAATATTTTTTTCTTTATCCGATAAATCATTAGCTTTTGAAATCAATTTATCTACATCTGCAATATCTACATGTGTTTTTTTAAGTGAATCATAATTGATTTTAATTATATTAGCAAGGCTGTCTTTAATTTTTAAAAGTTCGATATTCGATTTTTCGTTTGAATTGACTTTTTTTTGATTTTTTTTCTTTGAATTATCTATTAATGTATTAATTAAAGAATCTATTTTATAGTTTTGAGCAACTAATTTATTTATATATACTTGAAATTCAGTATTTTTATTCAAATCATCTCTTAACTTATCAAATCTTAACTTCCTAAAATGTCTTTTTATTCTTCTTGGATTGTCAAGCCCTTTTGCATTATCATAAACAACTTTTGAGGCATCTTTAAGCATGTTGTATATGCTATCTTCGGCAGTTACTTCGCGGTTCTGTTTTATTTTAAAAATAATTGTTTCTTTATTTTTTATCCGCCTGCTTTTAGCTTTTATCTCCCTGCGGTTATTAGCAAGGCTAAACATATTTTTTGGCTGTGATCCGTTTTTTAAAATCAAATCTAATTTATCCTGTATCCTGAATTTGCGCATTTCTTTTCTTAACAGGTTTCTCTGGAAAAAAGTCCATAGAAAGCGATCCCCTCTCACTTTATGTATCAGGGTAATATAATCATCAGCTTTTACCAAATCCGGGTTTTCCGTATTGGCAGTATATTCTAAATAGGCACTGTTGGCATTCCTTATTTCTTCGCCATCTATTTTAACAAAAGCATACGCCACACCAAGAGCCAACGCGTAGTTAGTAGTAAGTTCCAGGACTTCTTTCTCTATAACTTTTGGATTCTTTTCGTTAAGCAAAACATTTAGGCAGTTTTGAATATAAAACTTAGTGGTGTAGTTAGACTGCGGAAACATTTTAAACATAAAGCGTTTTAAGGCTTCGCCTTTTAGCTCTTTCTGTTTTTCCATGATAATTTTAGTAAGCACTTCTACATCTATAGTGCCTTTGTTCATGGTTAGGGTTTCGAGTCCAACAGCAAGTGTAGGATTAGTTTGTGCATGTGTTAGCGCAAATAAATGCAGCAGCATTAATGAGAGAATTAATTTTTTCATAAGGTGGTGGTTTTATTGTCAGGAATATTCTTAATAAAATTAATTAAAAATATTATAAGTTACTGATTTACAACATTATTTTTTTAATAAAAAAAGCGGCTCCCTTTCGGAAGCCGCCCTGCTTTATGTACTAATTTATATACTTATGCCTTAACTAATCATTTCCCCGTTACCCACACCATCTGCATCCGGGTTAATAAATACCAATTTACCCTCGGCATTCTGGGTCATAAGTATCATGCCCTGGCTGTCTGTACCGCGCAGGTTGCGGGGCGCAAGGTTAACCAGCACGCTTACACGTTTGCCTATAATATCTTCGGGTTTAAAGCTCTCGGCAATGCCACTCACAATAGTGCGCACATCAAGACCGGTATCTACTTTAAGTATTAATAATTTATTAGCTTTCGGCATCTTTTCGGCTTCAAGAATAGTTCCTGTACGGATATCCATCCTGCTGAAATCGTCAAACGTAATAAGGTCTTTTTGTGGTTCCACTATTTTATTCTCTGCTTTGTTAGCGGTTTTAGTAGCTTCTAAACGGTCTACCTGTTTCTGTATTTCCTCGTCCTCAATTTTGGCGAATAATAACTCTGCCTGGCCTATGTGGTGGTTTGGCGCAATAAGTTCGTGCTTAAGGGCAACGTCGTTCCACGAAGTTTTGTGGCTGTTAACCCTTGCATCGTTAGCGCTAAGCGTTTCGTCTACAATACCAAATACAGAAACCGGTTGCGGCATCGCATCCAGCTTCAATATATTTTTAAGCTTTGCGGCAGTAAATGGCAGGAACGGCTCACTTAATATAGATAGTGCCGTAGCAATTTGCAACGCCACATACATTTGAGTTTTAACACGCTCCTCGTCAGTCTTAATAACCTTCCACGGCTCCTCGTCGGCAAGATATTTATTACCAAGGCGGGCAAGGTTCATTAACTCTACTAATGCTTCCCTAAAACGGTAACGCTCTATGCTGCTTGCAATAACGGCAGGGTAAGCGCGAAGTTCGGTCAGTGTAGCCTCGTCTACATCGCTAAACTCATTAGGCTGAGGTACGTGCCCGTCGTAATACTTATTGGTAAGCACCACAACGCGGTTTATAAAGTTACCAAAAATGGCAACCAACTCATTATTATTACGAGCCTGGAAATCTTTCCAGGTAAAATCGTTGTCTTTAGTCTCCGGTGCGTTACTGGTTAGGGCGTAGCGCAATACATCCTGCTGGCCCGGAAAATCCTGTAAATATTCGTGCAGCCACACCGCCCAGTTTTTAGACGTAGAAAGTTTGTTGCCTTCCAGGTTAAGGAACTCGTTTGCAGGCACATTATCAGGTAAAATGTAAGTGCCCTCTGCCTTAAGCATGGCAGGGAATATAATGCAATGAAAAACAATATTGTCTTTCCCTATAAAGTGTACCAGTTTGGTATCTTCGCTTTTCCAGTAGGGTTCCCAGTCTTTACCTTCGCGGGCAGCCCACTCTTTAGTAGACGATATGTAGCCAATAGGAGCATCAAACCAAACGTACAGCACTTTACCCTCTGCACCCTCTACAGGAACCGGGATACCCCAGTCCAGGTCGCGGGTTACGGCACGGGGTTTAAGCCCTTCGTCCAGCCATGATTTTACCTGGCCAAAAACGTTAGGTTTCCAGTCGCTTTTGTGGCCTTCCAGTACCCACTGGCGTAAAAAGGAATCATACCTGTCTAATGGTAAGAACCAGTGGCGGGTAGATTTTAATATAGGGGTAGTGCCTGTAATGGTACTTTTTGGGTTAATAAGGTCGGTAGCGTTAAGCGATGATCCGCAGTTTTCGCACTGGTCGCCATACGCCTCGCCGTGGCCACATCTTGGGCAGGTGCCTATCACAAAACGGTCGGCCAGGAACTGTTCTGCCTGTGCATCATACAGCTGTTCTGTAACCTCTTCAATAAAGTCGCCGGCATCATACAATTTCCTAAAAAACTCCGATGCCGTATCATGGTGTACCTTAGCCGATGTGCGCGAGTAATTATCGAATGATATACCAAAATCTTCAAAACTTGTTTTAATGATGTGGTGGTATTTATCGATAACCTGCTGTGGTGTAATGTCTTCCTTTTTAGCCTTCATAGATATGGCTACGCCGTGCTCGTCGCTACCGCAAATAAAAGCCACGTCGCGCCCCTGAAGCCTCAGGAAACGGGAGTAGATATCGGCAGGAACGTAAACACCGGCAAGGTGGCCTATATGTATGGGCCCATTAGTGTAGGGCAATGCAGCAGTAACAGTATATCGTTTCGGGTCGTGTAACATTTCTTCTTATGGTTTAATATGCAAAAATACGAAATATTGGGCAAACTATATAGCTCATGTTTTGGGTGTATCGTTGCAAATAGTATAGGCCTGAAATTAAAAATCCCGACTGCAACTTGCAGCCGGGATAGTATAGTAAAATGTAAACTTTTTTATTTTTTAACCACACGCAATGTTTTAACGGTGTTGTTTGCAGCAGTTACATTTACAATGTAAGTACCTGCAGTTAGTGCGGTCATATCTATTGTGGCATTTACGGCATCAGCTTTTTTAGAAGTTAATTGCTGGCCCAACAAATTGTAAATAGTTACCGATGTAATACCCGATGGGTGCGATACGGTAAGAACATCGTTTACAGGGTTAGGATAGTAAGAGAACAATTTTGCTTCAGGGCCTGTAATACCCAGGGTAACCAACCGTACAGTTACAGCAAGAGGCTCATTGCTCCTGCAGCCATTTAAAAGCTGTGTGCCATAATAAGTTGTGCCGCTTACCAGCGGGGTGTCTAAACGTACAGGGACAGCATTAGGCGCTACTGCATCTTCGGCGGTTAAATACCAGTACACATCAGCGCCCTGTACCTCAATATCCGTCACAAAAGCCGGCGCTTCATCACTCCCAACTATAGTTTGTATCGCATCTCCCGTTGGTGCCGGTGTAGGCTCTACATTTATAGTAAAACTAACTTCGGCAGTACAGTTTCCACGTCCGCCGGTTGCTGCATAAACATAAACATCCTGGGTAGTAGTAATCAAAGTGCCAGGTTCTATTATGTCGCCTTCGCCATCCGGACCGCCCGTAGCAGTATAGTAATTACCCCTGTTTAAGGAAGGAAGCGCATAGGTATCGCATGTGGTAACATTCTCCGGCTCATCAAGTATAACTTCGCTGAGCATAACCACTATTGGTGTCCGCGTAACATTCCTGCAGCCGTTAACAACCTGTGTTGCATAATATGTCCTTGTATCTAAAGGAGTTGTAAGGGCTAAGGGTTCTCCGCCTGTAATGGTGTCATAATACAATATATCTGTTCCTGTTATAGTAATGGCATCAATAAGGTCGCCTACGGTAGATGCATTACAAAATTGCGGTGCAGGGTCTGCCAGTGCCGGTGGTGTATTGTTAACTTCAAGTTCTATAGATGCTGTTGTGGTAGAAAGGTTTCCTGCCTCACACGTAATAACTACCCTGTAATCAAAAGTATTTGTTACAGTTGTAGTGTAAGATGCCGATGTAGCTCCCGGGATAGTAATAAAAAACCCATTAAAACCAGCATATTGCCACTGAAACGTTTCGTTGTTAGTATATTCTGTATCTAATGTAAATGTTACCACGCTGCCTCCGCAAACGTCTGTACCGGTAACCAGTATGTTAGATGTTGCCGGGGCGGTTTCGCATAATGTTTGTCCTTCGCAGGCAAGTCCGGTAGCTGTAATAAGTATAGAGTTGCTGTAGGTTGGCATTAAAGAGGTAATGCAGGTTACCTTGCAGCGATAATATCTTGTGCCTATATTCAGTATATCAAGTGTAGCAGTGGTTTGTCCACTTAAGTCGCCCCACTGCCCACCATTTACAGATGACTGCCATTGGTACGTAAAAGAGTCGCTGTATGTAGTTCCTAAAGATAGCGCAACATTTTCTGTAAGGCATACCGATGTATTGGCTGCAACCGTAGTAGATGCTGCAGGAAACCCACTGCACTGTGCATTGGTTATATTTGCTGTAAAAGCAGATAAACATAGGGTAAGTAAAAGGAGTTTGTAAAAGTGTTTCATGATGATTGTTTAATGTTTTGCTAAATTTAATGAAATATGTTGTGTAATAGGGTAAAAAAAATAGAAAATGCATAATATACAGATTGCTACATCTGTTATATCGCTCAACTATTAGTGGCTGTAAAGTTTTTACTAAGTTTGCTTAACCTGAAAAAGACCGTCAATGCAAATTAAATTTCCCCTGTTCTTTATAGCGTTCCTTGTTTTTACCAATGGGCTTTACGCGCAAACTGCAATGAAAATTCCTCCATATCTTACCAAGGGCGATACCGTGGGTATACTTGCCACCGCCCGTAAGGTAGACCTCGCACCATTGCAGCCCGCCATTACCCTGCTTAAAAGCTGGGGGCTTAATGTGGTTATAGGTAAAACCATAGGACTGGACAACAACCAGCTTGCCGGCGCCGACTGGCAACGCGCTACCGACCTGCAGGAAATGCTCGATAACCCAAAGATAAAAGCAATATGGTGCGGCAAGGGTGGCTACGGTACTGTGCGCATTGTAGACCGCATTAACTTTACAAAATTTAAAAAGAAACCCAAATGGTTTATTGGCTTTAGCGATGCTACTGTGCTGCACAGCCACATAAATACGATGAATATTGCCACCATGCACGCCCTTGTGGGCATAAGTGCTAAAAGTGCCAGCCCGGAGGCAATAGAGAGTTTCCGCAAGGCGCTTTTTGGAGAGAAGCTTAGTTACAATATCCCATCACACCCTTATAATAAAATGGGTAGGGCAACGGGCGAACTTGTTGGCGGAAACCTGTCGGTACTGTACAGTATTATGGGGAGTAAATCAGAGGCTGATTATAAAGGCAAAATTATTTTTATAGAAGACCTGGACGAATATCTGTACCACATAGACCGCATGATGATGAACCTGGACCGCAACGATTATTTTAAAGATGTAAAAGGTATTATTATAGGAGCTATGAGTAAAATGCGCGATAACGATATTCCGTGGGGGCATGATGCGTTACAAATCATTCAGGATATTACTAAGCAATATAACATTCCCATTTGCTTTAACTTCCCGGCAGGGCATATTCAGGACAACCGCACATTAATAATGGGTAAGCAAATAACCCTCGATGTTTCGGCAACAGGTACTAAAATTGTTTTTGAATAAGTTAGCTATTAACTGTCTGATTTAAAACATACTAATTATATAAAATTAGATAGCTTTACATAATATAAAATAGTTTTAGGGTTTTTATACAGTGAGATGTTATTATGGCAGAACATAACGAATTAGGAAAGCTGGGTGAAGAACTGGCAATAGATTTTCTTGAAAAGGCAGGCTATAAAATTTTAGACACTAACTGGGTTTTCCAGAAGGCAGAGATAGATATTATTGCCCAGAAGGGTAATGTACTTGCCATTGTTGAGGTTAAAACCCGATCATCGGTCGATTTTGGGTTGCCGCAGGATTTCGTGAAACCAAAAAAAATTCAACTATTGGTAAAAGCCGTAAACGAATATATAATTACGAACGACCTTGACAGTGAAGCCCGGTTTGATATTATAGCCATTTTTAAGAACAATAAAAACTATGAAATTGAGCACTTAGAAGACGCATTTTATTATTTTTAGAATGTTAAGGATTTAACAAATTGTTTTATTTTATATATTTGTGCCCACAACAACAACAACAAACACAACTATTTAGCTATGAAAACAATTTCGAGTGTAGTAGAGCACTACATTAAGACAAAGCCATTTTTACTCAGTGCGCTTTCTCAGGGAATTATTAACCTAACATCGCTGGCCCGCAACATGATGCCAGAGCTCGAGCAGGAGCTTGGTAAAGATGTAAAGCAGGGTGCTGTGGTAATGTCTTTAAAGAGGCTTAGCGAAGATCTTGATTTTAGGGTTAACCACAAGATTGTTAAAGTACTTAAGGGCATTGGCGAAATTACGGTTCGCTCATCGCTTACAGATTACACGTTTGCAGTATCTGACACCATCCTGAACAAACAGGCAGAGCTGATAACAAGCGTAAACGCAAACCCGGAGGTGTTTTATACATCATCGCGTGGCGTTAACGAAACAAACATTGTGGTAAGTGCATCTATGAGCCCGGTGGTAGACCGCCTTTTTGCAGACGAGAAGCAAATAGAGCGTAACGACAACCTGGCATCTATTACAGTAAAACTTCCTAAAGAAAATGTGTCTACACCCGGTGTATACTACTACATTTTCCAGAGGCTGGCGTGGGAAGGCATTATTATTATAGAGGTTATCTCTACATCTTTCGAATTTACCATACTGGTAAGCGAGCAGGAGGTAGACCTAGCCTTTAAAGTTATTAAAGACCTTAAAAGCCTGTAATAATAGTTGTAAGATCATTTTAAAGGATGACTATTATGGCGCTTTTACGGCGCCATAATTTTTGCATAAAAACCAAGCCGCAGCAACAAACGTAAATAAAATAATTTAACACCGCACAGTTGTTTATCAGATAAAATAAAATTAATTACGTTAAGGATTAACATACCTTACTCCATTATCAAGATGAAAAAAATTACGCTTATCATAGCGCTCCTTAGTGCTATAACTTTTTACGGCCAGCACAAAATTGCAGCCAGGGTACAGGAGCTTACCCAGGCTAAAACACATTTTACCAAGTTTATGCCGCTCACGGTTGCAACATCGCTTCAAACTAGCACTGTGGTAAGTAACGCAACATTTGCTACCGTTAACAGGCGTGTACTTCAAAGTATAGCAAATAACAAATATCCGTTTGTAGAGCTGGCAATACCATATAATGGCAGTACTATCGAGGTTGTGCTTTACCGTGTGGAGGTTTTAGCCAAAGGTTTTCATGCCGATACCGATAAACAGGCAAACATACCGTGGACAGACGGTGCGCACTATCGCGGTATTGTAAAAGGAGATGCCAACTCATTGGTATCATTCAACTTTTATGAAAAGGAAATGAATGGTATAATCTCTGCTACAGGTATTAACAACCTTGTAGTAGGCAGGATGCAAACGGCGGGAAACCTGAAAAACTACATTATTTACAGCGATGCCATGCTTAGTATAAGCAATCCATTTACATGCGCCGTTTCAGATAGCGGTGCTTTACCGGCTCAAAATAACAACAGGCGCGAAACGTTTACAGAGCATTGTGTTACTACTTATTTTGAACTGGCTAACGACATTTACCTTGCCAATGATTCTGATACCGATCTTGCCACAAACTGGATGGCTTCAATTTTTAATAATGTGCAGACTTTGTATGATAACGATGGTATTACTGTTGCTTTAAAATCAGTTTACGTCTGGACAACGCCCGATCCTTATTTTGGCGAGTCATCATCAGATTATCTTGAAGAATTTTATAGCCTGCGCCCCGTTTTTGATGGCGATGCCGGCCAGCTTGTTACCACAAATGGTGGTGGCCTTGGCGGTGTAGCTATAGCCATAGGCGGTTTATGTTCGGAAGAGAATGTGAGTTTTAGCGATGTGTTTTTTGATTTTGAAGATGTACCCTTATTTTCATGGACAGTAGAGGTTGTAACTCATGAACTGGGCCACCTTTTTGGCTCGCCCCATACACATGGCTGTTACTGGAATGGCAACAGCACAGCAATAGATGGCTGTGGTACTATAGCGGGCTACGTAGAGGGTGATTGCGAAACAGGCCCCATACCCGATAATCAGGGAACCATAATGAGCTACTGCCACCTTGTAGATGGTGTGGGTATAAATTTTGCAAACGGTTTTGGCCCTCAGCCTGCCGCTCGTATTATTAACCATGTAGCGTCGTCGTCTTGCCTAAGCACAGATTGTATTAATACATGTTTTAATACCGTTTCTAAATTTGCGGTAACAAACAGTACCTTAACATCGGCTACCATAACATGGTCAGACCAAAATACTGGGCCATGGCAGGTAGGGTACGCGTCTTTAAACGGCACAGTTTCAAACTGGCGTGAGGTAGCTGTAAACAGTTTTACCGTAACCGGGCTTACAGCTAATACGTACTATAAATTTAGCATCAGGCCTGTATGTACAGACGACAGGGAGGCAGAATCTCAGCAATTTGTTTTTGCCACGGCAGCAAACTGGTGTGGTGGTGCAATTTTTAGAGATACAAATGCTAATGGCAATTACCCTAACGACCAGCATTTAATACGTACTATAAAGCCGGAAAATGCTACCCAAAGTTTAACGGTAACCTTTAATAATTTTGATACTGAGCAGGATTTTGACTTCCTGTATGTTTACGATGGTCCCGATACCGATTCGCCATTACTGGGTGCTTACAGCGGTACAGAAAACCCCGGACCCTTTACAAGTACAGCACCTGATGGCTCGTTGACTTTCGAGTTTGTTTCAGACCCTTTCGAAAACGGGGCAGGCTGGAGTGCTACCGTATCCTGTGCGCTTGGCTTAGAGCAAAATACATTTACAAGCCTCCAGTATTTCCCTAACCCAACGAGTGGCACCGTTACCATAATATCGCCCGAAGGTATAACAGGTATAACAGTTTATAATGTTGCAGGGCAAATGCTCTTTAATAAAACAATCAACACTACCACTATTGATGCCGATATTACTCAGTTTGCAAACGGGGTCTATTTCTTTAAAGTAACTAATGGTGTAAAAGAGAGTCATTTCAGGATAGTGAAACAGTAACAGTTTTTATATAATAGTTAAAAAAGCAGGGCGTTATGTCCTGCTTTTTTATATCAAGTAGTGAAATATTGTTATTTAACGTAGATTATTTGGGCGTGCCGCTCCACTTCGTTTCGCGTCGGGCTATCGCTGCAAGTCCTCACAACGGCTTCGTTCCTCCGCCATTGCTGTGGGCTTTACGCTCTATCCCTCACGCAAAAAGTTGCATTTCCTTGTAGAGACACAATGCATTGCGTCTCTACACGACACCCTCATAATTTGTGTAATTCGTGGCAAAAACCCATAAAAAAAACGGCTCCATTTCCGGAGCCGCTCTTCATTGTATTTGGTTTGTTAAGGCTTTCGCTTATTGCATATTGCAATTGCCTGTTGCTTATTGCAATCTATTTTTTCACGATAAGGAATTCACTCCTTCGGTTCTGAGCATGCTGCTCTTCGGTGCAGTTCTCGCCACAGGCTACCTTAGGCTGGCTCTCGCCATAGCCCTGGCCACTTATCCTGTTCTTGGCGATACCTTTAGAGATGATGTACTGTACCGTACTCTTTGCCCTGCGGTTAGACAGGCTCATGTTGTACTGGTCACTACCACGGCTGTCGGTGTGCGACTTGGCCATGATTACAAGCTCCGGCTGTGTTTTCATCGCTTCTACCAGTTTGTCAAGCTCAAAGGCAGCTTCTTTGGTGATGTTGCTCTTGTCGAATTCGAAGTAGATAGGGTTGAGTTCTACAACTCCTTCTTTGATGATCTTCGCTATCGGGTTCAGTGGTGCGTCCACGTTTACTACGCCCCCGCTTGATTGGGTTACCGGGAAGGTTCCGTTCTCATACCCTTCTGCCGATGCCTGTATCGTGTAGCCCCTGTCGCAGTCTACCGTATAGTCGGCCTTGCCGTCTTTACCGGCTGTCTTTGTTTCTATCACGTTGCCTTTGTCATCCAGTATTGCTACTTTGGCGGCGGCTATGGCTTTGCCGGTTACGGCGTCTTTTACAAATACCAGTGCTTCTACCGCA